>CAIGRU010001368.1_pt1 | contig 13427 bp, 14 predicted proteins | sample 7351341 | NCBI WGS metagenome assembly CAIGRU01
ACCCGAAACGGACGTGGCCGGTCGTTGCAAATAATCATTTTAGTCTCCAATATCGAAGAAGTCCCGGTCGATGCCTTTGATCTCATAGGCATGTCTCACTGAGACCCCGACATTGTGAGCGATCATGAGACGGGCCAGCTGATCGCCGTCCACAAGCACGAGCTTCACCGCATGCTGCATATCGGCGTACTGAAGAGCGCCTTTGGAGAAGTGGGCCGTGGTAATGAAAAGGCCCTTTGTCACTCCGGATCCCATAAGAGCCCCCACAAATGCCTGCAAATCGGGGCGATTCACGCTTCTATCAAGAGCCCAATGCTTCGCTTGAATATAAATATGATCGAAGCCGAGCTTATCCTCGCGAACTATTCCATCGATGCCGCCGTCGTTTGAAGCCGGAGTGACAAAACCCGACTCATCGATGGAGTCGCCATAGCCCATTGCAAGAAGGAGTTGTACCACCAGGCGTTCGAAAAAGGTGTCAGTCTGCTGCATAATAGCCTCAAGAATCTCTGACACCAATGCCGTCTCGATACGACGAAAGGCCTCCTCGATAACATCTTCCGGCGATTCGCTGCTCTCCTCTTCTGGACTCTCCACGGCGGGTTTCTCCGGCAATTCACCCGTTGCCTGCTTCGACTTTCGGCTGCGGTTGAGAAACTCGCAAAACTCCGGGTACCGCATCAAGGCCTGTCGATTAAGCCTCTCCACGCCAGAGCCCAGAAGCTCCAACCCCCGCTCCGTGATCAAATAGTTTCCTCGCTTTGGCGACTCGATGCATTTGGCCTGCTTCAGATACGTGCACGCCCAGAGCATATTGTTGGCGTAACGCTCGAACCCACTTGAAATGGTCTCAGCCACTTCCCCCTCACTCAGATTCCAATGTTCAATGACGAACTGCCGCAACTGCTTGCTCGTCACCACCACCCCAGGCTCCACCCCAATCCGCCGCAGAACAGGAACCATCATCTCATCGTACTTCGGCACTGGCATCGGTCGCTCCCGTCAAACTTCTACTCACATACTTCCGCGCTCAATACGCCATACTACTAGATACAACTCAAGTTTAGGAAGACCAACATCCTCCGATGCAACCTCCAACCTAAATGGTCATTTATCCGAGTGTTGAGGGTGATTTTTTGTTGAATGACATCTAGAATGGCGCAAATTCGTTTTTGGACATTGATTGGGGGAAAGCTGACATCAATTTCTTCAATCATTGATTTTGTTAGTGCATTTCTAGTCGCGCCAGAAGATGCAAGTTTCAGAAGCAGAGCCTTATGTTGCTGGAGAAAGGCCAACAAATACGTTGAACATAAGGAGTCGGTGGGTCGAATTATGGCAACGTGCTGATTAACCCGGGCGGGAGTTATATTCTCGGGAACTAGGCATGCTCGGGCCACAGAATCACCAGTGATGTTAAGCAGTACATCACCCGGGTAAACCGTTGCACTTGAAAGCGCCTCGGCCTGATCGTTGTCGAGATACGCCAAGCCGTGCGTCTTGAAGTCCCAGTCGTGAATGTTTTGGCTACGAATGAGGGGGATCCCTTCGGTTTTATACGAGCCTTTTCCTCCTCGGGGAGTTGCACCACTGCCGATCTTGCTGCAATAGTTTCCTAGCTTCACTCTAAATACCTTCTGTGAGAGGCTTTTACGTTGTTTTGGTTCACCATGGCGTAGTGCATGGTGGTGTCTATTTTCGCATGGCCGAGGAGTTTTTGCACCTGTTCGATGGGCATTCCCTTTTCTATGGCATAGGTGGCGAGGGTTCGGCGGAATTTGTGGGGGTGGACGCGCTGCATTTGCAGGCGTTCTCCAAGTTTTCGAAGACGCAGTTCAATGGCTCCAATAGTGAGTCGGTCGTGGGGCTTGGCCAAGGTGACGAATAATGCTGGGTTGCTGTCGGTCCTAGCACGAAGATAGTCTTCAAGATGCAGTTTGGCGCGAGCGTCGAAGTACACCATGCGCTGTTTGTTGCCCTTACCAAGCACGAGGCACTCACGCTCATTAAGATCGACATCAGATCGGTTGAGTTTTACGAGTTCTCCAACACGCATGCCGGTTGACGTCAGCAGGTCGACGAGGGCAAGATCACGTTTCGTGAGACAGTTTTCGCGGATGATCTCTAGATCCTCGTCGGTGAACGTTTCCTTTATGACGAGCGCCACTTTTACACGATGAATACGGCGGACGGGACTTTTGACGATGTAGTCCTCGTCTTCAAGCCAAGAGAAAAAGCTCGACATAATGCGTCTGATGTTGTCGATAGTGACTTTGCTTGATCCGTGATCGCGCTCATATTCGGTGAGGTAGCTGCGTAAGTCCGCAGTTTCGACCTGGGTGAATGGCATCTTAAGCGTAGCTTGAAGTTTTTCAAGTGTGTTCTGGTAATAGGCGAGCGTCTTCGGAGAGCACCCCTCAACCTGCTTTGCTTCAATGAATGAAGCAATGAGGTTGTCATCGGGTTCAACTGACGTTGGCTTCGACTGCGAGAACGTGCATTTCAGCACTTCCTGTAACCGTTTCATTTGGTCGCAGCTGAGAAATGGCTGCATTTGGATAGAAATGGCATCAATGGTCGCAGCGTGCATTTGGGCCTCTTTTCTATTACATTGTTGCACGATGAATTGACGATTGCACTTACAAACGTTAGCATATAGCTACTCTAAAATGTTCGAGGAGGTAATTATGGCCGCCAGCAGTCTGACAATTCGGCTTGACAGCAATCTTAAAGATGAGGCTTCCAGGATCGTTGAGCATTACGGCCTTGATATCTCCACTGCTATGCGAGCGTTCTTAACACAGATCGTGAACACCAACGCAATTCCTCTCTCGCTTGATTATGAGCAGCCAAACGAGGAGAGCTTGGCCGCGATACGAGAGACGAACGAAATGATCGCTAATGGATCGGGCGCGACCTATCGTAATGGACATGATTTAATTCAGGCTGCACTAGCATGAGCGTACGACTCGAAGCGAAGTTCGCGCCAGCGTTTAGTCGAGATTTGAAGAAAAAGGCTATCAAGCGGGACTGGGATCTTGCTGAGCTCGAATCTGTCGTTGATCTTATTCTGGAAAACAGCACCGAGTCGATTGACGTCTTGAAGCGCAGGCACAATATGCATCGACTTTCCGGCAAATGGGAAGGAAGCAACGAATGCCATGTCGCCAATGTGGGAGACTGGCTTCTCATCTGGTGTGTGAATGACGGCATCGCCTATTTCCAGCGCACCGGATCCCATGACGAATTGTTCCGCTAGCTCTTTGCCAGAGATCCGATGGCTTGTTTGGGACGAGTTGCTTCCCTAAATGGTCATTTATCCGAGAGTTGAGAGCGATTTTCTTATCAATTGCAGCAAGAATACCACCAACGCGTCGCTGCACATCGGGACTCGGGAGAGCAAACTCATACGCCAACAGTTGATCGACCTTTATACGCTGATGCGAGTTTGAGGTCCCTGAGCGCTGCGCAATCATCGAATTAGTAAAATCATCTGTTAACAAAAGATAATAGAGATAGTCTCTGTCGATGCCACGAGCCTGTAGGGGTATAAATTCTGTCGAGCAGATTGAATTAGGAAGATCCTCTTCTACACGCCAAATACGTTTGAAACGCATATTCAGCTTATTGCACAGAATATCGCCCTTGAGCACTGCAAGCTTACTACTTCGTATGGCATTTCCGCACTCATAAAGCGGACCTTTTCCAGCATCAAAGGCGGGAAGACTATAATGCCAATAAACCGCCTCTCCTTTTGGCGTAATAGTCTCTTTTCTGGCAGAAACAACCTCTCCCAACGAAACCCATTTACATTTCAAAGCCGATCGCCTCCAGGTTCTTCTTGATTTGATCTTGCAGGCGGCTGGACTCTTCGAACATTTCTCCGAGCTCTTTGGTAAGGCGCGTCATCTTTTCTTCGAAGGGCTCGCCGTCATCCTCAACCTCGGCGATACCAACATAGCGACCCGGTGTCAGCACGTAATCCTGTTTGGCGATATCCCCTGTCGTAACAGCAGCACAAAAGCCCTTCTCGTCTTCCAAGGTTCCATCACGGAACGCGTTGAACGCCTGGGCCACTTTGGCGATATCCTCCTCAGTGAATTCGCGGAGACGCCGGGTGACCATCGTTCCCATTTCGCGAGCATCGACAAAGAGCGTCTTGCCAGGCTGCTTTTTGTTCCGATCGAGAATCCAAAGCGACACAGGAATACCCGTGCTGTAGAACAACTGCGCCGGCATTGCGATGATGCCCTCCACGAGATCGTCATCCACAATAGCTTGGCGAATTTTACCCTCCCCGCCCGTCTGAGACGAGAGAGATCCATTGGCAAGAACCATGCCAATGCGGCCGTGATCCTGATATAGATGGTGAATCATGTGCTGAAGCCACGCGAAGTTAGCATTACCCTCGGGGGGCGTGCCATACTCCCAACGAGGGTCATTCTTCAGTTGGTCGCCACCCCAGTCTTTCAAATTGAAGGGAGGATTGGCAAGAATAAAGTCGAAGCGTTTATCTTTATGGCAGTCCTTAAAGAATGTGTCGGCATTGAACTGCCCCAGATCGGCCTCAATACCGCGAATGGCCAGATTCATCGTGGCCATCTTCCACGTGGTGGGATTGCTCTCCTGGCCATAAACCGACAGATCATCGATCTTGCCCGCATGGTGCTTCACAAAGTCGGTCGACTGCACGAACATGCCGCCGGAACCGCAGCAGGGATCATACACACGCCCATGGTAGGGCTGGATAACCTCAACTAGCGTGCGAACAATGCAGGTCGGAGTGTAAAACTCGCCAGCGTTCTTCCCTTCCTGCTCGGCAAATTTCGCAAGACAGTACTCATAGGTGCGACCCAGAATGTCGCGCGTGTCGCCCTTCTCAGCCATCTTCACGTTAGTGAATAAATCGACCACATCGCCCAGGCGCCGCTTGTCCAGCTCCTGACGCGCGAAGTTCTTGGGCAGAATACCCTTCAGCTTCGGATTCTCTTGCTCGATCTGCCTCATAGCTTCGTCGATTATCTTGCCAATTTCTGGCGTATGGGCAGCAGCGGCGATAACAGACCAACGAGCCTGGGGAGGGACAAAGAAAATACCCTGATAGGCATACTCGTCGCGATCTTCCTCGAAGCCATCGCCTTCGGCAAGCAAATCCAGGTAGCGCTCCTCGAACTTATCGGAAATGTACTTCAGAAAGATAAGCCCTAACACTACGCTTTTATACTCGGAGGCATCAATGTTCCCACGCAGCTTATCGGCGGCTTTCCAAATCTGCTGCTCGAACCCGATCTCCTGGGTGTTTTCCTTCTTAGCCATTCATGTTCCTATTCGTAGATTTTCGTATCGGCCCACAGTTCACATTGTGCCATAACTGTTTCCATGGCATCATCCACGCCCTCGGGAGGATACTTGTATTTCCGAAGCAGCCGCTTAATGGCTCGGCGCATTCCCGCCCGAGCTTTTTCTTTGCGTTGCCAGTCAATAGTGGCATTCGAGCGCATAGCGTCGGTCAGTTCGCGCGTAATGGCAACCAACTGGTCGTTGTCGTAGAAATCCTTCACCGCTTGTGGCTTTGTGATGGCGTCGTAGAAGGCCATCTCCTCGTCGGTGAGGCCAAGCGCCTCCGCTTCCGACCGGTCTTGCATCATCTCCTTCGCCATCTTTACGAGCTCTTCGATAACTTGAGCGTTCGTAAGCATCCCATTCAGATAGGCGTTCAATGTCCCTTGCAGCATGTCACTGAACTTCTGAGCCTTTACCACGCTTGTTCGCTGGTAAGCCTTCACCTGTTCTTTGATGAGCCGCTTCAAACTTTCGACAGCAATGTTTTTCTGCTTCATGGAGGCGAGTTCTTCCAGAAATGCCTCGTCGAAAAGCGAAATTTCAACGCCGTCTTCCTCGAACAGATCGATAACTCCATCAGCGTGCACAGTTTGCTCAAGGATGGCGCTTATCTTCTGGTTGAATTCCTTGTAGGTCATACCCTTGCCGCCAGAGGGCTTGCGACCCGTAAGTCGCAGCACCTGCACGCGCAACACACTGAGATAGGCAGCCTCGTGCTGGTCCTCTTCGCTCACCAAGCTCTTACACAGCGAGAGCGCCTGGTTCATAAGCTGGCATTGCCTCAGAAACTCTTCGGCATCCTCATGTCGAGCGGGTTCAAGCAGCCAGTCAGTGCCTTCGGAAATGGCTTTTGCCAGCTGAGCCTTGCTGTCGGTAAAAATCAACTTCTCGTAGTTGAACCCGTACAAAAGATCCCGGCAGACGCAAAGTTTCTCCAGGAATCGCGGATAGGCCGTGGCGGCCACATCCATGTCGCCGTAATTGCGCTGATCTCGATTGGTGTAGTCCTTCATGGCCTGCTTGAGAGCTCGCGCAATGCCGATATAATCGACGACCAGGCCACCCTCCTTGCCCCGGCAAACGCGATTTACCCGTGCGATAGCCTGCATGAGGTTATGGCCCTTCATCGGCTTGAATACGTACATGGTAGCTAAACTGGGCACGTCAAAGCCGGTCAGCCACATGTCGACAACAATAGCAATCTTCAGGGGATCATTGTCATCCTTGAACTTGCGTTCCATCTCTTTCTTATGCGTGGCGCCGCCGCATACGTTGAACCATTCTTCGGGATCTTGGTTGCCCATGGTCATGACCACCCCGAGCTTGTCCTTCCAGCCCGGCCGCAGCTCCATCATGCGCTCGTAAATCTTCATGGCAATGGGACGACTATAAGCGACCACGAGCGCCTTGCCCGCCAGAATATCCGCACGGTTATTCTCATAGTGACTAATGATGTCTGCGCACAGGGCATCAATGGTTTCAGGGGCGCCGAAAATGGCGTCAAGACCGCCGAGATCACGTTTGCTTTTTGCAAGCGTCACCTCATCTGCCTCGTCAGCGAACTCGTTATAGGCGGCGTCCAATGCACCCAGCGTCTCGGGGTCTAGTTTAAGAGCCACAACACGACTCTCATAGTACACGGGCCGCGTGGCATTATCTTCTACTGCTTGAGTCATGTCGTACACGTCGATGTAATCGCCGAAGATTTCCCGCGTGCTTCTATCTTGCGTGGAAAGAGGCGTCCCCGTAAAGCCAATATACGAAGCGTTGGGCAGCGCCTTGCGCACAATGCGGGCTGCGCCGATGGAAACGTTGCCTTCCGCGTCCATCTTTTCCGTAAGGCCATATTGTCCACGGTGAGCCTCATCCACCATGACCACAACATTGCTGCGATCGCAAAGCGGCTCATCACCATCCATGAACTTCTGCATAGTGGTGAAGACAATGCCGTTGGCTGCGCGATCAACGAGCAGCTCTTTCAGATGTTTACGACTTTCAGCCTGCACCGCCGTTTGGCGAAGGAAAGAAGAGCAGCGCGAGAACTGGCCAAAGAGCTGATCGTCCAGATCGTTACGGTCGGTAATAACCACAATGGTGGGACTTTCGAGCTTCTCTTGAAGCAGGTGGGCGAAAAATACCATCGAGAGCGACTTGCCCGAACCTTGCGTGTGCCAGAATACGCCAATCTTGCCGTCGCCGGCCACCGCCTCCACGGCTCGATCGACCGCCTTCCGTACCGCGAAATACTGGTGGTAGGCGGCAAGAATCTTGATCGACTTGCTTGCGCTGTTGTTGAAGCAAATGAAGTTCTTGATGATGTCAAGCAAACGATCTTTTCTCAGCATACCATCGATCATGGTTTCCCAAGTAGCCAGGCGCGTCTGAGAATAGTCGCCATCAGCTGACTTCCAGGACACATAACGGTCCTCATCAGCCGTGATGGTGCCTATTCGCGTTTCACTCATATCGCTCATGACGCAGAATACATTGGGAACGAACAGCGAGGGAATATGCTTCATGTAGTTCCGCAGCTGAAGATACGCCTCTGAGGCATCGGTCTCTTCGCGCGACGGACTTTTCAGCTCAAAGAGCACAAGCGGCATACCGTTAACGAAGACGATAACATCGGGGCGTTTTTCGGAGAACTCAACAAAGGTCCACTGGTTTACTACATGGAAATCGTTGTTGCTCGGATTGTCGAAATCGAGTAAGTAGACAATGTCGTCGCGTTCTTCTTTGCCGTCGAAGAAATGAATCTCTACACCATTTTGCAGGTAGTTATTGAACACCTCGTTGCGCTGTTCCAGCGAACCGCCTTCGGTGTCATTGAGTTTGCTAACAGCTTCTTCTAGGGCCATTGCGGGCAGCGATGGATTGAGACGCGCGAGGGACGCCAAGAGTATTTTGGGGAGGAACACATCCCGGTAAGCATCGTCGGTACGCACGACATCGGGACCATAAAGATGCTCGTATCCCAGCTCGTTTACCAAGCGCTCAACGACAACGTCTTCGAAAAACCCTTCGTTTATCTTCGGCATTCCAATTACTTCATAGTGAAACTCACCCATCATACTCTCCTCGCGCTGATAAGGCATTGAAGGTATTTTACTCTAACGATATCGCAAACTGCGATCTGCCACATCTCCGCAGTCTACCAATCTCATTCAAGCGGCAACATCACTTTTCAGAGGTCGATTGTTCTATAATGATGTTTGATCCTACGAGAGGCTGGAGAGTACTATGGGTTTTCTCAAAAGGCTTCAAGGCGAAGAGCCGCCAATTATCCTTCAAGTTTTTCATTCTTTTAAGGGAAAAGGCGCTTTCGGAGAGTACTTAGCCGACTATGCTCTTGATCATGGTGATATTCCGGGAGAACACGAGACGTTCACGAACGTGTATGTACCCACCCGAGGCCGCACATCAGAAGTTGATATCGTAATGTTGCACGAAACGGGCGTTTTCGTTTTCGAAAGCAAAAACTACTCTGGCTGGATATTCGGATCCGCCAATCAGAAACAGTGGACTCAAACTCTTGAGAAAGGACGAAAGAACCGATTTTACAATCCCATTTTTCAGAATCGTTCTCATATCAACGCCCTTCGCGATCATCTGGGACTAACCGATGAGGATTTTTTCTCATTCATCGTTTTTTCGCAAAGATGTACGCTCAAAGATGTCCCTTCAGACACAGAAGACTTTGCCATCATTCGACGGCCAGATTTGGTCAAAAGCGTCTGCAAGGTTATCGATATTCGAAAAACCCGCTTTAGCAATGAGCAGATGCAAACCCTTTCAAAGGCTCTCAGAACCCTCGCGAAAACCGAGGAGAAGGCCCAGAAACACATTGAAGATGTCGAAGCCACCCAGAACAAGAAGATGTGTCCCTATTGCGGTGGCGAACTTGTTAAGCGACAAGGGAAGCGCGGCGAGTTCCTCGGTTGCAAAAACTTTCCGAAATGCCGGTACACAACCAGTCTTTAAGCATCTTTAGAAATCCTGCTCGGTTAGCACATCGCCACGATAAAACCTGTAAGTGAACCATTGTCAGACAGTCAACTTGAATGCGGAATATACCACTATAATGCGCAATACTGAAAGCATGACGGTTCGGGAGGCTATCGTGAACTCGCGAGAAATTTACTTGGCTGGGGGATGTTTCTGGGGGACGGAAGCCTATTTGAATCGACTGCCGGGAGTGGTGGATACGGAAGTGGGCTATGCGAACAGCATAACGTCCGACCCCACTTACGAGGAGGTATGCTCGGGCGAGACCGGGGCGGCCGAGGCAGTGCTGGTGCGCTATGACGCTGATGTCATCCCGCTGGCGTTGCTGTTGGAAGCGTATTTCCGGACCATCGATCCGCTGTCGGTCAATCGCCAAGGGAACGATCGGGGCACCCAGTACCGCACGGGCATCTACTGGACCGACCCGGCCGACGGAACCATCGTGCGGTCGGCGCTTTCAGCTCTCGCTCGCACGCTCGGGCGTACGCCGCGCATCGAAGCGGCGCCGCTCGTGAACTTCTTCCCAGCCGAGGCCTATCACCAAGACTACCTGGCGCGTAACCCCTTCGGCTACTGCCACGTGAATCTCGCCGACGCCCGCGCCTTCGTGGCCGAACACGCCCGCGACTTCGCCCTGGCTGAGAAAGGCTACGGATCCTTAGACACATGAGGGGCAGCGCTCTAGACGTAGCCCCTCGCGCTTTGCCAACAATCGACGCATTAGAGCCCATCGTCTCCAACCTGGGTTGAGCACGGTAATCAAGCTTCCCATTGCGGAACACCAAACTGCTGAATATTGGGAGAATTGGTGCCTATGACCGTGCTTTGGCACCGCGGCGTTTCCCGGGGAGGGGAAGGCCGAAGCTTTTGGCGGGAGGCGAAATGGTTGACAGGAGGCAAACGATGGAACTTCATGGCACGACATACTACGAGACTACCTGACAACACCAACGTTTAACTCTAACGTCGCAATCCTTTGGGGAAAGCCTCACGCCCGGAACAGACAGCGATCTTACACGTCCACGGAGAAGGTCTGAGTTTGGTTGGCGAGGTCGAGCTCCAGCTGCAAGGCGGCGATCTTCTCCGAGAGGGCGGTGTAGTCGCGCTCGGCCTCGGCCACGTCGTAGTTGGCGTAGCGGTACTCCACCGTGCTCATGCCGGCGCCGAGGAATCGCTCGCCCAGGCGCTTCTTGGGCTGCTGCGAGCGCAGCAGGCCCACGCGCTCCCGCTCTGCCGACAGCTGGGCCAAGGCGATAAGCGCCTCGTCGATGGTAAGGCCCGACTGGGGAAGCAGCGCTTCCATGTTGAAGCGGTGCAGGGCATGGCGTACCTTCAGCACCGTCTGATCGATGGCCGCCACCTTTTCCCGCGTTTCGCGGTAGCTGTAGGCCGGCGGCTCGGACACTTCGCCTTCGCCGCGTTCGTAGGTGCTGCGCTCGTCCTCGTTGGCGAGAATGTAATCCTTCTCGTCCTGCAGCCGCCGCAAGTACTTGTTGGCACTGGCAGAGGTGAATTCCATGGCAACCCCTTTCGTCAACGTCCGGCGGCAATCGGGCACAGGCCCCGAGCCGGCGGAACCGAGCATCAACCGGTGGTCTCACCACGGTATCGGGAAGGCCGTCGGCATGCAACAAGTCGCGCCGGCCCGATGGGCCGCCGTTGGCAACCTGTAAGACAACGTCGACCACCCGCAGGTAGCCACGGTTGCGGCAATTCGAGCCGGCGGTACTTTTACGGCGACTCGTTCAGAAGACAAACGGCGTACACATAGCACGGTGCCTGGGCGGCAATCTGACGGAACGCCGCACGCTGAACAGACGTGGCGTCGCTTTCCCGCCAAGGCGGCGAGCAAGCTGTTTGCCCACGGGGCCGGCACGCCTCTTGCTGCTGCACCTCGGCCCGCGCCTGTTCCACCAAAGCCCTCAAGCCGGCATTGCGATACAGAGTGCTGCGAGCCACACCGGCCCGTTGGGACACCTGGTAGAACGACGGGACATGCCCTTCGGAAACCAACGCGGTCACGGCCGCCCGCACGCGATCTTGCACCTGCTGCTGTCTCTGGTTCTGCGTAGCCGGAAGCGAAAACGGCTTTCCTTCTGCACCCATGATTTCCCTCCTTTAACAAACATTTGTTCTTGTTTAGAGGGTAGTTTAGCGCAGAAAAAATTAGTCGCTGGCCCTTGCGTGGGACACCGAAGGGGATTAGGCCGGGCCGGCGATGCGCACGATTGTGCGGGCGAAGCGGGCGTCGGCTCGCACGCTGTCCCAGCGGCTGTCGCTTTCCGGGACGGTCTTTCGCCGTTGGGGCGCTTCCGGTATGCTGGAGGCTCGCTGGTGAAAGGAGCCCGTATGCGCATTGCTTTGGTGGAAGACCGTACCCCCGAGCTGGTGAGGGAGCTGGTTTCGGTGTGGCGGGCTTCGGTGGAGGCGACCCACGATTTCCTCGGCCCCGACGACATCGACCGCATTGCCGGCTACGTGCCCGAGGCGTTGGCTGGGGTGGGGCAGCTGGCCGTGGCCGTCGACGAGACCACGGGGGCAGCCCTCGGCTTTGCGGGCGTGGACGGCGACAAGCTGGAGATGCTCTTCATCGACCCCTCCCTGCGCGGCCGAGGCATCGGGCGGGTGCTTCTCACCTTCGCCACGACGGAACTGGGCGCGTGGCAGCTTGACGTGAACGAGCAGAACCCCCAGGCCCGCGGCTTCTACGAGCACTGCGGCTGGCGCATCGTCGGCCGCTCGGAAACCGATTCCCAGGGCGACCCCTACCCCTTGCTGCACATGGAGCACGGAAGCTAGTCGTACAGCGCCGTTCTCATCAGGGCGAACAGGGTTTCGTCGAGGGGTCTGCGGTGGCGGGCGGCGTCCACCATGGTTTCCCACACGAGGGCGCAGAGCGGCTCGGGGGCAAGCGGTCCCACGAGGCGGTCGCGGCGCAGCCGGGGGTCGCGCTCCAGAGCCACTTGCAAGCCCCGGCGCACGTGGGCGAAGCTCTCGGCCTCGCGGCGCCGAGCCACGGCCAGGTCGTAGGCGCCGAGGGCCGTCAGCCCGTCGAGGAAGTCGCTGCGGAATTCCTCGAGCGCCCGGGCCATCTCGCCGGCCAGCTCGCGGCAGAAATCGACGAAGTCGCCGCCCGCGCCGGCCGCCGCCCCAGCAACCTGCGGCTCTTCCCCATTCCCAACCCCTTCCGCCGCCCCCATGCGGCCGGCGAAGGCCCGCTGCCAGAATAGGCCCACCACGTCGTTGACCAGGTCGGACTTCGTGGGGTACGAATGGTACACGGTGCCCACGGCCACCCCGCAGGCCGCGGCCACGGCACGAATGCTGAGCGCCCCCAAACCCTGGGTCGTGGCAATCCGGTAGGCCGCCTCGAGAATCTGCTCTTTCTGGATGACGGGACGATTCCCCATGACGCTCCTTTCGCCGGTCCCACGCGGCGCCCTCCCACGTGAATCGTGTTCATTATGAATGAACACTCGGCAACAAACCTGTGAAAACCCTGCGAATCCGTGCAATCCCCCTTGCCATCGCCATCTGCACTTCCTAATATGAACATCGTTCAGTAAATGAACACTGTTCATGAATTCAAGCCGATGCGAAAGGATCACCATGTCACCGGAGCTTATCTTCGCCACCGTCGCCATTTCCCTGGCGCTCGTGTTCTACACCTGGGGCGTCTTCGGCGAGCGCCGCCACGGCTCGCTCAGCCTGAAGTACGTGCTGCTGTTCTGGGCCGGCCTCGCCTGCGACACCACCGGCACCCTCACCATGAGCCACATCGCCAGCCAGTCGGCCGCCACCGGCTTCGGCATCCACGCCGCCACGGGCATGCTGGCCATCGCGCTCATGCTGGTGCACGCCGTGTGGGCCACCGTCACCTACCGACGCGGCAGCCAGCGCGCCCAACGGCGCTTCCACACCTTCAGCACCGTGGTGTGGCTCGCGTGGCTCGTGCCCTACATCATCGGCATGCTCGTGGGCATTCCGGCCATTCACCTGCAGGCCGTCTGCGCCATCGGCACGAGCATCGTGGTGGTGAGCCTGCTGGCCATCTACCTGTTCGCCCGCGACCGCCGCGA
>CAIGRU010001379.1_pt1 | contig 13374 bp, 8 predicted proteins | sample 7351341 | NCBI WGS metagenome assembly CAIGRU01
CCATACCAATGAGATTGCCCAGAGCGAGGCCTATCTGGGGCATAAATGGTGCAATTACTGGTTTCATGTGCACCATCTGACAGACAAGTCCGGCAAGATGAGCAAATCCAAGGGTGATTTTCTTACGCTGTCCCTGCTGGAAAAAAAGGGTTATGACCCGAAGGTATACCGGATGTTCTGCCTGCAGTCCCATTACCGCAAACCGCTTGAATTTTCCTATGAAGTGATGGACAACACGGGTGCTGCCTATGATAAGCTGGTAAAGCGCGTGGGAAGTCTGGGAAAAGAAGGGGAGATAAATGAGGAAAAGCGCAATGCCTATAAGGAAAAATTTGCTGCGGCGCTCTGCGACGATCTGAATACTTCCATGGCCCTGACGGTACTTTACGACATGCTGAAAGAGGACATGTCGGATGCCACAAAATACGCGCTGGCGGAAAGCTTTGACCAGGTTCTTTCCCTGGATCTGACCACTGCCCATGCCGCGAAGGAATCGGCAGGCGGGGTGGATGCGGAACTGGAAAGCTATGTTCTGGAAAAAATTGAGGAACGTAAAACGGCAAAGAAGGCAAAGGACTTTGCAAAGGCGGATGCCATACGGAGTGAACTGATGGAGCGGGGAATCATTCTGGAGGACACCCGGGAGGGAGTTAAATGGAAGAAGGCATAAAGGAGATAGATCTTCCGGGCCGGGAGCAGGATCATATGGAAAAATTTCCGGAGACCGGGGAAGGGGGACGGGCAGCCTGCAGCCTGCAGGAGGAAATTGCCAGGGTATTTTCCGGGAAAAAACAGGATATCCGCACTTATTCGCCTCTGACGCTGGCATATGTGGGCGATGCGGTCTATGACCTGATTATCCGCACGGCGGTAGTGGGACGGGCAAACCGCCCTGCAAATGACCTGCATCATATCACCGTGAAATATGTCAGTGCGCCTGCCCAGGCAAAAATGGTACAAGCGCTTTCAGGGCATTTTTCGGAAGAAGAGGAATCTGTATACCGTAGGAAATGCAAAACCACACACCATGGCAAAAAACGCCAGCGTTTCGGATTACCTGAAGGCTACCGGATTCGAGGCGGTTCTGGGGTATCTGTACCTGACCGGCCGCATGGACAGGGTGCTGTTTCTGGTGAAGGAAGGCATCCGGCTGGCCGGACTGGAACCCATATAAAGAGGGGGCGGAAAAAAGCCTGCAGGAACCAGGAAATCGGAAGAATCCGGAAGCCTGCGGCAGGCTATAAGGGATAGAAAAAGCGCGGGAAATCCTGCGGGAAGAAGCGCACGGAAAAATCAGGAGGAACCAGGAAAATATGGAGAAAAAGAAAATGGCATATACAGAATTCACGATAGAAGGCCGGAACGCGGTAATGGAAGCATTCCGCTCCGGCAAGACCATAGACAAACTGTATGTACTGGACGGCTGCCAGGACGGCCCGGTACTGAATATCAAAAGAGAGGCAAAAAAACATGACACCATCTTAAAATATGTGACAAAAGAGCGTCTGGACCAGATCTCGGAGACAGGAAAGCATCAGGGCGTGATCGCCGTTGCGGCCGCCTATGAATACGCATCCGTGGAAGACATTCTCGGGGCGGCCAGGGAGAAAGGGGAAGATCCCTTTTTGATTCTGCTGGATAATATTGAGGATCCCCATAACCTGGGCGCCGTGATCCGTACCGCCAACCTGGCCGGCGCCCATGGGGTGATTATCCCGAAAAACCGGGCTGTGGGCCTGACGGCGGCGGTGGCAAGGACATCTGCCGGCGCCCTGAATTACACACCGGTGGCGAAGGTGACGAATCTGGCCAAGACCATAGAGGAACTGAAAAAACAGGGGCTGTGGTTTGTGTGCGCGGATATGAGCGGCACTGTTATGTATCAGGTTGACCTGAAAGGCCCCATTGGACTGGTTATCGGAAGTGAGGGAGAAGGCGTGGGCAGGCTGGTGAAAGAAAAATGCGACATGACTGCCGCCATTCCCATGAAGGGAGACATCGATTCCCTGAATGCATCCGTGGCGGCAGGCGTGCTGGCCTTCGAGATTGTGCGGCAGAGAGGATTTAACTGACAGCCGGATAGGGGAATGGAAGCAGTGACAGACAGATATGCGAATTACAGACAATACAGTGACGGGGAACTGATTGACCGCCTGCGCCGTGGAGAAACGCCCGTAATGGACTACATCTGCGACAAATACAAGAACCTGGTGCGCAGCAAAGCGAAATCAATGTTTATCCTGGGTGCGGACAATGAGGACCTGATCCAGGAGGGCATGATAGGACTGTTCAAGGCCGTGAGGGACTATGACATCGGCAGGGATGCCAGTTTCAGCACATTTGCGGAACTGTGCATCAACCGTCAGATGTATACGGCGGTGCAGGCGTCCAGAAGGCAGAAACATTTTCCACTGAATACCTATGTGCCCCTGGACAGTGAATCTGCCGGTGATGACCGGGAAGGGCTCAACCTGGCGGAACTTCTGGCAGACAGGAGCGAGCTCAGCCCCGAGGAAATGTTCCTGGACAAAGAGAGAGTGAGTTATCTGGAAAAAACCATAGAGGAGGAACTGAGTGATTTTGAAAAACAAGTCCTGGACCTTTATATCACGGGCATGAGTTACAGCCAGATTGCCAGGGTACTGGGAAGAGACGAGAAGGCCACGGACAATGCCCTGCAGCGCCTGAAGGCAAAGATCAGGAAAATGCTTTAAGTTTTATAATTATTTTAGAAAAAGTACAGACTCCTTCTATTGACATCAAAGAGTGGGAAGCATATAATCAAGCACGTAAAAAACCGACTGACCGGTCGGACGGCAGAAGAAGGAGCGGATATGATTTCAAAATTCAGTGTGAAAAAGCCATATACGGTGCTGGTGGGAGTGGTGCTGGCAATTGTTCTGGGAGTGGTGTCCTTTACCAGGATGACAGCGGACCTGCTGCCCAATATCAGCCTTCCCTATGTGATTGTGATGACGACTTACCCTGGCGCAAGCCCGGAGACTGTGGAAGCGGCGGTGACCCAGCCGGTGGAGGCATCCATGGCCACGGTGAGCAATATTGAGAGTATCAGTTCCGTGTCCAATGAAAATTATTCCATGGTGGTGCTGGAGTTTGCGCAGACCGCCGATATGAACGCGGTATCCCTGGAAATCAGGGAAAGCCTTGACCAGATCAAGAGCTACTGGGACGAATCCATCGGAAATCCGATTATTATGAAACTGAATCCGGACATGCTTCCCATTATGATCGCGGCAGTGGGGGTGGAAGGCATGGACAACGGACAGATCAGTACATATGTGCAGGACTGGGTCATGCCGGAACTGGAGAGCATTGAGGGTGTGGCCAGCGTCAGCGCCACCGGTCTGCTGGAGGAGAGCGTGAATGTCATCATCCGGCAGGATAAGGTGGATGCCGTCAATGAGAAGGTATATGCCGCCATCGACGAGAAGATGCGGGAAGCAGAAGAGGAGCTGGAGGATGGCCGCAGGGAGCTGGAAGACGGTGAGAAAGAGCTGGAGGACGGCAAAAAGGAAATATACAGCGGCAAGCGGGAAATAAACAGCGGGAAGGCAGAGCTGGAGGACGGTAAAAAAGAACTGCAGGAAAAGAAGGACGAGACTTCCCAGATGCTGGCCGAGACCAAAACAGAGCTGCTGACAGCCAAATCCGACCTGGAAGCCGCCAAAATCAGCATGACCACGGACCTGGCCACCGCCAGGCAGCTCAGTGAGGGGATCGCGCAGATCAATGCCCTCACGGACATTCTGATCAATGCGCCGGAGCTGTATCTCAGGGGCTATCAGGCGCTGTATGAAAGCATTTACGGAGAAAATCCCGACCCGGAGGCAGAGGCCAGGGCCAGGCAGGAAATCAATGACTTAAAGGCCGCCTATCTGGGCAGCGAGATTATTTCCCAGATAAAGGGAACGGATGCCCAGCTGGACGAAATGCTGCTTCAGCTGGAGAATACGGACTGGGCGGACTGTGAAAATTTCGTCTCCGTCACGGCTGTGCTGACCCTGATGAGCCAGGGCGGCTCCAACCAGATTGTGGCCCAGAGGGAAAAGCTGGAAAGCGCCCTGAATGCCCTGACCAACGGACTGGGACTGGAGGCCTATGAACAGATTGCGGAGGAGACCCTGGCAACCCTGGAGGAACAGCTTTCCCTGGTGAACGCAGGACTGGTGGAAGTGGAAAAAGGGCAGCTGGAGGCGGCGCTTGGATTTGCGGAGGCCAATTCCCAGATTGCCCTGGGGGAATACCAGATGAAGATGGCAGAAAGCCAGCTGGACGCGGCCCTGGAGCAGATGAAAACCGGGGAGGAACAGCTGGAAAGCGCCAGGGAACAGCTGGAAGAGGGGGAAAAGCAGCTGGAGGACGCCAGGGAAGCCGCTTATGAGCAGGCCGATATGACAAATATTGTCACGGTTGACACCATAAAAAGCCTGCTGACAGCCCAGAACTTTTCCATGCCTGCGGGATATGTGACCGAGGAGGGAGTCAGCTACATGGTGCGCGTGGGCGACAAGCCTTCCACGGCGGAAGAGCTGCAGGAAATGCCCCTGATGGACCTGCACATGGACGGGGTACCGGTGATCACACTGGGAGACGTGGCGGATGTGTTCTACACGGACAATTCGGAAGAGATCTACGCCAATGTGGACGGCAGTGCGGGAATCATGCTGACCATCCAGAAACAGACGGGATATTCCACCGGCCAGGTGTCAGACCTGCTGGGAGAGCGTTTCCGGGAGATGATGGCAGAAAATGAGGATTTGACCCTGATCACGCTCATGGACCAGGGAATTTACATTGACCTTGTGATGGATTCCATCCTGGACAATATTTTGTTCGGCGGCGTGCTGGCCATTCTGATTCTGCTGATCTTCCTGAAGGATGTCAGGCCCACCATTGTAGTTGCGTTCTCCATTCCGGTGAGCCTTGTGACAGCCGTGGTCTGCATGTATTTCAGCGGTGTGACCCTGAATATTATCTCCCTTTCGGGCCTGGCGCTGGGGATCGGAATGCTGGTGGATAATTCCATTGTGGTGATTGAAAATATATACCGCCTGCGCAGTGAGGGGTATTCCGTAAAGGATGCCGCCATGGAGGGTGCCAGAGAGGTGGCAGGGGCCATTGCGGCATCCACCCTGACCACAGTCTGTGTGTTCCTGCCCATTGTGTTTACGGAGGGAATTACCAGACAGCTGTTTGTGGACATGGGGCTGACCATCGCCTACTCCCTGCTGGCCAGCCTTGTAATCGCCCTGACCGTGGTTCCCGCCATGTCCTCCAAAATTATGGTACGGACAAAGGTGCAGAAGGAGAGCAGATTCTTTGGCGCCATACTGGACGGATACGAAAAGCTGCTGGGCCTTTCCCTGAAAGTAAAACCCCTGGTGCTGCTGATTGTGCTGGCGCTGCTGGCAGGCAGTATCGGACTTGCCTTTACCAATGGCACGGCCTTTATGTCGGACATGGATTCCACCCAGCTGACGGTGAATGTAAAGCTGCCGGAGGAGGCCACCCTGCAGGAGACCGGTGAGCTGACGGACAAGGTGGTGGAAGCGATTTTTACCATAGAGGATGTACAGAATGTGGGAGCCATGTCCAGCAGTACCAATATGTCCATGCTGGGCGGTGGCGGAGGCAGCACCAATTCCGCCACCATCTATGTGGTGACCAGGGAAGACAAGACCATGAGCAATGAAGAGATCGGCCGTCTGATCAGGGAAAAGACGCAGGGGCTGGAAGCCGAGATTACGGTGGACACGTCAAGCATGGATATGAGCGCCATGGGGGGAAGCGGCATTTCCGTTCAGGTGCGGGGCCGTGACCTGGATACCCTGCGGCGCATTGCGGGGGAGGGGGCAGCCATAGTGGAGAGTGTGGAGGGAACGGCAGATGTCAGCGACGGTCTGGAAGATGCCGACGAGGAGCTGCGCATTCTGATCGACCGGGAGGAAGCGGTGCATTACGGGCTCACAGTGGCCCAGGTATTCTCCCAGCTTTATGCCAGACTGGCAGAAGCGTCCAGCGCCACCACACTTGTGGCTGCGGATAAAGACTACAATGTGTATGTCATGAACGGAAATGACATTGAACTGACACGGGAACTGGTGAGGGATCTGGAGATTGACGGCACCGACGAAGAAGGAAATAAAGTGAAGATACCCCTGGAGGATATTGCGGATTTTGAGACCACGGAGGCATTAAGCTCCATCAGCCGTGCCGATCAGACCCGGTATATTTCCGTGTCCGCCGCCATTGCGGAAGGCTATAATGTGGGCCTGGTTTCCTCCGCTGTGGAAGACAAACTGGCGGGATATGAGCTTCCCTCCGGTTATCAGCTGGTTTCTTCCGGCGAGAATGAGATGATTGTGGATGCCATGGAACAGATCATGCTAATGCTGTTATTGGCGGTGCTGTTCATGTATCTGATTATGGTGGCCCAGTTCCAGTCCCTGCTGTCACCCTTCATCATCATGTTTACCATCCCGCTGGCTTTTACCGGCGGATTTATGGGACTGTATGTGAGCGGCAGCGAGGTGAGTGTCATCGCCATGATCGGATTCGTCATGCTGGCCGGTATCATAGTCAATAACGGGATTGTGATTATTGACTATATGAACCAGCTGCGGGAAAACGGCATGGAAAAACGCCAGGCAATTCTCACGGCAGGCCGTACCAGGCTGCGGCCGGTTCTGATGACTGCCCTGACCACCATTCTGGCTTTGTCCACCATGGTTTTCAGCAATGACATGGGATCGGAGATGGCCAGACCCATGGCCGTTGTCACCATAGGAGGCCTGACATACGGCACTTTGCTGACGCTGGTGGTGATACCCTGCATTTATGATCTTATGATCAGGGAGAAGAAAATTAAGATAACCGAGAAGTCAGAGTGAGCCCGGAACAGACACAGAGGCAGCATGGGCAGACGGGATTCGGAAGGGCCGGGATGCCGGCGCACGGGAGAACAGGAACAAGAGTAAGGAAATGGGAAAGACAGGAAAGATAGCAAATTATGAAGATATCCGGCAGCTGCCCCCGAAGGTGCGCCAGATGTACATTGCGGTGATTCAGATGCTGGAAGAAGGGGCAGATCCGGCAAATATCCGTGTTTCCACCATAACCGAAAAGGCAGGGATCGGAAAGGGCACGGCATATGAATACTTTGACTCCAAAGAGGAAATTGTGGCCGGCGCCATAGTGTACCAGGTACAGTGTGTATTTGACTGGCTGGGAAGCGCGCTGGAGGAAAAGGCGGGATTCCGGGAACAAATTCAGTTTCTTCTGGATGAGATTGAGAAAAAGGATGGACAGAAGAACTGCTTTTTCCGTTTTTTCCATATGATGGCAGATAATTCGGAGTTCAGTCTGCTGGTCAGGGAAAAAATGATGACGGAGGCCTTTTTGCCCGGTCTGCCCACCAGTGTATTCGCGAAAATGCTGCAAAGAGGTGTGGAGAGGGGAGAGTTGCGCAGGGAGATTCCCATGGATTACATGATACACTGTGTGTTTTCCCATCTGTTGATTTACATGCTTGCCATCACTTCGGGGGGGCTTTTCAGAATAGATACGGATTCCATACGCTCAATGGCATACCAGGGGATACTGAATGAGCTGGAAGATAGAAATAATATATAATTTCTTTGCTTTGGCTTTATAGTTTTTTAGAGATTAATTATAAAATAGACACAGTTTGGACACATTTTATCTGTATGATAAATATCAGATAGTTGATGAACTCACTATCTCCCCCCTCATAAGATAATAGTGGAGAGGTTCCGGTGAAAGCCGGAACCTTTTCGCGTGTACAGCTTTTGTGCAGAGGAAATATACCGTCAGGGGGCGCGCGGCGTGTTCGGCTCTGCCCGTTTTTCGGTTATGGACCGCCGCTGCGCCGGGGCGTTTTTTGCAGGTCCGGACTTTTCGCGGATTGTGGATTGCGTATTTCCCTGAAAGGGGATATAATGGGGAATATGGAAGCGACAAAAGAAAAGGCGGAAGGCCGGGACGGGGGTTAGGATGAGGTATGATTTTGACAGAGTTGTGGACAGACGGGGAACAAACTGCGTCAAGTATGATTTTGCAGAGGAATATCATATGTCGGAAGATATGATTCCCATGTGGGTTGCGGACATGGACTGGCAGGTTCCGGTGCAGGTGCAGGAGAGTCTGGAAGCGGTGGTGAGACATGGGATCATGGGATACAGTGACGGAAAGGATTCCTATTTTCAGGCAGTTTCAGGCTGGATGGCAGCTTATCACAACTGGCATGTGGAGCAGGAATGGATGGTGCGGACGCCAGGTATTGTATTTGCGGTGGCCACGGCGGTAAAGGCATTTACTAAAGAAGGGGATGGTGTCATGATCCAGACACCGGTCTATTATCCTTTCGGCCAGATGATAGAGGCCAACGGCAGGGTGGTGGTGGACAATACACTGCGGGAAGAGAACGGAAGATATACCATGGATTTTGAGGACATGGACCGGAAGCTGGCATCCGGCCATGTCAAAGTGTTTATTCTGTGCAATCCGCACAATCCCGTGGGCAGGGTCTGGACCGGGGAGGAACTGCGCCGGCTGGGAGAAATCTGTCTCAGGCACGGGGTTACCATTGTCAGTGATGAGATTCACCATGATTTTGTATTTCCGGGGCATAAACATGTGGTTCTGGCGGGTATGGATGAACGGTTTCTGGATATCACGGTCACCTGCACCGCCCCCAGCAAAACTTTTAATATTGCAGGACTGCAGGCATCCAATATTTTTATTGCAAATCCCGGGCTGCGCACCGCCTTTGAGGAGGAGATCAGAAAGACAGGCTACAGCTCACTGAACAGGATGGCGCTGGCAGCCTGCGAGAGCGCATATCTGTATGGCAGGGACTGGCTGGACCAGCTTCTTGTTTATCTGAAGGGAAATCTTGACTTTGCGCGGGATTATATCTCTCGTGAGATTCCGGGCGTGAAGCTGACGGAGCCGGAGGGAACTTATCTTTTATGGCTGGACTGCAGGGAACTGGGGCTGAATCATGAGGAACTGGAAAACCTCATGGTAAGGGATGCCCGGCTGTGGCTGGACGGCGGGAAGATGTTCGGGGAAAGCGGCTGCGGTTTCCAGCGGGTGAACATGGCCTGCCCCAGGAAGGTTCTGGAGGAGGCGCTTGCCAGGCTGGCCGGGGCAGTGAAGCCGCTGCCGGCAAAGTCCTGAAATAAGAGGAATTTTCACGTACATATTGTTACAAATGTAACAGCCGGGCGCCTGTCCGGACTGTTGCACACAAAGCCATGGAAAAGGAAATTGCCCAACAATGCAAAAAAGAAAATCGGTGACAAAAGAAGCGGAAATGATTTCGGCAAAAGCCCCAAATACACAGGAAGAACCGGCAGGGAAGGAATATATTGTGCTGAACCGTCAGGAGGAAGATCCGGCAGAAGGGGATGAGCCGGAAGGCAGAAGGCCGGGTTACTGGGAGCCTGCGAAGTATCAGTATTTCAGCACCGGTGCCATGCGAAAGGACATGCGGCTGACCAAAGCCATCACCCAGAAGGGGGAAAAGCTGAGGGAAGAGGGGAAAGTCAGCCTGACAAGAATAGACAGCGGATATGTGGACGGCAGGAATGACCTGATCGCGGAAGCCATAGGGACAGGGCGCGAGGGCAGAACGGAATTTCCGGTTCACATGGTTTTCAACAGGGATTCCGTGCTGTATTCGGAATGCCAGTGCGTGGAATGCAGGAGGCATTACTATTCCCGGTATTACCGGCGGGAGTACTGTGCTTACCTGGCAGCCTTTATGACACTGGTGGAGGAGCGCCTGCAGGAAGATACAGGGCTGGGGGACGCCACGGATAAACGTGCGGCAGTTTTGATGCATGCGTTTCTGGAGCAGCGGGCCAACAATGTGGTTTCGGATACCACGGGGAAAGCGGAGAGTCTGCACCTGATTCCCCGCCTGACGCTTAAAACGGGTGATCTGGCAGTGTCGTTTAAGATCGGGGAAAAGAAGCTGTTCGTGGTGAAGGATCTGTTTGACTTTTACGAAAATGTACAGGAATCCAAGACTGCGGTTTACGGAAACAATACCAGTTTCAGCCATAATATCAGCCATTTTACGGAGGATTCCAAAAAGTGGATAGAATATATCGGCAGAATCGTGAAGGAAGAGCTGGATTTTGAGAGAAGAATGATAGAGGCCCGGAATTATTCCAGAAAGGCGGCATCCAAAAACGGAGAGTTTGCCATTTTCGGATGGAGACTGGATGAGTTTTACCGCCTGGTGGGAAAAGAGGGCTTTGAGTATGAGGACAAAGAAAGCGAAAAAAGGCAGAAAGTTCTTTTGCACACGGAGGAGCGGAATCCGAAGATTACCCTGACCATTCGGAAAAACGATATGGGTGACACAAGGGCTTTCCACGGCATCAGCGTGGACTGCAGAATGCCCCGGTTTCACTATGGTGTGGGCACGGGCTACTATATCAGCGAGGATGCCTTCTGCAGGGTGGACGAGGAATTTATGAAACGGATCCGGACACTGGCGCAGTTTTGCCCCAACGGGGCCATGAGCTTTCAGGTGGGAAGGAATTACCTGGCCAGATTTTACTACACGGTGCTCCCACTGCTGGAGGGCGTGGTGGATATTATGGAGGAAAACGCCCAGGAAATTGAGGCATATCTTCCGCCCCAGGCCAGATTTGTATTTTATCTGGATGCGGAGGAACAGAATATGGTATGCCGTGTGGCGGCAAGATACGGTGAGAGGGAATTTCCCGTGTCCGACGTCCATTCTCCTCCGGAGGAGCCCATAGAGACTTTCCGGGAGAAAGCCAGGGAGGATGAGATCATGTACCTGGCGCAGCAGTGGTTTCCCTACTGGGACGAGAAAAAAAAGGAACGCCACTGCGGCCAGGAGGAAGAACTGATGTACCGGGTGCTGGACAAAGGGGTGGAGGCACTGCTGGCACTGGGGGAAGTGCAGTGCACCAGACGTTTCACCAGCCTGAATATTGGCCGCAGGGTGCGTATGAGCGTGGGGATATCGGTTTCCCGGGATCTTCTGAACCTGAATATCGAAACCAGGGACGTACCTCCGGAGGAGCTGCTGGAGATTCTGAAAAGCTACAGGCAAAAGAAAAAGTATTACCGCCTGAAAAACGGCGATTTCTTAAGCCTTGACGAGGAAAATTCCCTGCAGACCCTGGCGGAGATGATGGAAACCCTGCGGATGTCGCCCAGGGAACTGATGAAAGGGGATGTGAGAATCCCCCTTTACCGGGCGCTGTATCTGGACAAGCTGCTTGAGAAAAACGAAGAGATTTACAGCAGCAGGGACAGTTATTTCCGCGAGATGGTAAAGAATTTCAAGACCGTCAATGACGCGGATTTTGAAGAACCGCCTTCCCTGAGCGGTATTATGAGGGGATACCAGAGGAACGGCTATCGCTGGCTTAGGATGCTGGAGGCATACCGGCTGGGAGGAATCCTGGCAGACGACATGGGCCTGGGCAAGACGCTGCAGGTGCTGGCGGTGCTTCTGAGTGCAAAACTGGAGGGGAAGGGGGAGACTTCCATTGTGGTGGCGCCGGCCTCCCTTGTATACAACTGGGGGGAGGAGATCAAAGCCTACACGCCGGAGCTTTCCTGCTGCTTTATCACCGGCACCCAGGAGGAGAGAAGGCAGAAGCTGGAGCAGTACGGAAATTTTGACGTAATTGTGACATCTTATGATCTGTTAAAGAGAGATATTGAGTACTATGAGGAAAAAGAATTCCATTACCAGATCATCGACGAGGCACAGTATATCAAAAACCATACCACTGCGGCGGCCAAGGCGGTGAAGGTGGTAAAAAGCCGTACCAGATATGCGCTGACGGGAACGCCCATCGAGAACAGGCTCAGCGAGCTGTGGAGCATTTTTGATTTCCTGATGCCGGGATATCTGTACGGATATGATGTGTTCCGGAATGATTTTGAGGCGCCCATTGTGAAAAATGAGGACCAGGCCGCCCTGGAGAGACTGCAGAGAATGACTTCCCCCTTTATTCTGCGGAGGATGAAGGAAAATGTACTGCGGGATCTTCCCGAAAAGCTGGAGGAAAACCGGTATGTGAAATTCGAATCCCGGCAGCAGAAGCTCTATGATGCCCAGGTGGTGCATATGAAGCAGAAAGTGGTCATGCAGGATGCCCAGGAGTTCCAGAGGAACAAGATACAGATTCTTGCCGAACTGATGAAGCTTCGCCAGATCTGCTGTGATCCGGGTCTGTGCTTTGAAAATTACAATGGGGAGTCCGCGAAACTGGATGCCTGCGTGGATCTGGTGCGCAGCGCCGCGGAGGGAGGGCACAAGATCCTGCTGTTTTCCCAGTTTACCTCCATGCTGGACTTGATCGCAAAACGGCTGGAAGAAGAAAAAATGAGTTTTTACACCATAACCGGCGCCACGCCCAAGGAGAAAAGACTGCAGCTGGTAAAGACATTCAACAGGGACGACACGAAAGTATTTCTGATCTCCCTGAAAGCAGGGGGCGTGGGTCTGAACCTGACCGGGGCGGATGTGGTCATCCACTATGATCCCTGGTGGAATCTGGCAGTGCAGAACCAGGCCACGGACCGCACCCACCGCATCGGGCAGACCAAGATGGTGGTGGTGTACAGACTGATTGCCAAGGGCACCATTGAAGAAAAAATCCAGGAACTTCAGGAGAGCAAGAGAGCGCTGTCGGAACAGATTATCCAGGGGGATGCCGGCCAGCTGGGAGGGATGTCCAGGGAGGACTTTATTGCGCTGTTATCATAAGCCGGGCAGGACAGTCCTGCCGGAAATCAATCATGAAACATGCTCCAGGCTGCGGACATTAAAAGTTTTATGCATATTTTTCCAGTCTTGTCCATATACTTGTAGAAAAGGGTTGAAAGCAATCCGGTGAAAGGAGACGTCTATGGCAAGAGGACAGCGTAAAAGCATTGAAGAAAAGATCACGGCAAAAGAGGAACTGATAGAGGCGCTGATGACCCGGGTGGAGTCGGAGAAGCGGGAACTGGAGGAACTTTATCAGGAGAAGCGCAAAAAGGAGCTGGAAGCGGTCAGCGATATCATTGATGAGTCCGGACTGGAGCCGGAGGAAGTGGTACAAGTGTTGCAGCAATATCTGGAAAGCAGGGAAGAGGCGGCTTCCTAAAATAATGTCACAAAAGCCATGCGGAGGGAGGATTGCCGGCTGCATGGCTTTTTTTATGCGCAGGCCCGTGCAGAGGAATTGTGCCGCTAAAGCGGCGCACGGGCCGCGCGGCGAGTAGTGGAAAAGAACATTCCCCTACTCGATTGTATAGGGCGCGTAAGGAAATCAGCCGCTAAAGCGG
>CAIGRU010001384.1_pt1 | contig 13337 bp, 9 predicted proteins | sample 7351341 | NCBI WGS metagenome assembly CAIGRU01
AGGACGCATCTCCCGTCACCAGATACATCTGGATCAGGAAGCGGATCGGGCTGGGTGTATTGGCCTTGGAATCCATATTCACGGAGCCATCCGCCTTATAGGAACGGTAGTAACTGCCGTCCTCATTCTGAATACGCACGTACCAGTCCGCCGTTTTCTTACAAAAGGCAAGCCATGCATCTTCCTCCGTGCCTTTTTTATGCAGATACAGCCAGCCGTCCAGGATCGCCTCCATCCCATCGGCGATCATTCTCGTCCAGAACGGATACGGTTCCCAGCCGCCGATCGCAGGGTGATAGCACACCGCAGGCGCACCGCTTTTGGTCATGGCATTTTGCACCCAGAAATCCAGAATCCCCCTGCCCTTCTCCCAGGCTTCCCGATCCTGATACAGATCTCCGTAGCGCAGCAGCTGATACCCGATCCCCGGCTGCTGTCCGACGAAACCGAACTGGAAGGACACCGAATTTGCATCCATATGCGGCAGCTGCGCCGCAAAAGGCAGACCGTAAGATTCCCCATACCTGCGGGTCAGTTCCCGCAGGAAGTACATACAGTTCCTGTAATGCTGTTCGTTATCCACCGCAAACAGCCGGTCGCGCATACGCTCATAAGTCCGCCTCCAGATCGACCGCATCATCGGCTGAAAGCCGTCATACTGTCCCATATCCACGGCAACCGCATACTCCTGCGCAAATCCTTCCTCCATGGGGTGGAATACGTAACTGGTCCGTCTGGAACGTATCCCGAAATCTATGGAGGCATAGAAATCATCCCGGGGAATCTCGCTCTCCGTTCCCGGATAAACATAATCAATCGAAAGACCGTCGCTTACCGTGTCGGTCTCCCTGCGCACGGCATACCCATAGTAGAGATAATTGAGCGTCCTGTCTTCCGGACGGCTCATGCCGATGGACGCGATCGTAAAAGAAGGATCCACCGTCGTCTCCGACATGACAATATCCAGATTGCGAAGCGTCACATCTGCTGCAAAGCGGGACAGTGAGATCATCTCTCCCGATGCATTGCTCTGCATGGCAAACAGCGGCAGGGCGTACCGTGTCTCGAATCGCCAGAAATACTCCGCATCCAGTCCCTTCCCGATTGCCCACGGCGGCGCATACTCATTCTGCAGATACCACACGCCCGGTGCAAAATACTGGTAATCTGTATACTCTGAGGACGCTTTCATCGTGAAAGACAGCTTCGTGGCAAACCCCAGATCGTCTCCGGCCTGCTCCACCCGTACCTTTCTTGAGATCTTCAGCCCCTCGCCCGCCGGCTCATACGTATCTGCAAAAGAAAGCCTGGAACCCACCGCTGTGTCCACCGTTCCCCTGCCACACACCTTTCCTTCCTCCAATGTTATTCCTCTGTACGGAGCATCATAAAAGGCCGTGATCGCCTCGGCAGTCTTCACGAGTACGTAGAGCGGCCGCTTATTATAGTACAACAGCCGTCCTTCTCTCTTAAGCTGTACGCCGCCCGCCGCAAAACAGGCGCAGTATTCCCCAAATTTCACTTCCATCCGTTTTCCTCCATTCCGAAGCGATTTTCGCTGAGTCCAATTCCTGGTTGAACAGCAGGCCTTCCTGTTCTTCGCACCGATCCGGAACCTCATACAACATCCGCTTCCATAAACCATTAAACTATTTACTGTGCCCCGTTTCTGATCTCCTGTGGTGTAAACCCTGTATGCTTCTTAATATAATGACTGAAATAAGAGGCCGTATTCAAACCTGTCCGCTCTGCGATCGTCTGGATCGGCATCCTGGAATCCGTCAAAAGACGCTTCGCCTCATTCACCCGCTGCATCATAATATACTTTCCGGGCAGCGTACCTGTTATCTCTTTATAGATCCTTGACAGATATACCGGATGCAGCCCCACCAACTCTCCCAGTCTGACCATCGACAGATCCTCCGAGATATGTTCCAGAATAAAGGTATTGACCTGGTGCACAATCTGGCTTTTCACATCTGTCTTCACATTCTGACGCAGCCTGAAATAATGATCCGCCACCGTCTCCAGAAAGTTCATCGCATCATAAAATCCCTTATGGAGATCATAATTCGTCAGTTTGCGGATATCAAACTGCCCACAGACATCGCTTTCTTTGGGCAGATTATTTAAAAGCGCCTGCAGAAGGATGGACGCACATACAAGAAAAACAGAGGCTTTTGTAAACCGTACGCTTTTGCAGTATTTATTCTTGATTTCATTCAGCAGTGCAAAGAACACCTCGGGATCGGCATTGGACAGACTCTCTTCCAGCCTTTCCGTGTCTATTACTCCTACAATAGCAGCTCCTTCGTTCCACGTATAGTACGAAAATTTCTCTTCTCCGCAAAGTTGGATACCCTCCGTATCATCAATCTCAAATCTGGAATACTGCAGCACGGAAAAGGCATCCGCCGCCTTATCCAGATTGACGATGCCGTCATACACACATACCAAAGGAGAACACTGTCCTGATTTCTCACAGACCTTTTTTGCAATTTCCAGAAAGCCCTTTAATTTCGCCGCCTTATTCTCTTCATCCTGCGCCAGAAGGATTCCTGTATTCACTGTCACAAGCGAACTCACCGTCCGGAAAGCCGGCGCCAGAACGGACTCAATCGTTTTGAGCATATCGTTTTCCGTCAGCAGATCATCATGCGATTCAAAGAAAACCGCCGTCAACAGAAAATTCCGTTCACAGACAAACCTTTCATTGATCATCGACATCCGCTCCGTAAAATACTGCCTTCTCTTCCCTTCCCATTTTTCATTAAAGATCAGCTCCCTGATGCAGTCCCTTTTCAGCAGCGGCAAAACCTCTTTCCGGCGGTCCTGCCGTTCCACAAGTCTTCTTTTTTCTTCATACAGCTGTTCCAGTTTCTCATACCCCTTATTGACGGCTTCCAGAATTGCTTCGTCGCCATCCATTTTCAGCACGAATTCCATAGCCTTCGTATGGACTGCTTTCTGGGCATATTCAAACTCTGACTGTCCCGTCAGAAAGACAGCGACGCAGTCAGGCCAGACCGTCTCAATAATATTCAGCAGTTCAAAACCATCCATTCCCGGCATGCAGATATCCGTGATCAGCATATCAATCCTGTGATTCTCAAAAATATCCAGCGCCAGGGCCGCGGAAGCCGCTTTATAGACAAAAAATTTCTCCTGACATTCCTTCTCCAGCATACGCCCAAGAGATTCCAGAATAAAGGGTTCATCATCCACCACCAGAAGATTGTACATAGATATCCTCCACTAATATATTTACCAACGCCAAAAATCCGCCGTCCTCCCGGTTGTCCACATAAAGGCCGCTTTTTCCTTTATACCATCTCCTGATTCTGGCATTCGTATTGGCAAGGCCGTGTATTTCTTCCGAATTGATCTCTTCTATACTAATCTTTCGCTTCAATTCCATCAATTCATCTTCTTTCAGGCCATCCCCGTTATCTTCAACACAAAAGCTGAAATAACCGTCCTGATAGTCTGTCCTTATCCTGATCATACCCCCTTCCAGACAGTTCTTCATGCCATGTTCATAAGCATTTTCCACTAATGGCTGCAGGATCAGGGGAATAATCTTTAAATCTTTCGCCTGATCCGGTACCGGCTCCATAAACACATGAATCCGTTCTCCGAAGCGCGCCTTCTGAATCTCCAGGTAATCATTGATATGCTCAATTTCCTGCTCTAAACTGACAAAGCAGTCATTCGTTCTTGTTATATATTGATAATATTTAGACAAATGCCTGGCGAAAGAAGCAATCGTCTCATTCTCCTCCGCGCGCGCCATCCGATAGATCATAAAGATACTGTTGTACAGAAAATGAGGCCGGATCTGGTATTGCAGCTGCCGAAACTCCGCCAGCCGCGCCTGGTATTTCATTTCCATATTTTCTCTGCTCAGTTCCTCCACATGCGAAATAACCTGGTTATATCTCTTATAAATCACTGCCAACTCATCCGTTTCATCTTCTTCGATAAAATAATGGTTGTTCCTGTCCTCCATCGCATCGATGATCCTGTCCATAGGTTTTACCAGTTTGCGCTCCACATAGAACGTATAAGACAGGAAAAGAACAATGACTAACAAGGTCAATCCTGCATTCAGCAGCAAAAAGAAGGACAACGACCTGCTGATCACACTGTCCGGACAAAAGTAAACGATCCATATCCCTGTTCTCGCACTGTAGATGCAGGAACCCAGTTCCTCACCCCGCACTCTGAAAGACTGTGCATCCTTATGCTCCGCCAGATACGCCCTTACCGCTTCCAATCTGACCGTATCCGCCTCCGTCTCCACGAAATTCCCGCCGGAACCGGACAGCATATTCCCTTCTTCCGAGAGAAGGTAGATGCTTTCCTCCCCTTCTCCCAGCATGTCGTTCAGTGTATGGTTCAAAGACTCCGGCGACAACGTGATCCGGCAGTAATAAGCCGCATTTTTTCCCTCTCCTTTCAACGCCTGCACAGGAAAATAAGAGGTAAATACGATCCCCTCCTCCTCATCTGCATTGATCATCCGGTAATCATAATAGTTATCCCCTTCATAATGCCGCATGATCGGCTGCGAATCGCTGATCACAATTCCCTTACGCGGATAATACATTTCCGCCTTATCTACGATCGTGTACATTTCTTTGATCTCAGAAAGCCGCCCGGATATTCTTTTGATCAGCAGCGTATTCTCATAATTGCCGGCTCCGCCCCACAAAACATTGAGCTTTGAAGTATTCAGATCAATAAGCACCGTATTCTGAATCTTTAACAGACTGTCAATATCCTGTTCCATCCGGCTTTGCATATAGGCAGCCTGGGCATCCAGACTGCCAAGCATCTGTTCCAGCAGAATATGTCGGCTGTATGCATTTCCCAGGATTCCCATCACGTAGAAGCCAATGCATACGAAAATGACCGATCCTAATACCTTGCGGGATGTTTTTAACCTGAAGATCATTTTCATTACTGTCATTATCCTTTCACAGAGCCAAGTACCATACCCTTTACGAAATATTTCTGTAAAAAGGGATATACCAGCATGATCGGAATGATGGACAGGAAGATCTGTGAGCATTTTATGGTCCGGTCAGAGACGGAGACCAGTGTCTCCCAATCTATGGAAGAACCGGACGTTAAGCTTGACTGGATCACGATCGTCTGCAGATAACTCTGCAGCGGATACTGGGTCGGCCTGTTCATCAGAATGATACCGTCAAACCAGGAATTCCAGTGGTGCACGATGGAAAACAGACAGATCGTCGCCATAGACGCCTTGGAAAGCGGCACATAAATCTTTGACATGATCGTCCACTGCCCGGCTCCGTCCATCACCGCCGCCTCTTCCAGTTCCTCCGGAATTCCCCGGAAGAAATTCAGCATCAGAACAACGCTGAATACCGGTACCGCCCCCGGAAGCACCAGCGCCCATATTGTTCCCAGAAGATTCAGACTCTTGATCGTCATAAACCACGGAATCAGACCGCCGTTTAACAACATGGTCAGAAAGAAAAACCAGGCATAGGCCGTTCTGGCTTTAAATCTGTGCGTGCTCTTGGACAGTGGATAAGCCGTGATCACACACATAAAAACATTGATGGAAACTCCCAGTGCGCATCTGAGAAGCGATACACCCATGGACCGCCAGAAATCGACTCTCATCGCTACATACTTGTAGGAATTGATCGTAAAATCAACCGGCCAGAGCGTGACCAGTCCTGCCGTCACCGAGGCATTGCCACTCAACGATATGGCCAGAATATTAATGATCGGCAGAATGCAGACCAGAGCCAGCGCGATCAGGAATATCGTATTACATACATGGAAAACCCTGTCCGCTGCAGACATCCTGATTTTATTTGTTTGAGGTTCCTTTTTCGCCATTCTGCACCTCCTAGAAAACTCTGTAATCAAACAGTTTATATGCCAGATAATAAGATACGGAAATAAAGAAACAGGATACGGCCGACTTAAAGACACCCATCGCCGTGGCCGGACCAAACTGTGCATCTATCATACCGATTCGATAAATAAACGTATCGATAACATCTCCCGTCTCATACACCTGCGGGCTGATCAGATTCCAGATTTGATCGAATCCGGCATTCAGAATATTACCCAGGGACAATACCGCCATCAATACAATGATCATCCTCATGCCCGGCAGTGTAATATGCCACATCTTGCGGAACCGGCCCGCACCGTCCATCGTCGCCGCCTCATAAAGACTCTGATCGATCCCCGTAATGGCTGCCAGATAGACGATAGTCCCAAATCCGAACCCTTTCCAGATATCTGTCCAGATGATCGTTGCCTGAAAATATCTGTTATCCCCCAAAAAGAAGATCGAATCCAGCCCCAGCATATTCAAAAACCCATTTACAATACCACTGGATGGTGACAGAATATCAAGCAGCACACCACTGAAAATAACCCAGGACAGGAAATAGGGCAGGTAGATCGCCGTCTGAACCGTCCTGCGGAATTTGGATGACCGCACCTCATTCAAAAGGATCGCCACTATGATCGGCACCACCAGCGAGAGGATAATCTTCCAAAACGCAATACTGATCGTATTCCTCAACGCCGCAAGCGCTCCCGGCATGTTAAACAGATATGTAAAGTTCTCAAATCCGATCCATTTCTGATCCCCGAACAGACCCTTGGCCGGTATAAACTTCTGAAAAGCAATGACCATCCCGGCCATGGGAATATAACTGAATATAAAAGTCATAAGCACACCCGGCAACAACATGATATGAAACGGAAGTTCCTTTTTCAATCTGATCTGTCTTCTCTGCATCTTCTCTTTTTTCATTTTGCCCTCCCTTCCGACAATTAATCTCTTTGACTGACCAGCGCAAGGGCAGAAATAACTGCCCCTGCGCCATAAATTCTATTACCTGTAACAATTTTCCGTCGTATCCTTCTGCTGTTACTTCGCTGTAGCATACCACTCATTCACTTCTGCCGTGATCTGCTCTCCGCCTAATTTGTTGAAACTCTCCACAAAGGCATCAAACTCTTCGATCGGAGACTCACCCATAATGATCTTGGTGAAAGTTTCGTCCCGCATGGATTCCAGTGTAGACATTTTCTCGGTCATGGTCTCGGTAGGTGCTCCTGAAAATCGATTGATATAGATTCTGTCTTCCGAGATCATACGATCAATGGCCGAATAGGAACTCGGATCCGGTCCGTAGATTCTCTCCCAGCCCCACTCCATACTGGTGCCTTCTCCCGAATAAAATCTGTCCAGCTTATCCCAGATAGACTTTGCCTCTCCGTTTAAGGAATCTGTGGCGTCACTTGCTTTGGCCGCTTCGATGTCCCGGAACGCCATTACGTTCTTCAGAGGCATTTGCGTCTGTACCGGTGATAATTTCCAGATACTCTCTGCTTCCGGCGGAGCATAATATTTACCGTTATCTCCCGTTTCACCCCAGCACTTTTCGATAAACACATTCGCCATCTTCACAACCGCTTCCGGATGCTCGAAATTCTTATTTACGACAAGCCATCTGGAAACACCCACTTCTGCGGAAACCTCCGCCGGATCCCCACTGACGGACACCGGTTCATAAGCCGTCCACAGCGCATTGTTGTCAAGACTGTAATTGGAATGGAAGTAAACAAGCGGCAGCCACTGCTGTCCATAAGTCACGCCGCACTTTCCTGCCGCTGCAGTCTCACCGGCCTTGGAAGAATCCATAACGCCAAACTCCGGATCGATACAGCCCTTTTTATACAGCTCCTGCAGTTTAACCAGCGCTTCCTTACATTCCGGCTGAATTCCGCCGTATACCAGCTCGCCGTCCTTCTCTACCCAGATCGTCGGATGCGCGCCGAATGCGTCGAAGAAACCGACCAGACTTCCGTAATTCCTTGTAAGAACGTTAGGAGAACCCGTCACACCGAGGCCGTATGTGTCATCGACACCGTTTCCGTCAGGATCATCCGTCGTAAACTTCTCGATCACGTTGATCAGTTCGTCTATTGTCTTAGGCTGAGATAATCCCAGGTTCTCAAGCCAGTCCTGACGAATCCACATCAGGTCGACGGAATCGCTGGCACCGGCGGATTCCGGTATGCCGCACAGCATGCCGTCCTTCTGCGCTGCAACAAAAGCGGTGTCCCCCTCCTGCATCATCACGCTTTTCGTAAAGTCTGATGCATAGGTATCAAAAACCTCCGTCATATCCCAGATCAGTCCTGCATCGGCAAGCTGCATCATCTGAGAAGCAGTAACTTCCATCACGTCCGGCAGTTCTCCGCTGGCTATGGTCACGTTCACCTTCTGCTCATACTCTGTCCTGCCTTTTACATACCAGTCATAAACTACCTGAACCCCGATCTCTTCCTTATATGTGTCCAGCCACATGTTCTCTTCCACAGACTGTCCCGGAAGATTTGCAAGCGCATTGTCATACATATTTTCGTCCACCTGCCTTGCAAAATGAATCTCGAGTCCATCCTCATATTTTCCGAAGGGATCCGCACTCTCCTGTGCCGCCCCCTGATCGTCGGCGCCATCCGTTTCCGCTGTTGCCGTCTCACCGCTTTTCTCTGTTTCCGCCTCACTGCTCTCCGTTGATGCCGCGGGTGCGCCATCTCCGGCCGCCTTTCCTCCACAACCTGCAAGACTTGCCAGGATAAGCGACTGCACCATCAAAATACTGAGTACTCTTTTTTTCTTCATCCTACCCTCTCCTTCTGTAAGAAACAAATTTCAATTTACAAGTTAATTGTACTAACAGATAAAACAGAAGAGCAATTGCACATTTTAAACATTTGTTGCTTTTTTACAAGTTTCTTCTTTTTTACAGTCCTTTTTCGGCACTTTTTACATTGTCTTGAATCGCAAGGTATACGTATTGTCTATTGAATCCCCCAAGCAGCCATTCAGTAAATCTGTGAACGGTTTGGCAGAATTTTCATGGACAAGCTAAAAGCGGCTTACGAAAATTATCCGGATATAAGAAAATTTGCAGGTCACATGGAAAAATCTATGAGAAGAAGATTTTAGACGTAAGGGATTAGGTTAGTTAGACCGGACGCGTCTGTCATAAAATGACAGACGCCGTGTTCGGGCAGTGATCTTTTGGGGATAAGCATCCCGGATCTGCAGCAATGGAGGACATTCTCTTCCTATAAGAAAATATCATCTTAATAACTCTATCACCGACAATTTATTTTGAGATTTTAATGCCGCTTCTGTAATAGTAACGCTACACAAAATGACAATGATACAGTAAAGACCGGCAACACCTGACGGAAACTGATAATTCAAATAGCTCATCAGGCTGCTTTTCAGATAAATGCAAACAGCATATCCGATACCACCGCCAATAGCGAGTGATAAGACAAGTCCGATAGATACCACAATCAGACCTTCATAATGCAGCATTGAGGAAAGCTGCTTTTTTGACATTCCTACAGAGTACATAAGTGCAAACTCTTTACGCCTTGTTACGATACCAGTCATTATAGTATTCAGTAAATTTATTACTGAAAAACAACCTATGAATATGATTGCAGCTGCAAGAGCAAATTTTGTCCCCTGCAGGAAATTTTCGTTTTGCGCGATAGCCGCCGAAAGAGTGACAACATCCAAACGTGGATTTTCTGCTAAAATCTGTTCTATTTCTTTTTCCGCCTGTTGTTCAAAATCATCCCCGACACGGATTACATATTGATACGTTAAATTACTGTTTGCAATTTTTCTCATAGAATCAACTGGCAGCAATAACATATCAATCTTATCTCCATTGTTTCCAATTTTATTTTCATCAAGAATTGCCGCTATCTCAAATTGCATATCCTCACTGTGATTTCCGTCAAAAACCTTTAATGTGACAGATGCACCGACCTCTGGCTGTACACTGAAAATTTCTTCAAAATCATTTGGTCTGCCAATAATAAGCTGATTTTGCGATACTAATTTCTCATAATCAGGAATTCTCCCGTCTGAAACACAATTCTTTATTAATTCCATATCATCCTGTACAAATCCCACAATTTCTGTATCCGACTCTGCTTCCTTTAAATCGACAGCTACAGGGAGATGCCAATCATCTGCAATTTCTGTTACACCGGAAACATTGGCTAACGCATTATATATTTCATCTGTAAACGGGCTTTCTGTTTGAATCTTCTCCAAAGCATTTTCACGCAGTTCCTGATTCGTAAATCCTATAACAAACTGCCCTCTTGTAAAACCAGATAAAGACATCTCCCCCGCATCTACAGAGGAAAGGACAGATGACAGCCCCAATAGCAATACCCCTGTCAAGATAAGGGAACTTATCGTCAACATATTCTTTTTCCTGTAACGAAAAATTTGGGTTTTCGCTAAAGAATACGTGGATAACCTGCGTTTTTTTTTGTATATATGTGCAAATTGTTATCTGCTTCATACCGAGAAGCTTCTATAGGCGAAATCGTTGATGCTGTCTTTGCCGGCTTTCTAATTGACAAGTGCACTGTGATATAGACCAGGACTACAACTGACGGACAAACCCACACCATATTGCTTATTCTGAATCCCTGTGGAACTAAAACATAAGATAATAGAGTTCCTGTTATCAGTCCAATCGGAACTGCAGCCAATGTAAGTGAAGAACCTTCCTTAAACACAAGACGTTTTATCTGTTTTGCTGTCATGCCAATAGTACGTAATTGACCGTACTTCTTAATTGAACTGAAATATAGAAAATGCAATAAATCACCAGTATGCCTGCCATGATAATAATTGCAAGACTCACAACTGCTGCAGCAATCATCAGCGCAGAAGGCTGACTGAGTTTAACAAAAGCTTCATTAACAGATGGCGGCTGTTCTATTCCAGCGTCTGCGGCTATTTGTGCTGCGATATCTTCAATATTTCCATGATTCGATAAAACATCCTTCTTGATCCGAAACATGGTCGCCGGCGGGAAATTCTCCCATCCGTTTATTGCCACAAAATATTCTTCTGAAACAACAGCTGCATATAAAGTTCTTTCTGTCCCACTTGCCGCCGTTTCCAAATAACCAGATATGACAAAATCTACTTTTTTCTGTCCATCAGAAACAGGCAATGAAATAATATCTCCAATCCCGGCATCTATTTTTTGACTAAGCAGATACTCTTCCTCAATTATGATTTCATTTTCTGCTTCAGGCATTTCCCCCTCAGAGACAGATAACCCATTTAAGGTAAGACTGTCTTTATTTGAGTAAGAAATATTCAAACGGTTCTCCCCAACTTTTATGCTTCCTATAGCAGCGGACAGCCCTGGCAATTCCATACGTGAATCCGTTGATATTTTTTTATACTGTTCTTTTGTCATACCGGAAATGAGAACATGATAGGAACCCGTAATGCTATTGCCGCCATTCTGATTCACGTTAATAATCCCTGAAACCAGAAGCAATACAGCCGTCATGAGAAACGCAGCCAATGCAATGGCAACAACAGTAAGCCCTTTTTTTAATTTGTCATGCTTTAATTGCGCAGAAACAATTTTATCTATAACACGACTGGTATCATTCTCAAATGGTAAAGTCATTATTCCACCTCCTATGCCTTAATTTTTCCATCTTCAATTCGTACGATTCGATCGGCAAGCTGCGCTATTTCCTGATTGTGGGTAATCATTACAATGGTCTGATTAAATTCATTACCTGTACGTTTCAACAACCCCAATACATCAGCACTGGTATGGCTATCAAGATTTCCTGTCGGCTCATCCGCCAATACGATCGCTGGCTTTGTGACAAGCGCACGGGCAATGGCTACCCTCTGCTGTTGACCGCCTGAAAGATTGTTTGGCATATTATAAAGCTTATCCTCCAACCCTAACATGGAAACAACCTCATTCATGAATTTCCGGTCTACCATATCGCCATCCAATTCCACCGGAAGAACAATATTTTCATACACATTCAGAATGGGAACAAGATTATAGTTCTGGAAGATAAAACCGATGTTACGGCGACGGAAAACAGTAAGCTGTTCATCATTCATTTCTGCAAGTTCTTTATCCCTGATGCGTACAGAACCAGATGTCGGAATATCAAGACCCCCATCATGTGCAGCAGGGTAGATTTTCCGCTGCCAGAAGTGCCGACCACCGCCACAAATTCCCCTTGCTCCACCGAAAAAGCCACCCCATCAAGGGCTCGGGTAATGTTCGGCTCGGCTCCATAATATTTTTTCAAATCTGTTGTCTGTAAGATACTCATACGAATACCGCCTTTCTTTGTTTTACAGGCATACTATAAAATTGAAATGTTGCAGAAATGTCCTAAACGTCATGGAAATATTCTTTGAATTGCTTCAATTTCAGGACATTTTATTTTTTGGCAGGAAGACGGAAAACGTAGAGCCGTTTCCAACGTTGGAAGTAACCCGGATATAGCCGCCCTGCATGGTAATAATCTCACGGGCAAGGTAAAGACCAATGCCTATCCCATCTATATCATGTACTGCTTCCTCCCGATAGAAGCGCTTGAAAATCGCTGCCTGTTCTTTTTCAGGAATACCCCTGCCTGTATCTTCAATGTCTATCTTAAAATGCATTTCCCATTCCTGCACGTTCACGCGAATACTGCCATAAGCAGGGGTGTATTTCACCGCATTATCCAAAATATTATATAATGCTTCCGCCGTCCAACGGCTATCATGGTAAAAAGTCAGATTATCCGGGCAATCCACAAACAAAGTAATCTGCTTTCTCTCAAGCGGCGCAAGAACGCTGTTTAATGCAGCGGTAAGCGTGTCTGTGAAAGGAACTTTTTTCTTTTCCAAAGTAATAACGCCCGTTTCAAGCCGAGAAGTCTTTACCATTGCCTGAATAAGGAAATCCAGTTTATCAAGCTGGCTTCCCGCAGCCTGCAGAAACTCTTTCTGCTTTTCTTCTGTCATTCTCCTTGCCAAAAGAGTATCGTTTATCATTTTAAGATTTGAAATCGGTGTTTTTGTCTGATGTGAAATGTCTGACAAAAGGGACTGTAGCTCTGCCTTTTCTTCCTCTACCTTATGACGGTTTATCTGCATGATATTGTAGAGCCGTTCCAGTCGGTGTGAAATGCGGGCGAATGAAGTTTCCGCTTCCAAATCTGTAAACGCTCTTTCACTTCCACTTATCATATCGTCAAGCGTCCTGCATAAGCTGTTTGTAAATTCAGAAATCCTTTTTTGAAAGAACTTCAAGAAAAAAAATCCCCATGCAAAAAAAGTAATGGTCAGAAGCAATCCATAAAGTGCAAGAGTGCTGCTGTCAGTAAAGAAATAAAAAGATAAAAGTAAAAAAGCTGAAGTAGAAGCTGCCCCCATTATCACTAACCGTAGAAATTTT
>CAIGRU010001399.1_pt1 | contig 13266 bp, 6 predicted proteins | sample 7351341 | NCBI WGS metagenome assembly CAIGRU01
CATCCGGCCGCCCGCCCAGCAAAGCTGTGAACGCGGCGAATTACTTGTTGGGGCTCTGGTTCAGCCAGTACATCCACATATCCTGCACGTCAGGATAGATGTTGTAGATGGAAACCAGATCGTTGGCCCGGGCGCCCAGCTCGGAGAGCTTGGCGGGGTTCTTCTCGTCGACGAAGTCGTCGCGCAGGGGCCAGTTGCCCATCTTGGTGAAGGGCTTCAGACCGCCGCTCTGGCAGTCCGCACCGCCAGTGATGTAGCGGATGAAGAGACGGGCGCCAGCGGGGTTGTCGCAGCCCTTAACCACGAACATGGATTCGGTGTTCAGCAGGGCGGTATAGGGGCTGAGGTTGATGCACCAGGCAATGTCGTAGCCGGACTCATCCCGGTTTTCGATCTTACCGGCAGAAGCCAGGGCCAGGGCGGGACGGTCGGCGGTGGAGTTGTGAACGGCCAGCACCAGCTCGTCGCCGTCGCCGATGAAGGTCATCTTGGCCTGGGTGAAGCGCCACAGGTACTCAACGCCGGCGTTGTTCTCGGGAACCTCGAAGGCGAAGCTGGAGGCGTCATAGGTGTACTCCAGGTCCTTGCCATAGGTGTCCTTGTAGGACTGGGCCATTTCATCCGCATTGTTGATGAAGCTGGCGAACAGGGAGAGGTACGCGGTCTCCTGGCCGATTTCCTTGGCATAGAGGGCGAATTTCTGGTTGCCTGCATCATCCTTCTCGATGATTTCCCACCAGCTCTGGATGGGCTGGCCATCGGGGAACGCGGCGGTGTTGTAATACCAGAAGGACTGAGAGGAGTATAGGGGATAGCTGTACTTCAGGTTCTCCTCGGAGATGTGGGTGCAGATATCTCTGGGATAGAAGGGCTCAATGACGCCGTTGGAATAGTACTCGTGGAACACTTCGCCGTTGACGTCTTTGGTTTGCAGGACATCGGCGGTGATGTTGTTGGTTTCATTTTCGATCTGGGCTTTGCTCAGAACCTCGTCGGAGTCCAGGTCGGCCACCACCAGGTCCAGCTCGGGATACATGTCTTCAAAGGGCTCCTCGGCTTTCAGCATCTTGGAGGAGGTGGCGTAAACGGTGATTTCCTTGTGGCCGTCCGCCGCTTCCTTCTTTGCCATTTCGTAGAGCTCCTCGTCGGTCATGTCGCTCCACTCATCATAGTAGGGGCCATAGTAATTGGTATCGGTTGCCATATCATAACCGATGGGCAGGGTGCTGGCGGTTTCGCCGCCGCCGGAGGGCTGGGTATCGCCGGACTGCTGAGTGTCTCCCCCCTGTTGGGTGTCGCCGCCTTTGTCGCCGCCGCAGGCGGCCAGGCTGAGGACCATGACCAGGGCCATCAGCAGCGCAAAGAGTTTCTTCTTCATCAGATCTTCTCCTTTCGTTTTGGGGAAATAGTGATGCTGGAATCTATAATAGCCAAGGGGGCGGAAACGGGAGGTTAGCCCGTACCCCGGCGGCGGGCCCGCCGCCGGGGGTGCGCCTCTTTGCCTATCCGGGAGGAAGGAGGGGAGCGCTTAGACCGAGCGTTTGATGAGCCGGGTGGTCTCTTTATTATACACGTTGATTTTGTCCTGGTCAATGATGGCCCAGACCTTTTGGTCGATGGCGTAGTGAGCCTGGCCGATCTCCTTGGAGAGGAACTCGTCCTGACCGGCCTTCAAGGTGACGATGGTCTCGGAACCGGCGGGCTGGCTGGCGTCCACGGTGACGGGGAGGGCGCCCTCCACAGGCTCCCGGGAAATGAGAATCTGTTCGGGACGAACCGCCAGCACGCAGTCAAACTCGCCGCTGGAGGGCTTTTGCTCGTTGGTGAGGTGCTCGGCAGCGAAGGTGTGGCCGCCCAGCTCGCTCTTGACCACCAGCTGGCCGTTCTTCATCTCGGCCTTGCCGGGGACCAGGTTGATCCGGGGGTTGCCGATGAAGTCGGCGGCCTCCAGGTCGATGGGGTTGTTGTACAGCTCCATGGGAGTGGCCACCTGGTTCAGCTCGCCGGCCTTGAACAGGGCGATCTTGGTGGACATGGTCAGAGCCTCAACCTGGTCATGGGTGACGTAGATGATGGTGGTGCCCAGCTCCTTGTGGAGGCGCTGGAGCTCGGAACGCATGTCGATACGGAGCTTGGCGTCCAGGTTGGACAGAGGCTCGTCGAGGAGCAGCAGCTTGGGGCTGGAGGCCACGGCACGGGCGATGGCCACGCGCTGCTGCTGGCCGCCGGAGAGCTCCGTGGGATAGCGGTCCTTGTACATGTCAATGCGCATCATCCGCAGGGAATCCATGACCCGGCGGTCAATCTCGTCGTGGCTCATCTTCTGGATTTTCAGGCCGAAGGAGATGTTGTTGTACACCGTCATGTGGGGCCACAGAGCGTAGGACTGGAACACCAGGTTCAGCCCGCGCTTGCTGGGTTCGGCATAGTAGGCATCGTCGGCATTGATCATTTCCACTCCGTCGATGGTCATGATGCCGTTTTGGGGCTTTTCCAGACCGGAGACCACGCGGAGGGTGGTGGTCTTGCCGCAGCCGGAGGGGCCCAGCAGGGTCATGAAGTCGCCGTCCTCAATGGTCAGATTTACGTTGCGGAGGACGTGGTTGTTGCCGTAAAATTTGTCAATATTTTTCAGTTCAATGCGGCTCATATGGCACGTTTCCTTTCTGATCTTATCTTAACATAGAATCCCGATACAGCTCGCCAAGCCACCGCGTCCCAATTCCCGTCTCTCGACCCCTCGTCCCCCGCAGGGGGAGGGGGTTGCTCAAGGGGGAGATGGCTCCCCCTTGAAGGGAGGCGAAGCAGGGGAGCGCACGCAGTTCTCGCCAGAGGCCGCAGGCCGGCGGCGGGAACGGAGTGAAGCGGACTTTGCGACGCCTTTTACCAGCTCTTGCCGATGTCGGCGCCGGCAACCTTGTTGGCGAAGATGTAGCAGAACAGGATGAACAGCAGCACACACACGGAAATGGCGTCGGACATCTGGGCGTAACCCTCCTGAGAGTAGGTGAAGGCCAGATAGGACATGGTACGAGTGGTGGGCGTCATCATGATGATGATGAGGTCCAGCTCCTTAGCGATGGAGATGAACACCAGCATCAAGCCGGAAATGAAGCCGTTCTTCGCCAGGGGAACAATGATGGTGGCCATCCGCTTCCAGAAGCTGGCGCCGGCGATGTCCGCAGCTTCCTCCAGCTCTACGCTGATGGAGAGCATGTTGGCGGTGCCGGAACGGCTGGCGAAGGGGAAGTGCTTGACCACAGAGGTAAGAACGATCAGGGTGAAGGTGCCGTACAGGGAGGGAATCAGCCCGCCGAAGTGAGGCACGCTGAACATAGAGAAGTACATGGTGGAGAAGGCCACGCCGCTCATCAGATAGGGAACGAACACCAGCTGCTCGGTGAGGTTGCCGTACCACTTGCCGCGGCCGCGGGAGCTAATGTAGCCCAGGAACTGGCCGCAGAAGGCGGTGATGAGAGAGGTGATGATGGTCAGGCGCACGGTGTTGTACAGGGCGTTGAAGAACTCCTTGTTGCGGAAGATACCCTCGTAGTTGGTATAGACCTCCGCCTCGCCGGCCTGGCCAATCCAGTTATAGAGGGTCAGGTTCTCGGGACCATAGCCCGCGCCGGTGGTGACCTGGAAGGTCTCCATAATCAGCACGAAGAAGGGCATGACCATGGCCAGGAACAGGAAGATGCCCAGGAAGCCCATCATAGGCTTCTTCGCCGCGCCCAGAGGCATCAGGGTGCTGCGGCCGCCCTTGCCGCCCACGGTGGCATAGGATTTACGGACGCCGATGGCCTTCTGGTTGCTCATCAGGATCATGGCCGCCAGACCTACCAGGACGATGGACATGGCGTAGCCCACGCCGCGGGGACCCTGATCAATGTACACGCGCATGCGGGTGGCCAGGGTGTAGTAGCCAATGCGGTTGCCCAGGTTGGCCGCCACGCCGTAAGTACCGATGGACTTGGAAACGGTCATGACCAGAGCGGAGAGCACGGAGGGAAGAATCAGAGGCAGGGTGATGTAGCGGAGAATCTGAATCTTGTTGGCTCCCTGAATCTCGCCCATCTCCTCCAGCTCCGAGTTGATGGAGCGGAGAGCGCCGGAGACCTGGATGTAAGAGAATGCGTAATAGTGCATGGACATGCACAGCACGATGGCCGTGGGCCCGTAGGCCAGCCAGTCGGGAATTGGGATTCCCATGCCGGTCAGGAATCCGTTTGCGCCGCTTGTAGGCGTTCGGAACACTGCCAGCCAGGCGATGGCCTTGGTCCAGGAGGGAATCATGTAGGGAACGGTGATGAGGATGCCCAGGACCTTCTTGCCGGGGAGGTCGGTACGAATCATCAGCCAGGCCAGCACCGAGCCCAGAGGCACGGAGATCAGCGTGGTGAAGAAGCCGCAGACGAAGGAGTGCATCAGGGGCTCCCACAGCACGGCCTTGGACATGTTGCTGGCGATCATGTACTGCCAGTAGTAAAGCGTGAAGTCACCCACCTGGGCGCCCTTCACCCGGCGCAGCTCGCCTTGGGCCAAAGTAAAGGTGGACTTGATCATGGTCAGCAGGGGAATGACGATCAGGCAGAACAACACGATCAGGCTGACCAGCACGACCATGTTGAAGGGGTTCTTGAGCACGTTCAGGATCAGGTTCTTGATCCGGCGTGCCGTCAGTTTCTTTCTGGGGGGTTTTTCCTTGGTCATGGTTACTGCATTTGACACGATAACACCTCTTTCTGATAACTGCCAGGAACTCCCCAGGCGATCGAGTCCTCCCAATCCGGTCACGCCTAGGGTTGTTCACGCGGGGCGGAAATGCGTCCGCTTTGCGCAAACGTTTGCGACTTCCTGCGTTCATTATAAAGAATCCAAAGTGGGTTTGTCAATTGTCAGCCTCCCGATTTTAAGGGGGGTTTTTTGTTTGTTTTCACGGTTTGTTTACAATTTAGACAAAGAGAGACAGCACGTTTTTGCTATTTTGTCAATTGAAATTTTTTCGATTTTCTGAAACTACGAATACGTTTTCGCCGGGTTTTTCCAAAATTAGGATTGGAATTGAGCGGCGTAGAGCTGGGCGTAGACGCCGCCGGCGGCCAGCAGTTCCTGATGGGTGCCCTGTTCCGCCGCGCCGCCCTGGTCCAGCACCAAAATGTGGTCCGCCCCCCGGATGGTGGCTAGACGGTGGGCGATGACAAAGCAGGTCCGCCCTTGGCGGAGCCGTTCCATGGCGAGGCTGATCTCCCCCTCGGTCTCCGTGTCCACGTTGCTGGTGGCTTCGTCCAGGATGACGACATCCGCGTCAGTGAGGAGGCACCGGGCGATGGCCAGAAGCTGCTTCTGGCCCTTGGAAATGCCCTCGTCGGTGAGAACGGTGTCGTAGCCCAGGGGGAGGGAGGAGATGAAGCGGTGGATATGGGCGGCCTTGGCAGCGTCCACAATCTGTTCCCGGGTGGCTTCTGGCGCGCCATAGGCGATGTTCTCCGCAATGGTGCCGCCGAAGAGCCAGGTGTCCTGGAGCACCAGGGCCAAACGGCGGCGGAGACCGTCCCGACTGTAGGCGTCTAGGGGCACACCGTCCATGGTAATGGTCCCGCTTTGGGGACGGTAAAACCGGAGGAGGAGGGAGACCAGGGTGGTCTTACCCGCTCCCGTGGGACCGACGACAGCGGCCAGGCTTCCTGCCGGGATGTGGGCAGTGAAGTCCTGAAGAACGGGACGGGTGGGGGCGTAGCCAAAGGTCACATGGTCAAAGCGGATGTCGCCCCGCAGATGCTCCACAGGGAGGGCCTCTGGCAAATCCGATGCCTCCGGCTCCTCGTCTAGCAGGTCCATCACCCGTTCCGCGGCGGCGGCGCTGGCCTGGAGCTCCGCCAGGAGGTTGGCCGCCTCCCGGATGGGGCCGGAGAACTTCCGGGAGTAGAGGACGAAAGAGGAGAGGCTTCCCAGGGACAGACTGCCTCCCAGGTACAGCAGCGCTCCAAAGACGCTGACGGCGGCCAGGGAGAGGTTGTTGATGAAATTTACCGAGGGACCTAGGGAGGCGCTGGCCCGGTCTGCGTCGTAATAGGCATTGGAGGCTGCGTCGTTACGCTGGTCGAAAAGACGCAGGTCCTCGCCCTCCACGCCGTAGGTCCGAATGGACTTGCGGCAGCCCATCCGTTCTTCGGCAAAGCCGTTGAGGGCCCCTAGCTCTTTGGAGCGCAGGCGAAAGAGGGGGTGGATGCGCTTCATTTGAAAGCGGGTCAGCGCCGCCGACAGGGGAACCGTGACCAGAAAGACCAGGGTCAGCCGAGGGGAGAGGAGCAGCAGCATGAGAAAAGACCCTGCCACGGTGAATACGCTGGTTCCCAATTGCAGGAGGTCGGTGGAGAGGGTGGCGTTTACGGTGTCCACATCGTAACAGACCCGGCTGATGAGGTCTCCTGCCGGGTGGGTGTCAAAGTAGTCCACCGGCAACTCGCTCATGCGGTCGAAGGCGGCTTTGCGGAGATCGTGGGATACGGCCTGAGACACCCGGATCAGCCGGGAGGAAACTATATAATTTAATAAGGAGGACAGGGCATAGCAGCCCAGCATCTGCGCGCAGTTCCGGAACACGCTGGGGAAATCCACTCCGCCCGCCCGGATGCCCACTGCATCTACCGCCCGGCCGGAGAGCAAGGGGGCGGCCAGAGATAAGAGGTTGCCCGCCATCAGCAGGGCCAGCAGAAGCAGAAAGTGGAGCCCATAGGGGCGCAGAAAGCGGCTCAGGCGGACAAGCATCGATTTCTTCATAAGGCCCCTCCCATCTGTAGTTCTGCCATGCGGCGATACCGCCCGCAGGACTGAAGAAGCTCTTCGTGGGTCCCCTGGGCGGAAATTACACCGTCTTCCAGCACCAGAATGTGGCTTGCGTCCCGGAGGGAGGCCACCCGTTCGGAGATTACCACCAGCGTCACGTCAGGGAAGTCCCGGTGAAGGGCGGCATGAAGAGTGGCGGCGGTCCGGTAGTCCAGGGCACTGTCGGCGCTGTCCAAAATCAAAATACCGGGCCGGGCTGCTAGGGCCCGGGCGATGAGCAGCCGCTGGCGCTGCCCGCCGGAGAGGTTGGCTCCCCGGATGTCCAGCTGGGCGTCTAGCCCCTCGGGTAAGTTTTCAATGAACTCCCAGGCTTGAGCGGTTTTTGCGGCGGCAATAACCGCTTCCCGGGGGAGATTCCGCAGGAAGGAAATGTTTTCATATACGCTAGCATTCAGCAGAGCCTCATTTTGAAAGACTACGCCGAAGCGGCCCCGGAGTTGCTCCCGGCTGAGGGTGGAGACGTCCCTACCGCCGGCCCAGACCACGCCGCCGTCCGCATCGTACAGCCGGAGGAGCAGGGAGACCAGGGTGGTTTTTCCTGCGCCGGTGGGGCCCAAGATGCCAAGGGTCTCTCCTTTATTCAAAGTAAAGGATGCGCCGTCCAGGTCCTTTTCTACGCCCAGATAGGAGAACGAGGCGTCCCGCATGCCCAGCTCTGGCCCATGGAGGTCTGGTTCCTTTGCCGGGCGGACCCGTTGGTCCTCCGGAGTTAGCAGAATCTCCTCAATCCGTCGGGCGGAAGCCACGCCCTTGCTGTATTTGACAAAGAGCTTGGCCAAGCCCAAGGTGGCGGTTTGAATGATGGTGAAATAGGAGAGGAAGGCTACGATCTGCCCGGAGGACATCCAGCCGCGGTTTACTAACAGGGCTCCCGCCAGCACCACCAGCACTAAACCCAGGTTCAGCAGAAAATCTGACAGGGGGTTGGCGGCGGCCATAATGCTTCCGGCAGCGGCTTCTGCCTCCTTGGAGGCCCGACTGGCGGCGGTGAAGCGTTCCCGTTCCCGCCCCTGGCAGGCCAGGGCCTTGACAACCCGGACACCGGCGGCGTTTTCCCGGAGAATGCGGACCACGGTGTCCACTGCCTCCTGGGCCCGGGTGTAACGAGGAATGCCTTGCCGGGTCACCAACCAGATAGCAAAAAAGGTGGCGGAGCAGACTGCCAGCTGCACCAGGGCCAAAGGCGGGGCCTGGAAAAAGGTCAGAGCTAGCCCTCCCAGCACCAGCATGGGGGCTCGGATGCCTCCGCGCTGAATTTTATCAAACATTTGATGAACATTATAGGTGTCGTTGGTCAGCCGGGAGACGATGGAGGACACGGAGAATTGGTCCAGCTGGGCCTGGGATAGAAGCAGGGTTCGCTGATACAGGTCCCGGCGGAGCTGCCGGGTCATGTCCATGGATACCCAGGCCGCCATGCGGTTGGCAGTGATGTTGCAAAAGGCTGCTCCAAAGGCCATGACCAGCATCAGTCCGCCCGCCCGGAAAACCCCGGGGAGGTCTTGAGTGGGGACACATTCGTCAATGATATGGGCCAGCAGCAAGGGGAGCAGCAGCTCCAGCAGGGCGGCGGTGAACTTCACCGTTACACCTACCGCTACCCGGGGGGCGTGGGGGCGGAGGTAGCCTAGAATTGTTTTCACGCCGGGCCTCCTTTTGCGCATAGGCGCTCAAACGTTTGCGAAATAACTACTTTTATCATACTACGGCTTTGGGCGGCAAGTCAATCCGCATTTTAAAAGAACGGGATGAGAGCATTTTCTGCGGCCGCAAATTTTGAGAATGAGAGGTGTTTGAGAGCACGGCGGACGAGGTAGATGAGGAGGGTAGAGAAGTTACATACATATAATAAAATAAATCGTCAATCTATTCTTTGGTTTCAGGAGGAAGACTTAAAATTAGGCAAAAAATTTAGAATTTTGAGCAAATTATCAGAAAGAAGATGAGTTTCCAGCTGGAGGCTGTTTTGTTACTGTTATGTTACAACTATTGATAACATATTGATTTTCGGAAAGTGCTATGTTATATTCATCATGCGGCACGGATGAGGCGGCAGTCCCGGGGTAGATACGGGAACGGCTAGCCACTGTATGTGCGCCGGAAAAGCCGACGCGTCCCGGTCCGCAAATAACGGCGGTGAACTTCCCGCCGCAAAACAAGGAGGATGAAAATCCATGAAGAAGTTCTTATCCCTGGTCCTCGCTCTGGTTATGACCATGTCTCTGGTCACCATCAGCGCTGGGGCCACCGAGTACAAGGACCTCACCGACAAGGATGAGATCCAGTACGAGGAAGCCGTTGCGGTTCTGAACCGTATCGGCATTATCACCGGCTATGAGGACGGTTCCTTCCGTCCCGAGACCAAGCTGACCCGCGGCGCGGCCGCCAAGATCATCGTTTCCCTGATGATCGGCCCCGATGCTGCCGCAGCTCTGCCCAATGATGCGAGCCCCTACCCCGACGTTCCCGCTGGCCACGCCTTTGCGGGCGTCATCGGCTACTGCAAGACGGCCGGCTACATCAGCGGCTATGGCGACGGCACCTTCAAGCCCACCGACTCCCTGACCGGCTATGCCTTCGCCAAGATGCTCCTGGGCGCCGTTGGCTACAAGAGCGATATTGAGGGCTTCACCGGCACCGGCTGGACCATGAACGTGGCCCGGATCGGCAATGAGGCTCATCTGTTCAATCGCCTGGACTTCGTAGGCGCGGACGCCGTGACCCGTGACGCGGCCTGCCAGCTGGCCCTGAACACCCTGAAGGCCACCATGGTCGAGTACACCGGAGGCGTGAACATTAATACCGCCTCGGGAGACACCATGACGGTGAATCCCACCCGTACTTACAAAACCAGCAACCAGTCCTATGCTGCCAATATCAGCAACCGGAAGCTGGACACCCAGGGTAACGCCGTCGCGAACAACCACTACACCGTGGAGTTCGGCGAGGAGCACTTCAAGGACCTGCGCCTGAACGACGAGCACGTGAGCGCCCGTGACAGCTTCGGCCGTCCCTCTAACGAGTGGAGCTACAAGAAGGTTACCATCGGCGTATTCCCCATTGCCGCTGATTTCACCTTCGACAAGCAGATGGCCTACGCTGACAAGACCGATGCTGTGAAGAACCGGGCCACCGGTCTGGGCAGCTATGACCTGAGCGGCGTGGATAAGGACGGCAACGACGCCACCACCAGCTTCTGGGTCAACGGTGTGGAGCACACTCTTACCAAGAGCGGCACTTCCATCACTTGGACCAACGACGATTTCGCCAAGACCAATGATACCGATCTGATTGCCGCTGACAAGACGGCCAAGGTCTCCAACATCTGCGACCTGACCGACAACGGCACCGTCGTTGAGGTTTATGTCTCCGAGGATGACGCTGACTTCATCACCGACGTTGTGGTGGTTAAGAGCCAGCTCATGGAGGTCAAGAAGATCGGTTCCGATTATGTCTCCCTGGAGAAGAACGATCCCGATGACGGCAAGAAGGACTTCCCCGGTTTCAACCAGGACCCCATCGACGTGAAGGTCGGCAACGTCCAGGCTGAAGACGTCGCCTACTCCGCCCTGAAGGACCTGAAGGCCGGCGACAATGTGGTTGTCATCCCCGTGGCTGTCGACCATGACAAAACTGAGTTCGAGGTTGCCGAGGCTTATGAGCCCGAGACCGTGTCCGGCGCCCTCACCGGTGTGAAGGACTACGGCCCCACCAACAAGAACAAGAACGCCGTCTCCCTGACCGTGGGCGGCACCGAGTACAGCATCTCCCTGTGGAACAAGGACATGTCCGAAATCGACGGGGACAAGATCAAGGTTACCAAGAAGGACGTCACCCTGACCCTCGACAAGCACGGCTATGCCCTGCTGGCTGAGGACGTGGGCGCCACCAACGACTGGATGGTCGTCGGTTCCTTCCGCTCCTCCGTGGAGAACGGCCGCATTGTGACTACCGTCACCGGCTGGGACATCTCCGGCGAGGCCGTGGAGCTGAACCTGGGTCCCAACTATGACAAGAACACCTCCGGCGTCCGTCCTGGCGACCTGGTGAAGTACGAGAGCACTTCCCAGAGCAACCTGTATGACTGGACCATCAGCGAAACCAAGGGCGTGTACAATGTCTACACCGGAGAGGATGAAACCACCGATGTTGACGGCAACGGAGCCCATGCTCCCTACCGGATCAAGGCCAGCAACGTCAAGGTCGATCTGATGGACTATCCCGCCGACGATGCCCTGTTCATCGACAAGGGCGTGAAGTTCATCTATGTGACCTTCGACGTGGACGGCGAAGTGGAATCCATCCAGGTCAAGAGCGGCGTCCAGGCCGTTGAGAACGCGGAACTGCGCCAGACCTACACGGACAAGATCCCCTACCAGGCTGACGGTGAGGTTGATAAGGACATCAATGGCTACAACTCCGCCCAGGCCGCGGTGACCGACAAGGGAGCCATCAAGGCTGTGGTCATCAAGCAGGAAAGCAACGACGCGGATAGCGCCTCCATGCTCTACATCCGTGATATGCCCGGCGGCGCTCACTATGACGCCAATGGCAAAATGGTCTATGCGTACACCGTGGCCATGAACGGCAAGGATGGCCTGGTGGACGACGAAATGACCATCTACTCCTATGACCGGCTGTACAGAGGCGACTTTGCTTCCTACGCCAAGACCGAGCACGCCGAGTATGACGAGTTCTACACTCTGCGCCAGCGCAACAACTTTATCCAGCGCACCACCTCCACCCTCCAGGCCGACATCATGGACATCGTGAATGTCAACGCGAGCCTGGTGAAGCTGGCGAGCTACGGCAAGGTTGGCTCCGGCGATGCCTTCGACGACGGCCTGATGCCCAACATCTCTACCGCCCAGAAGGGCAGCCTGGGTATCGGCGACCAGGAGGATATCGTCAGCCTGCGGAACGCCGTGTTTGTGGACCTGACCAAAAATGACATCGACAGCTTCGACGATCTGAAGGACTACATGTACACCAAGCCCAACGGAGACGACTCCAAGTGGCGCATGAACACGGTCGAGGCCCAGCTGGTGGTCAACGACAACGCCGGAAACGACGGATTCCGTAAGGTCTCCATGGTGATCATCACTGATGTTACAGCAGCGGAAGACACCAGCACGGCGAATAAGAAAATGCTGACGGGCGCCACCATCGGTGACCAGAAGTCTGCTGACAATGACTTCGTCATCCCTGCTGGTGGTACGGAGGCTGCTCCCAGCAATACGGCTATAACCGACCTGACCGAGGCGGTCGCAAAGGATGCCGTGATCCGCTTTGCCTTCGAGGGCGATGATCTCGAGATCAAGCTGAACGACTCCGATATCAAGAACGGCTCTTCCCACAAGCTGGAAGAGGACGATGTGATCAAGGTCACGGTGATTGACCTGAACGGAGACAAGGCCGTCTGGACCTTCACCATTGGCGCTCTGACTCCCACCACTTATAGCAACACCACCGTTACTGGCCTTGGCCTGACGGACGTCAGCTACGTCGAAGCTGACTGGACTGATGGGGACGACGTGACCCTGACTGGTACGACCTTCGATCTCCCGTTCCTGCGGACCGGCGATGCCGATATGGACATGGCTCAGGTTAAGGAAGCTGCTGCTTTCTACAGTGAGACCCACCCCGATGATCCCGAGATGGGTGAGCCCCAGCTGATTGGTGGTCAGTATGTTATCATGATGGGTAGCATTCCTGTGACCTTTGATCCTTCCAGCAGCATGATGCTGGTCTATACCAAGGCTAACACTGCGGACGCTACCGCCGCTGTCGGTAAAATCGTGGCGGCTAACACCAAGGTTTCCGCTTCTGGTGGTGCTGGCGCTCTGTTCGATTCCGCCTCTGCGAAAGCGATTGGTGACCTGTTCAACGACACGATGACCTATGTTGCTACTCCTACCTCTGCGAACGTTGAACCCGGCCACACCTATGTTGACAAGGCCTTTGCTGTGGTTCAGACCCTGCCGACTAACGATGGTGCCCAGTTGGCTCTGTTTGATGTCACCTACAGCGTTGCGGCGAACGATGCCCTTGCAGAGGGTACGGAAATTACGATTACCGCTACTGCGAGGGCCGAAATCACCCTCTCGACCTATACTACTACGCCTGTGAGCATCACTGCCGCGAGCGCTGTCAAGGAAATCAAGTTTAATGGTACGGATGCGACGGTTGTGAACGGCGATCCTACCACTACAGTGATTAACTTTGTTAATGCTGCGGACAAGAAGATTCTGGAGGGCGAGACCGTTACTCTCAAGCTGGAGGTTGAGGCTTCCCACCTTGCTGCGGGTACGATTACCCTCCCCAAGATTACGGTTGCTGGTACGGCCTAATCTGAGGAACGCAATTTAAGCAATCCCACACACAGAGAAGGACCCGCCCCGCCTGGGGCGGGTCCTT
>CAIGRU010001411.1_pt1 | contig 13202 bp, 11 predicted proteins | sample 7351341 | NCBI WGS metagenome assembly CAIGRU01
AGGCCCCGCTCCGCCCCAAGGTCGGGCGGGGAGAAGGGGGTTTGGGAAGCGGCGGCGCGCTGTCCGACAACCGGGGGCCGGTCCGCTCCGTGTCCCAGGCGGGAAGGGGCGCGGCAGACTTAGGGGCCGGGGCGGCGGGCTTCGCCCCCTGTTCCCGGTAGGCTTTCGCGTCCATGGACTGGAAGAAGTCCCCCCGGGGGTTCACGGTTTTCTCCGGGTCCGCCGGAGCGGCGGGGACCGGCCCTCCCTGCTCCGCCAGGGCATCCAGCACAGTGTGGTAGACCGCGTTGAAAACGGCCTGCTCCTGGGCGAATTTTATTTGGGTCTTGGCCGGGTGGACGTTCACATCCACCGCCGTCCCCGGCAGGTTCACCGCCAGCACGCAGCCGGGGAAGCGGCCCTTCATGATTTGGTTCCGGTAGCCCTCTTCCAGGGCGGCGGTCAGAAGCTGGGACTTGATGAACCGCCCGTTGACGAAAAAGACCTGCATCCCCCGGGAGCCCCGGCCCTGGAGGGGCCGGGTGATGAAGCCCGACACCGCCACGCCGTCTCCGCCCCCCTTCACGGGAAGGAGGCTCCGGGCGAAGTCCCGGCCCAGAGCGGCGTAAATGGCGGAGTCCAGCCGCCCGTCTCCGGGGGCGTGGAGGGCCTCCGCGCCGTCCTTGATGAATTTGAAGGACACGTCCGGGTGGGACAGGGCCAGGTGCTGCATCAAGCCGCCGGCCGCCGCCGTCTCGGCGCTGTCCTTTTTCATGAATTTCAGTCTGGCGGGGGTGTTGTAGAAAAGGTCCCGGACCAGGATGGTGGTGCCCTCCGGGGCTCCGGCCTCCTCCACCGCGCCGGGGACGCCCCCCTCCAGGCGCAGCGCCGCGCCGGTGGGGTCCTCCCGCCGCCGGGTTTGAATCTCCACCCGGCTGACGGCGGAGATGGCCGCCAGGGCCTCCCCCCGGAAGCCCAGGGTGCCGATTTTTCCCAGGTCCTCGGGCCCCCGCAGCTTGGAGGTGGCGTGGCGGAGGAAGGCGGTGGGCAGCTCCGTGGGGGCGATGCCGCAGCCGTTGTCCGTCACCCGGATGAGGCCCATGCCGCCCCGGCGGAGCTCCACCACCACGGCGGAGCTGCGGGCGTCCAGGGCGTTTTCCACCAGCTCCTTCACCACGCTGGCGGGGCGCTCCACCACCTCCCCGGCGGCGATGAGGTCCGCCACGTGAGGGGGCAATTGCTGAATGTTGGGCATGGGGCTTCCTCCTTTCCGGGGGCGCTTAAAGCAGCAGCGCCGCGATGATGGGAATGGTGACGATGGAGGCCAGGGTGGAGACGAAGGTGATCTGGGCCATGCACTCCGCGTCCCCGCCGTACTCCATGCAAAGAAGGGACCCGTTTACCGCCACCGGCATGGCCATCTGGGTGACGGCGATGCCCAAAATTAAGCGCTCGGTCCCCAAAAGCCCCAGGATGGGACACAGCGCCACCGGCATCACCAAAAGGCGGACCGCCGTGAGAAGCCACAGCCGGGGAGAGGCCAGCATCCGCCCCAGGGGCAGCCCTGCCAGCAAAGAGCCCACAAACATCAAAGACAGCGGCACCGTGACGCTTCCCACGAATTCCAGCGCCTCCCCCGCCACCGCCGGCGGCTGCAGCCCCGCCAGGGCCAGGACCAGCGCCAGGGCGGCGGCCAGGATGCAGGGGGAGAGCATGTGGCGGAGGCTGAACCGCTTTGCCCCTGTGAGCATCAGCGGCCCCAGGGTGAAGGACAGGAGGTTGAAGGGCAGGACTAGAATGACGGCGTAAAACAACGCGCCGGGGCCGAAGAGGGCCACCGCCACGGGATAGCCGATGAAGCCCACGTTGGGAAAGGCCAGGGTATAGCGCCACACGCCCTTCTGGCCCGGCGTGCCCCCCAGAAGGGGCGGCACCGCCAGGGCAAAGGCAAACTCCAGCCCGTAAAACACCAGGGCGGTTTTCAGCACATCCAGCACCACCGCGGGCTCCGGCAGGGCCTCCCCGCTTCCCACGGCCCCCAGGATCATGGCGGGCATGGTGATGTTCAGCAGCAGCTTGGAAATCTTCCGGTCCACCTGCCCGCCCAGGATGCCCAGGCGGTTGGCGGCAAAGCCGCAGAGAATGGCGAAGAGCAGCACCAGCATCTCCGCCAGGGTATCCCAAAAACTCATGACAAAACTTCTCTCTCTCGGGGCGGTGCGCCCCAGTTTCTCACATGCGCCCCGCCAGGGCCGACAGGGCGTTGACCCCCCCGTGGAGGGCGATGGAGGCCCAGAGGGTCCCGGCGTGCTCATAGGCCCAGGCCAGCACCAGCCCGGGAATCAGATACGGAGGCATCCACAAAAAATAGGCCAGGTCCCGGCCCGCCACGGCAAACTGCCACACGTGGACCAGGGCGAAGAGGCCGCAGCTCACGGCGTAGGCCAAGAGGCGGCTGCGCTCTCTCAACCCGCCAAAGACCAGCCCCCGGAACAACGTCTCCTCCACAAAGGGGGCCAGGAACACCAGAATCAGCAGGGTCATGTGGGGGGCGCTGCCTGTCCGGGCGGAGATGGCGGAGTCGTTCAAATTCCCGGGGCGGTTCACAAACACGCTCCCCAGCCGGGCCGCCAGATCGGTGAGACCGTAGTGGGCCACCAGGCCGATGGCCGCCGTCTTGACCGCAAGGCCCGGGTCGTCCAGAAAGCGGCGGGTGGAGGTCCCCAGGAGATGGTGGAAGAGGATGGCCGTCACGGCGAAGAGGCCGTAGTAATAGACCGCGCCGTAAAGCTCCCCGGAAATCCTTCGGCCCAAAAGCTCCCCCGCCAGGCGCCGGGCGGGCCCCGCCATAAGCGGGAGGAGGAGCAGGTAAAACACAAAGAAGATGGTGCCTCCAAACCGCTCCAGGTTCGTCAGCCCCCCAGAGGGTCGTTTCCTCGCCATAGCCGCCCCCTTACGTCAGTTTTTGTTTCAGCTCATACAAGAGGCTCATGGCCTCGATGGGGGTCAGCGTGTCCGGCTGGCAGCGGCGCAGGGCCTCCAGCACCTCCCCCTCCCCCAGGGAGCCCAGGGAGACCTGCTCCGCCTCCCGCCGGGGGGCGGCGTCGGGGACCCCGCCTGCCGTCTCCAGCTCCTCCAGCACCTGCCGGGCCCGCTGGAGCACCCTCTCCGGCAGACCCGCCAGCTTCGCCACCTCGATGCCATAGCTCCGGTCCGCCCCACCGGGGAGGATTTTGCGCAAAAAGATAATCTCCTCCCCCCGGGTCCGCACGGCGATATTGTAGTTTACGGTTCCGGGAAGGGTGTTCTCCAGCTCCGTCAGCTCGTGGTAGTGGGTGGCAAACAGGGTCTTGGCCCCCAGGGTCTTGGGATTTGCGCAGTGCTCCAGCACCGCCCGGGCGATGCTCATGCCGTCGAAGGTGGAGGTGCCCCGGCCGATCTCGTCCAGAATCAGCAAGGAGCGCCTGGTGGCACAGCGGAGGATGTCCGCCACCTCCGTCATCTCCACCATGAAGGTGGACTGCCCGGCGGAGAGGTCGTCGCTGGCCCCCACCCGGGTGAAAATCCGGTCCACCACGCCGATGCGTGCGTGGGAGGCGGGGACAAAGCTCCCCATCTGGGCCAGGAGGACCGTCAGCGCCACCTGGCGCATGTAGGTGGACTTGCCTGCCATGTTGGGGCCGGTGAGGATGGCCACCCGGTTTTCCTTCTCCCCCAGGAAGGTGTCGTTGGGGACAAAGAGGCTGTCCTTCAAAACCCGCTCCACCACCGGGTGGCGGCCCTCCCGAATTTCAATCACCCCGGATTCATCCACGTCCGGGCGGCAGTAGTGGTTTCGCACCGCCACGGCGGCGAGGGACGCCAGCGCGTCCGCCTCCGCCACGGCCCCGGCGGTTTTCAGTACCCGGCCGGAGGCGGCGGAAATCTCCTGGCGGAGCTGGGTGAACAGCTCGTACTCCAGGGCCACCACCCGGTCCGAGGCGGTGAGGATGGAGTTTTCCAGCTCCTTCAATTCCTGGGTGATGTACCGCTCCGCCCCCGCCAGGGTCTGCTTGCGGATATAGGTCTCGGGCACCTCGCCCTTATAGCTGTTGGAGACCTCGATGGTGTAGCCAAAGACCTTGTTGTACTTGATTTTTAAGGTCCGGATGCCGGTGCGCTCCCGCTCCCGGGCCTCCATCTCGGGGATAACCCCCTTGCCGCTTTTTAAAATGTGCCGCAGGCGGTCCACCTCCGGGTGGAAGCCGTCCCGGATCAAATCCCCCTCCCGGACGGAGAAGGGGGGCTCGTCGCAGATGGTCTCGGCGATGCGCCGCCCCAGGTCCTCCAGGGCGTCCAGCTCCTCCGAAAGCTCCCGGAGGCGGCGGTCGGAAAAGGCGGCGAGGCGGCCCTTGATCTCCGGCAGCTTCCCGATGGCGGAGCGGAGAGCGGCCAAATCCCGCCCCCCGGCGGAGCCGTAGACAATGCGGCCGATGAGCCGCTCCATGTCCCCCAGGCCCGAGAGGGCGGCAATCAGCTCCTCCCGGTCCACGGTCCGCTCCACCAGGGCCGCCACGGCCCCGTTTCGCCGGGTGATGGCGGCCACGTTCAAAAGGGGCCGCTCCAGCCAGCTGCGAAGGCACCGGCCCCCCATGGAGGTCTGGGTCCGGTCCAGCACCCAGAGAAGGCTGCCCTTCTTCTCCTTGCCCCGCATGGTGGCGGTCAGCTCCAGGTTCCGCCTCGCGGTCAGGTCCAGCTCCATAAAGAGGCCCTGCTCGTAATAGTCCAGGTCGTTGATGTAGGAGAGGTCCGTCTTTTGGGTCTCGTATAAGTAATGCAGCAAGCCCCCCAGGGCCAGGGCGGCGGCGGGCACGGCGGCGGGAAGCCGGTTCCAGGCCTCCTCGCCAAACTGCTGGCGGATGCTCCGCTCCGCCTCCGGCAATCGGAAGCGCTGCTCCCCGGCGCGCTCCACCCGGCAGTGGAACTTCTCCCCCAGGGCCGTCACCAGGGCCGTCTCGGCATAGGCCCCGTCATTCAGCACCGCCTCGGCAGGGGCGAAGCGGCCCAGCTCGTTGATAATATGCTCCGTCCGGTCCCTCCCGGTGAAGGAGGTGAGGTGGGCCCGACCGGTGGTGACATCGCAAAAGGCGACCCCGGCGGACCGGGCGTCGGCGTAGACGGCGCAGAGGAAGTTGCTGGCTTTTTCGTCCAGGCAGGCCGTGTCGGTAACCGTCCCCGGGGTGACCACCCGGATGATATCCCGCTTCACCAGCCCCTTGGCGGCGGCGGGGTCCTCCATCTGCTCGCAGATGGCCACCTTATAGCCCTTGGCGATAAGCCGGGCAATGTAGCTCTCGCTGGCGTGGTAGGGGATGCCGCACATGGGAATCTGCTCGTCCTCGGGCTTTGCCCGCTTGCCCTTGTCCCGGCTGGTGAGGGTCAAATCCAGCTCCCGGGAGGCAAGGCGGGCGTCGTCGGCAAACATCTCGTAGAAATCGCCCAGGCGGAAGAACAAAATGGAGTCCGGGTTCTGCTCCTTGATCTCCAGGTACTGCTTCATCATGGGGGTCAGCTCTGCCATGTGATACCTCGTTTCTCTCTAAACAGCATGCGGGGCCTATAGCTCCGCCGACGCGCCGCAGTCCATGGGCCGCAGGCGGTCCCCCAGCGCTTCCTTGAGCCGCTCATAGGCCCAGTCCCCGGTGCAGTGGCCGGTGTAGTAAATCGTACTGCCCTGGAGCAGCTCCTCCGCCGTGGCGCGAAGCAGCGCCTCCGCCTCCGGCGCGCCGGGCTTTAGCTCAAAGAGGTGGAAGCCGCCAAACACCACGTCGGGCCTCCGCCCCAGCCGCCGCTCCGCCTCCCGGAGGGTATTCACGATGCCCAGATGCCCGCACCCGGCCAAAAGCGCCGCCTTGCCGCCCTCCTCCACCAGCAGGTGCTGCTCGTGGGCGAAGCCGTCGGGGCGAAAGCCCTCTCCGGTCCGCTCCTGGAGCTTGGGGGCCACGGCCCGGAGGGACTTGTCGTCCTCTACGCTGGAAAACAGCGTCAGCCCGTCTCCCAGGGTCTCCTGGGCTTTGGTGAAAACGAACTGCTCCGCGAGAGCTCCCGTCTCCGGCAGGCCGATGTAGTTGGGCTCCTGCCCCGGGAGGACGGCGTAATAGGCCCCCAGGGCCTCTTGGCGGAGGTAAATGCTCGCTTTGGCGTTGACGGCGCAAAAGGCCGCCAGGCCGCCGCCATGGTCGGAGTGGCCGTGGGAGAGCACGGCGGTATCCACGGCAGCAAGATCGATTCCAAGGCTCCGGGCGTTATCCAGGAAGGAGGCGTCGGGCCCCATGTCGAAGAGGACCTTGCGCCCCGCCGCCTCCACATAGAGGGAGAGCCCCCGGGCGGCGGCAAGATCGGGGCGGTGGGACGTGTTTTCCAGCAGGGTGACGATTTTCATGGGGAACCTCCCGGTTTTGGATTCAAGCCGCCCCTTGACAGCGGGGGCGGTGTTGGGTATAATAGGGGCAAGAGGGCGGTCAGCCGGTGGCCTCCGGTTGGCGGTCAACACTCTTACAAGTTTATAGCTTGAGAATATGCCGCTTTCCTTAAGGTTTCGGGGGGCGGCTTATCTCTTTAGGTTAAACCCTAATTGGATGGCCGCAAGCACAAGCGTAAGTAACGCGATGGTTTCCAGCACGCTCATGGGCCTCACCTCTTTCCACTTGAAAGAGGATTGACCCCGCCTCTCTTCCCATTTTCATTGTACCACGTTTGTCAATAAGTTCCGGAAAGCCCCGCGCCGGCGCGCGGGGTTTCTTTATGTCTCCGGCTCCTTCGGCCAGTCCCGGCAGACCAGCTCATCCAGGGAGACGTCGTAAAAATCCGCCAGGGCGATGAGGGTGGACATTTGTGGTTCCCGCTCCCCACGTTCGTAGGTCTGATAAGCCCGCCAGCTGATGCCAATGAAAGGAGCAAGCTCCGTTTGCTTCAGCCCCCGCTCTTTACGCAATTTCAAAAGATGCTGTGAAAATGTCATATTCTTCTCCTTTACGCCTTGACAGACACAGGTGTGTTTGCTATAATGGTTCTATAAGAACACACTTGCGTCTTTTAGGAGGTCACGTCATGGACGACTATCTCGACTGCTTATTCCAATGCGTCTTTGACCATATGGAAGCCGAAGCCACTGTAAACCTCATCGACTACAGTCGCTGCCGCTCCGCCCAGGACATGGCCTGGAGCGCCCTGAAAAAGGAGCTGACCCATGAGCAGATCAAGCTGGTGGACGATTACCGCTCCGCCTGGATCGAACTGCGCTATCAGGAGGACAAGCTGCTCTTTCAAAAGGCCGTGGCCCTGGGCAAGTGGATGGTACAGGCTTAGCCACCGGCGGCGGCGGTCCCTACGCATTCCCTGTAGGGGCCGGCCCCCTGGCCGGCCCATTTCCCGGGAATGTCGGCGTTTGCCCTAAACCACCTCTCCGTACAGCGCCCAGGTGTTGCTTCCGGTAATCCTCACATCCAAAAACCGCCCGATCAGAGACTTGTCCCCCTTTAGCCGCACCAGGCGGTTGCCCTCCGTCCGGGAGGAGAGGGGATACGCCTCGTCGCCGCTCTCCCCGTCCACCAGGACCCGGACTGTTTTCCCTACATACTCGGCGTGTATCCGGGCGGAGTGGGCGTTCTGGACCTCCAGCAGCTTGTCAAACCACCGCTGCTTCTCCTCCCGGGAAGCAGGGTCCGGCAGCTCCGCCGCCTTCGTGCCTGGCCGGGGGGAGTAGATGAAGGTAAAGAGAGCGTCAAAGCCCACCTCCTCCACCAGGGACACGGTGTCCATGGCCTCCGCCTCCGTCTCACCGGGGAAGCCGATGATCACGTCGCTGGTCAAAACCAGCCCCGGCATGACGGACCGGGCGTACCGGATCAGCTCCAAGTACTTCTCCCGGGTGTAGTGCCGGTTCATCTCCCCCAGCACCCGGTCGTTTCCGGACTGGAAGGGCAGGTGGAGCTGCTTGGCCACATGACGGCACTTCGCCATCACGTCGAAGAGCCGGGGGGTGGCGTCCTTGGGGTGGCTGGACATGAAGCGGATCCAGTAGTCCCCGGGAATTTGGTCGATGTCCTCCAAAAGGTCCGGGAAGTGATACCCGGTATCCAGGTCGTTGCCATAGGAGTTCACGTTCTGCCCCAGCAGGGTGATGTCCTTGTATCCGGCCTCCACCAGCTCCCGGACCTCCGCCAGCACGGCGGCGCTCTCCCGGCTCCGCTCCCGGCCCCGGACATAGGGCACGATGCAGTAGGAGCAGAAGTTGTTGCACCCGTACATGATGGAGACCCAGGCCTTCACCCCCCGTTCCCGGACCACCGGCAGCCCCTCGGCGATGCAGCCGTGCTCGTCGGCGGTGGAAAAGACCCGCTTCCGGGTTTCGTAAACCTGCCACAAAAGCTCCGGAAAACGCCACAGGGCCTGGGGCCCAAAGACCAAATCCACATGGCGGTAGGATTCCTTCACCCGCTTGGCAACCCTGGTCTCCTGGGCCATGCAGCCGCAGAGGACGATGACCTGCTCCGGGTTCTCCTTCTTGGAGTGGGTCAGGATGCCAAGGTTCCCGAAAACCCGCTGCTCCGCATGCTCCCGGATGGCGCAGGTGTTCAGTAAGGCCAGGTCCGCCTCCTTCGGGTCCTCCGTAAAGGTGAAGCCCATTTCCTCCAGCATGCCCATGATCCGCTGGCCGTCCGCCACGTTCTGCTGGCACCCGTAGGTGTCCACACAGGCCCGGGGATGGGCCCCCCGGGCGGCGAACAGGGCCTTGATCTTCTCCTGAAAGTCCCGCTGGCGGAGGATTTCCGCCTCCGGGACCATGATTTCCTCTCGCTTCAAACCGTTTCCTCCATACCTACGCGGGATGTTGATACTTAAACAAGCGTATCATACCATGAAAGCCCGGAAAGCACAAGGAAAAATCCCGGCGGCAAACCCGGCCCTTTGTGATTTTCGCCGGAGGTAAACGATTTGCCTTTGTGAAAAACGTAAAATTTCACAAAACCCCTTGACGGGCGATCAAATTTATTGTATATTTTAGCTACAGAAAGAGGTGAGTCCAGTGTACTAGTTCGACACGAAAACCCACGTCTTCCAGCGCCGTTCGAAAAACCCCCAGCGCAGCCCCAGCAAATACGTGATCTCAGATTCCCAAAAACGAAACACCACTCACGAAGGATGAGACCGCGGGACCAACAGGTCGACGCAAGAAACTGTTTCATGGATTGGAAACCCCAAGGATCACCCATACTCCAGCAAATTTCCCACGAACGGCAGCCTTTAGAAAGCACGAGGTACAACGCCCCATGGACAATCCAATCAATGGTTGAGCCCCCCATTCGCCGAAGGAGCGGATGGGGGGATGTTTTTTGCAAAAGCCTCCTGCCCTGGCGGCGGGGCTGGGGATACGCTCCCCTTGCGCATCCAGGGGGCCTCGCCCTGCCGCCTTTCCAAAAAGAAGCGGGCGGCGTCATAAGACGCCGCCCGTTGGGTGGTTTGTCAATTTCCGAAACGCGGTTTCGCGCTTAGCCCTTCACCAAAGAGGCGATCTCGTCCGCAAAGTTCTCCTGCTTTTTCTCGATGCCCTCGCCCTTCTCAAACCGCACGGCGGTCTTGAAGGTGATGGCCCCGCCCAGCTCCTTGGCCGCGTGGGCGATATAGGCCTCCACAGACCCCTCGAACACGTCGGCGCGGACGGAATCCTGCTGGAGCAGGCAGTTCTCGGCATAGAACTTGTTCAGCTTGCCCATGACGATCTTCTCCCGGACCTGCTCGGGCTTGCCCGCCATTTTCGGGTCGTTCTCCATCTGGGCCAGCATGACCTTCTTCTCCTCGTCCAGCACGTCCTGGGTCACCTGGGACTTGTCCCAGAAGCGGGGGTTCAGGGCGGCGATCTGCATGGCGATGTTCTTGCCCAGCTCCGCCACCTGTTCGGCGGAGAGGCCGGTCTCCAGGTTCACCAGCACGCCGATCTTGCCGCCGGCGTGGACGTAGGGCACGGACACGCCCTCGGCGTACCGGGCGAAGCGGCGGACCTTGATGTTCTCGCCGATGACCAGCACCATCTCCTGCTGCTGCTGGGTGACGGTGAGGTCGGTTCCATTATATTTGCACTCCATCAGAGCGTCCAGGTCGGCGGGGTTCTCCTTGGCCACGGTGGCGGCCACGCCCTTGACGAAGTCCACGAATTTCTCGTTTTTGCCCACGAAGTCGGTTTCGGCGTTCACCTCTACCACCACGCCCACGCCGTCGATGACGGCGGCATAGGCCATGCCCTCGGCGGCCACGCGGCCCGCCTTCTTCACGGAAGCGGCCATGCCCTTTTCCCGCAGCCACTCCACGGCCTTGTCCATGTCGCCGTCGGTGGCCACCAGGGCCTTTTTGCAGTCCATCATACCTACGCCGGTCATCTCGCGCAGGTTCTTTACATCAGTTGCGCTAAAAGCCATAATTGCGTTCCTCCAAATTTATTGTATCGCCGTATCTCACTCGGCGGCGGGAGCCTCGGGCTCCTCGGTCTGCTCGCCCTGGCGGCCCTCCAGCACGGCGTTGGCCATGATGGAGGAGATCAGCTTGATGGCCCGGATGGCGTCGTCGTTTCCGGGGATCACATAGTCGATTTCGTCGGGGTCGCAGTTGGTATCGGCGATGGCCACCACGGGGATGCCCAGCTTGTGGGCCTCGGCGATGGCGTTGCGCTCCTTCCGGGTGTCCACGATGAAGAGGGCGCCGGGGAGCTTCTTCATTTCCTTCACGCCGCCGAGATACTTCTCCAGCTTGGCGATTTCGCCCAGGTGCTTCATGACTTCCTTCTTGGGCAGCATGTCGAAGGTGCCGTCCTCCTGCATGGCCTTGAGCTGATTCAGCCGGTCCACCCGGGTGCGCATGGTCTTGAAGTTGGTCATCATGCCGCCAAGCCACCGGGCGTTGACATAGTACTGGCCGCAGCGGCCCGCCTCTTCCCGGATGGCGTCCTGGGCCTGCTTCTTGGTGCCCACGAACAGCAGGGACTGGCCGTTTTCAGAGAGCTGGCGGACGAAGTTGTACGCCTCTTCCAGCTTGCGGACGGTTTTCTGGAGGTCGACAATATAGATGCCGTTGCGCTCCGTGTAGATATAGGGGGCCATCTTGGGGTTCCACCGGCGGGTCTGGTGGCCGAAGTGGACGCCCGCCTCAAGCAGGGCTTTCATGGATACGACGCTGGAATTTGCCATGGTGTTTGTTCCTCCAAATCAAGTTTAGTTTTTACCTCCGGCGGCTTCATCCCCCCCGCCAATCCGGGAGACCCTTCTCCCTGGACACAGACGGAAAGTCGGCGTGCCGTGCGGAATGCTGAAATATCATACCACAGCCGGTTTTCCAATGCAAGAGGATTTTAACAAATCTCCGGGATTTTTTCGGGAAAACTTCCCCTGTCCCCGCTTAAAGATTGACATTTTCCCTCCGGGGAAGCATAATGGGGATATGATATGAGAGGGGACGCCGCCGCGCCCCGCGAAAGGAGCCTTTTCCAATGGACACCATTTATATCACCGGGCACCGGAACCCGGATACGGATTCCATCGTCTCCGCCATGGCCTACGCCGCCCTGCAAAACGCCCTGGGGAACCGGCAGTACCGGGCCGCCCGGCTGGGCCAGATCAGCGATGAGACCCAGATCGTCCTGGACCGCTTCGGCTTCCAGCCCCCCAAGCTCATCGACAACGTGCGCACCCAGGTCCGGGACCTGGACTATGACACGCCCCCCACCCTCTCCGCCGCCGCCACCGTCAGCCGGGGCTGGCAGGCCATGCAGGGGGGGAACCTCTCCATCCTCCCCGTGGCCAACGAGGACGGGACCCTCTACGGCACCCTCTCCGCCGGGGACGTGGCCAACTACGACATCACCACCGTCCGCAACCCCCGGGTGGAGGATATTCCGGTGTTCAACCTCATCTCCGTGCTGGAAGGGAAGCTCCTCCACGAGAGCGAGGACGCGCCGGACCTGGTTTCCGGGGAGGTGACCATCGCCCTGCCCGCCAGCCGGGAGAATCTGCTCTTCTCCAGCCCGGACAGCGTGGTCATCTGCGGCGACCAGCCGGACATGGTCCAGCGGGCCCTGGACCTCCAGGTGAACTGCGTCATCATCTGCCAGGGGGAGGTGCCCCAGGAGCTTTTGGAGCGGGCGGGAAAGACCTGCGTGATTTCCACCCCCATCGACGCCTATCAGGCCCTGCGGCTCATCTTCCATGCCCTGCCCATCGCCCGGGTGTGCAAGAGCAAGGATCTGGTCTGCTTCCACCTGGACGACTATATTGACGACGTGCAGGACGCCGTGCTGGAAAGCCGCTTCCGGGCCTACCCCATTTTGGACGAGGACGAGAAGGTGGTGGGAATGCTGTCCCGCTATCACCTCCTTCGCCCCCGGCGCAAGCGGGTGGTGCTGGTGGACCACAATGAAAAATCCCAGTCCGTCACGGGGCTGGACCAGGCGGACATTCTGGAAATCATCGACCACCACCGCCTGGCGGACATCGAGACGAAAAACCCCATCCACGTCCGGAACGAGGCGGTGGGCAGTACCAACACCATCATCGCGGAAATGTACCAGGAAAAGGGCCTGATGCCCACGGCGAAAATGGCGGGGCTTATGGCGGCGGCCATCGTGTCGGACACGGTGATGTTCAAGTCCCCCACCTGCACCCAGCGGGACATTGACATTGCCAACCGCATGGCCCGCATCGCAAGCGTGAAGCTGGAGGACTTGGGACAGGCGATTTTCTCCGCCGCCTGCGGGGACGACAAGACCGCCGAGGCGATGCTGAAAACGGACTACAAGGAGTTCCACATCGCCGGGCACAACCTGGCGGTGAGCCAGATCACCACCATGGATTCCGACCGGCTTTTAAGGCGGCTGGATGAGTTCTTGAAGATCATGGCCGAGACCCGGGAGAAGCGGGGGCTCCAAAGCGTGGTGCTGATGATTACCGACGTGCTGCTGGAGGGGACCCAGCTTCTCTTCATGGGGGACGAGGACACCATCCGCCAGGCGTTTGGGATTAAGGGGGAGGAGAATTACGCCTTCCTTCCCAAGATTATGTCCCGAAAGAAGCAGGTCATTCCAATGCTGTCGGCCCTTTGGGGGTGATTCCCCTGCCGGGGAAGGGGGCCTTTACTCGCCCTTCGGGCGGGGGAGAATGGCAACCAGCGATGGCTGGTGCAATGCACCCCCCATGTCG
>CAIGRU010001420.1_pt1 | contig 13143 bp, 9 predicted proteins | sample 7351341 | NCBI WGS metagenome assembly CAIGRU01
GGCGGTGTTATGTATGGTGCAGGGAAGGAAGCTTTCCCACCTGGGGATGGCGTTTGGGCTCTGCTATGTGGTCTGGGTGTATGTGGAATGGCTTCAGGAGCGGTGGAAAAAGGTCCGCTTGGGGAGCGCCAGGGCATATATGCTGCGGATTCTGCCCTTTCTGGCCCTGTATCTGCTGCTTATGGGAAGTATCCCCCTGCCGGAGGAGCCCTGTCAATGGCTGTGGGCAAAAAATATCTACAGGCTGCTGCGGGAGACCCTTTCATCCTGGGGGCAGAAGCTGTCCTGGGGCGGCGGAGAAGGTTTTGGGATGGCTTTCAGCGGTTTTTCAGACCAGGGGGAACTGGGGGCAGGGCTCCTGGAAGAGGAGCGGGAAGTTATGACCTTAGAGCTTCTGAGCGGCAGTCCTGGAACGGTATATCTCACAGGGGCAGTGTACAATGTATTTGACGGCAGGGGATGGGGGCAGAAATACCAGGGGGATTCTGCGGAGATGCTTTTGGATGCGGCGGAAACCCTGGATGCCGCCAGGGAGTTTGGAGGGGTGTACAGGAGTGATTACCTGCAGGATGCGGTACTGCGGATCCGATACCAGGATTTCACCACGGGCTGTCTGTTTGTGCCGCTGAAGACCTGGAAGATCCAGGATGGACCTGCCTATAAATGCCGGGGCGGCAGTCTGCAGCTGGAACAGTGCCAGGGATATGGGACGGAGTATGAGCTGCACTATTTTCAGATGAACGGGGGATTGGAGGAATTCTATCGGTTTCTTGAGGAGCGCTCCCTGGACAGAGAAAGGGGCGGGCGGCAGGGGACGACTGCGGATTCAGGCATGGAGGCACTGTGGCAGCGATGGCCGGGGACGCAGATGTCCTGGGCGGATCAGATGGTTCTGGAGGAGCTGCGGGGATGGTATGGGAGCGAAGAAGGGGACGGCGCCGGGGCCCTGGAGGAGTACAGAGAGGAGATTTATGAGAAGTATCTTGGGGAAGCGGCGTCGTTTTGGGAGGATGGTCAGCGCCAGGGGGAAGGCCAGTCCGGTCAGGCTGCGCTGTCCCGGGAGGCGGCTGTCTTTTTGGACCGGATCACGGAGCAGGCAGGGACGGATCTGGAGAAGCTGCAGGCGATTGAAAGGGAACTTTCCTCCTACACATATACGCTGACGCCGGGGCCTCTGCCGGACCAGGTTACGGATGCGGGGGAATTTCTGGACTATTTTCTTCTGGAAACCAGGAAAGGGTATTGCACATATTTTGCCACTGCTTTTGTGCTTTTGGCCAGGGCGGAGGGGATTCCGGCCCGTTATGTGCAGGGATTTTGTGTGCCGGTGCAGGAGGGGGAGACCGCCGTTTTCTCCAATATGGCCCACGCCTGGCCGGAGGCGTATCTTGAGGGAGTGGGCTGGGTTCCCTTTGAACCCACGCCGGGTTACGGGGAGCTGCGGTATCCTTCCTGGAAACTGAGACAGCCTGAGACTGGGGAGAAGCCGGAGGTCGGAAATCCGGCTGAGGATAGAGAGCCTGGGAGGGAGGCGCCGGAGGAAGGCTGGTCCGGACAACAGGAGTCTGCGGAAGCAGAGAAGGAGGGTGCAGGCGTTGGTTTTGGGAGGCTGGCGGCGCCGGGACTTCTGGCTGCCGTGGCAGGATATCTGCTGATGCTCTGGGGGGCCGGTGGGCTGCGCCGGTACCGATATGGCAGGATGAGCTCAGAGGAGAGATTTGCCCTGGAGGTCTCCCGAAATCTGAAGATCCTTTCCCTGCTGGGCCTGAAGAGAGAGTCTGGGGAAACCCTGCAGGAACTGCGGGAGAGGGCGTTTTTCCGGAAGGCACCGGGCGAAGAGCCGGGCAGTTTTGATATGGCTGAAATGCTTCGTTTTATGGAAGAATATGAGAGCGTGGTGTATGGGGGAAAAGAGGTCGGGGAAGAGCTGGTTCGAGAAGCGGTTCTGGAAGGCAGGCTGCTTCTGGAACTGCTGAGGAGAGAAAACTGGTGGGCTTATGCCCGCTGCAGGCTGCGGCTGTAGGAGGTAAAGTCATGAAAATAGCAGTGATCGAGGACAAAAAACCCCACAGGGATCTGTTGGTCCATTATCTGGAAGAATGGCGCAGGGGACAGGAGAGATCTGTCACAGTGGAAGCCTTTGGATCCGGGGAGAGTTTCTGGTTCCGGTATGAGGAGGAGCGGGATTATGACGTGCTTATTCTGGACATACAGATGCCCGGCATAAACGGTATGGAGCTGGCCAGAAGGGTCAGGGAGGCGGATGGGGATATTGTGATTGTGTTTGCCACCGGGGTCAGCGATTATCTGGAGGAGGGCTATGAAGTGGAGGCGCTTCATTATCTGGTCAAGCCCCTGAGTCAGGAGAAACTGGAGCGCTGCATGGAAAAAGCGCTGAAGCGCAGGAGACAGGAGCGTTTTGTGACGGTGCACGGGGGAGAGGGGATTCTGAAAATCAGTCAGGAGCGCATTAATTATGTGGAGGCCAGGGGCAGAGGCTGCTGCGTGGGGCGGGTGAAAGTGCCGGAGGAGCTGGAGGCGCGGGAGAGTCTCTCGGAGATGGAAAGTCTACTGGAACCGGAGGAATTTATGAAATGCCACCGTTCCTACCTGTGCCGTATCGGCAATATCCGCCGGATAGACAGGGGAAGCGTGGAGTTTGACGACGGGAGCAGTATTCCTGTCAGCAGGCGTCTCTATCAGCAGGTGAATCGGCGGTTTATGGCTTATTTCAGGAGGAAACGATGTATAGAGGGATTGTGATGGTTTTGGGGGCTGCAGGGGTCATGGGGCTCTGTGTTCTCTTTGCCGTTCTCTTCATCCGGAGGACGGTGGACAGGAGAATTGCCAGATATCAGAACGATCTGGTACAAAAACACACTGAGGAAGTGGAAAACATGTACCGCCAGACCAGGGGGTGGCGGCATGACCTGAAGACACATATCCAGACCATGAAGGCTCACCTGACACTGGGGGAGTACGACAGGCTGGAGGAATACTTAAATGAGCTGGACGCGGATCTGGAGGCCGTGGACAGTATCGTGAGGACGGGAAATGTGGCAATGGATGCGCTGCTGAACAGCAAGCTCTCTCTTGCCCGGTCCAAGGGGATTCAGGTGGAGGCCAAGGCTGTGGTTCCTGACAGGCTGTCTGTGTCGGAGGTGGATCTGGGCATTATTGTGGGCAATATGATGGACAATGCCATGGAGGCCTGTATGAAGACGTCGGAAGAGAAGAACCGTTTTCTGCGGGTGTACATGGATGTGCTGAAAGGCCAGCTGTATATCTATGTGATGAATTCCGCAGAAGGAAATCCCAGAAAGGCTGGGCGTCTGTACCTGACCAGCAAGGCCGGCCGGGATCACGGCTATGGTCTTATCCGCATGGACAGAGTGGTGGAAAAATATCATGGTTTTCTGGACCGGCAGAACGAGGAGGGTGTGTTTGTCACGGAGGTGCTGCTGCCGCTGTGAGGGCGGCGGGACAGGCTTCAAAAAGTCCAAAGTCCCCCAGGCGGACCGGAGCCAAACCGTTCATGTCTCCAGAAAACCTTTCGTGTCAAAAGGTTTATGGCAGGAAAGGAGTCTGTTATGATTAAGCCATAATCGGAGGCGGGACAGGGCAAGGGAGATTATCCGCCGGAAAAGGAGAAGGATGGATGGAGAGGAAAAAGCATTCCACAGTGTCAAATTTATGGTTCTGGGGGAAGTATTATCTGAAGAATGAGCCAAAGGTTCTCTGGATCTTTGCAGGGAATCTTCTGCTGTATCCCTGTTTTCATATGCTGGCCCTTTACTTTCCCAAGGTGACACTGGGGCTGATAGAGGGGGAGGCCGCGCCGGAGGAGCTGGTGCTTGTGCTGGCAGGTTATACCCTGGTGCATCTGACGGCCAAAGGGATCTCCCAGGCCATGCTGGCCAGAAGCGACATGATGCTGAATATGGAAAGGCAGAATGTGGTTTTCAAGATCTTCTTAAAAAGTCTGCGGGTAAATTATGCCTATGCCGAGAGTCAGGAAGGCAGGGATGATTTCCGCAAAGGGGTGGAGGTTCAAAACAAGGGCGACGACTCCGCCAGCTCTCGTTTCATCTTTATTGTAGGGGGGCTTGCAGGCACTGTTCTGACATTTGGGCTGTATTCCACGGTGCTGGGAATCTTAAACAGGGGCATGGTATTGATTCTGCTGGGCCTGGCTGGGCTGGGGTATCTTCTGGATCTGCGGGAGAACCGGTTTCAGAACAGCTTAAGGCAGGAGGAGGCCGTCACAGGGAAGCATTACAATTACATGAAAGCGGCCATGGGAGATGTTCTGGCGGCAAAGGATATACGGATTTTTGGAATGGGACAATGGCTCCGGGAGAGGATGGACGGCGTGGTGGGGGCGAAAGAGAAGCTGGAGCGCCGCCGGGCGGTGTGGGTATGGAAAAACGGTTTGCTGGGAAGAGCCCTGAATCTTGTCAGGGATCTGGGGGCTTACGCCTATCTGATCTACGCGGCATCCCAGGGGGATATGGCGGTCAGTGATTTCGTGCTGTATTTCGGCGCCATAACGGGCTTTTCCGGTTTTGTCCGGGAGATGGCCTCCGGTCTGGCCGGGTTGAAGCAGAGTTCCGAGGACACGGAGTGGGTGCGCAATTATCTGGAAATGCCGGAAGAAAATGTCTCCCAGGGCAGCAGGCATGTCAGCGAACTGGCCCGGCCCGTTTCCATAGAATTTCGGGATGTAAGTTTTTCCTATCACTCCAGGGAGCGCCGGACGCAGGTTTTCTCCCATCTGAATCTCCGGATCAAAGCTGGGGAAAAGCTGGCGCTGGTGGGGGCCAACGGGGCGGGAAAGACCACTCTGGTGAAGCTGCTCTGTGGTTTCTATGAGCCGGAGGAGGGTGGGATTTATTTTAACGGAATCAACGCGGCAGAATTTTCCAGGGCCCAGCGGTATTCTTTGTTTTCGGTGGTATTTCAGGAAGTGTTCTTTCCGCCGGTGAGGGTGGACGAAAGTATTGTGCTGCAGAAGGCGGCGTGTGTGGACCAGGACAGGCTGCGGGAGGCGCTGAAAAAGGCGGATATGTGGGATGCGTTTCAGGAAATGGGCATCACCCTGGATCAGTACAGGGGAAATCTGAAAAAGGGGGGCGTGGAGCTGTCCGGGGGCCAGGACCAGAGACTGCTGCTGGCCAGGGCCTTATATCAGGACGGCGGGATCTTGGTGCTGGATGAACCTACGGCGGCCCTGGATCCCATTGCCGAGAGTCAGGTGTACGATGCGTATCAGAAGTTCAGTGATGGGAAGACGTCTGTCTTTATCTCCCACAGGCTGGCCAGCACTGGTTTCTCGGACAGGATCGTGCTGTTAGACAGAGGAAAAATCGTGGAGATGGGCAGCCATCAGGAGCTTATGGAGAAAAACGGCCTGTACGCGGAAATGTTTCGTATACAGAGCAGCTATTACCAGGCGGAACAGGAAGGAACGGGAGCTTAGAACACCTTATGGGGCCAAAAAACAGGAGATGGGCAATGAGAAAGGTATCGGATTTGAAGGAGCATCTTAGGAATACGAAAACGGTGATAAAGATGGTGAATCAGCTGGATCCCTGCTGGCTTCTGCTCTGTGCGGCAGGGCATCTGCTGAAGGTGGCGGAGGGGTATCTGGCTCTGATTCTTTCGGCGTATATTTTGGATGCTCTGAGCAGGGGCGGTGGATTTGAGAAGATTTTTAAGGTGACGGCAGTCTTCTGTGGTGTAATATTTTTCCTGAGCAATGTGGTCAGCTGGCTGCAGCTGCGGGCCGAAGCAAAGAAGGCGGCTTTATATTCGCGGTATCATGCGCTGACGGGGGAGAAGATGCTGAGCATGGACTTTTCCAGGATCAATAGCCCGGAGTGCGAGATTTTGAAGCGGAGGATTCAGGAGGATCTGAACTGGAGCGCGGGTCTTTACTCCGTCTTTGGCTCCGTGGATCAGATTCTTCGCAGTGCTCTGAATCTGGCAGGGGCTGTGGCAGTAGGATTTCCGGTGATGGGTGTAATGTTCGCGTCGGAGCTGGCAGGGACGTGGGTGACGCTTTTGGCGGCGGTGGCTGTCAGTGCAGTAACTACGGTTCTGGCCACAGGCTGGATGGCTCAGTTTAATCAGAGGCTGGATTGTTTTATCAATAGTATGGGGGGGCGGGCGCCGTTTTTGGGATGGCAGTTCGCCACAGGAGGCCGGTTTCATTATCAGAATGGAAAGGATGTGCGGATTTATGGGGCTCATGACCTTATGAAACAGTATGCGCTGGACAATGGGAACCTGCCGGAGGATTTGGCGGCGTATCAAAAACTCAGCGGCTGCCTGGGAAAGAGCCAGTTCTGCCAGGTGGCGTCAGGTCAGATTCTGGAAGGTATGGCGTATATTGTTGTGGGACTGCTGGCGCTGGCAGGCTCCGTGACCATGGGCAATGTGCTGCGGTATGGGGGCTGTATCAGGAATCTGTTTGGGGAGCTGGACAGTCTCACCAAGACCATTCCGGAATTGTTTCTGAACATCCAAAAACACATGAGCACCATGGAACTTCTGGAGCTGGAGAACGAGATGTATAAGGGGAGCCTGCCGGTGGAGAAGAGGAGTGACGGGGAGTACAGAATAGAATTCCGGAATGTTTCTTTCCGCTATCCCGGCAGTGAACAGTATGCCCTGAAGGATGTTTCCCTGAAGTTAAAGGTGGGGGAGCGTCTGGCCATTGTGGGCATGAATGGCTCAGGCAAGACTACAATGATCAAACTGCTGTGCCGGCTCTATGACCCGGACAAGGGGGAGATTCTGCTGAACGGTGTGGATATCCGGAAGTTTCGTCAGGAGGAGTATCTGAAACTGTTTTCTGTGGTGTTTCAGGACTTCAGGCTGTTCTCTCTGCCTCTGGGGGAGAATGTGGCGGCTGACTGTCACTATGACAGGGAGAAGGTGGAAAGGTGTCTTTGGGAGGCGGGCCTGGGAGAGCGTCTGGAGCAGATGCCGGAGGGATTGGACGTTTATCTGTATAAGGACTATGAGGACGGGGTTGAGATCTCCGGCGGAGAGGCTCAGAAAATCGCCATTGCCAGAGCCCTCTGCAAGGACGCGCCTTTTATTCTTCTGGACGAGCCCACGGCAGCCCTGGATCCCATCTCCGAGTATGAGATCTACAGGGGATTTGACCGAATTGCAGAACGCAAGACGGCCATTTATATCTCCCACAGGCTTTCCTCCTGTCGTTTCTGTGAAAAGATTGCTGTATTTCACGAAGGCCGCATAGTGCAGACGGGCAGCCATGAGGCGCTTTTAAAGGATGAGGGAGGGAAGTACCTGGAGCTGTGGAATGCACAGGCACAGTATTATCAATAGATGATTAGACGTTAATGCTTTGGAAGACGGCAAATGCTTTTGGGTGTCCGGAAGCGGCGTGTTACAATTGCGGCTTGTTTGACGCAGAGCTTCCGGGCGTGTTACACTGAATTCAGCATCGGACAGGAAGGTAAGCCGACCCGGGAGGAATGCGTATAAGATAAGTGATGCGGAAAAGGAGAACACTATGGATTTCGGAAAAAGGATTAAAGATTATCGTCAGAAGAGCAATATGACGCAGACGGAACTGGCAGCATGTTTGAATATCACGCCCCAGGCAGTGTCGCGGTGGGAAATGGGAATCTCCTACCTGGATGTCGTCATGTTGCCCAGGATTTCGGAAGTCCTGAGGGTCAGCGCCGACGAACTGCTGGGCATCAGGCCATTGGCGCAAAGGGAGCAAAGCGAATGCGAAAGCGGCAGGGAGTATCAGGAAGCCTGTCTGAACCAAAGCCAGGCGGACAGCATCTTCGATTATGTTCCGGCTCCTCTGTCAGGTGAGGGCAAAAGAGTCCTGATCGTGGATGATGCGGATTTCATGAGGATGATTCTGAAAGACATTTTGTCTCGCTGCGGGCACATCGTCCTGGAAGCCAGGAACGGCCAGGAGTGCCTGGATATTCTGCAGAGTGAGACCGTGGATGTATGCGTGCTTGACATCATGATGCCAGTGATGGACGGGATAGCGGCTTTGAGAAGAATCAAGGAGGAGTATTCCGGAGTCAAGACAATCATGCTCTCGGCGCTGGCCGGAGAAAGCTGCGTGAAACAGGCCCGGCAGCTGGGAGCGGATGCCTTTGTGGTGAAGCCTTTCCAGGAACAGTGCCTGATAGAGCGGATTGGGTGAGGGGAGAGCATCCTCCGGACACGGCAGAAAATGCTTTGGCTCAGTATGGTTTTGCGTTCCGGGGAAAAGAGTGCCTGATCAAGAGAGAGGATTCTAGCAAAAAACAAAAAGCCTGGTTGACATGGTCTGGAGCTTGTGTTAAACTGGCTGTGTGCTCCAGGGAAGAGAACTCTCCGGGGCAGAAGCGTCTTATGTTGTGTGATTAAGGAGGATTTTATGTTTAGCATTGTGGGCGGAAGGGATACAGCAAATTAAATAGCTGCCGGGCAGTTGTGTACTGTGTACGCTTGAAGTCTGCCCTTATGCCGGCTGGAAGAAGCCGGTGTATCTGCCTTACAAGATGCTTATGATTCTATATTCTAAATGTTCATGGAGGAAAGGCGTGGCTGTATGGTCATGCCTTTTTTGCGCCCAGAGGAGAGCGGGGGTATCCAGGCTCTGGAACAGGGGGCCTGGAAGGGAACATTTATGGCCATGGTGGAATATGCCTTGAGGGCAGACACCATGGCTTTTTTGTTGTTGTATAGAGTCTGCGGCCCATGGGATTTTAGCTGTGGGTAACAGGTGTCACAGGCGAAGGTTTATTCTGGCAGATGCGGAGATGTTATGGACAGGGAGGTAAAAATGTATCAGGCAGAGAAGATTCTGGAATTCGATAAGGTAAAGAGGAAATGGGAAGAGTGTGCCCTGACGGAGTATGCCAGGGAGGTCATACGGGGGACGGCGCCCTTTTTGTCGGAGCGGGAACTGGCGGCGGGACTGCGGGAGACTACAGAGGCCAGGAATATGCTGGAAAAGTGTCAGACACCGCCCCTGGTGTCCCTGGAGGGCATACGGGAGCTGCTGGGGGAGGCGGAAAGGGGGCAGTGCCTGGCTCCGGCAGAACTGGAAAAACTGGCCTCGGCCCTGGTGGCGGTATCCCGTCTGAAAGACTATCTGGAGCGGGGGAAAATGCATGGAATCTCCCTTGCCTATTATGAGGAGAACCTGGAGCCCCTGGAGGATGTGAGGGAGCAGATCCGCAGCCGAATCTGGAATGAGCAGGTCTGTGACAATGCCTCCGGGCTGCTGAAAAATCTTCGGGGAGACATTATGCGCACGGAGGATAAGATGCGGGAGAAGGCGGATGGGGTTATGCGCGCCCAGAAAGACTGCATGTCGGACAGTTTCAGCACAATTCGGAACGGGCATGTGTGCATTCCTGTGAAGAAAGAGTGCAAATCAAAAGTCAGCGGCGTGCTTATTGACAAATCCTCCACGGGCAGTACTCTTTTCATAGAGCCCTCCGCCTCCGCCAGATGCTATGAGGCGCTGCAGGAACTGCGCATGGACGAGGAAAACGAAGTGAGGAGGATTCTCTATGAGCTTTCCGCCCTGGCGGCGGAGCATAGAGAGGCTATGGAACAGAACATCAGGATGATGGAAAAGCTGGATTTTATCTTTTCCAAGGGGAAACTCTCCATGTCCTGGGGAGGCACGGAGCCAAAGATTCTCCGGGAGAGGCGGATTCGGCTGCGGGATGCCAGGCATCCACTGATGGACAGAGAGACCTGCGTGCCGCTGCAGTTTTCCATGGGGGATGGAATAAACGGGATTGTGATAACGGGCCCGAATACAGGGGGCAAGACGGTGGCGGTGAAGACGGTGGCACTGAACTGCATGATGGCTCAGTGTGGGCTTCATGTGACCTGTAAGGAGGCGGAAATCTGTATGAACAGCGGTTTCCTCTGCGACATTGGGGACGGGCAGAACCTGTCAGAGAATCTGTCCACCTTTTCCGCCCATATCAGGAATGTGCTGGATATCTTAAAAAAGGTCAACAGGGAGAGCCTGGTGGTGATGGACGAACTGGGGTCGGGGACGGATCCTGCGGAGGGCATGGGTATCGCCGTGGCCATTCTGGAGGAGCTGAAAAAGAGCGGCGCCCTGTATCTTGTGACCACCCATTATCCGGAGATCAAAGCCTATGCGGAGAAGGAGGAAGGGGTGGCCAATGCCAGAATGACATTTGACAGGGAAAATTTAAGGCCCCTGTACCAGATGGTCATAGGGGAGGCGGGGGAGAGCTGCGCCTTCTACATTGCCGGCAGGCTGGGCATGCCTGCCTCCATGCTCAGAAGGGCGGCCAGGGCAGCATATGAGGGAAGGTGCGTCCCTGGGAAAAATACCGCCGGCGAAATGGATGCCCTGAAGGAAAATATCCTGGGGAGTGACGGTGTCCTGGGGGAAGATCTGGCCGGTATCTGCCTGTCGGAGGAACTGGAGAAGGAGGCTGCTCCGCGGATTATCCGGGCTCAGGAAGGGACGACAAAAAAGAGGGGCGGAAGTGAATACGGCAGGGGGACAAAAAGATCGGCATTGTGTGCCGGGAAGCCACAGAGAAAGGCGTGCTGCAGGTACAGCTGCCGGGGAAGAAGATATGGATCAACCATAAGAGGGTGAAACTTCTGGTGGCGGCGGAAAAACTTTACCCGGAAGATTACGATTTCTCCATTATCTTTGACACAGTGGAGAACAGGAAACTGAGGCACCAAATGGAACGAAAATATGTGCAAGGGGAGATGATAGAAAGCGAAGACGGCCCGGCTTAAAGCGGGCCGCCTTCCTGGATATCCTTTTTCAAATAAGCCGGACAAACAGCCTGTAAAATGGGGATCTTCCGCGTCCCTGGATCAACAGGGCATAAAGGAGAAGCGATAGTCCTTTGCGCTGTTTCCAGCCAGGAACTGGACATATTTCTTTTTCAGCATATCCGTGTCAGGCACCTGGTCCATGGTGCCGCCGCACCAGGGTTCAATGCAGAGAAAGGGAGCGTCCTTTTTTACAGGAGTCCAGAAAGCTACACTGGGGTAATCAGGGAAGTCAAAGCGCAGGCCTTTTCCTGTCTGCCCATGGATCAGCCTGACACTGCGGTTCTGCAGGTTCTCATAAAGGATGGCGTCATTGTCGAACAGGGAATAAGCCAGGTGCAGATCGGGAACGGCTTCGTCCCCAAACACCAGCTTGTACTCCTCAAAGGTTTCTCCTTCCTCCATGGGGCAGAAAAAGGCGGGATGTCCCCCCACCAGGAAGGGCATTTCCTGGCTGCCTAAGTTGGCCACGCCGTAGGTTACTTCCAGGGCGGGGCCTGTCAGGCGGAAGGTTACGGTAAAGCGGAAATCGTAAGGATAGACGGAAGAAGTGAAATCGCTGGACTGAGTCTGCAATACCACACAGTCCTCATCCTGGCGCGCAACCTGGAAATCTGCGTCTTTTACAAAGCCGTGGCGGGGAATGGCGTACTGGGTGCCGTGGATGGTGACGGTCTCGGGCACTGCGCCGATATAGGGGAAGAGCACCGGGGAAGTCTTGGCCCAGTACTGGGGATCCTTCTGCCACATGTATTCTTTTCCTGCGGCAGTCTTATAGGACAGCAGTTCTGCCCCGTGGGCCTGACAGGTAACGGAAGCGCATTCATTGCGGATGGTGATGGGTGTTGTGTTCATGGAAAATCCCTCCTGAATTTTGTGTGAATGGATGGAAAAAATTCCTCCAAATGAGTTATTCCATGTATGATTTTATCATACTTTGCGCTGCCTGACCATAAGATGATGTTAATTTTCTGCTCTGATTTTTTAAAATTACACATTATGGCCGAATTTCTTTGGGCATTGCGTTAATAAACTTTATGATATTGCCGCTTGTTTTGTATCTTTTGTTTAAGGAATGATTATTATAATGATGACCGGATGCACTTGATATTTCCTCCACCAAATGAGTGAAATATCTTTCCCAGGAAATAAATTCTTCAGAATAAATATAATTGTAAGGTTCGTCCAATATCTTGGGGATGTCATTTCTATGCACAATTCCAGATAGTAGTAATACATATTCAAAGGACTCAGGTAGCCACAGCACACAGGGGACATTTGAATATTCTATGTAGGAGAGTATGTCTCCTATATAGTTGCCAAATGCAGCACCATCAGCAATAGCAAGGACGGAAAGACCGCGGTCGCAATGTTTTCTGATTGAAGTGAGTAATGAACTGTTACCGCCGTCAAATGAGCTATCAACTTTGGAGCCAAATATTTCCTTTAACTATATCCCTGCCGCTATTGGAATCCTCTGTTAAAATACAATCCATTTTAACAGAGGAAGTCACATGATTTTCAAACAGTTCACGGTTCTCAGTAATAAATTCTCCATTATTTTTTCTTGTTACCAAGGAGTATATTTCTTTATAGCTAAAAGGCAGGTTGCTCAGATTGCATCTGGTAATTAGAACAAAATAATTTGATGAGTCCTCCACACAATGCTTAAATTCATTAGAACCCAGGTATCTCACTCCCTCATCAATTATGATGATTGAATTGTTGGTTTTGGATAATTTATAGGAATCCAGTTCAAAGTCTCCGCTAAGAACCACAACATTACAGTCACTTTCGAGGGTAATGTTGTAGTCGCCGTTAGATTCAAGGTATCTACGTACATGCTTTACTATAGAAGATTTACCGGTTCCACTGTCGCCGCGTACAACCGTAATATTACGCCGGAGAGTAAGGTTGTACTTACAATCTTTTGTAACAATTTTTAACCAGTGTATACCCCGCATTATCTCACCTCACAATAAATATCAGCAAATTCTTTCGCACTGCACGGGTAGGAATCATTATTCATGACATGAATATCAAAAGGTTTTTTATCGACAAATTTCATAAGATAATCTAATTTTACTGTTATATCCTTATTAGCAGCGACAGACTGAATCCACTCAGCGCAGTTATCCCCACATACAGTTATATCAAAGTTTCTATTAGAATCGAACATAAGACATAATACACATTTAACTCCGCCGGATAAGTGCGTTGGATCCACATATCCCAGATAAGGGCTGTCAATAATTCTTGGGGCAACCACATGGGATTTGTCAACAGCTTCAATAAGAGCCTTGGAAA
>CAIGRU010001425.1_pt1 | contig 13110 bp, 10 predicted proteins | sample 7351341 | NCBI WGS metagenome assembly CAIGRU01
TAGCTCGTTGGGCTCATAACCCAAAGGTCGTAGGTTCGAGTCCTGCCCCCGCTACTAAAGAAGAGGTCATCATCTAATTGACGATCTCTTTCTTTTTTACCATTAACCGCGACTTTTTATCTAAATACATGAAATTTATTTCATAAAATTGCGTCTGATGAATCAGATAGATTAATTTTATAAAAGTTGCGTAAACTCATGGACAAACTTCTCAGAAAAATTCTTACGGTTATTGCAGTTACCGTATTGCCCTTAATGCAAGCTAATGCCTTGACCGGCGCCTGGAGAGGCGAACTTGCTTTCGGACAAATGAAACTCCCTCTTGTCTTTAATTTTTCAGAGACAGGAGGTGGGTCTTTGCTATGCACACTCGATTCTCCCTCTCAAGGAGCCAAAGGGATTCCGATATCCGTAACATTTTACTCTGCTGATTCTCTATCCTTAAGCTGCTCCGCGATAGGAGCTACTTACACCGGTCGAATCAAACCGAACTTAATAGATGGCATATTTCAACAGAAAGGATTTTCATTTCCGTTAAAACTTTCGCCTGATTCTCCGATTAAGGAACGACGGCCTCAGACTCCACGGCCACCCTTTCCATATAGCATCATAGACACTACCTTTGCAGCGCCTGACGGAGCTATAATGAGCGCGACACTTACTGTCCCGATGACGGAGGACAGCAAAAAGATACCGGCGGTTGTTATGGTTACCGGCAGCGGTCCGCAGAATCGCGACGAGGAATATTGCGACCATAAACCGTTTGCCGTCATTGCCGACTTTCTTGCCCGCAACGGCATTGCATCTCTGCGTTACGATGACCGTGGAACAGGCAGATCCGGAGGGAATTACCTTACTGCCACAACCTATACAATCAAGGACGACGCGGTAAGCGGCGTTGACTTCCTGCGTTCCATTCCCTGTATCGGCAAAGTAGGTGTGCTCGGCCATTCTGAGGGAGGCACTATATCATTTTTGATCGGTGCTGAAGATAAGGCGGACTTCATCGTTTCATTGGCGGGAATGGCTATCTCCGGCAAAGAGACACTGATGAGGCAGAACAGTCACAGCCTCGACAAAATGACTTTATCAGACACAGACAAAGCCAATAGCCTGAAACTGATCGAACTCGTATTTGACACAATTATCGGTCAAGTACAGCGAGGCGTCGTGGCGACCTTAGACATAGACGAGCTTTCCATTGACAATAACCTACAGGTGCCTCAGCAAATTCTTCAGTCGTTAAAGATGACTCAGAGCACACGAGCCCCCTGGTTTGATGCTTTCCTCGTGTTAGATCCGCGCGAATTTCTTGGGAAAGTGACATGTCCCGCACTGGCAATAAACGGAGAAAAGGACAAGCAAGTATATCCCGACAATCTGACTGTGATAAAAGAGTATGTTCCACAAGCGAAAACGATTCTGATACCTGAGCTCAACCACCTCATGCAACATGCGGTTACAGGTGAAATGACCGAATATGACGGAATCCGCGAAACAATCTCTCCCGATGTGCTTGATATCATAGTTCAGTTCATCAAAAAGCAGCCCTAAAAAGATATAGAACCGGATTTGGCGATTTATCGCCAAATCCAATACCGCCATAATAAAAGCCGGAGCGTAATTTCGAGGTCATTTACGCTCCGGCCTGTTTTTTCGGTCAGTGACAGTCGATCATTTCAACTTGCCTTTGACGCCACCTTTGACACCTCCGCCCATCGCGAAGATGTTTTGGTCATAGCTGATGGTTTTCTTTGACTGTTCACGTTTGCGTTTCAATGCAAGTTTGACCAACGTATCCATAAGCTTGTCAAACGGAAGCCCCGTTGCCTCCCAAAGATAGAAGGAAAGAGACCCGGGAATCGTGTTGATTTCATTGACATAGATATTGCCGTTATCTGCATCTATTATTACATCTACTCGGCTCACCCCATGACAGGAAAGGACGCGGAAAGTCTCGCCGGCAAGAAAACGGATGCGGTCGCTCACTTCGACAGGAAGATCGGCGGGTATTCTTTTCTGCGAGGCCTGCATGCCCTTTGCTCCTTTCGTGCCACCCATGTATTTATCCTCGTATGAAAGAATCTCGCCGCTTTTAATCGGTTCCTCACATACTGAAGTCTTATAATCATCGCAATCGCCGAGCACCGAACAATTGACCTCATGCAAATTTTCTATCATGTGCTCCACGATTATGCGGGTGCTATAGCGCTCCGCATCGTTTATGCGATCTATCAGCTGCGTTCTGTCTTTCGCACGGCCTATACCGACACTTGATCCGAGATTAGCGGGTTTTACGATCACCGGATAGCCCAGTTCTTTCTCGATATTGGCTATCAGAGCGTCCTTCTGCGCAAACCATTGCTTGTCGGTAAACCAGACATAATCAACCACCGGCACATCGCAAGCCTGAAGAATCATCTTCATGGTTATCTTGTCCATGCCGTTGGCTGACGCAAGCACATTGCATCCGGCATAGGGAATTGCTATAGCGTCAAGGATACCTTCGAATGTACCATCCTCGCCATAAGCTCCGTGGAGTACCGGGATAGCGACATCGAGCGTAGTATATACGTTTGATCCGAAAAGTTTCTTTTTACGTGTATAAAGATTATAGTCATCACGCACAGGCTCCATATATACCTCCGTACATTTTTCAAGCAGAGAGGGAATATCCCGATAATTGGAGACATCAAACAGAGCTTCGCCCGTGTACCAATGCCCCTGTTTGGTGATATAGACCGGGGTCACGTCATAAACCGAACGATCTATCGCACTCATTGCCTGTGAGGCAGAAATCACCGAAATCTCATGTTCGGTCGAACAGCCGCCAAAAAAAACGCCTATATTAGTTTTCATATTTAAGTAACTCTAAAAATCAGTTGTATTTAATTCTTATTTGAATGTATCAGGTAAATCATTTTCATAAAGAACCGTGTCGCCGGACTTGGCGATTTCTGTCAGAACGCGTTGGGCCTCTGCGAAGGAGTCGGCTTTGACCAGACGCAGGTTAGGGGATTGCACGGTTTCTATACCCTCGACTATAGCCTCGCGGTTGTATTCGCCGACAATAATCGCGACATCAACGGACTCAGCTATCTTTTTCCCGAAATCGCGATTCAGTTCATATTGCTTTTCGCCGAGTTCAATCATGCCGGGTGTTATCACGATCCTTTTGCCCGACGTCATTGAAGCCAGGACATCAAGAGCCATCGCCGAACCTGTCGGGTTGGAATTGTAAGCATCGTCTATGATGGTCAGTCCGCCCGGCGTACGTTTCATATTCAATCTATGTTCCACCTGCTCTATTTTCTCGACAGCATAACGGATCTTCTCTTCAGGAACTTCCAGATACATGGCAACTATAACAGCGGCTATAAGATTGGAGACATTGCATTCCCCGACAAGTTTCGTGTGCAGTCTAAGTTGCCGTTCTCCGCCGACAACCGTAAATGTGGTTCCTGTCGGATCAAGAACAATATCCTTTGCCGTAAAATCAGCGTTGCGGGTATTGGTGATTCCATAGCGAACACAATTCACATTATCGACTTTTCGATTAGCGATATAAGGAAAATCATCATTAATAACGGCGAGCCCGTCGGCTGGAAGTGCGTCAACGAGTTCAAATTTGGTTTTCTGGACATTCTCGATCGACTTGAATGATTCAAGGTGCTGCGGGCCGACAGCTGTCACTATTCCTATAGAGGGGTGGACAAGCTGACATATCTCTTCAACATCATGAGGCTGTTTGGCTCCCATCTCGCAGATGAACACCTCATTATAGGGCTTCATCTTTTCTCTGACAGTCCGTATTACGCCCAGTGTCGTGTTAAAACTGCCGGGCGTCATCAAAACGTCATAATGTTCAGAAAGGATTCTTTCAAGATAATGTTTGGTGCTCGTCTTTCCGTAGCTGCCTGTAACTCCGATAACGGTCAGTGACGGCATCCCTGCAAGAATGTCCGCGGCCTCATTATAATATCGGCGGTTTATCATCTTTTCAACCGGAGAAAGTAATCCTACGGAAATGACCGTTACCACATGAGAGCAACAGTAGAGGAAAAGCGCTCCTGCCGCACAATATAGATAGAGATTCGACGCGTCGCTGTAGGCAAGAGTAAATCCGGTAACGATTCCTTCGACAATCAGTGAGAGAAGAATCATCACGAAATAGATTCTTCGGGCGCGTTTAGTCCAGACAAGTGGTTTCTTATATTTTCTTGACAACAGATAAATGGCATTGCCCGACACAAACAGACCGATCAAAACCATACACCATAGCTGTGAAGTAAAGGCGACGAGAACCAGAAAAGCCACGCAAAATCCTATAAGACGCTGATAGGAGGTCGTATCGCCGGATGACTTTAACCATCGTAAATAGCGGTCAACGCGATAGGAATTCTGTTGCATCATCATCAGATCGCGTGCATACTCGGCGACGAGATTGATTGTGACACAAATAAGAACAAGAATATAGGCCGCAAGAATCAAAGGAGTTATCATTTAGCTGTATTATATCTTAATTACATAGAATAGAAAGTCAAGAAGCAAGGAAACTTCGCAAAACAGCGGCGAACTGCACCGGATTGTCAAGGAAACTATAATGACCGCATCCGGGAAAACTTACAAGCCCGGCATCCGGAATACGGCGTTCCATAACTTTTGCATCGCGTAGGGGTGTCGCGGTATCGTTTTCACCCCAAATGAGAAGAGTGGGAGCTTTGATCGAAGGCATTACGTCACACAGATCCTCGTTCACGACTTTGCTGAGAATCTGACGCATACGCGGAGTTGCCTGAGCATAATCGGACGATGCGTTCTTGCGCCTTCTGGCTTCTATAAACTCTTCCGCCTTGTTTTTGCCTAAAAATAGCCGCGCCAGGCGTTTCCCGAGCTTAAAACTATAGACCTTATAATAATATCGAAGAGAGCGATGCGGTTTTACACCGGCAGCATCTACAAGAATTAATTTATTCACCGGGTTGCGCGATGCATAGAGTATGCCGACACGTCCGCCGAAAGAATGCCCTATTAGCACCGGCGCTTCAAGTTGCAGCCGCGACACCATCTTTTCAACAAGATTGGTATAGGCTTCGACGCCCCACACCGAATCGGGCTCCGGACTTTCCCCGAACCCGGGAAAATCCACACTATAAACAGTGCAGTAATTTTCGGCTACTGAAGCTATGGATGCGACAGTCGAATGGTCACATCCCCAGCCATGCATGAGAATAAGTGGCTTGCCTGAACCTTGACAGGTGTAGTGAAGTTCAACACCGTCTATTTCAATAACATTGGTCATTCTAATTCAGAACCTGTTTTGTAAACTGCCACAAAGTTACTTAAAAAATTGAGAAAAAGAGTATGATTTCTTATCTTTACATCAAAATTATGGCCGTCGCGGGCGGCAGTTCAAAGAATAACCACATCAAAGAAAATGGAAATTGCACTGATAATACTTTCAATTGCTTGCGTAATGCTGGCTTTATTCGCATACGGAAGAGAGAAAAAAATAACAATTCTGCAGGAGAAGAGCGCAAATGATGAAAAGGAGTTCATCAGACTGCGTGAGGAAGCTGCCTCAATGAGAGCGAAAATAGAATACTCTGAGCGGCTTAATATCCAGACCCAACGTCTTCATGATGAAAACGTCAAACAAAATCTTTCGACTCAAGAAGCCATTCTCAAACAGACGGAAAACCGGTTTCGTGTACTTGCCAATGAAATTCTGAAGAACCAGGCCACCGAAATGCAGACGCGTAATGCAGCAGATATCGGACATTTGCTCAATCCTTTGAAAGACGACATAGAAAGGTTCCGGCGCGATGTGACAAATTTTTACAGCAAGGAATCTGCTGAACGGTTTTCTCTGCAGGAAAAAATCAAAGATCTTATCGAGGCAAACCAGACCATAGGGAAAGAGGCCCGCGAACTATCCACGGCGCTGCGTGGAAATTCCAAAATTCAAGGGGACTGGGGCGAGTTGATTCTGGAGCAGATCCTTGAGAATTCCGGTCTTCGCAAAGGTGAGGAATTCGAGGTTCAGATGCAGCGCGACGAGGAAGGCAATGCGCTTCAGGATGAAAGCGGCCACGGACTGAGACCCGATGTGGTTGTCAGATATCCAGGAGACAAAGTCATGGTCATAGACTCTAAAGTTTCACTGACCGCTTTCGTGGATTATGTCAACGCAGATACTCAGGAAGACCGCGAGCGCTACGGCAAGCTTCATCTTACAAGCGTTATGAAACATATTTCGGAACTCAGCGAGAAGAAATATCAGGACTATGTCGGGAAAGAGAAACTTGATTTCGTCATGATGTTTGTCCCAAACGAGGGTGCATACTCCGCCGCGCTTACCCTCGATCCTGGATTATGGCAGAAAGCCTACGACAAGAGGGTGCTTATAGTGTCTCCGACCCAACTTGTAGCTTCTTTGAAAATTGTGGCCCAGCTTTGGCGTCATGACAGGCAGACCCGTAATGCCATAGACATCGCTGAACGTTCAGGAGCTATGTACGACAAATTTGTCGGATTCGTGCAGGACATGGAAAAAATAGAGAAATCCATCAATGCAACCCAGACTGCCTACACCTCCGCCATGAAAAAACTCCGAGACGGCACCGGCTCCCTGATAACCCGAGCGGAAAAGCTCAGGGAACTCGGAGTAAAAGCATCCAAACGGCTGCCTAAGGGAGATGAATGAGACCGTAAAACCTTTCATCGCAAAGCATAATCCCTGAGCATTTCCTGAATCTTGTGTCTTGCGTAAAAAATCCGGCTTTTTATGGTTCCTACAGGTAGATTCATTCGTTTTGCTATCTCATTGTAATGATAGCCGGCAAGTGACATAGAGAACGGTATTCTGTAGCCCATCGGGAAGGAATCGATCGCTCTCTGTACTTCTATGACAGTATATGAATTCTCCGGACTCGGATAGGTTCTTTCATCGGGAGCATTCAACTGATAGGAATCCTCTGAATTGTCAAGTGACACACAGCTTCTCATCGAGCGCCTGTAATTGTTAATGAAGATATTCCTCATTATCGTAAACACCCATCCCCTGAAATTGGTGTTATCCTGATATTTGTCCTCGTTATCCAGCGCCTTCAGGGTAGTATCCTGAAGAAGATCGCTGGCATCGTCTCGGTTTGACGTCAGGACAAAAGCGAAGTTATACAGATGGTCCTGCATGCCGAGCAACTGTTGCCTGAATTTATTGTGTAGCATAGTAGTTAGTTCTTTAACGGATAAAGGAGATTTGTTTCATATCTGTGTAACCCCGTTTCAAGTATTTAGGTTCCGTTTTTTTGCAAGATTATACGGTTTTTAATATCACGGAATGAATTATTTATTGTTTTTTATGTAAAATTCAATTTATTAATTAAGTTAACGCATTAATTCTATAAAAAGTAATGCGGGAGCGGAAAAAAGTGATTAATTTTGCATTATGGAACAAAAGGACAAACAGGGCTTGCTTGACTGCCGTTATTTGCGCATGGCTAAGATATGGGCCGAAAATTCCTATTGCCGGCGACGCAAAGTAGGCGCTATTCTTGTAAAGGGACAGATGATAATTTCCGACGGATTCAATGGAACTCCGGCAGGATTTGAAAATGTGTGCGAGGATGATTCAGGGCTGACAAAACCCTACGTACTGCATGCCGAAGCCAATGCGATAACCAAGGTCGCACGCAGCAACAACTCATCGGAGGGATCCACGCTTTATGTGACTGCATCGCCATGCCTCGAATGTTCCAAACTGATCATTCAGGCCGGAATCAAGAGAGTGGTATTCAACGAGCTTTACCGGATGACGGACGGAATCGATCTTCTTTGCCGAGCCGGAATCGAGTGTGTCCACATTCCTGATATCTGACCGGTTTGATGGGGAAAAGAACCAACATTTGAATTGAACGATAAAAAACATCCTTAAAATGAATAAAACATTCAGTCGCATCACGTCAGTTTGGATGCCGCTTATCATGGCCATCATGCTTGCACTCGGCATTTGGATCGGCGCAACTTTTTTCGGATCGAAACGGAGTTACGGGCCGGTATATGACAAGATCGCAGCCATCATGGAGCTTGTAAGGAACGAATATGTTGACGAGATATCCACAGACAGCATCCTCGAGGCCTCCATTCCTGAAATAATTGCGAAACTCGATCCTCATTCGAGTTATATAAAAGCGGAGGACCTTCAGGCAGTCAATGAAGATCTGGACGGTTCATTCAGCGGAATAGGCATTTCATTCAATATGCTGACCGATACCATAACGGTTCTCGAAATTATTTCCGGAGGCCCCTCGGAAAAAGCCGGACTGCTTGCCGGAGACCGAATCATATCCATCAACGACACTACTGTCGCGGGACAGAAATGGACCAACGAGCGCGTCATCAAGACTCTCCGAGGCACAAAAGGCTCAAAAGTAAAGCTCGGCATATCCCGTGACAATTCCCCAAAAATGTTGACCTATGAAGTCACACGCGGCGATATACCCGTCACATCCATCGATGCTGCTTACATGACCGATCCGAAGACCGGCTACATAAAAGTGAACAAATTCGCCCGAAACACATTTTCGGAATTTTTGAATTCCATCGTTGAACTGCGTGGCAAAGGAGCCAAAGGTTTCATCATAGATCTTCGCGGCAACGGAGGCGGATTCATGGAGCCTGCAGTCATGATGGCCAACGAGTTCCTCCCCGAAGGCAGTTCTATTGTCGCTACCCATGGCCGGCTTGATGAAATGGAAGGGGAGATAACAGCCGACGGCACCGGAGCTTTTCAGGAGGCGGAACTTATCGTCCTGCTCGACGAATTCTCCGCCAGCGCCAGCGAGATCTTCGCAGGCGCCATACAGGACAACGACCGCGGGCTCATATTGGGGCGCCGATCGTTTGGAAAAGGTCTTGTCCAGCGTCAGATCGATCTTCCAGACGCAAGCGCACTGCGCCTGACTACCGCACGCTATTACACCCCCTCGGGACGATGCATACAGAAGCCCTATACCCTCGGCAGCAACACTGCCTACAGTATGGAAATCATCGACCGCTTCCGACATGGAGAGGATTTCAATCCCGACAGCATAAAATTCGATTCATCGCAGACATATACGACGCTGGGAGGACGAACCGTCTATGGAGGCGGTGGAATCATGCCTGATATATATGTGCCGACCGACACCACCGGCATCTCAAGCTACTATATCGATGTGCTCAACGCCGGCCTCCTTCAGAAATATGCGTTCAAATATGCCGATTCTCACCGCCGTGAGCATCAAAATGCCAAAAATGTTAATTCCTTATTGGCCATGCTTCCTTCCGACGAAGCTATTATTCAGGACTTTGCATTCTATGCGCGCGACAATGGCGCGATTGCTCCACGATGGTATTATATAAACATTTCCAGAGACTTGATTGTTAGTCAGATTAAAGCGCTGATTGCTCGGGACGTGCTCGGGACCTCCGGCTATTACGAAGTCATTAACCGTTACGACAATGCTGTCAAGCAGGCCCTGAAACAGTTCAGCAGTCACACGACGAAATTTCCCGTGACGATTGACAAATTCAGTAAAAAATAATCACCGGTCTGAAACAGTTGAGTTTATGAATAAAGATGATATCAGGCGAAGGGTCAGAGCCCGCAAGCGTCTTCTGACTGAAGATGAGCGCCGCGAAGCGGCTGAAAAAGTATTCTCTCGGCTCGAGAAACTCGCAGCTTTTGCTTTGAGCGATAATATTCTCATCTACAATTCGCTTCCCGACGAGCTCTCCACGCGCTCGTTTCTTGACAAATGGAGCGCGGGCAAACGATTCTTTCTCCCTCGCGTCAACGGACTTGATCTTGAGCTTTTACCTTTCGAAAGCACCCGCATGCAGATGGGTGCGTTCCGCATCGAGGAACCGACAGGCGACGATGTCACTGATCCGGGGTGCATGGAGATGATCATTGTGCCCGCGGTAGCCTACGACCGTTCGGGCAACAGGGTAGGGCGCGGCAAAGGCTATTATGACAGGCTGCTTGCCAGGACAAGCGCATTCACCGTCGGTGTCGCCTACGACTTCCAGCTCGTCGATGAAATCGACACTGACGAATTCGACATTCCGGTCGATATGGTGATTACGGAGACCCACACCGTCGTCAGGCGTCGTTGATCTCCACCTCTCAGAATTTCCATCTGACAGCAAGCATCCCTTCTCGCGGACGCAACATATAGGTGGTGACATAACTGTCATCACCTACATATTTTGATATGACGTATGATTTCCTGTCTGTCAGATTCCTCATTTTCAATTCGATCTCCCATTTGGCCGCCATCCAGCGCATGCTGCAGTCAAGAAACAGGTCGGTTTTCCGTTTGTCATCGCCTATAGATATATCCGCCAGCGAACCTCCGAGACTAATCTGAAGATTCTTGATTGGGAAAAGGCTGATCTGATATTTTCCCGTTATGTTAGACAAATGTGTCGGTTCTCCGATTCCCCGTATGGCCTGACGCGACAGCTCATACTCGCCCCCCAGATCTACAGTCAGCACATCCTTCACGAGGATACTCGACAAGGAAGGATGGAGGATGCAGACCGAATTGTTCAGACGGATTTCCGAGCCGTTTCTGACGCTGCGAGTGCGCATGTCTATATAATTGGCGGATAATAGAAACGTGGTGCCGATTCCACTGACAAATTTCGACAGGTTCAACGCCGCATTCAGATTCTTCGCAGAGTTCTTGCGGTCAACCACACTTCCTGAAGTCTGAGATGAACTGACCTCCGAAGAACGCATGACATTGCTGCTTGTCCGGCTGAACATCACCTGAAGATTCCCGTTGAAACCATAGAGCGGATTGCGATAGGAAGCGGAATACACTGCCGATGCCATCTTCCGCAGCCCAAGCACACCGTTGCCGCCGACTGACACCGTCCGGTATGATGTATGGACCGGCACAGTCATAAAATCCATTATATCGCCAGGAGTTGTGTTATATGATAGCCGCAATGAATTCTGCAGCTTGAAGCGCGTCGTATATCGCATAGTGACGGAAGCCCCCGGATAAAGACGGTGGAAAGAGAAGTGTTTCCGGTCCAGTCCGTAACGGAAGCCCATGTCATAGAGCGTTAGCGGAACATCGATCCTTACCGATCCGTAGCCTCCCTTCCATTGAATGTATGGAACCAGACGCGTCTCCATGGTGTAGCCTGAGGTGACATCTGTTCTCTCCGAGACTGACGGACGGCTTCTGTCCGTAGCCTCTATCCTGTCATAATCGGCTTTCAACAACATGTCGGCTCCCGTCATCCATTTCTCTGAAAAAATTTTGGTAAAAGAGGTTGAGTGCGTGGAGCGGAAAGAGAATCCTCCGACGCTTTGGTCGGCCATCAGAGTGTCGGCCAAAGTATTGAATGCATGTATGGAATTGACGGGTAGATTTGAGAACGAAATGTCTGATTTTATGTCCCACACCCGGCTCCCTTTTCGCAGAGTAAGATCCATCCGGTTGCGGAGTCCGTAGGAATCGGTGCCGAGCTTTTGTAACACCCGTGAATTCCCGCTGAGACTATATGAGTTGTCGGTGAATTCTCCTGAAAATCCTATCTGTTCCCTAAGATAAAGGTTATTGGCATTTGTCTCGATTTTTGCGGTTGCATACAGATTATTTGATCTCATCACTGAAGCGTTCTCCTCGATGATTCTGAGAGGACCGTTCTCCAGTCCGAAATATTCCGTCACGTTCCGGCTGCCGTAGCGGTTGCGGTCCTGAAGATAGGAGACATTGAAGGTCAACGTAGTCACCTTGCTTTTCTTGACAAGCGCATTGGCCGAAGTCATCAGCGAATTGTTGTGCAGATAACGTCCGGTTGCAACGGGAGGAGAACCGAAAAGGTGTCGGTTGAAAAACCGGGCTGCAAGAGCGGCCGGAGCCATGTTTTGATGTGAGCGCGAGACTTCCGTAGAATATGTGTCGCCGTAATTGCCTGCTTTCAGCGTTCCCATCAGCTGAAGTTCAGGCGAGACAAGGAACCCGAATCCCTCTCCGAGGCCGAGCGCCCTGCGGCCTCCATATCCGGCCCCCGCTTTAAGATTGCCTACAGGCCTGAGCATGCTCTTTTTCTTCAATTTCAGATTGAGTGCGGCCCGCTCGCTGAATTCTATTCCTTCGAGCACCTTTTTAGGCTGATGATTCTCATAGACATTCACACTTGCCACATCCTCCGGCGAAATGTTTCTTGTAGCCAGTCGGTAATTTCCCGTCAGCATATCCGCGCCCTCTATATAGAATTTGTTGATCGGTTCGCCGTTATATTTTATTTTCCCCTCTTCATCCACCGTAATGCCCGGCAGACGGCTGATGACCGCCTCGATCGACCGGTCACCACGTGATGAGAATGCCGCAACATCAAATATCAGCGTATCGCCCTGAGCTCGTATAGCCGGCGCTTTTACAGTTATTGCCTTCAGGGTAGTGGGTGCCGGCGAGAGCCTGACATGCAGTCGCGTTCCTACCGATGCCTGCAGTGTTTCCGTTCTGTATCCTACCGCCGATACCTTCACGGTCACATTGCTGTAATCGCCCGGCAAAGTCAGCCTGAATTCTCCTCCCGGTGATGCCGCTCCATAGACAAGCATGGATTTCGAAGCTGGTGAGGCATACACCTTGACCATAGCCCCGGGAACGGTCTCGCCGACGGAATCTGTGACGAAACCGGTCAGAGTCACTCCGCCCCACGCCGTCAGCGCGTGCGCGATCAGAAAAACCAGCAGGCAGACTGTATGTCGGAGCACGTTCATTCCAGCTCGAGCGGATTGTATAACAGACGGCGGTTTGGCAGAGGCAACGGATTGCCATCCTTATCTACGGGATTGCTGAGCATTCCCATCTGCACAAATATGGCGGCGGCATTCTTTGCGTAATCCTCATGTTCTACGAGATCACGTTCGCGGGTTGTCCGGAAATAATTTATCGGCTCCTTGAGATATTTGCATATCTGACATTTGTTATCTACAATCTCTTCGGCAACAAATTTATGGGCGCCGGAAATGTCCTCAGCCTTGAGGATCATGCCGGGCAGACCGTGAAACTTCCATGGACCGTAGGGCATCGGCAG
>CAIGRU010001426.1_pt1 | contig 13109 bp, 11 predicted proteins | sample 7351341 | NCBI WGS metagenome assembly CAIGRU01
GCCGCCGGGGCCGAGTGGGCCCTCAACAACCCCACCCACACCGACATGAACAGCTGGTTCCACTACGCGAAGGTCATCGCCGCCACCATCGGCTGCATCGGTTTCATGGCCATCAAGTACTCCTGGGGCACCATCGGCCGCTCCCACTGGTTCAAGGCCTTCCCCTTCGTCATCGTGGCCATCAACATCCTCATCGCCGTGGTGAGCGACTTCGAGAGCGCCATCCGTGCCTTCGGCACCACCTGGGTGTCCTCCGAGGGCGTCACGCTCTACGGCGGCTGGCACAACGTGTTCAACGGCATCGCCGGCATCATCAACATCGCCTGCATGACCGGCTGGTTCGGCATCTACATCTCCAAGAAGCGCCAGGACATGCTGTGGCCCGACATGACCTGGGTGTTCATCATCGCCTACGACCTGTGGAACTTCTGCTACACCTACAACAACCTGCCCACCCACTCCTGGTACTGCGGCGTGGCCCTGCTGCTCGCCCCCACCATCGCCGGCCTCATCTGGAACAAGGGCGGCTGGATCCAGAACCGCGCCTTCACGCTGTCCATGTGGTGCATGTTCTGCCAGCTGGTGCCGATGTTCGCCAACGACTCCATCTTCGCCGCCGATTCCGTGAACAACCCGAGCGTGAACCTGGTCGTCTCGCTTCTGGCCCTGGGCGCGAACATCGCCGCCTTCGCCTACATCATGTACCGCGCGAAGAAGCTCGGCGTGAACCCCTGGATGCAGGAAGCGTTCGTGGGCACCAAGGACTTCGTGGCCGCCATGCGTCGCCGCGCCGCCACCCCCTACCTGCTTGAGACCGAGCCCGCTTCCGCCACCCCGGCCGAGATCGCCGAGATGGTGGCCTACAACGAGCTGCCCGCCGAAGGCACCCCGGGCTACGTCTACGTCGCCGTCGAGAAGGACGAGAGCGCAAAGTAGGCAATTAGGCCGCCAGCCCACGCCTTCCCATCCAAGAAAATGAGCCCGTTTTGTACGGGCTCATTTTCTTGTGCACCGGTCATTAACATCGCTTTTGCATGTTAACAATGACTCCTGCTAAGACATAAAACGCTTGTTAATTGACTTCTCAAAATTTTTGAGAAGTTGCAGTCTTATCTTCTGAAGATTCTTGAGAAGTTGATCGACGAAGGTTCGGGCACAGGAGACTCAACTATTCGAATTTTTCGAATAGTTGCTTTCCATGACAACTTGACGGCCTACGAGCCCACCGTCTCATCAGCGCTCTTTCCCAGATCGCGAAAACCTATTGCAGACACAAGCAATAAGGGCACCGACCAGCAGGGCGGCGGCTTGGAGGAGGAACGGGACCGGGTTGGCTGCCGAGGTTGCGGCGAACACGAAGCCGAAGGCAACGCTGGCGGCGGCGATGCCGATATCGATGGCGTTTTGCTGCCACGCGAGCACGGAGGTGCGCACCGATTCGGCGCTGCGAGCCGCCGTCAACGTTTGGGCGGCCGTCATGGCGCCCCCGTAGCCGCCTCCTACCAAAAGTCCCGATACCCCCAGAAGCGCGGGAACGTTTCCCGCGGAAACGATGAGGCCCATGCCGAGGGCCATGGCCCCGAGGCAGGCCGCCAACACGCCATGGTGCCCGCAGCGATCGAGCAGCCACCCCGATCCGAGGTTCAGGGCCAAAGACCCCAGGCCTATGCCGGTGAAATACCCGCCCGCATCGTCGGGAAAGCCCGCCGCGGCAAGAAACGTGGACGAGAAGCTGAACACGAGGCCGTAGCCGAGCGCCGCCACGGCCGACAGCCCGATGGCAAGGGCCAGTGACGTCCCGCCGGCATCCACCAACCCCCACCGCTGCGGCCGGCGATGGCCGCTCGCTTCTTCGGCCGCCCCGTCGCCGCAAGCATTCCCCGGGGCGCGGCCGACCGGAGAAGCGTCGGACGAACTGCGACCGCCAGCCTTCCCGCGCCCCGTCGAAGGGCACGCCAGCACCAGAAAGCCCGCGCCCACCGCCGCAACGACAGCCACGAGGAAGAGCGCCCGGAAGCCCCACTGCTCCCCCACCCAAAACCCGAAGGCCGGCCCCACCAGAAGAGCTAGCGAGGTAAAGAAGCGATACCGCCCCAAGTACCGCCCCTGGCGCCCCGGCGGTGCCATCAGCGTCACGGCCGCGGTGGCGGCGGGCCAGAACAGCGCCAAACCGACGGCCTGCACACACCGGGCGGCCAGCACTGTCCCAAAGTGCAGCGGCAACGCAAGCATAAGGGCCCCGACCGCAAACGAAGCCATGCCGACGAGCATCGCCCACCGCGGCCCCCGGCGATCAGCCACCGAGCCCAAAGCGAAGCGCAAACCCACGGCCAGAATAAGGAACACGCCGTTTTGCACCCCCGCCTCCCCCAGAGTCATACCTGCGGCCGTAAGGTACGAGGGAAGCACGGCCATGAGCACGTTGTTGTAACCGAACGCGAGAAACCCCGCCGCGCACAACGGCGCCACGCGCAGGACGTCCCGCGCGCTCATTCCTGCTCCCGTTGGGCGATCTCCTCCAGCTTGGCGATATCCAACACGCGAATGGAGTTGCGCTGCTTCTCGATGACACCCTGGGATTGCAGCCGCGACAGGGCCGTGGTCACGGAGTTGCGCGACAGGCCCAACATATCGGCCACCTCGTTATTGCTGTAGGGCAGCACCATCGGCTGGGTCGGCGTACCGGGAACCGAAGCTCCTTCCCCGCGCTGGCAATCGTGCGCCATTTCGGCAAGCAGCATGGGCACCCGCTGAGCGGCCCCGTAGAAAGACTGGTTCACCACTTCACGGGTCTGCATGGACAGAAGCCCGAACAAATAGCGCACCGTGCGGTCGGTGAACTCGGGGCACGTGTGCAGAAGCTGGAAGAACGACTCCTTCGGAATGGCCAGGATGCGGCTGTCCTCGCAGCAACGCGCACAGGACATGGGCAGGCAATCGTCCCGCAGGATGTGATAGCCGAAAAAGCACCCGGGGCCGTATCGGTCGATCACCTTGGTGCGACCGGCCGCATCCACTCGGAAGCACTCCACCGAGCCTTCCACCAGGTAATAGTGGCACTGGTTCGGCTCGTCGAGCCAGAACACCATGGCGCCCGCGGGCACACGCTTCACCGTATAGGTGGCGTCGATGCCGTCGAGCATCGCCTCCAACTCGGCCCGACCCAAGGGCTCTTGCAATACCTCGTTTTTTCCCGTCCAGGTCATGGACTCCCCTCCCCTCGCGCGGCGGCTCGACGACGCCGCCTCATGGTACCATGCCCCTTCCCCAAACGGCTGCGACCCCGGCCACAAACGGCCGGGGCGCAACCAGAGGGAGGGCTTTTCAAAAGCCGGGGCCGCCCTTCCGCAGGGTCGGGCCCCGGTGCCGGTCGCCCCTCACCGGGACGGCCGGCCCGCGTCATGTTACACGTAGTATACCGAAGGCACCGTGCCGTGCTCCTCGAGGTAGGGCACCGCGCCCTTCTCGGCGATGTACTTCGCCACGGGGCTCTCCGGATCGTTCAAGTCGCCGGCAAAGCGGGCCTCGGCCGGGCAGGCCTGCACGCACCAGGGCGCGTGGTCGTGATCCTGGCGGTCGAAGCACATCGTGCACTTCGAGGACACGCTCGCTTCCTCGTCGATCTGGGGCACCCCGTAGGGGCACGCGCTCGCGCAGGTGCCGCAGCCGATGCACACCTCCGTGTCCACCACTACCGCGCCGTTGTCCTCGCGCTTGGCCATGGCGCCGGTGGGGCAGTTCGCCACACAGGCCGGTTCGGCGCAATGGTTGCACAGAGTGGGGCGGAAGTTCATCTTCACGTTGGGGAACGTGCCCGTGGGGCGATACACGTCCTCGCCGTCCAGGCTCACCACGTGGCCCCAGTAGATGTCGCCCGGAGCGTCGTTGGACACCTTGCACGCCACCACGCAGGTCTGGCAGCCCATGCAGCGGCTTGTATCGATTACCATTCCATATTGCTTAGCCATGTCGCACCTACGCCTTCTCTACTTCCACCAACACGTCGTAAAACGCCGTGCAGGTCTGGGAAATATGCTCTTCTGTGGGGTTCAACGTCAAGTGGGTGAGGGTCTGGTAGTTGCCCTCGATGGTGTAGTCGGGAGTCCAGCCGCTCTGGGTGGCCACCGTGCCCGGCACGATGCCCTCGGTCAAAAACACCTTCATCTTGCAGGCGCCGCGATCGTTCACAATGCTCACCACATCGCCGTCGGCAATGGAGCGCGCCTCGGCGTCCACCGGGTTCATCTCCAGCAGAGGCTCGTCCTGAATGCCCGCCAGGGCCGGGATGCCGATGTGCTGGGTGTGCACGTTCATGCGGTCGTGGTACTGCAGGAACACGAGCGGGTACTTCTCGCCAAGCGGGCCCTTCGGGTCTTCCAGCATGGGCTTGTAGCAGGGCACTTCCTCCTGGAATTCCACCAAATCGTCGTTGTAGAACGTGAACTTGGTGGACGGAGTGGCGAACACGCCGTCAGCGAAGACAATCTGAGAGTCGTAGATGCCATCGGGGCGGCCCCAGATGCCGTCGGCCACGACGGTATCGAAGTCGAAGCCCTCCCAGGCCGGATGCTCCTCGTTCACGAAGCTGCGCACCCATTCCTCGTCGGTCTTCGCCCACAAGTCGCCCAGGCCCACCTTGGCGGCCAGCAGCGACATGATCTCCACGTCGGACTTGCTCTCGGCTGCCGGCGTCACCGCCGGGCTCTGGAAGAACACCCAGGGCGAGCGGTCGAGGAAGTCCCACTTCTCCCAGTAGTTGCAGGCCGGCAGCACGTAGTCGGAGTACTTCGCCGTCCAGGTCCAGTAGGGGTCCACGGTCACGATGGTGGAGATCTTCGGCAGCACCTCGTTGATGATTTTGTTGGAATCCGGGCTCATGTTGATGAAGTTCGAGTTGGCGAACCACATGAAGTCGATGGGATGGGGCTTGCCGGTGAGGATCTGCTCGTAGGTGGTGGAGCTCTTCACCATGTTCACCTCGTTGGCGCCGGTGTCCGCCCACTCGTCGTAGTTGAACGCGGGGATGGTGATGCCCGGCGTCGACCGGATGGAGGCGGTGCCGCCCGCATGGGACGCGCCGCCGCCCTCCACGCCGATGTAGCCAGCCACGGCGGCCAGGGTGGCCACGGTGCGGAAGGGCGAGTGGGAGTTCCACACGCGCTGCATGCCCTGGCCCATGCGGATGCCTGCGGGCTGGGCATTGATGTACTCCATGGCGAAGGTCTCGATGACCTCGGGGTCGAGGCCCGTGATCTCGGCGGTGTACTCCAGCGTGTACTTCGACACCTCGTCCACCAGATGGTCGAAGGCCGTGCGGCAGGGCTCCCCGTCCACGTCGAAGGTGCCAGAGAGCGCCCCCCTCACGCCCTCGGTGGTGTTGGGCACCGCCTTGCCGGCGGTCTCGTCCCACACCATCCAGGCGGCGTCCTCGCCCTCGCCGTCGCGCAGCATCGCGCCGTCGGACTCGCGCACGAGGAAGGGCGCCACGGAATTGGCCACGAGCCAGTCCTTGGCGTGGAGGTCCTTGGAGATGATGACGTTCATCATGCCGAGGGCCAGGGCCGGGTCGGTCTGGGCCTTGATGGGAATCCACTGGTCGGCGATAGCCGCCGTGGAGCACAGGCGCGGGTCCACCACCACGATCTTGGCGCCGTTCTCGCGGGCCTTTACCAGGTAGCGGTACTCGGAGGTGTGGGTGTCGGCCACGTTGCGGCCCCACAGCACCACCATCTTGGAGTTCAGGTAGTCCCGCGTGTCGTGGGCGCCGCGGCCCTGGCCGAAGCACAGCGTCATGCCCATGGTGGCGCCGTGGTCGCCGGCGAACCGGGTGGGCGCCTCCCAGGACAGCTTCGAGAGGTTGCCGGTGAACGAGTAGAAGCCGCAGGACTTAGGACCAAAGGCGGCCTTCGAAGCCTCCATGCGCTCGGCGATCTCGTCGATGGCCTGCTCCCAGGAAATCTGTTCGAACTCGCCGGAACCGCGCTCGCCGGTGCGCTTCATGGGATGCAGCACGCGCACATTCTCGTCGTGGGTGCGAGTGCCCAAGCCGATGGAGCGCAGGCAGCAGTTGGCGTAGTCGTCGCGGCCGGGCATAGCCCCGGGCGTCACCGTATAGATGCGGTCGTCCTTCACCCGCGCCCGCAGATGGCAGCGGGAGGTGCAGTTCACCGAGCAGCAGGCGCTCTTGTAGGTGAAGCCCTCCTCCGGGTCGGCCACGGGTGCGTCCCCGGTGGCCGCCAGCTCCTCGGCCGGCTTCTCGGCGGGGGCGCAGCCCACGGCCGTAGCGCCCAAAGCCGAGGTGATGGTCAGCCAACCGGCGCCCTTCACGAAGGTACGGCGGGTCAGCTTCCCGTCGTGCACGAACTCGGTGGGAGCAAGTTGCTCTTTCTCTTCCATAGTCCTCCTCTTTCTCTCTGATACGCAGTGCCTTGACACTGAGTAAATTCAGTATAGAAAGAGGGGATCTGGGTCTTCCGCCCAACATTGGTCACATAGCAGTCCCAGTGTTGGCGTGACAGGCCACGGCCAGCCGCCCATTTGAAGAAACCGCTCGGTAGTGGCGGGATCACGGCAGGTTTCTCGTAACTTCTCAAAAATTTTGAGAAGTTACGCCCTCATCTTCTAAAGATTCTTGAGAAGTCGCGAAATAAGACCACGCTGTGCATAGCGAAAACAAAAGCGGGAACTATCGCCGCAGTTCCCGCCTGGAAGGGGTTTTGGGGGTGGCTCAGAAGACAGACTGCCGTTGAAGTTCTCGATTCAAGCCCGCATCTACCCCTCGGCTTCCACCTCGGCGTCGCGGACGACATCGCTCTCGCCTACCGTGGGAATGCGCACCGCCATGAGGTATACGAGGAATAGGGCCACGGCAGCCAGGATGCACCACACGAAGGGCTTCTGCACCAGCGCCGCCGAGACGGCCAGCACCGAAAACGAGATGAGCAGCATGCGCATCTTCGCCTTCACAGGCATGCCGCCGGCTTCCTTGAAGGGCACCACGTAGGAGCGGTAGATCTTCGACGAGGTGATGATGCCATGGCAGCGCGGCGAGAACTTCCCGAACAGGAAGGTGGCCAGAAGCAGCAACGGCGTGGTGGGCAGCACGGGCACGAACACGCCGACCACGGCCGCGCCCACGCAGAACCAGGCGAAACCGAGAATGGCATAGCGCAAAACAACGTTCACAGGGTGGCTCCTCATCTTAAAAGCCGCGCACCATGCAGCGGCGTTTCTCCACCGTGCATGCTACGCGGCTTTGCGCAAACGGACATCGCCCGAACGGGTTATTCCGAACCGGACGCTACTCGCCCTTCGCGGCGCGGTCGGCCACGGCCTCTTCCAGCAGCATGAGCTGGGCTTCGGCCTTCTTGGTGCCGCGGAAGACCACGAGCACGTACACGAGCAGGGCCACCCACAGAAGCGCGTAGGCTGCGATGATGTAGGGCGCCGACGGCAGGATGGTGGAGTAGATATCAGCGAGAATGGGGTTCATAAGGGGCCTTTCTCTTCAAAGTCGTTGCGGAACAGGGGCGCCTAGGCGCGTTCGTCGTCGAGGGTCTCTTTCAGGGCCTCCACCCGCTGGGTGAGGCGCACCTGGTTGAAGCGGGCGCGATACAGCACGAAGCCGACGCACAGCATGCCTAGGGCGCACAGGCCCACGCACAGGCCCATTTCCGGGCTCATGCCGCCCTCGCGCAGCACCACGGGGTGGATGGACGAGGGGATCAGCCGGGTGATCATGAAGCAGATGGGCACGTCGATGGTGGCGATGATGGTCACCACGGCGGCGAAGGTGCCGCGGCGCTCCGGCTCGTCCACCGAGCTGCGCAGCACGAAGTAAGCGATCACGATGAGCATGAGGATGAGGTAGGTGGTCAGCCGCGGCTCCCAGCTCCACCACACGCCCCACTCGAAGCGGGTCCACATCTCGCCGGTGATCATGGTGAGTGCCACGAACAGAAGGGCGATCTCCAGGCAGATGCGCGAGCAGGTGTCGAACCGCTGGTTCTTCGTCATGAGGAACCGCACGGCGTAGTAGCACCCGAAGCCCAGCGCGATGAACGAGGTGATGGCCACGGGCATGTGGAAGTAGAAGATCTTCTGGGACAGCAGCATCTTCTGGGACACCATCACATCCCCGATGAGCTCGGCGCCGTTCACCGTGGCCCCTCCCACCGGCGCCACGTAGAAGAACGCCATGAGGAACCCGACCGTGGACAGCACGGCGCCCGCGATGAGCGCCGGCGCCACCAGCTTGTCGGGCCACTGCCCCACCTCGGGCAGCTTCAACTTCTTATCGGACACACGGTCCTCCTCTCAGTTAACAACGAAGTCGTAAAGAACCCACGACGCCAAAATCATAATCACATCGTAGCCGCCGGCGAGCGCGAGTGAGGTCGCAAATCCGTCGGCGAACACATCGCCGCCCACAAGCGCACAGGTGGTGGCGGACACGCAGGCGTACAGCAGCGGGAACACCACGGGCACGAACAGGAGCGCCAGCATGACGTCCTTGCCGCGGGTGGCCGCCGTGATGGTGGAGAGCATGGTGCCGATGCCGGCGATGCCCACGCTGCCGAGCAAAAGCGGCACCACAAGCAGCCAGCCCGTATCGGCCGGGGCCGCGAAGCTGGAGAAGAACACCCAGTACAGCGGCACGGCCACCACTTCCACCACGAGCAGGAACACCAGGTTGGCCGTGGCCTTGGCGAGGAAAATCACCCCGCGGTCGAGCGGCGCGAGCAGAAGCCCCTCCAGGCAGCCGTTCTCGGTCTCCTTGGCGAAGGAGCGGTTCAGGCCCAACAGCGACGTGAACACCACGAGCGCCCACAGAAGGCCGCCGGACACTTCCAGGAACTCCGAGCCGGGCCGGGCGAAGGAGAGCGCCACGCCGAACACCACGATGACGAGGAAGGCGTAAATGCCCATGGACACGATCATGTCCTTGGTGCGGAACTCCGCCTTCAAGTCCTTCCCCAGCAGCGTCTTGCACTGGGTCCAAGTGGAGGGGGCTTTGCAGAGAGAGCTTCTTACCTCTCCGCGATCAGCCGCGCGGTATTCCGATTCGCTCAGACAGTCCTCGCTCTGCGAAACAGTCCACTGGACTGTTTCGTTCGCTGTGGAACTCGCTCGGTCGGAACACCCCACGTCTGCTCGCTGCATATCCTTTGTCACCTAGCTCACCCCCAATCCGACGGTGGAGCGGTACAGGTCGTGGAACTCGTCCACCGCCAGGGTCTCCTTCTCGGCGAAGGCCACTTTGCGGCCGCGGGCGAGCACGAGCACGTGGTCGGCCAGCGACAGGCCCTTCTCCAAGTCGTGGCTCACCATGACGAAGGTGCGGTTCGCCCGCACCGAGGCGATGAGCTCGTCGAAGATGGCCATGGCGTGGGGGTCGAGGCCGGAATAGGGCTCGTCCAAGAGCACCACGGCCGGGTCGTTCACCAGCGCCCGGGCGATGGAGACGCGCTGGGTCATGCCGCGGGAGAAGGTGCGCACCCGATCGAGGCGGCGGTGCTTGAGGCCCACGGCGTCCAAAAGCTCGATGACGCGGCGCTGCGGGTCGGCCACGCCGTAGAGCCTCGCGAACAAGAGCAGGTTCTCCTCGGCCGTGAGGTCGGGGTACAGCATGGGGTTGTGGGAGATGAGCCCGATGGAGGCCCGCGCCCGCTCCGGTTCTTCCTTCAAGTTGATGCCGGCCAGGGTGATGGAGCCCTCCGTGGGGCGCGACAGCGTGGCCAGCATGCGCAGCAGCGTGGTCTTGCCGGCGCCGTTGGGCCCGAACACGGAGAGGAACGCGCCCTCAGGCAGCGAGAACGACAAGTCGTCGACGGCCTTGCGGCCGCCGAACGACTTGGTCAGGTGCTCCACGCAAATGGCGGCGCTCACTGCGCGGCGCCTTCCGCCCCATCGGCGTCGGCGGCCGCGTCGCCCTCGGCGTCTTCCACCAGGGCCACTTCCTCGGCCACGGTCTCTTCCACCGGGTCGGGGCGCTCGGGCTCCTCGGTTGCGACGGCCACGGCCACCGCTTCCCCGTCGCCTTCGTCCTCGGCCAGCGCCCGGGCCGGCTCATCGGCCGGGTCGTCGTCGCGACGGGCAGTGCGCTTGGCGAACAGCGGAATGAGGCAGCCCGCCATGAGCAGGCCGAAGCCCACCCACACGAGCGAGATGAGCGGGTTCACGCGCACGTCCATGGAGAAGTCGCCGTTCTCGTTCACGCCGCGGTACACCACGAAGAGGTCCTCCAGCGGGAAGCTGATGACGCTGGCCTCCAGCTTCTGCTGCTGGGTGGCGCCCACGACCTGCACGGCCGGGGCCACCTTGCCCACGAACTGGCCGTCGCGGTAGGCATCGAAGTACACCGTGTACTTCACGTTGCCGTTGCCCAGTTCCTCGATGTTGTTGCCGGTGTACTGCAACTCGAAGTCCTGGATGACGAAGGGGGCCACCGTGGCGTCCTCGTCCTCGTTGTAGGGGATGTAGTCGGTCACCTCGGTGACGTACATGGACGAGCCGATGAGGCCCACGAGGATGATGCCCATGGCCGCGTGGGCCACCGAGCCGCCGAACAGGGCCAGACGCCGGCGCACCTTCCCCGCCGAGCGCTTGAGCGAGCGCACGGCCATGAACAGCGCGTTGAAGAACAGCAGGCTCGCCACGGCGAAGCCCACCACGGTAAGGCCGTTGTAGTACACCGGGGCGCCCTGCTCCAGCAGGCCCTCGGCGATGGTGCCGCCCTGGGCGATCATGGCGTCGTAGCTGGGCAGCAGGTAGGTGGCGAAGTACACCATGAGCACGATGAACAACACCAGGGCGCACAGGCCCGGCACCCGGGCGTTCCTCCAGAACGCCTTCTTGTCGGTGCGCCGCCAGCCGAGCAGGGGGCACACGGCCAGCACGGCCAAGTACGCGATGCCGAGCGGGCGGGCGATGGCGTTGTAGGTGCCCGCCGACAGGGACTGGCCGCCGAAGGGCAGCCACGCCGGCAGGGCCGAGGACACGGTCATGTAGGCGAGCAGCACCGCGAACACCACCATGATGAGGTTGTTCACGTAGTAGGCCGCCTCCTTCGACGCCATGGACTCGATGTCGTCGTCGGCCGCGTTGGCTGCGCCGAAGCTCTTCCGGCGCACGATGAGGCCCACGATGCCGGCCAAAAGCGACAGCACGATGAGCGCCCCGAACAGCACGAGGGACACCGGGTCGCCCTCGAAGGCGTGCACCGACTGCACGAGGCCCGAGCGGGTGATGAAGGTGCCCAGCACCACGAAGCAGAACGCCAGGCAGGCGCAGAACACGCTCCAGCGCTTGAAGGCGCCGCGCTGGCGGTACACGGTGAAGGAGTGGATGAGGGCCACGCCCACGAGCCAGGGCAGAAGCGAGGCGTTCTCCACCGGGTCCCAGCCCCAGTAGCCGCCCCAGCCGAGCACCACGTAGGCCCACACGGCGCCGAGCCCGATGCCGATGCCGAGGAGCAGCCACGAGAACATGAGGTAGCCCGTGGAGCGGTTCACCCACAGGGTCGAGTCGTCGTTCACGATGAGCGCCGAGACCGCGTAGGCGAAGGGCAGCGTGAGGCCCGCGTAGCCGATGAACAGCGTCGGCGGGTGGATGGCCATGGCCCAGTGCTCCAGCAGCGCGTTCATGGAGCGCATGGAGGCGGCGGCGTTCAGCATGCCGTTCTCGGCGAAGTACCGGGAATCGGTGGTGAGGAAGGGCATGTTCGCCTCGGAGAACAGCAGCACCGACACGAAGGCGGTCAGCACCAGCTGGGCGATGCAGAGCGCCCCGTTGTCGAGCGGGCGCACGTCCTTGCGGGTGGCGAAGACGAGCACGCTGTTGAACACGGCGATGAGCCACGCCCAGAACAGGAGCGAGCCCTGGCGCCCGGCCCACAGCCCGGCCAGCTTGTAGAGCCACGCGATGTCCGACACGGAGTTGGAGCGGTTGTCCAGCACGTACTGGATGGTGTTGTCGCCGGTGAAGAAGCACCACACGAGCACCGCGCAGCACAGCGTGAGCGCCGCGGCCACGAGTACCGCGGCCAGACGCCCGCCCCAGGCGAAGGTCTCGGAGCGCTCGAAGGAGCGCTTCCGGTACAGGACGTGGGCCACGCCCAGGCACAGCACCGAGATCACGCAGCCGGCGAAGGCCACGAGCAGGCCGAGAAGGCCGATCATAGAGACACCCATGGCCTAACCCTCCAGCGCGACGTCGGTGGCGGCGAACTTCCCGTCCTCGGCGAGCGAACCGGTGAGCACCACGGAGGCGCCGTCGACCACCTCGTCGGACAGGGCGCCGTCGAAGGCGACGGGGATGGAGCCCTCGGCCTCGGTGGCGACGAGCACGAAGCGGTCGCCCTGGCCCGCGGCCTTCAGGGTGCCCTCGCCCACGGTGCCGGCCACCTTCACCACCTTGCCGACGACCTCGTCGCCGTAGCCGAGCAGCTGGTCCACGGTGAGGGCACTGTCGGCGTTCTCGTACTTCGAGGGGCACTTGGTGACGAGGTTGCTGCACTCCAGCACGCCGGCGTCGTTGATCTTGCCGGTGCAGATGGCGGTCACGTCGTTGCCGAAGGTGGAGGAGGCGGCGCCGTCGTAGCGCACCTCCAGCTGTTGGGCCGGATCGCCCGCCGGGTCGTAGATCTTGAAAGTGAGCACGTTGTCGGTGGTGGAGAAGGAATCCTGCACCACGTTGCCCGACACCTGCACCTTCTGGCCCGCCTGGGGGTTCTCCGCCGCCTCGGCCACCGAGAGCGTGGTGGCGGCGGTGTTGCCGCCCACAAAGGCGAGCACCAGGATGAGCACGATGACGATGACGCCGGAGACGGCGATCATCCTCTTCTTCATCTTCGCGTTCATAATCCTCCTGTTTCCGTCGATGAGCCAGACCGGCCTCCCCGACGGTCTGAAAATTACCAACGGCCAGTATCCCCGAAACCCGTCCGCGGCGGCACGAAAACTCCACCGAAACCAGCAGATCAGCGCAAACGCAACACTTTCGCAATGGGGAGGTCGGACGGAGCCGTCGCCCTGCGGCGAAGTGGGACGCCCTACCGGGTAAGCTGTCCTACTTCACCGCCGGCAAAAGTGGGACAGCTTGCCCGGTAG
>CAIGRU010001430.1_pt1 | contig 13086 bp, 11 predicted proteins | sample 7351341 | NCBI WGS metagenome assembly CAIGRU01
CCCTGTTCTATTAGCTCTTTAGCTCCACCAGATATTTGATGGTGGTCTGGTCCTCGCGGTAAACAATAATCTCGTCGTTTTGGAGAACTCTTCCGGCGTGAGCGTGCAGAGAGCAGCAGCCAGGGGCCACCTTCTGCAGCTTTGTCCAGGTCATATCCCCGCATCCGCAATTGTCGGAGACGTCGTAGGGCTTCCCGTAGGCCACCTCATAGAGTGACAGGAACCCGAAGCTGGAACTTCCGTGGGCGTAAGTGGAGCCGCGCAGGGAAGTGTAGCGAACGGACTTCCGTGCTTTGGGGGCAAAATACAGACCATAACCAAACATTTTGCCATTGATGATGGCGTTCGTGGGACGGAGAACCAACCCGGACCGCAGGATGCCCCACCAGTTTTCGGTGCGGCTTCCATGCCAGAGCAGTTTCTTGGTCAGGCGGCCTTTGCCTTTGCAGAACTCCTTGAAGTTTTTCCGGGTGGCCTTGTTCTCAACCCGCCATGCTTTATAGTACATGTGGGCACACTCCGGGCCAAGTTCTTTCTTGATGACGGCCACGTCTTTTTCGGTTACAGGAGAGAACTCCAGGCCAAACGCCTCCAGAACAGTCTCATTCTCATTCCCGGTCGTTTTCTGCTCTACGACATCTCCGGAAACCTGGCCAGCCATGACGTCCAACAGCTGCTGCTCACGGTGAATGATGCCCGCAAACTCGCTGGCCTGGGATGCAAGGTAATCCGGCACAAAGTTCATCTTGCGGGGAATAACTCCGAAGAGCTCAATGAGGGTGTCGTTGAACTCATTCACAGAGAGGCTGGCTGACGTGTTGTACAGGCGGTTGATAATGTTTTGGGCCCTGGCTACCATAGCGGCAGACACCTGTGTGGACGCCACTGTATAGTTTTTTGCCACGGTGTCACGGGCCTTTTCCCGCAGATAGGCAATCAGCTTAGCGACATCTTCGTCCTCGATGGGCTTATACCTCTCTGTGGTTTTGACCTGAGCCACAGACACCAAGGAAGTCTGGTCCACATATCCCTTTTTCAGCTTTTGATTATAGATGCTGTGCCAACGGCCGATGGGGTAATGGACCGTCGTGCAGGTGGCGCCAATCCGCCCGTATTTGGCCTCGAACTCTCCGTTTCCGAGGTCCTGCATATCATAGAATTTGTTATTGTTCACGGAAGTCACGCATACTAAATGGCAAAAATCCGGCATATAATATCCTCCTTTAGGTTTGGGGGGATTATATGCAGATTGCTGGAGTTTGATTTTGGTCCGTCCAACAGTGTCGGGGTAGAAGAAGAAATCAACTCACCCCGCCCACCTCTCCTTCTGCAAAATCAAAGCCAAGGAGGTATCCAAAACTTGCGTTTCCCGCTCAAATCAGGTATTATGGAATCAAATTTTGTGAATTTGAATATAATATGGCGCAAATTAAGTTTTTGAGGTGAGTTACATGGCAAAAAAGCACGATTACGGCAACGAAGCCATTTCCGCGCTAAAAGGTGCTGACCGCGTGCGCAAACGCCCGAGCGTTGTTTTCGGCTCTGATGGGCTGGAGGGCTGCGAGCACGCCGTCTTTGAAATCATGTCCAACGCCATTGACGAGGCCCGCGCCGGGTACGGGATGGAAATCCAGGTCACCCGCTTCGCCGATGGCTCCTTTCAGGTGGAGGACCAGGGAAGGGGCTGTCCTGTCGATTGGAATGAAAAGGAGCAGAGGTTTAACTGGGAGCTGGTGTTCTGCGAACTCTATGCCGGCGGCAAGTATGGCCGGGATGGCAGCGGTTACGAGTACGCCTTGGGTCTCAATGGCCTGGGTTCCTGCGCCACCCAGTATTCCAGTAAGTATATGGATGTTACCGTCCTGCGGGACGGTTTCAAATACTCTCTCCATTTTGAAAGGGGGGAGAATATTGGCGGCTTGAAGAAGGAGACTGTAAAGGGCAAAAAGACCGGAACAACCATCCGCTGGCTGCCCGACTTGGAGGTTTTCACCGACATCGCCGTCCCAGCAGAGTATTTTCTGGACATCATGAAACGTCAGGCTGTGGTGAACGCCGGCGTTTTGTTTCGATTCTGCAACCAACAGGGGGATGGGACCTTTGAGGCCACGGAATTTCTCTACGAGAGTGGCATCCAGGATTATGTTGCGGAGCTGGCCGGGACAGATACCCTGACCACTCCCGTTTTCTGGGAGACAGAACGGCAGGGGAAAGACCGGGCAGACAAAAACGAATATAAGGTGAAGCTGTCCGTATCCTTCTGTTTCAGCAACCGTGTTCAGGTGATGGAACATTACCACAACTCCTCCTGGCTGGAGCATGGCGGGTCCCCGGATAAAGCCGTGCGGTCAGCCTTTGTTTCAGCAATTGACGCCTATTTGAAACAGCAGGGGAAGTATTCGAAGGGGGAAAGCAAAATCTCCTTTCAGGATGTTCAAGACTGCCTGGTTTTAGTCACCAACGATTTCTCCAGCGAGACTTCTTATGAGAACCAGACAAAGAAGGCCATCAACAACCGCTTCGTCCAGGACGCCATGACGGAGTTCCTCCGGTCCCAGATAGAAATTTATTTCATCGAGACGCCCATGGATGCGCAGAAAATTGGTGAGCAGGTCCTTATTAACAAGAGGTCCCGGGAGAACGCGGAGAAGGCCCGCCTGAACATCAAGAAGAAGCTGACCGGCAGCATGGACCTCTCCAACCGAGTCCAAAAGTTCGTGGATTGCCGGTCGAGGGATGCGAGCCGCCGGGAGCTCTACATTGTAGAGGGCGATTCCGCTATGGGCAGCGTTAAGCTGAGCCGCGACTCGGAGTTCCAGGGCATCATGCCTGTCCGGGGCAAAATCCTCAATTGCCTGAAAGCGGATTACGGCCGCATCTTCAAGAGCGACATCATCACCGACCTGCTTCGCGTCCTGGGCTGCGGCATCGAGGTTCAGGACAAGCGGGCCAAAGACCTCGCGGCCTTTGACCTGAACAACCTCCGCTGGAGCAAGGTTGTCATCTGTACAGACGCCGACGTCGATGGGTTCCAAATCCGAACGCTCATCCTGACCATGCTCTACCGCCTGACGCCAACCCTGATTGAAAAGGGTTATGTGTATATCGCGGAGTCTCCCCTTTATGAGATTACCTGTAAAGACAAGACCTGGTTCGCTTACTCCGAGAAGGAGAAGGGGGATATTCTTTCCAAACTGAAAGGGAAGAGGTGTGAAGTCAACCGTTCCAAGGGCTTGGGTGAGAACGACCCGGACATGATGTGGCTGACCACTATGAATCCGGAGACCCGGCGTCTTATCAAGGCCATGCCGGAGGACGCGGAGAAGACCGCCCGGGTGTTTGACCTGCTGCTGGGAGACGACCTCCAAGGGAGGAAGGACCACATCGCCAGCAATGGCCACCGATACCTCGATTTGGCCGACATTTCGTGAAGGGGGGGATTTTATCGTGCCAAAAAAGAAACAAGCTGCCGGCAGTAAGCCAAAGGCCGATACTTCCGGCGTGATGAACCTCCGGGCCGAAGTGATGGAACAGCCCATCACCGATATGCTGGAGTTCAACTATATGCCATACGCGATGAGCGTCATTGTGTCTCGGGCAATTCCGGAAATCGACGGCCTCAAGCCGTCCCACCGCAAGCTCTTATATACAATGTATAAGATGGGCCTCCTGACTGGTGGCCGAACGAAGTCTGCCAATATCGTAGGGCAGACGATGCGCCTGAATCCGCACGGGGATGCCGCCATCTATGACACCATGGTGCGTCTTTCCCGGGGCTATGGCGCCCTGCTGCATCCCCTGGTGGACTCCAAGGGAAACTTTGGCAAGGCATATTCCCGGGACATGGCGTGGGCAGCGCCCCGGTACACCGAGGCAAAGCTGGACACCATCACGCAGGAATTCTTCCGGGACATCGACCAGGATGCCGTAGACTTCACGGATAACTACGATGGCACCATGAAAGAGCCCACCTTGCTGCCGACGACTTTTCCCAACATTCTCGTTTCAGCGAACCAGGGCATCGCCGTTGGCATGGCGTCCAATATCTGCGGGTTCAACCTTGCAGAGGTGTGTGATACCACGATTGCCCTGCTGGAGAACAAGAACCACGACATTATGACAACCCTTCCCGCCCCGGACCTTCCAACCGGCGGACAGCTTCTCTATGACGCTGCCGCGATGACTGAGATTTACAATACGGGACGAGGTTCCTTCAAGGTCCGGGCCAAGTGGCGGTACAGCAAAAAGGAGAACCTCATCGAGGTTTTCGAGATTCCCTATTCCACAACCATTGAGGCAATCATTGAAAAGACTGTTGAGCTGGTTAAGACTGGGAAAATTAAAGAAATCGCGGATATTCGGGACGAAACCGATTTGAATGGCCTGAAGCTGGCCATTGACTTGAAACGCGGCGCCGACCCGGAGAAAGTCATGAACCAGCTCTTCAAACTGACCTCTTTGATGGACAGCCAGTCGTGCAACTTTAATATCCTCATTCATGGGATGCCGAAGGTGCTGGGAGTCCGTGACATCCTGAATGAGTGGATTTCCTGGCGGACAGAGTGCGTCCGGCGGCGTCTCCAATTTTCCATCCAGAAAAAGTCAGAGAAACTGCATCTACTCAAGGGTCTGGGCCTTATCCTTTTGGATATTGATAAGGCGGTCAAGATTATCCGCGAGACGGAGGAGGATGCCAAGGTCATCCCGAACTTGATGGCTGGCTTTGGCCTGGACCAGGTACAGGCAGAGTACGTGGCTGATATCCGGCTGCGAAACATCAACAAGGAGTACATCCTCAAACGGACGAAGGAAACCGCCGCGCTGGAGAAAGAAATCGCCAGCCTGGAAGCTACGGTTAAATCCGCCAGGAAAACCCAGCGCCTTATCATCAAGGAGCTGGAGGAGGTCAAAAAGAAACATGGGGCTCCACGGCGTACGGAAATCCTCTACAATTACGCTAAGGAGGCTGTTGGCGACGAAGACGATTCCGTTCCTGACTATGCAGTAAACCTGTTTTTGTCCCGGGAGGGGTACTTGAAGAAAATCACCCCTCTGTCTCTACGGATGGCAAGCGAGCAGAAATATAAGGAGGGAGACGGACCGTCCCAGCAATGGGAGGCGAATAACCGGGATGAACTTCTGGTATTCACCGATAAGCAGCAATGCTACAAAACCAGGTTGAGCGAGTTCGGCGATACGAAAGCCAGCGCCCTTGGAGATTACTTGCCGTCGAAGCTGGGAATGGCCCAGGACGAAAAGACCGTGTGGGCCTGCATCCCTGGAGATTATTCCGGGAACCTCTTGTTCTTCTTCGAAAACGGCAAGGTCGCGCGGGTAGAGCTCTCAGCCTACCAGACCCAATCCAAGCGGAGGAAACTGACAGGGGCATATTCCGATAAAGCACCGCTGGCGGCCATTGTCTGGATTACGGAGGATAAGGACCTGGCAGTCCTCACCACGGAGGGGCGATGTGTTGTTTTCAACACCTCTCAGCTTGCCGTGAAAACCACGCGGTCCGCACAAGGCGTTGGCGTGGTGACTCCCAAGAAGAATCACCGAGTCGAAAGAGTCATTCTCTTGGAGGAAACCGGCATTACGAAGGTCAGCCGGTACAGGGCAAAAGCTCTGCCGGCTGTTGGGATGCTGTTGACGCCGCAGGACAAAGAAACAACACTCTAAGACAAACCCATCCCCTGGAGATTTTCACTCCGGGGGATGGGTTTCGATTTGGAAAAATAAAAGAATTAGGAAGTAGGTAATTCCGGAACAAAGGTCATCCCTCACAGGCGGCCTTTCTTTTTGCCTGTCACTATTTTGAACCAGACAGCTGTGAAGTGTTGAGAGTTAGGGGAATTCTATTTCCGCTCAGTTGCATCGCAATGTCAATAAGTTCATGCCAACCGGCCTCGTCTGCCACAGCATACAGCATTCCCTTACCTATTAGGTACTTTTGAAAAGAAGTGAGGGGCAGAGCCTGCCCCTCACGCCTTATCTTCCTGACATATTGGCAATTTGCCGAACCTGTGCATAGTGCTATTTTTCGTGACTTTTTCAAATTTATCTAGGCTTTTGTCCATGCTTTTTATCATTATGCTGTTGTGAGAAGGAATTTTGCCCACTTGCTTAATACAAAAATTGTCTGTTTTGACTCTTGCTACATGCGAATAATTTGCCTTTTTATCTTGCTAAAAAAAATAACTTGTGGTATATTTTGAATAGAGCATGAACAGTTTATGAACAGCGCTCAATAGTGGGGACAGTTGTCCGCTATAGGAGGACAAACGAACGTATATCTTGAGCGATAAACAAATATTTGTCTCAGCCAGAAAATTTTCAGTTTGTTCACATGACATTTATAAAGTGGAATACTCTACTGGTTATAATGCAGAGAATGAGCGTTGCTGGTGAATGAGCCTGTCTGTTAAGACAGCTTTTATATAGATGTAGAATTTCTCAGAAGGTTTTATATTGTATGTACGTAATGACTTTCTTCGCTTTTTGATTTTGTTTTGTTTCAGATTCTTTTCTTTTTACCTATTCTTAGAATTATGCCTCCTTACGCTTTCAAGCTGGGTAAGAGTCCAGCATTAGAATATAAGTTCTAGGCACATAAATGTTCCAATCAATGTCACATTATGTCATTACTCTGCAAAAACGAAAACAAATTATGTGTTTGAACTTTAATGCTGAACGATTCGGCGGTGAAAGAATGCTGTGCAATATGCACGGCTTATACTGGTTCACCACAGGGGCTTGGCTTCTTAAACAATCTCAATGCGGACAAGCTATGGATGACAAGCTTTCTGCATAGGATGGTTTTACAGGGGCTGAATGCGCCATTCCTGTCGGGCTAGAAAGAGAAATGGAGGTGATGGATGGATGTGCCGGGCGGCTGATATTGCCATAGCGATGGTTAATGGTTCAATTGAAAAGGCACGCACCACTGGAGATAGTAGATACTATATGGACTACGTGAAGCTCCACAAGCTAATGTATCTTGGCCAGTGTTATATGTTAGGGCGGTATGGTAGGAAGCTTTTCAGGGATACGATAACCGCACACTACTGTGGCCCTTACATTGAAGGAATTCCCTTTATTCAAGGAAGCCGTGGCTTTGGACTTATAAAAGTCCCCTATGACGAGGAGGAGTTTCTTGCGCCAACAATTTTTGGGCAAGCTACTATTGAGTGGGTGTTAAAGGAGCATGGAACAAAAAGCACGGAAGAATTGATTGACTTTACAAAAGATACATTTGCATATATAGAAGCAGTCGGTTCATTGACTGATGACCACAAGCCCACTATCTCAATAGAAAATATGTTGGAAAGTCTTGTTGTCAGAAGTGCAGTATAGGTTCTCTCCGCAGCCTCATAAGCTGCGGAGAAATTTTTGGAAGGAAAGAGAAAGAAGAGATGATAAATGGATAGACCTGAGACATGGGAGATATTTTTCGGGGACGTTTTTTTTAAAAATGGTAAAAATGGCACATTTCGCAGGGTACCCGAAGGGGAGCCCTTTCGTGAGGAAGACATAAAAAGCATCAGTGCCTGTTTAGCCAAATTTCGGGAACTATATACTACTAATAAACTTAACACCGATGAGGGCTTACCAAGCTTAGGAGATACCAAAGTTTCGCACTTTGGATATACCTGTACTATTCTCAGGGAAAACTGTAACCTGCTCAAAAATGGCACGTATAATGAGGTGGACCATGAAATCAAGCAGTATCTTGAGGATTCAAACTATCAAGAGTTCGTAGACGCTCTTTTGGATAAATTTATTCTCCAAGCGCAGGAGATGACCCCCAAGGAGGTAGGACCCTTAACTGAAAAGGAAAGACAAGAAGATAAGAGAGACCAGGCGGCAGCGAGAGAGGACTTCCTGAAAATATTAAATAACCTGGAAGATGTACGACGTCAAGCAGTTAAGGAAGCAGGTCTAGCCAGCAAAACCGCTTTGCTGGCTGAAAAGATGGCTAAGGACGCCAGTGAGTCTGCTGAGAGCGCCATTGAGTCTGCTGAGAGCGCCATTGAGTCTGCTGAGAGCGCCAGTAAGTCTGCTGAGAGTATTCTTCCTAATATCTTGACTACTCTAGGAATTTTTGTAGCAATAATTGTTGCAGTGGTTGCATGTTACTTGTCCCTCCTTCTCTCCCGGCATTTTGAGAATGCTCACCCTCTCAATATTGCAATATGCATATTGATGGGGCATATTCTTACAAATGTTGTCTGCCTTTTACTTTACTTGATTTCGAAAATGACAAATTTTACACTAGCATGTAATTGTCCCATCGGAAATAAAATGGATTGCGGATGCTGTTCGCCTGAAAAACAGGAAACGTGTACATGGGCCAATAAAATATGGCTGAAGTACCCATATGTTGTCCTACTAAACGGGGCATTTTGCTTAGCCTATGTTGGGCTTGGGTTATGGAACATATTCCGGAGGTATTTGGGTGGAAAAATAGATGGACTTCTTTTTCGGGACCCACTATTAGTGTTTGCAATTATATTGCTCATCGTTCTGGCGTTTTTCATTTTTACAAGAGCCTTGATAGGGGCTTTACGATGGAAAAGTCACGGGGACGAAGCTAAAAAGACTGTTATCCAGAAACTTCAATTCTTTTTTTCTGTTACCGCAAGATTCTTTCTTAGATGTGTAGGCGGGCTTTTGCGATGCCTTACAGCTCCTGCCCGGCGCGTTTGGACAGATTTGGTTAGAATAGTCGAAAAGCGTATAGATGCTCGGCAAAAAGAGGGGGAATTACAGCGAAAGATTGAAGAGCTGGAAACGCGAATTGGAAAACTGGAAGGGAATGCACTAACCGAGATAGAGACAGACTAACAGGGACTTGACACATCCAGCATGCTAGGAACTGCCGCATCCGCACGGCCTTCCATTTGAATGATGGGCACGCGGTATATCTGGAGGTTTTGGGGAGTGAGGCAGGTACAAGAATCCGGCGATTTATCGCTGGCCGTACACCGGGCTTGCGGATGCTTGCCATTATATCACAGATGATAAGCCTAACGATGACGGTAATAAACATCGCATTTGGTTAACGAGCCAGCAGAGGGGCTTTGAGTACACAGAAAATACCCTTCTGAAGCTCGTCAGCGGTCTTGGTGCCGGCTTTGAAGCTGTGGAGATACTTCCGAAGGTGGGCGGATGCCGAACGTTTCATATGAATCCGTTCCGCTCTGGTCCGGATGCCTACTACTACGGCGATGAATTTTGGCCCACCCCGGCCATGATTGCTCGGAGGGAGGCCGTTCGACAGTGGGTGCATGACCTGGAGACCCTGGAACGAAAAGGGGACCGGGAGAAGTGTGGCCATAAATTCGTTCATGCTCCGGGTATGAAGGACTATCCCAATTTCTCGCTGTGGGTGGGTGAAAAGGACCCTGGGTTGCTGCATCTGCTCCGAAGATTCAATGGACAAAATAAGCATTGGAGTATCCGGACGGACACCGGAGACACCCTGGAAGACTGCCTGGCGACAAAACAGGAGAGTAAACTTGGGAGATATGGGTGCTGACTTTATACAAAAAGAGGGAAGGTCATTATGACCGTCCCTCTTTTTTGCGGCTATCTTGCTTTATATCCAAAGTGGTCTCCTGATTATAATTGCTGCCTGGGACGTTGCTGTGGAAAACAGGCCCATAACAAGAGCGCAAGCGAGGAGATAGGTGGGAAAGATGATGCCGACCCGCCCCAAACCTCCAATGCCAGACCGGAGGCGCGGACGGTTTGTGTGGCGACGCAAACAGGCTGGAAGAAGAATGTGGTCTGTCCGAAGGCAGAGATATTGATTTTAGAGAGGGAACCGGATGCAAAATATCACGCTGCCAGCGGCGGCGAGCCCGAAGACCAGAGCGGTCACTAGGGGAATCGTGTGATTCCGCATTTTTCCGCTGTATTTCCCCTCTAAATGGACATCAAAAGGGTCAAGCGGGTTGTACCAGATAGGAACTTTGTCCCCAATCTTAAAGGGCAGGGGATTCATCCGCTCCTCGCAGTGGACTCGAAACTCCTTGCCGCGCAAGGTGAACCACACGACCGGGTGGAGCCATGTAGAGCCGTTGTTCCCCGATTCGTTAAGAACACATTCTTTCTCCGCTCCAATGACCTGTGCCGTGGTTTCTACTGAGCAGCGAAGAATCTTTGAGGAATACTCCTGCATCCACTTTGCCGCCGTGGCAAAAAGAAACAGGGCGGGGAAGAGGGGCAGGCCGATGAGGGCTATGTATCCAAGCCAGTGCATTTTCAAAACCTCCAAAACTGTATTGCCGCTATTGTATGCGAACACAAAAAAGAATATTATAGGTTTGGGCTTCTGTGCATATCATCCCGACAAACGTGAAAAGGAGGGGTTTTGTGCAAGGAGTAATCATTCTTTCTTGTGTCGGGATGTTGGGTGCATGCGTTATCCTGCTCGTTGGCTTGCTGCGGTTGGCTTGGATAAACAGCCAAGACGACGACGGATGGAAGACCCGCAAGCGGACAGACGTCAATACTCGTTTCTGGGAGGAGGATTAGCGGGCATGATTTTCACCACATATTTCGCGCAGCTCCGCAACCTGCCGGAGAACATCGTCTCCGTCAGCATCTGCGGCAGGGCTCCAGACTGGTATACCGGGCTGCAATACAAGAAGCTGGCCCCGAAGTGGTCGTTTTTTCAGGAATGGAAGAGGAACCACGATAACAACTACTATGTTGAGCACTTCAACGCCGAGGTATTGGCTCCCCTGGCTGCCCGACAGGTAGTAGGGGAGCTACAGACTAAACTGCCCGATGCCACAAAGGATATTGCCCTGGTCTGCTACGAAAAGCCAGGCGTCTTCTGCCACCGGCATCTCGTAGCCGATTAGCTCTGTGAAAACGGCATCGAGTGCCGGGAATGGAAAAACGAAGAATATGAATCGGTGGTCTGCGCACGGGCCAATTCCTCTCGGCTACAAGTAGCAGAGGCTCCTTGGCCCATTTTACTGAGATTGGAGGAGAACTGACATGGCAATAATTCTCGATGGCGCAAGAGTCGCCAAGGAAATCAAACAGCAAATTCGGAAAGAAGTTGCCGATATGCATGCGGCCTACTATCTGGCTCGTCCGCCTCACCTGGTCACAATTCTGGTTGGGAACAACCCCGCCAGTCAGATATATGTCCGGAACAAGGCCAGGGATTGCGAGGAGTGCGGCTTCACCAACGAAACTGTGGAGCTGCCCGAGGATACAACGAGAGGGAAGTTGCTGAACCTCATTGTCAGCCTGAATAAGAACCAGGGCGTGGACGGCATCCTGTGCCAGCTCCCACTGCCGGAGGGCCTGGATGAGTGGGCCATCCTAAACGCCATCGACCCGGGCAAGGATGTGGACTGCTTCCATCCCGAAAACGTGGGAAGGCTGACAGCGGGCCGCCCAGCTTTCAAGCCGTGTACCCCTGCTGGCGTTATGCGGCTGCTGGCAGAATACAGCATCCCTATTGCGGGAAAAAACTGCGTGGTCATTGGAAGGAGCAACATCGTGGGGAAACCCATGGCCCAGCTCCTGACCGCCGCTGATGGAACCGTGACCATCTGCCACTCCCGAACGGAGAATCTGGCGGCATTCACCCGGAATGCGGATATTCTGGTGTCTGCCGTGGGAAGGCCGGGACTGGTTACGGCCGATATGGTCAAGGACGGCGCCGTCGTTGTGGATGTCGCCATGAACAGAGGCCTGGATGGGAAGCTCTGTGGCGATGTGGATTTTGACACCGTGCAGGAGAAGGCGTCTTATATCACGCCGGTCCCTGGCGGCGTGGGGCCCATGACAAGGGCCATGCTGATGGAGAACCTTTTCAAAGCCGCCATGCGATGAGAAATACCGCCGGGCCCCGCTTGGGACCTGGCGGCTTCTTTTTGGAATGGAACATGGCTCATTCGCATACAACGAAGCAAAGCATGTTTCCGGATTACAAATTTTCAAGGAGGATTTTTATGGAATACGCTATCTATCAGGTTAAGAATACTAACCCCGATGGCCGGATGTTTATGGACTCCGACTGGCTGGCCAAGAACGGGCTGGAAGCCACCAAGGACGCCTATGACAGGGTATATTCTGGGGAGGTTGAGAGCTTCGAACCGCTGGGGTACCTGTGGAAGAAGTTCAACATGGCCCACCCGGACGACTACCGAGGCCGCAGCCTATCGGTGTCCGATGTGGTCGTTCTCACCGATAAAGAAGGGACGAGAGCGTTCTTCTGCGACAGCTTTGGCTGGACAGAGGTACCCGAGTTCCTTGGTAAACGGGCGATTCGAAGGAATGGCATTGTCAACATCCACGTCTGTCCGAGCCACTGTGAGGCTCTTCTCACAACCACGGCGCATGTGGTGCAGACGTGGAAGGTCGACGCCCTTGGCAACTTTGTCGATGAGGTCAGCAACGATGATATTGCCAACGGGCCGGACGACGGCAACATCTGGGAGTGCGAGGAGTGTGGCGCGGAGGCCGAGGTGGTTGAGTGCCAGCGCTTCTCTATCATCGATGGAGAAGCCGAGGGAAGTCTGTATATGCCGGCCACGCCCCGCGGCTGCGCCTTCTGGATTGCCAGGGGAATGACTGCGGCGAAGTACATTCCTATCGTGCCAGACGAGAGGGGAATCCCCTGCCTGACGGTTGAGGGGAAAGTATTCTACCTGACGGACATCAACAACGCATGAGCACAACAAAAGGGCCCCTCCAGTTTGGAGGGGCCCTTCGTTTGACCTTGTGGGGATAGCGGGAGCCGGATTCGAACCAGCAGATACCCGGGATATGAGCCCGGGATGTACACCAATGCATCGTCCCGCCATATAGACATGAGCCGTAGAAACGGTTATTTTTTCGGAAAAGTTCAAGAAACAAAAGAAAATAGAACAAATCATGTAAATTTTGCAACAAAAAGCGCAAAAAACGAAAGAACAAGCAGGAGTTAAAGGACATATATGTACTTTTAAGAGAGATTTTTTTCAAAACAAAAATTTTCGATTCCGTACTGTTATGGCTGTACGGTAACGTTCGTTTTGTTAAAGCAGTTAGGGTTCATTCTCCCGCCACCCACCCCCT
>CAIGRU010001438.1_pt1 | contig 13067 bp, 12 predicted proteins | sample 7351341 | NCBI WGS metagenome assembly CAIGRU01
TGCGCCTACTCCAATTTCTTCTGGACAAAGGTGCTGAATCCCTATTCTCTGCTGACCAACCGTGTTCTCCTGGGCAAAACGGAGTTTGTGAACCTGGGCGGGTTCCCCGTCCTGACTTGGCAGGCCGCAGTTTGGATTTCTTTGACAGCGGGCTTTGTGCTTGTTACCGCAATCTATTTTCTGTCAGCGGAAAACTGTCACCGCTGTGTTGGGAGGGCAAAATGAGTGTTTTCTCTTACGAATGGAAAAAACTGATGGTCATGCAGCGGGGCCTGTTATATATCCTGGCTGCGCTCCTGGTCAGTACGGTTTGGCTGGCTGCAGCCGACAGGCCGCAGAACAGCGCAATGGAAGAATATCGCGAGGAATACGAGTGGTATCTTGAACGGCTGGACGGGGCGTACACAGAGGAAAAGGCCGCTTGGCTGGAACAGGAGGCCCAGGCCATCACGGAGACCCGCAACACTCGCACCCGGCTGCAGGAAAGCTATTACAGCAATCAGATCACGGCGGAACAGTATGAGCGTCAGATTGCGGAGATCAACACTGTATTGGCTCATGAGCATGGCTTTGAAGCTGCGTATCAGCAATATTTATATATCTGCGAGAACACCGGCAATCGTTACTTTCTGAACACCAACGGCTGGGCGGGGCTGTTTTCCTCCCAAACGCTGGACTTCCCGCTGCTTTTTGCCGTTCTGATTTTGGCGACCACGGTTTTTTGTTCGGAGTACAGCTGTCAGATGGACGCGCTTTTGCGGACTGCGCCGCAGAGCCGTAAGAGTGCCGGATGCAAAGTCGTGATGACCCTCTGCGCCGTGTTCGCTCTCTGCGGAGGGTTGGCCCTGATTCGCTTTGCTTTCTTCGGAATAAAATACGGCCTGCCCAATGGGGAGTACCCTGTTCAGAGTATCGCCAGTTTCGGGGGCAGTACAAAAAGCATCTCCCTGCTGGCTGCGTATCTGATTTTGACCGTCCTGCGCTGCTTTGGCTCGGTGTACCTTGCCGCCCTGCTGCTCTTTCTCTCCGTTTTGGTGAAAAAATATGCCTTAACAGTGGTGATCGGAGTGGCATCCACCTTGATTCCGTATATCGGCCTGTCCAGACAGATCTGCTACCGCTTGCCGCTGCCCCTGCCGTTCCTGCTGGCAACCGGCTTTTTGGAGGGAACCTCCTCCGTGGAGGATTCGCTGACAGGAGAAGCCGTCATGACTTTTTCAGAGCGTTCCCCCCAGGAACTGCTGGCCCTGCTTGGCCTGTCCGCCGCTTTCTTCACCCTCATGATATGGTGGGTGCTGCGGCAAAACACAAACTGCTGGCAGTCTGAAAGAAAACCCGTCAGAGGCTGCAGAGCTGCCGCATTGAGCCTGCTGCTTCTGATTTCGCTGTCCGGCTGCTCTTTCGGAACGTCCGCAAACGGAATATACAATTCATCCTCGCAAAGCGCATCGGAAACTTACAGCATAATCTTTGATGACCAGACGAGGACATACTCTCTGGAAAACCGGGCAACCGGCGCTTTGACGGATTTGGCCCTCTCTCCGCTGTTCGGGGCCTTTTCGGATGGGGAATCCGTCCATGCCGTTTATGTGGATGCCGCCTATATTTACTATATGACCTCCCGCACAGAACAGTATGTTGACCGGGTTGGCAGCTACAACAGCACGTTTACCCAAGTGTCTATCGTCCAGCTCAATACGGAAACCTTTGAGGAACAAGTTGTTTTTGAGAAAATAACGGACAGCGGGCGATCTCTGCTGGGAATTGACTATACCGTGGGGGATACCTGGATGTTTCTGCAATACTGCTACGGCTTTTTCTTGAACGATGACAGCCTCTTTTTCATTACGAATGATGGGATTACGGAAGTAGGCAGAACAATCCAGCTCACGAAAATGCTGGACATCCCCACCAGGGGGAATATAGCGTTTGATGGGCGGACGATCTTTTACATCAACGAAAATTCTTTGCTGACGGCGTATGATACTAAGACCCACAAGGCCAGGCCGTTTCGGAATATGGTTGCCGCTGACTTTTGTTTGACCGATCAAGGTCTGTATTTCATCAATCGCATGGATTCCGACTGTGTTTATCTATGCGGCAGGGATGGTGTTGGCAGTCTGAAGATTTCAAATGAGCCAGCCCTGTCTGTTGAGTATGACGGCGAGAAAGTTACCATGATTCTAAAATCAGACGGGAAGGAGGTGATTTTTGAGCCGTGACAGTACGGGAGCGCCAAGCGTCCATTAGAGCGAGGCGAAAAAAGCGCGGCAGAAGGTTGATGATCGCCTATGCCCTGCGAGCTGTGATTTTCTTTCTGCTGGCTCTGATGATTGTCCTTATGGTATGCGGGGTGCTTTATATCAAAGAGCATCTGGCTCATATACCTGACAGCGAATTGCCTGATGGAAATATAGGAGATTCAACAGGTAATGCCACTGTTGCAGGAAGCTCCGTCATCCCGGCAGCACCGTTCATTCCCGGAGAAGTGAAAATCGTCCTGGATGCCGGACACGGCGGAGATCAGCCTGGGTGCGTAATAAAGGGGGCAACCGAAAAGGATATTACTATGTCCATCGTTTTGCTGCTCCAGGAAAAATTGGAATCAGAGGGTGCTGCCGTTGTTTTAACGCGAAGCACTGATCGCGATGTCAGCTTGCTTGACCGTGCAGAGATTGCAAACAACGCCGGAGCGAATTATTTTATCAGCATCCATTGTAATTCGTATGAAGATGATTCTTCTGTCAAAGGATTTGAGTGCTATTACTACCAATCAGCCGAAGGTGAAAATTTGGCGGAATCCATTACATCATCGGCGGAAAATCATTCGATTTCAACGCGAAAAGTGAAGGAAGAAAGCTATGCTGTTTTACGAGAAACGGCAATTCCCGCCGTTCTAATTGAGGTTGGTTTTTTAACAAACACAGATGAGCGTGGAAAGCTGTTGTCTCCAGAATATCAGGAGTTACTGGTGGAGGCCATCGCAAGCGGCATACTTGGTTATAATGATGCTTCCTCATGAGGGGATTTCAAAAACAATAGGCCATATGGAAAGTAGGTGGTGAATTTATGGGAAATTAGCTGTTCTTGATATATCGGAATCTGGGCGGCATGATTTCTCAATGTGGGTTTATGGGAAAAAGAAAAAAGGCGTGTACCCAGCCCCTACGATGGGACAGGATACACGCCTATATACCAGTCTGCGGATGCAAAAAAAGAGCGGATACCGACTGCCGGATTTCTCCAACAGCGATACCCGCTCTATGAAGTCTTGCTTTGTCTGATGGGCCTCCTACCTTCCTTGCGGCGGCGGAAGATGGTTAGCTGCTCGTTTCATAAGTTCTTATGACAATTCCCGTATTTGGTCTACAAGAGATTGTTTTTTTATCTGTCGAATCGCCAAATACGAGAAGAGCATTTGGACGGCAAGCATCAGTATAAAATAACTGAACATTTCAAATATCGGAAAATGATAACTTACCTTTCCAAAAATACTCATCGCACTAAAGACTATACAAAGAAGATACCCTATAAGAGTTCCGCATGATATGGAAAGAAGCAGCACCCCTAATGTATAGAACAAGCCCTCTGTCAATAACATTTTAGAAAGCTGTTTACTGCTCAAACCAACCGCCTGCAAAACGCCCAGTTCCCGTTTCCGTGCCAGGATATTTGTTATAAGTGTGTTTAGCAGATTGATAATGCCAAAAACTCCGATAAACATAACAAAAATGTAGACTGGCATACGATAATTCAATAATTTTTCGTTGTACGCTTCCACCCAATCATTCAAGGTACTAACATAAAGGCTGGAAGTCGGTGGAATTATCTTTTGAATTTCATCTTTTACAGCTTCCCATTTACTGTCATCTGTATCTACAATAAATTGATAATTGAGGTTTTCAACAGGAACGATCTTTGACAGCATTTCTAAAGGAATAAACAGCGTATCATATCCACCATACGGTATATTAGAATCCACAATTCCCATTACTTTTACTTCCAATGTTTGGCCGCCAACTTCAATCAGAAGTTCGTCCCCAATCGCCGCATCCCATCCGAAAGTTTCTTTCCACTGTGGGCCATTTTCAATAATAATGCCATTATTATTAAGAAGTTCCTGCAAATCTACCGTACCATCAATCAAATATTTCTCAAGCAATTTTTGAGAGCTTGGAGCATAAGCGTCTGAAACAATCGGTTCAATATCTCCCGTTGGGATACGAACATTCAAAACAGTGCCTTGGTATGTTTTTATTTCTTCCACACCTTCTATGTCCAGAATGGATTCTCCAAAATCTTCCGTAAGCAGGTTCGATTTTTGGAGTTCGGAGTATTGTTCGCTGTTATGTGCCTGTGGCCCGTAATCACCTAATTCAAGACGAATTTCTCCGTAAGGAAAACTTCTACGCGCCATTTCTAAAGGATCAATCGAATTAAAATATGCAGAGCTTGCCATCAGCAAAATTCCACATACCCCTAACGACAGAATCGTTAAAGCTGTTTTCTTTCTGTTCCTTGCGAAATTAAGAAAAGCTAAGTTTTTCGCGGATAGAGAACGATGTAACACTTTTGTACGTTTGAACATTACATCATTATTGCCAGTCATATAACGGACTGCATCAATAGGCGTAACCTTAGCCGCAATTTTGGCTGGTTTAATTACAGCAATCATAACGCATAGATACACAAATAAAGCTGTAACTGCAGCAATTACAAATGTCATTAGAATGTTCCAGCCTTGCGGAACAAGAATATATCCTGCTATTGTACCGACTAATATTCCAATCGGAATACCAATTCCGGAAAGGTGAACTCCCTCTTTAAAGACTATCCTTTTCATCTGTTTTCCGGTTGCCCCTATTGTCCGCAGTTTTCCATATTCATTTGTTTTTCTGGCTATGGACACATAAAACAGACTGTAAATAACAAGAGTACAGGCCAGAGCGACAATAAGACTGATAAATGTTATTACAGCGATATATTGACTGCTTCTTTGCTCAACGAGGGAAAAATAATATGTCGAAAACTGCAATGCTCTGGGTTCTATTTCCAACTCTCTGCACAAAGTTGAGAGTTCAGCTTGTATGGCAGCCTTAGACCAACCATCGGATTCATTCAAACGGATATAAGCAGAGTATGTCGGTTCGCTGATGGTTTTTTCAACATAGGACTGCGACACGAATACAGAATAATTTGATTTCTCGACAGGCAAAATACCACATAAGGTATAATCTTTTTCTCCATCTCCCAGATTTAATGATATCGTATCGCCTATGGATTTGGATAATCCAGCTCTATCAAGAAATGCTTTTGTGATAGCAATTTCATTTGTAGATTCAGGTAATTCTCCCTCTAAATCAGGATATTTTGCTAATTGCATTAGTGTTTCATCCATTGAACGAACGGTCAATTTATAGTCCCCATAAGATACTAAACCAAATAGATGACTTACACCCATTTGAACCCTATCGTCATTTGCCAGTTTTGTAATGGTATCATTATCGACTTCGTTGATAATTGCCTGATAACTCCCAGCCGCATCATTTAATGATTTTTGCTGCGAAGCAAAAAAGTACAAGGTAGTTGTCATTATTAAGCAGGCGGCTAAAGCAATCGTAATGATAATGAGGATGTTTCTACTTTTATCTGCTTTTAAGTTTCGTTTTGCCAGCTTCCTTGTAATGGCGCTGGTATCATTCTCAAAAGGCCATGTCATAGTTGTATCACCTCCATATTTGTTAAGGGTATTGTAAAACCCAAATGTCCGCGAAATGTTACAGCGGCAAAAAATTTTTATTGAAAATCAGGGGGGAATGTTACAACGCTTGGACATATCAAAAAAATTACGGCGGGCAACCGAAAGTGGCCGTCCACTGCGTTCTATCTTGCAGGCAGCATAATGGAGAATTCCGAACCCTTGCCCGGCTCCGAAACCACTTTAATATAGCCGCCCTGCCGCGTTACGATCTCGCGGGCCAGATACAAACCAATACCCACGCCCTGCTGTTCGTGTACTTCTTCTTCACGATAGAAGCGCCGGAAGATGGCGGCCTGATTGCTTTCGGAAATGCCCTTGCCGGTGTCGGCCACTTTGATCTCCACATACATTTCCCACAGCACCACTGACACAGCGATTTTCCCGCCTGCCGGGGTGTACTTCACCGCATTGTCCAGCAGGTTAAAAAGGGCTTCGGATGTCCACTTGCTGTCATGGAAAAAGGTCAAATCCTCCGGGCAGTCCACGGTCACGGCGATTTCCTTTTTCTCCGCTGCATACACGATTCCACTCATGGCCTGTGCCACGGTATCAAAGAGACGGCCCGTTTTCTTATCCAACTGGATCACGCCTGTTTCCAGCCGGGAGGTTTTCACAAGGGCCTGAAAGAGAAAGTCCAGCTTATCCGTCTGGCTGCGGATTCCTCGGATAAAGTCGGTGCGCTCCGCCTCGGTCATGGGCTTTTCCAGCAGGGTGTCCGTTGCCATTTTCAGATTGCTCACCGGCATTTTTACCTGATGGGAAATATCCGATACAAGGGCCTGTAACTCCTGCCGTTCCTGGTCCACCCGGCGGCGGTTCTCCTGCATGATCTGGTAGAGCCTTGCCAGCCGGTGGCCGATTCTGGCAAGCAGGGTTTCGCCGTCCTCAGGGCGTTTTGGCGCTTCAATCCCGGCGACCATGTGGTCTAAGTCCTGGCACAGGTCAACGGTAAACTGTGACAGCCGCTTTCCCATTGCCTGCGTCAGTACAAAAATCCCCGCAAGGGCGCACAGCAGCAGTGCCCCGCCAGTCAGCAGCACCGCCGTCTGTTTTGTTACAAGAAACAGGGCTATGGTGATCCCGGACATGGAAAGGACAAGCCCCAGTGCCACCTGGCCAAACAGCCGCTTTACCGAGAGGTTCTTAAACTTCATTTTGCCTCGCCTCCCGTCCATTGATAGCCCATGCCGTAAACGGTCTTGATGTAGGATGCGCTGTCGTCGGATTCAATCTTGCTGCGAATCCGGCTGATGGAGGTTGTCAGGGTGTGTTCATCCACAAACTTCTCGTCTATATCCCACAGCTTTTCCAAAAGCTGCCCACGGGTCAGCACTTGCCGGGGATTTTTACGGAACAGGTTCAGCATTTTGTATTCCATGGAGGATAGGGTCAGAGGCCTGCCGTTTAAGGAGGCCGTCTGCTCCGAGAAGTCCAGAAACAGCCGCCCGTCGTCGTAAATATCCCTGTCCGGTTTGTGGTGTTCCAGCATGGCGAACATGGCTTTGATTTTCCGCTGCAAGGTCCCGATCATAAAGGGCTTTGTGATATAGTCCACCGCGCCCACTTCATAGCCCCGTATCTGGTCGCTCTCCTGATCGTTGGCAGTCAGGAAAATGACAATGGTGTCCGGGTGCTGGGGCTTTACCAGCTTGCACAGCTCAAAGCCGTTCCCGTCCGGCAGGTTGATGTCCAGCAGCACCAGGTCAAATTCCCGCTGGCGGATGGCTTCGTCTGCGGTTCTGGCATTTAGGGCAGAAATCACGCCGTAGCCGTCTGCGGTCAGGTTATAGGCTAACATCTTATTCAAAAAACTGTCGTCCTCGACAATTAAAATCTGCTTCATATCCTCACTTCCTTTGCTTTTTGCAGACAGTATAACAGGCAAATGTCCGTAAAATATTACAACGAATAAGTTCTTAAAGATATTTTATAAGAAATGTTAAGTCATTATACATGGTGTAATCATATACGGTAATGCCGTGGTCAGTAACTGCATTTTTTGAATATACAGTTTCCCGATCTTTTGGCCGGGAATTAATTTTTTGCTTTTCCATTATATTTCATTATCCTTCTTAGAAATCAAGTCAGCCATGCGAATAACAGATCGCACTTTAAGTCCGGTCTTGTTTCCACATACAGGACATCGAAGTCATACCATTCGAGCCATCCATGAGCAGAGCGTGTTTACATTGACGCCGAGTTCCCTTGCAACCTGGCCACAGGTGCTCCTGCCTGCACCCTCTTACATGCCTCTTCCTTGAATTCAATACTGTACGTTGTGCCATAAACCTTCCTCCTTACTTTCTGGATAGATTATTATACCACGCGTTCTATATATCTATCAAATGGGGTATAAGGCATATTCGTCTGATGTGCTTAGAGGGTAGAACTTTTTTCATCCCTCTGTTATACTTAATGTTTCAATGGCAACACTACCTCCACGGACAATTTCAATTCGGTTTACATAGCATTTTTCCAATAAGGCAATGCTTTTTTTCGCTTAATTCAAGAAATTGTGTAGCCCATAATTGATTTTGTCCTACATCCGTAGCGATAATTGCATTGTCAAAAGTATTGTTGATTGCTCTTATAACTTTTTCCGGGTAGTCATCACTGCCATATTCTCTCTGAATGTCTTTCGGTAAATCTACCACAACAACACCCGGTTTCCCTGTTCGGGCAATAATAAAAGCTTTTTTATCACCGCCGCCAATTCATCACGTTTGCGGACAGTTACGGCATATTTGCAGATACTTCTTGTGATACCTACAAGATCAACTTCCTGAAATGCGTCATTGCCAATCAGCCCGGTAGGTACTTGCCCGGTAAAACATACCATAGGGACACTATCGTAATTCGCCATCGCTATTCCGGTTACTAAATTCGTAGCCCCGGTCCGCTTGTAACCAGACATACTCCGACTTTTCCAGTGGAACGGGCATATCCGTCCGCAGCATGGACTAATCCCTGTTCATGCCGCGGTAAAATAACATCTATGTCATTTTCACCGTAAAGGGCATTAAACAAGTCAATAGCCTGTCCCCCCCCCCCGGATAAGCAAACAAAGTTCCTACCTGCTCCGTTTTGAGAGCTTTCACAAATAATTCTGCACCCGTAATCATCATCAAAACCACCTTGTATGCATGTACTTGCATGCATGTATTGTAAAATGGCACTGAATGCACAGTACCATTTTTACTTTATAAAATTCCGTTCAAAAATATTTTTACGCTGTTTTTAATAAATTCTTCTTGGCTCGTCTTAGTTAGGGTTTGATTAAAAGACGCATTTAAAAACATGTAACCAAACGTGGAAGAAAAAATAGTCATTGCCAAACTTTCAAAATCATAATGTGCAATTTTCCCCAATTCTTCCATTTTCTCGAAATACTCGGTTAAAGAAGTAATAGACGCCTGCGGCACTTTCATAATCATGGGAGCAGTTTCTTCGTAAAGCTGTGGCGCTCTTAAACCGATAGACAGATTTACAAAATCGGGCATTATTTTATCCATATTTGCAGCCATAAACATTTGTAAATCTGACTCTAACTCCCATTGTACATTTTGAAAAAGCTCTGGTGTGACATTGACTCTCCATTTTTCTTGAGATACTCCATGTAATACAATATCTTTTTTATTTTGAAATTTTCGGAATAGAGTACATTCATTTACCCCGGCTAAACGTGCAATGTCTTTTGTGGTAGTAGCAACATACCCTTTATCACGAATTAGTGACATGATTGCGTCAATGATTTTTTGGCTTGTATCGTCCATTCACTCACCTCCATGTAAGTACTTGCTATCATTCTGTTGGATTTTATACAAAAAGTCAAAAAAAGACAGCGACTTGCCGTACCAATTTTTCCCCTGTTATCATTTTCCGGCTTCTGTGGGCTTCCAGACGTTCCGCTTCCTCCGGCGTTAAGGCTTCCTCCCGGCGAGCTCCAGCTTATGGCTGATATAGTCTGGCACCTCCTGCTCTGAAAGTCCTTCATAATTATGATGTACTGTAATTCGCTGGCGCAGGGACTCATGTACCTGTTTGTCCAAGATATGGTTCAGGTACGGCTTACCCACCAGCACCAGGAGCTTCTTCTTCTCCCGGTAAAGGTAATACACCCGCTCCTGGATGACACGGAACATCCCAGTCTTATTTTCGGATGCCTCCAACCCAAGGAGGCTGCAGATTTCCCGATAGAACTCCGTCACGCTGATAGTGGAGAGGCTGATATAGGCCGTCTGGTACTGGTTGGGGTTCAGCCCGTTCATGAAACAGCGCGGAGCATAGGTCCGCGCATGCAAAAACAGTAAATGGCCGCATCATTGGTATGACGGGTTCCTTCCGGGGATCCAGCTGATAGATGGGAAGAGAACCAAACTTTGGTCGGTGGGGTTTGTATGTGTTACTGCTTCTATATGTAATTTAGGGCGACTGTGCAGCCGCCCCTCCAGTTAATATGCCGTCAAACACTTTGCCATCAGGTTTTCCGCCTTTTATAGTCCTAATTCTTTAACATACAATCTGTCTATTCCATTCCCAAAATTAACAATATCTTTAAGATAATGATACCCATATTGTTCGTACAAACCAATATGTTCTGATGGGATATATGTTCTAATAAAACCAGCCTCCTTTGCATATACATTTGCAAAATTAATTAGCTTTTCACTAATTCTATGTCCGCGATATTCTTCTGTCACAAACACGCTTGAAATCCATGGATATATTTCAGGTAATGGATAATAATCTGCTTTCATGATAGAAGTCATTCCAACAATTTGGCCATCCACCGTTGCAACAAACATAGTTTCCCAATCTGTAAATTGCCATGTGCGAAGCACCCATAAAATATGTTCTTTTACTTCTTCCCAAGAAAAGTTTTCAACAAAACGAATGAGTTTGTCTGCCAAATCGGTATCTCTATCGACTTTCCTTATCTCTAATATATCCATGTTAAAATCTTTTTTAACAAAACCAAAGTGTTGTTCTACTTTTCTTACAGTATCCCCAATTGTACTATTTTCAGTTCTTTCTATCCACAAATAGTTACTGCTCTTGATATCATTATATCTTTTCATGTTGAGAGTTTTTAAGGTTATATTACATGTCGCCTTTGCTTTTTCAATATCAGACGCACTGTTAATAAAATCATTAAACCCTTGATGGTCGGAACGCCCACAGTAATCCTCAATTAAATTTGATGGTTCTTTTATCAAAAACACTATTCGAGATGCTTCTGTATATTTTTCGGCTTCTTCCACTGTCAAATGGCAGTCACACAATACAATATCATTTTGCGAAAGACGAATCAAATCCAACAGTATAAAATCCAATTGCTCTCTTGTGTTATCAATCAGCCATTTTTTATATTCCTCTACAGTACGCCCGAAAAACTCATCTGCATCTTTAAAAACCTTATTCATTGATGGTTGAAAAGTAGAATTAGAGATTTTTTGATGATAGGGAAACTGCTCATCAATATCATAAATTAATAAATTGTGCCGTTTAGCCAACTCCCGTGAAATTGTTGTCTTTCCGCCACAAGGTGTTCCAGTTATAAAATAAACGTTTTTTAAATATTCTTTGATTACATTGTCTTGAAATATCATTGCAAGCTCTCCTTTATTAAATAGTTTTTAGTGCCCTGTTTGTACATAAAACTATTTAACACAGTTCTATGTACTTATAAATTTCTTAATCGTAAGAATGCTACCATTTTCTTCACCTCCACTAAATTCAAATTCTTTTTTATCATATCATTTTCTTCTCTCATTTACAATCATATAAATACAGGACATGACAATCGCCATGCCCACATTATGTCATTTTGCCGCCCTTAAATCCCTGTTCTGATAATGCGCCTTTGAGGGATACTCTTGTGTCAAGCCCACGCTTGCTGTTGCCTATAAATAGGACAAAATCAATATGGATATGTGCTGTCTGCCCGTCCATGTGCAAATTCCCTTGCTTCATTCGCCCGGTTCATATCCATACCACCGCCCAAATAGGCTTGTATCAGGTTCTAAAATCAACAGCTTTGCTCATGTCTTGATAACAGCTTCTTCCAAATATTCATCTATTATGAAAAGGGGATTTTATCTTTTCATCAATGACAGAGATTTTCTCACAGTCTGCCTTTGCCTGTTCTAACCAGGGCTTTACCGGAACGGCAAGACCGTCCTCTGCACTCTGATAGATAACATTCAAGGGTTGTGCAAAATTCATTCCACTGTCTAAACCATCTCCCTTAAACAGTTTCGCTGCTATAATCAGTATAAATATTGTCTTTCCGTCACCCGGATCGCCTTAAAATAACGCCGTCATCTGATTTTGGAGCATCCGCTGATACGTTTCCTTAAATCCTTTGGAACGTATCTCGTTCTACTACTGGATAATATCCACTGGTGTTATATCATCCATAGCCTTATTATCTAACAGGGAAATGCTGTGATGTTCAATCATGTAACGCTTATTCCGAATCATGCGCTGCTTCAACTCGCCATCTTTATCCCTAAAATATGCCTCTACAAAATCATCTAGTTTTATGTTCATATCTGTTTTGATGCTATGAACAAGGGGCAGCACCCAAGTTTACAGATATTTTTTGAACTGATACAGCGTTACAATATCTCGGTAGATCAATTCCTTTTGAAGCAGCCCGCCGGGAAGAATACCCAGCGGCGACAGCTTGACGCGCTCCTTGATGATATGAGCGATACGGGAATACGGATAGTCACCGCTACGGCGCGGGAGATCGCAGAGGTTGAGGGTGCGGAAAAATAATCGCTGTCCGGCAAAAATTGAATAAGGACTAAGAAGCGTTGTAATCTTTTTTGAGGTTGCAGCGTTTTTCTTTTGTGAAAGTCCGTCATTTTAGGTTTTTTTCGTGTTGTAGGTAGTAGGAAGAACTTTCGTAGCAAGCATATGGGGCATAACAACCAACAGAAACCGCCACGTCCCACATTTCTTATCGTTCCAATGATTTTTCTATTTTCTCTTTTTTCCCTTTTAAGTCATTCTGTTTCTCATCAGTTGGACAATGAAGCAAGAAAGGAAGTAGTGGAAACGATACAGTTCAAGTTACAGTATCACAAAGACAAAGAGCGGGCAGAACAGGTAAAACAAATAAAAGGTTGGTAAAAAGACAAACTCCGATGAAACTTGGCACCATTTTCATCGGAGTTCTTTTTCATGGCACCGTTTAGGCACCACTTTCCACTTTTTTATTGCTGCAAAGTTTCAAAAGGGCTCCCCGATTTCTCGGAAAGCCCCATAAAATCCAGCTTTTTACTGATTACTCAATAAT
>CAIGRU010001442.1_pt1 | contig 13029 bp, 15 predicted proteins | sample 7351341 | NCBI WGS metagenome assembly CAIGRU01
TACCATCTTACCATATCTCTTCTCTTATTGCTATTTCAGAGAACTGCTCTAAATGTCGATGTTACAAGGTAAGTATTGGCTTTGCGGGAAATATTATATGCAATGACTTTTCTGGAAAACAGGTCAAGGATTACACAGAGATATAGCCCATACCCTTTGACTTTGAAATATGTAATATCGCTGACCCATATTTGATTCGGCTTGCTTGCGGTGAAGTTTCGGTTAAGCAGATTCCTTTTACGATAGGACTGACGCCGCTTATATTCCCTCCTGGCATTATAGTGAATGGTTTTTATATCTAATTCCTGCATAATGCCTTGAATTCGTTCACGGCTGACATGTTCCGTTTGCGGCTAGGGTAATGCGGATTTTCTCAGAACCAAAACACTGATTGCTGTCATCAAACACCTGCTGGACGACCTGCATCAATCGTTCCTGCTCTTATTGGTGCTTAGACCAGTCCACCCGCCTGAAAATATGATTATAAAAAGTCCCTCTGGACACTTCCAACGCTTCACAGATCTCGTGCACACCGAATCCAGTATCCTGTTCATAAAGTGTGGATAATTTTTGTAACCGTGTTTGACGCGGAATAGCACTGATACATTCAGCTGCACGAATGATCTCAAGCAGGTACTCTGTTTTTTCGCGCGCTTAAGTAAGGCGTCAAACTCAGCTGGTGAATATTTGTGTTAGGGCGTCTAGATTGTACGGTACTTTTGAAACCATCGATAGAGTGTGCTGAGCGGAACATGGACATCTCGGGAGATGGAAGATACAGACTCTCCATCTTCGTGTCTCTTAGTGACCTTATATTTGAGAGTCTTTGGATACTGGTTGGGCACTGAAAACACATCATTCCACAATATAGGGTTGCCGGTTATATCAACATAGAAACAAAACGCAGAGTGAACTGGGTTCTATCATTTAAAGACAGTTCCTTTGGTTCTGTTTTGCGAAAAACTTTTGTGCCTCGCATGGGAATAGAACTTGGGATAATCATTTACTATCGTTTCTCTCCATGTTATACTTACATTAGAAAATTATATAGAAAGCGAGGGCATATATGGCAGACTTAGATTTTATTCTTCAAGGCTTATCCACGACAGAGGATCATTTTGCGGCTACACACTGTGTTTTTTCTTTGCCTAATGTGGCTACCGGCATTGTTGCTTCTGCATTTATGAACGCGGCTGGAGCAAGTATCATTGCAGAAATGGTAGCGCCGTTTTCTGATCACGTAAAGGTGTTCGTAGGCGTCCGGAATGATGTCACAACGCTACAGGCAATCCAAACGCTTGTCAGAAACAGCATCTGTCCTATTTTGGTTGATACGGCAACACAGGCGTTTATATTCCATCCCAAAGTATATATGACTCGTAATGCTGAGCAAGCCCGGTTGATCGTTGGCAGTGCAAATGCGACAACAGGGGGATTGGTCAGAAATATTGAAGCCAGTCTATATGCAAAATTGAATATGCATGACCCCAATGAGGCGAACATTACAGACAAGATACTAAATTCATTTGAAGAATTGCTTTCAAGGTTTCCTGAAAATGTATTTCAAATTTTTCCTGAAACTGATCTGGATATATTGTTGACACAAGGAATACTGATTGACCAAAATAATACTCAGTATCGTACCCGAATGAGGGCAACCGGTTTCACACGAACAGATATACGCAGGAGAATGCAGCTGCGTACAAGAAATCTTCCAGGAATAACCCGTACCGTGCGGCAGAATACCGAAAGAGTCCAAATTCAAGGTGCTCCAACAGGAATTGTCGCAGTTAGAAACGATCGGCTTCTTTGGAAAAGCCGTGGCTTGACCCGGCGTGATCTGAATATCCCCACAGCGGCAGGAACGAATCCGACAGGTTCTATGTTGTTCAAAAAGGGAGACGAAACACAGGACATTGATCCGCGGAGCTATTTTAGAGAAATTGTATTTGCCAATGAAAGTTGGACACATGATACTGCCCCGGCTACCGCGCACATGGAACGTTGCTTCTGTAGATTTAACATCATCATTAAAGGTGTCGACTACGGGGTCCACAAGCTGCGGCTCTCCCATAATTCAAGAACAGACACTCGTGCGTACGAACAGCACAATAGTATGACACAAATCCATTGGGGTGCAACTGTTAAACCGTTAATTGCGCAAGAGGATCTATTGGGTTGCATTCTTACGCTTTATGCGCCAGAAGAAGGAAACAATGTCTACACCTTGATATTTGACGACGATGAATAAAAAATGATGCTGCCCTAAACCGGCAGCATCATTTTATTATCTATCCGAGGCAATTCGTTGACGGCGCAATTGTAACCTAAAAAGTGCTTTTCTCAAAATAGCAATGTCAGCCATGTCTATGTCAGAAGTATTTGAAAACAAGAGTTCATCTTGTTTCTCTAAAAGGGTCTTTCCCTCCATCTGACGGACGTCTCTGTTCAGCTTATCAATATTTTCCCCCATATCTTCTATATACGGTACAGCTAGGCGTTCAATTTCAGAGGGGACCAGCTCCAGAACCCCGCCGCCATAAAAGCGGCCTTCAAGCTCCGCACTCAAAGCGGTAACAGAATTCAAAAAACATACCACAAGTGCTGCGACATCAACATCCACATCCGGCGTAATGCGATAAGCGGTATCTGTTGTGTACGCGTTCATCCTGTTTAATATTAGCCTGGGCATTCCATTACTCCGCTTAAGCATACTCACAGGAGTGGAGAACACAGAAGGCACTTTATACCAGGGACTTCTGATCCGGCATTTGTACCGTGACGGAATATTTTGAGCGATGCCAATTGCTAAATACTCTTCATATATATCGCCATCCTGCTCACTGTCAAAGTATAGAAAGTTACTTGGGTATCCCTTCTCTCTGTTTTCGTCGTGCTGATTATGATCATAAATAATCCCCGGGCAGTGCTCGCTGCGGCCAAACATAGGATGGGCCTTTGCGGATAAAGAATACCGTTGAACGACTGCATCAGATACCAGAAAGAATTTGTTGGCTCCGGTCACAATACCCACGTCTACATTGGCAAGCTCGCGGAACACAAACATTGCATCAGATATACATACTCTTTTGTAAGCAGCGAACTCTTCTTTGGACAAGAGCGCATACGTCCACTTTTCAGGCAGTAAATGTCCAGGAATATATTCCGCCTGTTCAAAAAGTTCATACGGATTGCCATTTGCAAAATCAACTCCCCTTGTGCGAGTAATACCAACATGTGATTCCTCGCCAGGTTTGCCCTTCTTCCGGGCCATAAGCAGCATAGCGCCCTGTAGGGTGTTATCAAACCAAAGATCCTCTGGATCGATCAGAAGTATTTTACTGCACGATGACAATAAATATTTTCGAAGGCCCTGCGCATATAGCACATGGAGGATTTCCGATGGAATGATCATTCCGATCACGCCGTCCGGAACGAGAAACTCTATAGAACTTATCACAAAGGGAATCCACAAATTTGTGTGCTTGGTAAACTTCATCCCCAACAAGTCAAATATCTTCTGAGCATTTGTCTGCTGCTCCTTTTCAAGATACTGGTATCTTACAAAAGGAGGATTTCCCACAACTGCATCAAATTTTTGCGGTGACTTAGACTGTATATTATCAATTGCCCACGCGAGAAAATCTTGATGATGCAAAGACAGCGTGGCGTTCGACACAGATGATTTCCTACGGCATGTATCAAGAGCAAAAGAGTCAATATCAAAACCGAGTAACTTTAATTTTTTAACGGACAATTCTCTTATGACCGCGTCAAAAAACACACCATCTCCACAGCTGGGCTCAAGAACAGACTGAACTCCGAAGTGCCTTATCCAACGCGCGACAAAGCCCGCTATCCAATCCGGCGTATAATAACTGCCTTTCAGTTTTTTCTCAGTTTCATTTGCTTTGAAATTCATATTATTCACCGATACCTTCTTTGTGGTCATTATGAATTTCCGCAATATCGCTGAGCTCACAATTTAATGCGATACATATTTTTTCAAGGACTTGTGTTGTCACAGTTTCATTTCGCCCTAATTTAGCAACAGAAGATACGCTGATGCCGGACAATTTTTGAAGATCTTTCTTCTTCATATCTCTGTCAATCAACAGTTTCCACAGCTTTTTATAGCTGACCGCCATATAATCACCTCATAGGCCATGATACCATATCTGCTCCAGAAAGACAATACCGAGGTAATTTGATTCATTTCCATAAGAATTTGAGTATCCAACAAAACCTGAAGCGCCGTATACTTTATATTCTCCCTTGTCACTGGCATCCTCCTGCTTTAGTGGAGTAGAAAATGAACTGCATAAATACTTTAGCCGTATTAAATTCCCCATATCATACCTCCCCATGGAACAGCGCCTTCAAACCGGCGGCGATATCAGCCTCCAGGGCGGTGATCCGCTCCACGATGTCCTCCACCGGCTCCGGGGGCTGGTACTCGTAGAAATACCGGGTCATGGGGATCTCATACCCCACTTTGGTTTTCTTCTTGTCGATCCAGGCATCGGGGGCGTAGGGCAGCACTTCCCGTTCAAAATAACGGTCAATATCCTGCACCAACGGCACGTTCTCCGTATCCCGCAGGGCAGGGGCTGCCAGGGGCTTGCCCTTTTTCGGCACGATCTCCCCCTGCTCGTCCCGCAGGGGGCGCTCCACCACGATCTTGTTGTAGCCGAACTCCTCCGAACCGAACACCTTGCTCTCGCAGTATACGCTACCCTTTTCGCCGTACACAGCGCCGTCCCTGTATTCGCCGTAAGCCCGTACGATCAGCCCCCGGCACAGGTCGGTGATGTCGTTGCGCTTGGTGCCGATGTTTTTCCGCCGGGGCTCGCAGCAGTGGGAGGCATCGATCAGCTGTACCTTCCCGGTGCGGTAGTCGGGCTTGTCTTTGGACAGCACCCAGATATAGGTGCTGATGCCCGTGTTCATGAATTGGTCGGTGGAAAGCTGGATGATGGCATCCAGCCAGTCATTTTCCAAGATGTACTGCCGGATACAGGAGGGGCCGCTGCCAGCATCCCCGGAGAACAGCGGGGAACCATTCTGGATGATGGCCATTTTACCGTTCTGTGCCAGTTTGGACAAGCCGTTCAAGAGAAAAAGCTGCTGGCCGTCGCTGATCTTCGGCAGACCGGGGGCAAAGCGGCCCAGCTCGCCCAGCGCCGCCTCCGCCTCCACCGCCTTCTGCTCCCGCTTCCAGTCGATACCGAATGGCGGGTTGGAGTTGCAGTACTGGAAGGTAAACCCCTTAAACTGGTCATCAGAGAGGGTGTCCCCAAACCGCATATTGTTGGGGTCGCCACCCCGGATCATCATATCGGCCTTGGCGATGGCATAGGTGGCTGGGTTCAGCTCCTGGCCAAAGCAGGTCACCTCAATCTCAGAATTGAGATCGTGGATGCGTTCCTCCATGCAGGAGAGCATCTGGGAGGTGCCCATCGCCATGTCGTAGACGGTAACATTCCCGGCCTGGCTCAGATCGGCGTCGGACAGGAGAATATCGGTCATCAGGTAGATAATGTCCCGGCTGGTAAAATGGGCCCCGGCCTCCTCGTCGTAGGACTCGGAGAAGCGCTTCACCAAATCCTCAAAAATGTATCCGCAGTCCACCATCCGCTTGATGATGTTGTCGAAGTCGAACTTGGCCAGCACATCCTGGACGTTGGAGGAAAACCCGGCGAGGTAGTCCCGAAAGTTGGCTTCGATGTTGTCTGGGTCGGCCAGCAACAGATCAAAGGTGAACTTGCTGGTGTTGTAAAACTGGTAGCCGGACGCACGGGTGAGGAAGCCGTCGATGACCGCCAGCTTTTTGACTTTCTCATACTGCTCCTGCACGGCGGCATGGGTGGGAAGCAGGCAGTCGTGGAACCGCTTCACCACCGTCATGGGGAGGATCACAAGTCCGTACTCATGGGGCTTGAAATATCCAAAAAGGGCGTTGGCGATGTTCCAGATAACCGTGGCCTTTTCCTGGATATTGACACCCACCTGGGTAATTTTGTCGTTGCTCATGCTTATACCCTCCCATGATCTTACACAATTCGTCTTATTATATCAGCTTTGGGCATCTTCGGCAATAAAAGCGTCCCAGTTCTCCTCAACAATTTCCGTTATACACAAAAGAAAGATACTCCCTCGCCGCATCGGCCAGGCGGTACACCTGCTCCACCGGTGTGGGAGGCTTGACCCTCATTTGATATTGCGGAAAGAACCGGGACAGATGCAATGGAATCTCCCGGTCCACCGACGACAGCCATTGGGCCAAAGCTCTGATTTCCTCCTCGCTGTCGTTCTCGCCGGGAATTAAGAGAGTGGTCACCTCCACATGGCATTGTTCCGCCGCCAAACGGATGGAACGCTTCACCGTCTCCAAATCCCCGCCCAGTCGTTTGTACCACTCAGGCGTGAAGCCCTTCAGGTCGATGTTTGCGGCGTCGATGAGCGGAAGCAGCGCCCGCCAGGAGGGCTCCTCAATCGTCCCGTTGGTGACCAGCACATTGACCATCCCCCGCTCACGGACCTGAGCGGTGCAGTCCCGGACGTACTCATAGCCCACCAGCGGCTCGTTGTAGGTGTAGGCCACCCCAATATTTCCATGGCACTGTAGCTCCAGAGCCTTGTCCGCCAGGGCCTCCGGGGAGAGCTCCACCGTCTCAAGTTCCCCCTCTACGGCCATGGAAATCTCGTGGTTCTGACAGAAGGGACAGCGCAGATTACACCCGAAGCTGCCCACAGACAGGATCAGGCTGCCGGGATGAAACCGCCGCAGGGGCTTCTTTTCAATGGGGTCCAGGGCCAAGCTGGTCACTTTGCCGTAGTTCAGCGGAACGATCATGCCATCCCGGCAGGCTCTGGCCCGGCAAAGGCCGGTCTGTCCCTCGGACAGGTCGCAGTGGTGAAAACACAGCTTGCAGATCATAAATGCCGCACCACCTCAAACCGCTCCAGGGTATACTTCTCCCGGGAGCTGATGCCGCCCTTCTGCCGGGCGATGTCGATCTGCCGCTCCACCGTGTCCACTCCCTCCAGGTCGGGCATCAGCAGACCCCGGCGGCTGCCGCAGGAGACGATCACGCCGTACTTTTTCACATTCAGCTGGTCTGGGGAGGCAATTGGCTCCGGCTGGCACAGCACATCCACGCTGTACTCCAAACTGTCCAGCTCCGACACCGTCACCGGCGGGAAGCGGGGGTCCCGGGCGCAGGCGGAGACAGCGTTCTGTACAATCTCCCAAGCCACACTCTCGGTGGTCGGCACGGTGGTCCCGATGCAGCCCCGGAGCTGGCCGTGGGCGTGGAGGGAGACAAAGGCCCCCGTGGCCTGCTTGGTCATTTCATCGGGTAAGCCATCCGGTAAACGTTCCAGTCGTTCTCCTGTTTTCACAAAGGTCTCCAGAGACAATCGGGCCAATTTGACCCAGGGGTCCTCGGAGGCTTTTTTCTCTGCCAGCCGGGCCCGCTCCAGTTCTGCGCACTGTGCACCAAACCGGCGGCCCTCGTCCGGGCCGGTGACAGTGAACGTGGCCACCCCGTAGCCCACGCCGGTGACACCCTCATAGCTGAGTAGCTTCGCCTCCACCGCCAGCCCGTCCAGCGCGCCGGCCATGACCTGGAAGGAGCGCAGACCGCACTCCGCCGCCTGTTCGCAGAGGGCCGGGTCCATGGTCAGAAAGCGCAGGAAGTCCCCGGCGGCCATGGCCTCGGTAATCTGCCGGTCGAACTCCGGCCCCTCCAGGGCGAAGCCGTAAGGGCCGTCGTCCTTCAGCTTGTGCGATAGGTCACCGCTGGCGATGAACACCGCACGGCGGTCCAAGCTCTCCACAGCCTGAGCGATGCACTGTCCCAGCCGGTAGTGGTCCAGTGGAGAGAAGCCGGACAGGCCGATGCGGAGGATAGGGCAGTCCACTCCGGCCTCCCGCAAAAAGTACAATGGCACAAAGGTCCCGTGGTCCAGGTACGGGTCCCGCTGTCCCAGCGTCCCGACCTGGAGGCCGGCGGACTCCCCCCGGCGGATAATCTCGTCCCGCAGCGGGGCGTCATATTCCACGACCAGCTTTGCTTCGGATGCGCCGAAGGCGGACAGATCACCAGTGGCACCCCGGCCCGGGGAGATGTGGAAGTAGTCGGCGTACATGATCTGGTGGGGAGAGGTGATAATCAGCGCCTCCAGTTCCCAGGCCGCTACTTGCTTTGCAGCAGTCCGGTAAGCGTCGATGGTGGCCTGTACCTCCTGCTCCCGCCCGCGCCCCACAGTGGGGATAATCAAAGGCGGGTGGGGAACGATGACTGCGCCAAGAATAGACATATCGATTCCTTCTTCCTCGTCTAAATAGTTTGCACCAGCGTATACAAAGATGAGCGTGCGCTCACTGACGGTTTAATTTCTCCCGCAGCTGCTCGATGATCTGCGCTTTCAGCGCTGCATCGACCTTCGGCGTAATCTGTTCAATCGCGGCGTCTCGATCAGCCGCCGCCTGTGCTGCCCAGGCGTTGAAATCTTCACGGCTCATGTTTCCTTTCATCACACGGGCGTAGTATTTTTTATACGCCCGCTTATATATTTTCCAGGTGTCCTCGTCCTGGATTTTTTTCTCGAAGACCATCCGCGCCCCGGCCTCCCGGCAGGTCCTGCTCTCCTCTCTAGGGGCGATCCGCTCGCAGTACATCGTCCGGTTTCCCTGCTCGTGGAGGAACCAGCGCCCGCACAGACGGCATTGACGCGGCGCATTGCCGTGCTCGATGGCCTTCCCCAATTCCACATAGAGAAAATCGCGCAGAGAAGAAAACACATACCGTTCCGCCAGAACCCCAGTGCCGTCCTCGATAGGATGAACAGCAAAGCACATGGAACAAGCGACCGCCTGCTTTTCCGGCCAGAGAAACAGTGCCGCGTCTATCTCCCGCCCTCTCACGTAAGGCTTGAGGTGGCCGCCAAAGGTCTGGAGCTGACGCTCCAAATCCCGAAGCAGCGAAATGCCCTCATTGGTGGCTTCCGTGATGTCCCCATCTATAAAGAACGCGGTAACAGCGGCGCCATATTTAAACGGTCCCTGATCTTCAATCCAATATCCAGCACTACAGAAATCCACGGTCATCGGAAAAGTCAGTTTTGGAAAGTCCATTGTAACACCTCTGGAAGTAGATTATATTTTAAAAGTATCTATTGACAATTTTGCTCATGCGTGTTACTATGACAGCGCTCGTAAATAGACTATACCACACTTTCGGAAATAGTCAATCAAAATCCGCACCTCGACAACTGGATATCCCCACCCTCTCTGAAGAAAACAGCGCCAGGACCCCCGCAAAGCCGTAGCTCTGTGGGGAGAGGAGGGGCAGGACGGTGTAAGGTGCGTGGCGAACAACATTACAGAAAGGGAACAAAATGAAAGAATCGCAATTCAAAGACTACAACGAACTGCCCCTCTTCCTCAACGCGGAGCTGGTGGCAAAGGTGCTGGGCGTTTCACCGTCCAGCGCCTATGAACTGATGCACGAACCAGGCTTTCCGATTCTGAAAGTCGGCAGTCGTATGGTCGTACCCAAGGAAAAGTTCATCCAGTGGGTGGAGCGGAACACAGCTGGAGGATCACAACCATGAGGCGACGCACAACGCCTATCGGCTGGCCCGGACGTGACCCGCGGCGATACCGCTTCGCCGTACCGAACGCAGTGTGGAAGTGCAAACTCAAGCCTGTCGAGTTTGTGATTTTTTCCTACCTCTGCTATCGCCGCAATCCTGGTGTGCTCACCCTGGAGATGATTGCGGCAGACGTCCACATCACGGCCGGCACTGTGAAAAAGTATCTGACCACTCTGATATCAAAAGGAATCGTCAGCGAAGATGGTACCCCCGTACTCGAATGCACGGACGAAAAGTTTTCACTCTGCCCAACGAGGTGTTCCTGTTACGGCTTCCACCCTCTGCGTTTCTGGTCTACGCCTACCTGCTGCTGATTGAAGATCGCCGAACGCACACGTGTCATCCCAGCTACAACACTATCGCCGCCGCAACTGGAATCTCTAAGAACACGACGATGAAAAGTATCGGCGAACTCCTGGAAATGGAACTCATTACAGTGGAGTCCAGCAGCTACTTTGATAAGCACGGACTGAAGTGGAAAGGCAACAACCTCTACACAATTCTGCCGGTGAGGGCGGCAGTAGATGCGTTCTATCGGCGGCAGCTCCACCAACTGGAATTGGATGCAGAACGCAGACGTGTCCTTCGGCAGCAAGTGGAATACGGCCGCCGTCACCCCAGAGCGGCGCTGTGTGCCTCAGCCTCTACGCGGACAACACCTGACCCGCTCCAGCAAGCGCACGCCCCTGTGCGCCCCTTGAAAGCGGTGTACGAGGGGACGAAGGTATAGCAGGATAAAGACCAGACGCCGCAAGCGGCCCCCGGCCAAATGACTTCTGCCCGCAGTGCGGGCAGTTGACGGGAGTTTTCCGGTGGTCAGAAGTGGCGTCTATTTGAGCGACAGAAATGAGGCATGATGTCAAATTCCATGAATATCGCTGTTTGCAAGGGGTTGAGCGGTGTCTTGGGGCAAAAATTGGAGGTTTTATGGGTAGTGAAAAAGAGCGGCTGAGTTTGCGGGTTTCTCCGGTGACAAGCTATCGGCTGCACACAGCGTACAGGAAATCTGGATGCCGCAGCATGAATGAGCTGGCGGAAAAGGCTATTGGATTTTACCTGGATTATTTGGAAGCGTCCAACGCCGGCGATTTTCTCCCGACAGCCTTGAAGTCCTATGTGGATGGTCGGCTGGGGAAGCTGGAGGACCGTCTCTCCTCGCTATCCTTCAGGCAGTCGGTGGAGGTGGATATGATGGCCGGGATTTTGGCGGACGGCTTTCGGCTCAGCGAGGAGGACATGCGCCGCCGTCGGGCAGAAAGTGTAAACAATGTGAAACGAACCAATGGTCGTATCTCCTTGGAGAAATACGCGCGGGAGGCTTGGGAGGATGAGGACGAGTGGCAAGACTGATTATCAAGAGCCCGTATTTCAAAGGCGGCGGCTCCAGCGGTAAGAATGCCGTCGGCTACCTTCGATACATCGCCACTCGCGAGCGTGTGGAACTCCTGCCGGATGACCGTCCGCCGACGCACAAGCAGGAGCAGCTCATCAAAAAACTGACGAAAGATTTCCCGGACAGCAAAACATTGGCGCAGTATGCAGAGTACGCGGAGAGGCCGACCAAGTGCCACGCCTCGGCGTTTATCACCTCTGCGCTGTAGAGTCATTGGCCGGAAGTCAGCCAGTCTGAAGCCTACATGAAGTACATCGCAACCCGGCCTCGGGCAGAACGGCTAGGCCGTCACGGATTGTTCGGTGACGAGGACAGCGTAGATATGGCTGCAGTTATGAAAGAACTGAGCGAGTACTCCGGCAATATCTGGACGCACATTATATCCCTCAAGCGAGAGGACGCGGAGCGTCTCGGTTATGATAACGCGAAAGCGTGGCGAAACCTGCTCCGTACCCACCGCAACGAAATCGCCACAGCCATGAATATCCCACCAGGCGACTTCCGCTGGTACGCCGCCTTCCACGACGAGGGTCATCACCCTCATGTCCATATGATGGCTTGGTCGGCAAAGCCGGGTCAGGCGTATCTCAACCAGGAGGGCATCCGCAAAATCAAGTCTGAACTCACTCAGGATATTTTTCAAGGAGAACTGCTGCACCTCTACGAGCAAAAGAGTTCGCCAAGAGGCGAGCTGGTACGGAAGAGCCGTAAGGCACTGCTGGAGCTGACGAAGCGTATGCGCTCAGAGTTCTGCGACAGCCCCACAATGGAAAATAAGCTGCTGGAGCTCTCGCGGTCACTGGAGACTGTCAAAGGCAAAAAGGTCTACAGGTATTTAAAAAAGTCGGTCAAGGCTCAGGTGGACGCCGTCGTGGATGAGCTGGCAAAACTCCCAGAGGTAGAGGAGTGCTATGAACTATGGTGGCGACTCCAGTGTCAGATGGAGTATCTCTATTCTGAGCAGGAGAAAATGCGCCCTCCGCTTTCACAGGTGAAAGAGTTCCGGGCGATCAAGAACGCCGTCATCCGTGAGGCAGAGCGCATCCGACAAGGTACACTCAGTTTTGAGGATGATAGTATCCAGCAGGATGATGAGCCGGAGGAGTTTGCAAGTTCCTCCTACGTTTACTGGACATTGAGAAATATGATTCGCAACGAAGGACTGCCCCTGGAGGAGCGGGATCGGGCCGTCGCGGAAATTGAGCGGCTGGCTGAGAGCGGCGACCGGAACGCCCAGTATCTCATGGGCAAGCTCCTGCAGGACGGCCCTCTGCTGATTCCAGATACTATGAAGGCTCAATACTGGTTTGAGCGGGCGGCGATGCAAGGTCATGTCACGGCGCAGTACGCTCTTGGAAAGCTGCTCATCTCCGACGATGTGGAGGTCCGCAATCTGCAAGAGGGCCTCTGCTGGCTGAAGACCGCCGCTGAAAACGGCAGCCACTACGCCGCCTACTGTTTGGGCAAGGAATACCTTAGGGGAAAAATCGTGGAAAAGGATGTTGCTAAGGCTGTAGATTATTTGACGCAGTCTGCTGAGACTGGAAACCCATACGCTCGGTATGTCCTCGGCAAACTGTATCTCCAGGGGAAAGAAGTAGAACAAGACCAAGACGCAGCAGAGTACTGGCTGACGCAGTCTGCGAATCAAGGCAATAGCTACGCACGGTTCCTCCTGGACCATGGTCAACGCAACCCGTCTGTTCTCCTCTGTACTGTAAGGCTCCTCCACCACATGAGCAACATTTTCTGGGAGACGCTTCCGTCGCCTAACCCGGCAGGCGGTCATGTGGAGAGTAAGCTCATGAGGAGAATCCGTGAGAAGAAGATTGCAATGGGCCACAAGCCGGACGACCATGAGGACTACCAAGGCCCGTCGATGTCCATGTAGCGAGTTCAAAATCTGCGCCGCTATATCCAAAGAGGTCTGCAAAGATTTTTTATACAAATTCTAATGGTTTATAGGCGTTTCT
>CAIGRU010001445.1_pt1 | contig 13016 bp, 12 predicted proteins | sample 7351341 | NCBI WGS metagenome assembly CAIGRU01
AAATCTGGAGGGCGTCGTTGGTGACCTCCAGGGCGATGTCGGAGGCGTACTGCTTCGCCATGGCGGACTCCATGCCGTAGGGCACGTGGGCCTGCTTTAGCTCGGCGGCGCTGTAGACCAGGAAGCGGGCGCAGCGGAGCTTGGTGGCCATGTCGGCGATTTTGAAGGCGATGTTCTGCTGCTGGCAGATGGGACGGCCGAATTGGACCCGGTCCTTGGAGTATTCAACAGCCGCCTCATAGGCCCCTTGGGCAATGCCCAGGGCCTGGGCCGCGATGCCGATGCGCCCGCCGTCCAGGGTGGACATGGCGATTTTGAAGCCCTGGCCCTCCTTGCCCAGGAGGTTTTCCTTGGGAACCTTGACATTGTTGAAGTTCAGCTGGCAGGTGGCGGAGGAGCGAATGCCCATTTTGTCATAGTGTTCCTCGAAGGTGAAGCCCTCCCAGCCCTTTTCCACGATAAAGGCGCTGATGCCCCGGGTGCCGATGCCGGGGGTGGTGACGGCGAAGATCACATAGGTGCTGGCCTCTCCGCCGTTGGTGATGAAGATTTTCTCGCCGTTTAGGAGGTAGTGGTCTCCCATGTCCTCGGCGGTGGTCTCGGTGCCGCCGGCGTCGGACCCGGCGTTGGGCTCCGTCAGGCCGAAGGCGCCAATTTTCCGGCCACTGCACAGGTCCGGAAGGTACTTTTTCTTCTGCTCCTCATTGCCGAAGGCGGCAATGGGGTAGGTGCCCAGGGAGGTGTGGGCGGAGAGGATGACCCCCGCGCCGCCGTCCACCCGGGCCAGCTCCTCCACGGCGATGGCATAACTTAGGGCATCGGACCCCGCGCCCTCGTACTCCGTGCCGTAGGGCAGGCCCATCAGGCCCAGCTCTCCCATCTTTTTCACCGCCTCCGTGGGGAAGCGGTTCTCCTTGTCCAGCAGAAAGGCGATGGGCTTGATCTCGGCCTCCGCAAATTCCCGGACCTTTGCCCGGAGATCCTCGTGGGCCTGCGTGGTTTGATACAGCATGTTGGGTGCCTCCTTTTCCCGTAATGGTCAGTTGTGGCATATGAAACGGATGAAACCTGGATACGCTAGAAAATATCGCTCAGCGGCATGCGCCGAAGCTCCCGGTTTAGGGTTCCTTGAATACGGTTCAGCTCCCGGCAGACGCCGCAGCCGCCCTTGGGGAAGTTTTCGCAGGAATAACCCTCCCGCTGGCAGCGGTTGAGGAGGGGCAGCTCGCCGATGGACTGGAAAACGTCGTAAATGGTCAGCTCCTCGCAGGGGCGCTTGAGGAAATAGCCCCCGCTGACACCCCGGCGGCTCTCCACGATGCCGGCAGACAGCAGCCGGTTCAGCAGCTTCAAGGTGATGGCCTTTTGTATATGCTCTTTTCGGGCCACGGCGGCGGCGGAGAGCTGCCCGTCCTGGTGCAGTGCCCGGAGGATGCGCAGCGTATAATCCATTTCTCTTGTTACCAGCAAAAAAACACCTCAATCGCATTTGCGGAGCGGCAGGACGGGCAATGTGTATAAGCTGCTCCCCTTTATATTGTACATATTTCGTTAATTATACCAGAGATGGGCCAAAAGTCAATGTGCTCCCGGAAAAAAGAGGAAAAAATTGGTTGGAGTGACAAAAAACGCTGGCCGGTTTCAGCGAAACCAACCAGCGTTTTTGCAACTTCTTAAGGAAGCCGCCGGGACCGGGCGGCCCGGAGGACATTTTGCAGCAGAGAGGCCCGGGTCATGGGGCCCACGCCGCCGGGCACCGGGGTGAGGAAGCCCACCACGGGCTCCACCGCCGGGAAATCCACGTCCCCGGTGAGCTTCCCGTCCGCTCCGCGGTTTATGGCCACATCGATGACTGCCGCCCCGGGCTTCACCATGTCCGCCGTCACAAGGCCCGGGCGGCCTGCGGCGGAGATCAGAATGTCCGCCTGACGGGTCAGGGCGGGCAGGTTTTGCGACTGGGAGTGGCAGAGGGTGACGGTGCCGTCCCGGGAGGTGAGAAGCTGGGCCAGGGGACGGCCCACTAGGAGGCTCCGCCCGAGGATGAGACAGTGCCGGCCTCGAATGGGAATCGCGTAGGCGTCCAGCAGCTCCAAAACTCCGGCGGGAGTGCAGGGGAGAAAGCGAGGCTGCCCCAGGGCCAGCAGCCCGGCATTCAGGGGGTGGAAGCAGTCCACATCCTTCTCCGGGGAAAGTGCGTGAAGAATGGGCCGGGAGTTCAGACCCTCCGGCAGGGGGAGCTGGACCAGGATGCCGTCCACGTCCTCATCCCGGTTTAGCGCATCCACCAGAGCCAGCAGCTCCTCCTGGGAGACCTCCGCCGGGAGGCGGTGAGTTTGGGTGCGGATGCCACATTCCGCGCAGTCCCGCTCCTTGCCCCGGACGTACACCAGGGAGGCGGGGTCCTCTCCCGCCAGCACCACCGCCAGCATGGGGGGGCAGGGCAGGGCGGCGGCCTCCTTCCGGATGTGCGCTTTGATTCTAGCGGCCAGGGCCGCGCCGTCAAGCCTGACTGCCATCGGAACCTCCTTCCGGCTTCGGAGGGGCCTCTCCTCCGGTGGGCGTGTCACCGTCTGCCTGAACGGCGGTCTTGGCCCCCGACCCGTCTGCCTGGGCGGCCTCTGCCGCCACGCGGTTTACCAGCAGGTCCAGAGGGGAGTGGGGCTTGCGCTTGATTTCATAGAACAGGGTCAGGACCGCCACGAAAACCATGACGGCACTGAGGGCCTGGGAGACCCGGATGGGCTGGCCGAAAAGGGTCCAGTCGAAGAGGTACAGGCTGTCGGTCCGCAGGCCCTCGATCCAGGTCCGGCCCAGGCCGTACCAGAGGAAGTAGAACCAGGTGTTCTCCCCGTCGAACCGGCGGCTTTTGGAGACGACGAAGAGGATCAGCAGCAGCCCCACGAGGTTCCAGAGGCTCTCGTAGAAAAAGGTGGGGTGGACCTCCACGTACTGGGTGGCGCTGGTCCACAGGCGCATCCGCCAGGGCAGGTCCGTCAGGCCACCGAAGGCCTCCCGGTTGATGAAGTTGGCCCAGCGGCCGATGATCTGACCCAGCAGCAGTCCCATCACCGCCAGGTCTGCCATGGCCCCGAGGGGGATCTTTTTGTATCGGGTGAAGACGAAGGCCACCAAGGCCCCGGCGATGACGGTGCCGTAGATGGCGATGCCGCCGTCCCAGATGGCGACGACCCGGCTCCAGTCCAGAGCCCCGGAGGCGTCTCGGTAGAGGTCCAGGTAGAAAAGGACGTAATAGATGCGGGAACCCAGGATGCAGCAGGGCACCGCCCAGAGAACGAAGTCCAGCACGTGGTCCTCCGTCAGGCCATAGCGCTTGGCCTGACGCATGCACAGCAGCAGCCCCGCCAGGAAACCGAGGGCCAGGATGATGCCGTACCAGTAGACCCCGTGGCCCACGTGGATGGCGATGGGGTCCGGGTTGAATTCCCAGCTCCCGAAGAGACCTGGGAAGCTAATGGGCATGTCTTTCAGCGCGGTCAGTTCAGGTGCGGACATATCAAGCCTCCTTAGGGACGATTTCGGACAGGGCCCACCGCTCCTGGACCAGATTTTCCCGGAGGAAGGACAGCACGTCCTCCTGGGTAACGGAGTCAAAGACCTGGGGGAAGCGGAAGGGATCGTAGCCGCCGAAGCAGCCCTCGGTGAGGGAGACGGCGATGTTTTCGAAGGAATTCAGCCCCCGGAGGTTGGAGCCGAAGCTGGCCCGGAGGGTCCGCTGGAAAAAGTCCTGGTCCACGCCCTCTCGGATCAGACGGTCCGCCTCCTCTTGGAGGGCGGCGGCCACGGCCCGGGGTTCCTTGCTCTCGCCGCCGGCGTAGAGGAAGGCCGCGCCAGGCAGCAGCTCGTAGGCCCCGCCAAAGCTGGCGTTGATCAGGCCCTGGCTATAGAGCCGCTGGTACAGGGGGCTGGACTCGCCAAAGAGCAGGTCGCAGGCCAGATCGCCCAGGATCATAGCCCGGAGGCGGTCCTCTCCCTCCGGAACCGGGCGGCACTTATAGCCCGACAGGAACTGGGGGCTGGAGACCTCCATGGCCAGGCGAGTTTCCCGTTTTGAGAGGGTTCCGGGCTCGTCGCCGTAGTCCCGGGGAATCACGGGACCGCCCTCCTGCGGGAGCACCCGACGGGCGAGGGCAGCAACCTTCTCCGGGTCTACATTGCCCACCACCGTCAAGATCATGTTGGAGGGGGTGTAGAAGGCCCTGTGGCAGTCGTAGAGGGTCTCCGCCGTGATGTGGGAGATGCTCTCCACGGTTCCGGCGATGGAGGTCCGGGCGGTGGAGACCTGATAGAGAGCCCGGAGCAGCCGGGCGTAAATCTGCCAGTCGGGGTTGTCCTCGATCATGCGGATTTCCTGGCCGATGATGCCTTGCTCCTTGTCCACGCTCTCCTGGGTGAAGTAGGGGATGGAGACGAAGGACAGCAGAATCTCCAGATTTTCGTCAAAGTGGTCCGTGGAGTCGAAGTAGTACCCGGTCATGGCGTTGGAGGTGAAGGCGTTGGGCTCTGCGCCGTTTTTCGCCAGTTCCTGAAGGGCGTTGCCCTCCTCGGTGTCGAACATCTTGTGTTCCAAATAGTGGGCAATTCCGGCGGGGGTGTCCATCCACTGGCCGTTTAGCTGAAAGCAGGTGTCCATACCGCCGTAACGGGTGGCGAAGAAGGCGTATTTCTTGGCGTGGTCCGGCTTGGGAATCACCCGGATTTCCAGGCCGTTGGGCAGGGTCTCACAGCAGACGGTCTCGCCCAGGCGTTCATAGAGAATGGGTTTCATGCCTCCGCCTCCTTTCCCTGTAGGAAGTATACGGTATCCAGCTTCACCGTGCCCATGGCCGCAAAAATGCGCTCCGGGGTGACGGCGTGAACCTGGGATGCCAGGTCCTCCGGGGATTCGCCCCGACCGGTGGCGGCCTGGCCCAGATAGAAGTTTTCCAGCTTTCCCTGGGAGTCTCCCATGGAGGCGTAAGCGTTCAGCAGGGTGCTCCGGGCGGCCTCCAGCTCCCAGTCCTCCAGCTGCCCCTTCTGCACGGCCTCTAGCTGGGTGCAGATTTCGTCATAGGCCTTCTGGTAGTTTTCAAACTCGATGCCGGAGGAGACGGTGATAAGCCCCTTGTGCCGGTGGAAGAGGGAGGAGGCGTAATAGCAGAGGGACAGCTTTTCCCGGACATTTAGGAAGAGCTTGGAGTTGCTGCTGCCGCCAAAGAGGGTGTTGCCCAGCAGCAGGGCGGCGGCGTCATCGCTGCCACAGGAGAAGCCCATGCCCAGCTTGCCCTGGGTGACGTCCAGCCGCTCTGTGAGGATGCGGGGCTCCTCCGGCAGGACGTGGGGCGTCCGCTCCGGCGGGGGGGCGATGTCCTTCCGGGGCAGGTCCGCCAGGGCGGAGCGAAGGGCGTCCTCCACCCGGGAGCGCTCTGCGCTGCCGCTGTAGAATATCTCCAGCCGGGCGGTGGAAATCAGCTCCCGATAGGCGTCAAAGAGCAGCTGGGGGTGGAGGGCGGCGGTGATCTGCTCGTTGCCAAGACGGGGCACGCCATAGGGCTCCCCGGTGCACATCTCCTGGAGGAGGCGGCTGTCGGCATAGGAGCGCTTGTCATTTAGGATGCTGCGGATGGCGTCAATGAGGTTGGTTTTCTCGCTTTCAAAGTACTCCTCTAGAAACAGGCCGTCCCGGGTGACGGGATGGCAAATCAGCTCGCCCAGGAGGCTGGCGGCCGGCTCCAGCAGGCGTTCGCCTCCGGGGGCGAAGCTGTCGTCAATGAGGCTGGCCACGAAGCCCACGCACTGGGATTCCCCCTTTTTGCGGACGGTGCCGTCGATCCGGGCGCCGTAGAGCTGGTCCAGGCGCTGGGCCAGGGCGCCCATGTCCGGGCAGGAGACGGTGCCCCGACGGAGGATGGAGCCCAGAAGGGCGTTGGCCGAGGCGGTTTCCCATTTCAGGGGAACCACAAACTGGGCGGAGAGGAGGCTTGTCTTAAATTTCTTCGCCGGGAGATACGTGAGAAACACGCCGCCGGCGAGCTGGGTTCTTGTCACTTAAGTTCAGCTCCTTTTGTGGAATCGGGTCTTTGCCAAGGTGATTATTCGTATCCAAGTATATACTGAATGGGGCGGGATTGCAAGACTGACATATTTCCCGCCCGCCGGACATAGGTTGTCCCAGAGGTGAGCGGATATGAAACAAAAGAAAAGTCTGGTCAAGGTCCTCCGGCGGGTGGAGGCGGCCCTTCTGGCGGCGGGGACGCTGTGGGCTGCCGCCGTCACCGCTGGAAGTGACAGTGCGGCGGCGGCATATTCCGCCCTGGCGGAGGCTTTGCCGGAGCGGATGCTCCGCTGGGAGCTGGGAGATTTGTGGGCCGGAGACGGCCTGTCCCCAGCGGCGGCGCTGACCATCGGGGAGTCGCCGCTGCTGCTGGCGGCCCGGGAGGAGGTGGCGGAGCTCCAGGCTCTGGAGCGGCAGGAGCCGCCGGAGGAGGACGGAGAGACCCAGGCTCCCGTTCGGGCCCCGGTGGAGGAGACCCCGGTGGAGCCTGCGGCCCCCATCGCAGCGGACAACGGCGTCCCCGCAAAGACGCTGATTCCCACGGACCCTAGCGGCTATACCGTCTGCGGGCGGGTGTACATCAGCAACTCCACCAGCCATGAGCTATCCGTTTCGGAGCTCCAAAAGCCCTTTGCCGCAGCCCTGGGAGAGGGGGAGCCCCAGGTGCTGATTCTGCATACCCACGGCAGCGAGGCCTATACCCCCGTCCCAGGAACGGAGGGAATTGTCTGGTCTGGGGACTACCGGACTACGGACTACCGCTATAACGTGGTGAAGGTGGGAGACGAGATGGCGGAGGTTCTGGGAGAGGCGGGCATCTCCGTCCTCCACGACCGAACGCTGTATGACTACCCCAATTACACCGGGGCCTATGACCGGGCCCTGGTCTCCATACGGAAGTACCTGGAACAGTATCCCTCTATCCGCTTCGTGCTGGACGTGCACCGGGACGCCATTGAGGATGGGCAGGGGAACCAGTACAAGGCGGTGTCGGAGGTAGAGGGCGTGGGGGTCCCGGCCCAGATGTCCCTGGTGATGGGCAGCGACGGCAGCGGGCTGGAGCACCCGGACTGGCTGGAAAACCTGCGCCTGGCGGCGGCGGTGCAGCAGGACGTGCTGGAGCATTACCCCACGCTGATGCGCCCGGTGCTGCTGCGGAACTCCCGGTATAACCAGCACGCCACCACCGGGTCGCTGCTGCTGGAGGTGGGGGCCGCCGGGAACTCCCCGGAGGAGGCGGTGCTGGCGGGGCGGCTCTTCGCGGAGCGGTTCGCGGCGGTTTTGAAGGAGAAGGGGGAAGCTGGGGAACCCACAGGGGACGTGGAAAGCGGGGAGGGCCCGAAAGAGGGGGACGATAAGGAGGCGGCTTCGTAGGAGGCCGTCTTTTTTTGTAAATTTTTCCGCCGCGCATGAAACCGCCGAAATCAGGGACCCTAAAACCACCCAAACGATTTGAACGCAAAAGGAGTGAGCCCATTTGGAAACGGGAATCCATAACACCTCCGAGATCGGGCGGCTGAAAAAGGTCCTGCTCCACCGCCCGGGCCAGGAGCTGGAAAACCTGATGCCGGAGTATCTGGAGCGGCTTTTGTTCGACGATATCCCCTATCTCCGGGAGGCCCAGAAGGAGCACGACGCCTTTGCCGAGTGCCTGCGCCAGCAGGGCGTGGAGGTGGTTTACCTCACGGACCTGGTGGTGAATTCCATCACCAGCGACGAGGTCCGCAAGGAGCTGGTGATTCAGTTCCTGGACGAGGCGGGCATCAAGGACCAGAGAAGCCGGGTGCTCCTGGGGGAATACCTGGGGAAGATGCCGGATAAGCAGATGGTCTCCACCATGATGGCCGGCGTGCGGAAAAGCCAGCTCCAGGGCGAGAGCGAGAAGCTGGCGGACCTCTTATCCGCCGCCGGGGACGGATATCCCTTTGTGGTGGACCCCATGCCGAACCTCTATTTTACCCGGGACCCCTTCGCCACCATCGGCACCGGCGTGTCCATCCACAAGATGCTGACGGAGACGAGAAACCGGGAGACCCTCTTCGGCAAGTTTATCTTCGAGCACAACCCGGAGTATATGCACGCCCCCCGGTGGTACGACCGGGGCGAGACCTCCTCTCTGGAGGGCGGGGATATTTTGATTCTCAGCCCCCAGGTGCTGGGAGTGGGCATCTCCCAGCGGACCAAGGGGGACTCCATCGACACCCTGGCGGAGGCGGTGCTGACCTACAGCCGGACGAATTTTAAGAAGCTGTTGGCCTTCAACATCCCCAAGAGCCGGTCCTTCATGCACCTGGACACGGTGTTTACTATGGTGGACCGGGACAAGTTCACGGTGCATCCCAACATTCTTTCCAGCATCACGGTGTTCGTCATGGAGCTGGACGAGAACAAAAAGATGAAGATTACCCAGGAGGACGGCCGTTTGGAGGATATCCTCAAGGAGCACCTGGGGCTGGACCACGTGACCCTCATCGAATGTGGCCGAGGCAGCGAGGTGGACGCGGCCCGGGAGCAGTGGAACGACGGAAGCAACACCCTGGCCATCGCCCCCGGCGAGGTGGTGGTATACTCCCGGAACTACGTGACGAATCGCTCCCTAGAGGAGGCGGGGATCAAGGTCCACACCATTCCCAGCGCGGAGCTGAGCCGCGGGCGCGGTGGGCCCCGGTGTATGAGCATGCCGCTCTGGCGGGAGGACCCGTAAGGCTCCCCCGGACGGGGAAGGGGCCCGTTCTCTCCTGCTTGCAAGGGCGGGCAAAAGCTCCCCTTTATGGGGAAATTTAAAAAAGGAAGGTAATGCAACATGGCATTGAATTTAAAAGGCCGCAGCTTCTTAACCCTGGAGGATTTCACCCCTGGCGAAATCCGCTATCTTTTGGACCTGGGCCACGACTTGAAGGCCAAGCGCCGCTCCGGCGTCTGTGAGCCCGCCCTGAAGGGCAAGCACATTGTGCTGCTCTTCGAGAAAACCTCCACCCGGACACGGTGCTCTTTTGAAGTTGCCGCCACCCAGGAGGGCGCCCACGTCACCTATCTGGACGCAGGCAGCTCCCAGATGGGAAAGAAGGAGTCCCTGGAGGACTCCGCCAAGGTGCTGGGCCGCTTCTTCGACGGCATCGAGTACCGGGGCTATGCCCAGCAGGTGGTGGAGGACCTGGCAAAATGGTCCGGCGTACCCGTGTGGAACGGCCTTACCGACTGGGACCACCCCACCCAGATCCTCGCCGATATGATGACCCTGGAGGAGCACTGTGCCAAGCCCCTGAACAAGATGAAGGTGGTATTCCCCGGCGATGTGCGGAACAACATGTGCTACGCCTGGATGATCGGCGCGGCCAAAATGGGCATGCACTTCGTGGGCCTGGGGCCCCAGGAGCTGGCCAAGCAGATGGACCAGGAGCTGGTGAAGCGGGTCTTTGCCGAGGCGCGGAAAAACGGTGGCCTCATTGAAATCACCGACGATATGGGAAGCCTCAAGGGGGCGGACATGATTTATGGCGACATCTGGGCCTCTATGGGCGAGGAGGAGCTGATTCCCAAGCGGGCAGAGCTCCTTTCCCCCTTCCGGGTGACGGAGGAGACCATGAAGGCCACGGGGAATCCGGATGTCCTTTATATGCACTGCCTGCCCTCCTTCCACGACTTTGAGACGAAGCTGGCTAAGGAGTGGAAGGACAAGGGCGTGGACATCCGGGAGGTCACCGACGAGGTTTTCCGGGGCCGTCACAGCGTGGTTTTTGACGAGGCCGAAAACCGGATGCACTCCATCAAGGCCGTCCTGGTGGCCACCATCGGAAAATAAAGGGGGGAGAACCCTTTGGAACGAGCAAAATTCCGTATGCCTACGGCGTACACCATTTTGTTTTTGCTGATTATCCTGGTCGCCCTGTGCACCTGGCTGGTTCCGGCGGGAGCCTACCAATATGTGAACGAGACCCCGGTGGCCGGGACCTATCACACCGTGGCCCAGAGCCCCCAGGGAGCGGGAGCGGTGCTGAAAGCCGCCTTTGCCGGGTTCTATGACGCGGTGGACGTGTGCGTATTCATCCTGATGGTGGGCGGCTTTTTGGGTGTGGTCATGAAAACCGGGGCGGTGGACGCCGGTGTGGGCCGGATTATTCAGCGCCTGGGCGGGAAGGAAAAATGGCTCATCCCGATTTTAATGATCGCTTTCGGCCTGGGGGGCACCACCTACGGCATGTGGGAGGAGACCATGGCCTTTTATCCCCTGCTGATTCCCGTCTTTCTGGCGGCGGGCTATGATGCGGTGGTGGGCATCTCCGTCATCCTCCTGGGGGCCGGGGCGGGCATCATCAGCTCCACGGTCAACCCCTTTGCCACGGGCATCGCGGCGGGTTTCGCCGGGGTGTCCCTGGGGGAGGGTATCCTGCTTAGGGCCCTGCAATGGATCGTGTTCGAGGGGGCGGCCATCTGGTTCGTCATGGCCTACGCTGCCCGGGTGAAAAAGGACCCGTCCCGGTCCGTGGTGGGCGTGGGCGCGGGGAAAATTCAGGCCAACATGGAAAAGCCGGTGGAGTTCACGGCGAAGCGGAAGGTCATCATGGTGATCTTTACCCTGACCTTCCTGATTATGATTTACGGTGTCATTCCCTTTGACGAGATGGGCCTGCCTCTGCCGGTTCTGGGCTGGTGGTTTCCGGAGCTCAGCGCCTTGTTTCTGGTGGGCGGCGTGATCATCGGCCTCATTGACCGCATGGGGGAGGAGGAGATTTCCGAAACCTATGTGGCGGGCTGCGCGGACCTTCTGGGAGTGGCCTTGATCATCGGCATCAGCCGGGGCATTACCGTGCTGATGAACGATGGGCAGATCACTGGGACCATTCTCCACTGGGGAGAGAAGGCCCTCTCCGGAACGGGGCCTGTCAGCTTTGTCCTGCTTGTATACCTGCTCTATCTACCGCTGACGGTGCTGATTCCCTCCTCCTCGGGCCTTGCCACCTTGTCGGTGCCTGTTATGGCTCCCCTGGGACGCTTTGCCGGGGTGGGCGGCGATTTGGTGGTGACGGCCTTCCAGTCTGCCTCGGGCCTTGTGAACATCATCACCCCCACGGCGGCGGTGGTGATGGGGGCCTTGGCCCTGGGCCATGTGCCCTATGACAAGTGGATTCGGTATGTGTGGAAGCTGATTTTGTATTTCTTTTTACTGACTTTGGCGTTCCTGATTGTAGGCGTCGTCATCGGCTGAAAACGAAAACCCGCCAGCTCTTTTGAGCCGGCGGCTTTTCCTGTGGAAACGAAGGAGATAACGAGCGTTCAGGGAATAATCTCAATCCAATACCCATCCGGGTCGGTGATGAAATAGATGCCCATGGCGGGATTCTCAAAGCAGACGCAGCCCATCTCTTTGTGCTTGGCGTAGGCTGCCTGATAATCCGGGGCCTTGAGGGCCAAATGAAATTCGCACTCCCCCAGGTCGTACTTTTGGGGATGGTCCCGGAGCCACGTCAGCTCCAGGCGGAAGGTAGTTCTCCGGTCCCCCAGAAAGACAATCACATAACTGCCGTCCTCCGCTTCCTTCCGGCGGACCGGGGAGAGGCCCAGGGCCTCCTTGTAGAATTTCAAGGAACGCTCCAGGTCGGTGACGTTGAAATTGAAGTGATTGAACGTATACATACTCCGCCGCCTTTCAGCACGCTTGCTCTTTCAAGATGGTGTAGACCTCGTAAATATCCTGGATGGTGTAGGTGGCCCGGACATCCTTGGGAACGTCGCCGTCCCGGGACTGGGTGAGGAAGGAGTGGATGTGGAAGGTGGCCCCGAAGCCCAGGTTTTGAGGCCCGATGACATCTCGGGAGTAGGTGTCTCCCACGTAGGCGCAGGTTTTGGGATCGGAACGGACCTGGTTTAGGGAGACCAGGAAGATGTTGGGGTCCGGCTTGCGGTAGCCGGTGACGGAGGAGAGGGTCACGTCCTGGAAGTAATCCCGGATGCCGTACTCCTCCAGCGTGCGAAAGACCTGGTAAAGGGCGGCGGTGTTGCTGATGACGCCCAGCTTCATCCCCAGGCCCTTCAAGCCCTCCAGCATCTCCTTCACCTTGGGACGGAGCTGACGGTGGTAGTGGGTGACCTCCCACATGTGGGCCAGCTCCTCGGAGAAGGGCTTTACGGTGTCGAAATCCAGGCCCAGCTCTGTCAGAATGTAATTGCCCCAGATTTCCTCGGGCTTGAGCTCCCGGTTCGTGGGGCCCCGGTAGGCGGCGTAGCGGTCCCAGCCGTCGGCAAAGGCCTGGATGGCGGCAGGGATGTCCAGGGACAGGGGATGGCCGTGGTCCGCCAGGATGCGGAGAACGCCCTCGGCGGAGGCCTTTTTGCTGGCCTCGTCGATGAAGATATCCTCCAGGGTCCCGCCCATGTCAAACAATACGGTATCAATCATAAATTCTCACTGCCTTTTCCAAGGCCTTGCCGGGTCTCCGGCAGGGGGCCTTTTTTTCCAGTATAGATAATATGCCAGGAGGGATGAGCCCAGGCCCAGCACCAGGGGGGCCAGCACGAACATCCCAAAGAATTGGAGGACCAGACCGGCGCTCTTCCAGCCCATGAGAATCAACAGGGCAATCAGGCAGGCCAGCAGCAGCAGCGTCAGCCAGACATAGCTGGCGGGAAGCAGACGCTTGTCGCCGGGCAGCAGCCACACCAGAGAGGCAATGGCCGTACCGGCGATGGCGGGGACCAGGGCCTCGATCAGGTTGATCAGCCAGATGGGGGTTCCAGACTCTGTGAGCAGGGCATTCAGCCAGGGATTGATCAGGGCGAAGCAGCCGCCGTAGAGGGCCAGCAGGACCCAGCAGAGACAGAAGGAGTAGAGCAGGATTGTGCTTTTTACCCTGCCGTTCTCCGTCATCTGGAATGCGCCCCAGAACTTGTCGGCGAATTTGCCGATCCGCTCGTCAATCTCTTTTTGCCGGATGGGATTTGCCATAGGGTTCCTCCTTAAAAGCCT
>CAIGRU010001451.1_pt1 | contig 12955 bp, 20 predicted proteins | sample 7351341 | NCBI WGS metagenome assembly CAIGRU01
GGCGGCCGCCGCTCTGGAAGGCCGGCGGTATATCGGGATGGACAATGGGGCCTGTAAGAAGGAGGGGAGTCCCTACTTTGGCCGACCCTGGGCCGAGATTGCCACGGAGCGTATTGCCACGCTGCTGGAAGCAGCCTGAAATACTTTTCGGACGGACAGCATATAACGATTCAAACTTTTGAAAGGAGAATAAATCTATGCAGGATATTTTAGACACCATTGAAAACTCCCTTTACGGGATGGGCGAGGTTCTGGATGGACCCACCGATGATTCCCTCACTTTTGTGGGCATCGACGGAATCAGATACACCATCAATGTTACGCAGCTTGTGGAGGAGGGGGAATGACTATTTGTTTCACTGGTCCACGCCCCTCCCAACTCCATGGCTACGATGAGCCGGCCCGGCCTCTGTATGCCCAAATCGTTGATTTCACACTGGATGTCATTTTGAAGTTTGCACGGAAAACCCCCGGCACAAACTTCATCTCTGGCGGGGCACAGGGGTTCGACCAGCTGGCCTTTTGGTCCGTAGAAAAAGCCAAACGGCTGCATCCCGAGCTTGATATCACCAACATCCTGTATATCCCATTCGAGAACCAACCTTCCCGCTGGAGCCCTGATGGGATGTTCGGGCGAAAGGAATACCCTCTCATGCGACGCCATGCGAACATTACTAGAATCGTTAGCCCGAACCCGGCCCCGGATGACTCAAGGGCTGCTGTGAAAGCCCTTCACAAGAGAAATCACGCCATGGTCCAAAACAGCGACCTCGTTATCGCTTTTCTGGCTGGTCGGAGTCTTGATTGGGAGCACTCCAGCGGCGGTACAGCAGAATGTGTCCGTTATGCCTGCTCCCAAAACCGGCCCGTGTTTGCAATCGAGTATCATCCTAACCAGAACCCCAATTTCTCAACCACGAAGTTGGGACTCTTACAGGAAAACAAACAAATCAACATTTTATAGGAGGTATTTGGTATGGGAAAACTTCAGAAGGGTTCCAAGGTCCGGCTCTCCGGGGACTCTGCGGATTTGTGGATTGCGGACTACAACGTCCGAGTAGACTCTCTCGCTACCGTTGAGGAAGAGCCCAGAAAGTATGCAAAGAAGGTGCTCGTAACCATCGACACGATTGACGGCGAAGGCAACGTGCTGGCCTTCGTTCGCCGGAGCCGGGTCATCCCGGTGGAGGTGAACTGATGGGGAAGACGGGATTCCGCTGTAAAATTCCGGATTGGTACGGTATCCACTCCGGCTTCAATCTGCTTTTGCGGCCCGGATACACGGCACTTGTTGGACCCAATGGAGCCGGGAAAACCACGCTGTTGCTGCAGTTGGATGAAATTGCGAAAGAGCGTGGATATGATGTGTTCCACTACTCCAACACGAAGGATGGCGGGGACAGAGCGAGGCAGCAATACCTCGACACTGGCAGCCTGGAGTATTTCGCAACATCTATCTGTTCTTCCGAGGGGGAGCAGGTTGCTCTCAACTTCGGGAAAACCGTTGGGAAAATTGGCCAGTTGGTCAAGAAATCCGTAGAGAATAATACCCCGCTGTTCATTTTGCTTGATGGGTTGGATTCCGGGGCCTCCATTGATAGGACCCGGGAGCTGATGAGTCTTTTCCAGCTGATGGAAAAGGATGCTGGCGTTATGCCTGGCGGGGTTGAACACGAGCTGTACATCGTGGCCGCTGTGAACTCATACAAACTGGCGAAGTATGGCTGCGTGGATGTTCGAACCGGGAATCCGGTGTCGTTCGGCAGCTACGAGGACTACGCAAAATTCATTTGCTCTTATTCACAATAAAGAAAGGAGATTTTCAAATATGTTGGTATATTTCACAATCCTGGCAATCGCCACCGTCCTGGCTGTTTTCCTGGTCCTGCCGGCCCTCACCATCTGCTCCATATCCTCTTGGGCACTTGTGGTTGTGGTCCTTAGCTTCATATGCCCTGGACTTTCTCTGGGACGAAAAGAAAAGCTGGGAAACATATTTTCCACTTGCGCGTTAATCCTGGCAGCCATCATGCTTATCGCAGGCTTTGTGGCCAGCCCACTCTTCATGTCGCATTCCTATGCATCCATCCTTGGCATCCCGGAAAAGACCGACATGGAGGAATATACCCCCTCCATCGAAACGGTGCCCCTTATGGACCGTGGGACGGCAGAGTTGCTGATGAACCGCACCCTTGGAACTCTGGTAGATGAGGTTTCTCAATTTGAATTGTGGAACAGCTCTCAAATCAATTACCAGGGACGGGCAATTCGCGTGGCGCCTCTGAACTACGCTGACCCAGTCAAGTGGTTTAACAACCGCTATTCCGGCATCCCTGCCTACGTTACGGTCGATATGCAGACTCAGAAAACAGATATTCATTACCTGGAAGAGGGCATGAAATACTCTCCCAGCGCATTCTTCGGCAAGGACCTGATGCGCCATGTCTGGCTCAGCTATCCGACAGCCATCATGGGCGACCCCGTATTTGAACTAGACGAGGAGGGGAACCCCCTGTGGGTGATTCCCCGCTATGAGCACAAGGTCGGTCTGTTTTCCGGCAAGGAGGTTCAGGGTGTATTTTGCGTGAATGCTGTCACGGGAACTATTGACTACTACCGCGTAGGCGATATTCCCAACTATATCGACAACGTGTACCCGGCCAGCCTCATCATTGAGCAGTATGATAACCTCGGCAAGTATACGCAGGGTTTTTGGAACTCGCTGATTGGACAGCGGGGCGTAACAGCCACCACCGAAGGGTATAACTACATCCCGCAGGACAATGATATCTACCTTTACACCGGAGTCACTTCTGTTGGCGGTGATGAGTCAAACATCGGCTTCATCTACGTTAACCTGCGGACGAAGGAGGCCAAATATTTCGAGCAGGCAGGAGCGGAGGAGTATTCCGCCATGGCGTCCGCCGAGGGTATGGTTCAGCACCTGGGCTACGAATCCACCTTCCCGCTACTGTTGAACATCGAAGGCCAGCCCACGTATTGCATGGCCCTAAAGGATGCTGGTGGGCTGGTCAAGATGTATGGCCTGGTAAATGTCGAGCAGTATCAGATAGTTGTAACGGCCGATTCTATCTCCCAATGCTTACAGAAGTATCGGAGCAGCCTTCGCGGAAATGGTCAAAAGCTCATCGGCGGCGGGGAAAGCATTTCCGGTATCATCACTGACATCCGCGCCGCAAGCATGGAGGGAACCACATTCTTTTATGTGCAGCTGAACGAGAGGCCCCCGTACTATGAACTTTCTGCGGCAGACAACAGACAGGCGATTCTGCTGAACGTAGGCGACCGTGTGAGTCTGTCCCCAGTTGGCCAGCTTGTGGACTCCATCCAGGAAGCTGTGCTGCCTGTCCAGGAAGTTGAGCAAGCGCCTGCATTGTCTACGGAAAACGACGAACTCACTAATTGATTTACAAGGCCCGGAGAACTTCCCTGGGCCTTTTCTTCTGGAATAGATTCTTCCCAATCCGCATACCATCCACCAAAACTATCAGGAGAGATAATTTTCAGGGAGGTATACCAATGCGAAATTCCAAAAACAAAGGACCTTTGAACACCTACGAGGTCAAAATTAGTGGATACGACCAGCCTCTCACGGTCCAGGGCCATTCCGCCAGCGCTGCTAAATACGCGGCCTATCTACGCCTCGACGTCTGCGCCAGCTTTTTCAATTTTCTCAGCTGGGTAGAAACTGTCCGGCTTCTGCACAGATTCCGGCCATCTGATTTATTCGGGGACCCGGAGCGATTCGCACGGATGCGAGAACGGCGCGACATTCCGTTTGCCTACATAGGACAACGGGTCGTCCTGCACTCCAATAAGAGGGGAGATATCCAAGGCACCATCTGCGGGGCAAATCGTTCTGACAACCTCGACATCGTGTTCGATGGTACAAGTTGGACCGAGAATTGCCACCCGCACTACCAGCTGGATTATCTCGACAGTGCTGGCAATATCATTGCGAGCTTTTGAGAAAGGAGAAACTGATATGAGAAACAATCATGGCCCCAGGCAGGGTGGTTTTAGTGGCCACGAACCTACGTTGGAGCAGCTCAAGTACCGCATCGAACTCAGCACGCGGCTTCTGGAGACCCATCCCGAAAACAAGGACCTCCTGGTACGGAGAATTTCCAAGACCACGGAGCTGATTCACAAAATGGAGCAAGAGGAGAAGGATGCAGCCACCAGCCACTGGATTCCCTGGTCGTATTGGCCCGAGATGGGTGAGGTCGAACATGGCCGCGCTCCCTATCCGCAAGTCATGGACCTGCTCCGGCAGTATGAGGCTGAGGCCAAAAAACTGCTGGCCCATACTGGTGCTGACCATGTTCTGTATGGCCGCAAGATGTATGACAAGGAGGGGTATCTGGCAGAAATTCGCTTCTACCTGCTGCCCATGGGCGACGAGAGATTCGAAAGGGATGTTGTACCCCTGACCAATCAGCTGGTATACGCGCTTCACCGTCGCTAGAAAGGAGACAAGTTTATGTCCATCGAAGAAATCTATAACAACATCAGCGCTGGCCAATACGGCTCTTCTGTGCCCTATCCCTCCCGGAAGTGCTACCCCAAGGACCATATCTTCGACGAGGAGAAATCGGTCCGCTGGAACCGCGAAAAGGCCGCCGAGGAAAACAACAAACACCAGCAAAAACTGGCTGACTATCGCGCTTCCGTCCTGGCGGGCGAAGACGCTTTCTGCAGTGATGTTCTTTCCTTCATCGAGTCCGAGTACGACCTCAATAAGTCCCAAGCCCAGGCGGTTTTTTCTCTGGCCTATGAGCAAGGCCACAGTGCCGGATTTGAGGAAGTTCTTACACACGTTCAATCGTTCGGCAGTTTTGCCAGCGATATAATCCGGATGTTGTAAATTGGTCTTTTGACCAGGAAAGAGCGGATTTTAATGAATACAATCATTGAGTACCTGTCCTACAATACCGGCTGCCGTGTGAAACACTATAAATGTGTCATCTCCGGCAACCTGACCGCCGAGATGGAGCAGAGCATTCGGGACTGTCTCTACGAAAGCGGCGTTGTGGTTGACGGATTTGTTCCCGGTTTGGTTGGGCTCCCCGCGACCTCGCCCAGCGATAGCAGTTCCGGCTTGGGCTGGTTTGAGTGGCAAGGCTCTGTCATGCTCACCTATAAGGAGCCCACGGTCAACATTGCAGCGGAACAATTGGTTGCGAATTTCATGTCCAGAAAGGGAAGCTGGGGCGGCAAGGGTACCCCTGTGCCTCATACCCCCTTGGAACAGGTCAAGCAGGCCCTGTATCTGGATAGCCAGGAGGTTCCCGGCATTTTGGATACAATTCAGGCCCCGTCCGAGAAGGACGCTGCTGTACTGGAGGTATGGAATGCTTTTGCGGATATTCCCATGGACCCCGAAACCGAGGAGATGGAGGAGTCTTTTCTTCATTTCCCGGCCCGAACGGGCAGGGAAACCATCTGGCACTGGTTTGACAGCAACTACTCCAAGGGTGTCCACGCCCTGCTATACGGCGATGGCGTGGACCGGACGGAGGAGATTGCTCGCACATGCGCCGAGAGCAAACGCCCTGGGGACAATCAGTAAAAAAGGAGATTTTACAATGACTGAAATCTATATCGAGAGTAGAAATGAAGACGGCGAGCGCCTTGTCCATCGTTTTGCATCCCGGGAGGCTCTTCTGAAAGACCTGAACAGCGAAGACCCCTCTATGGGAGACAATCACATTCTGCTGGTCGTCTATGGCGGCTTGGTGATTTTCTCCTCGCTGGGCCGGAAAGAGCGGTATTATGCCGATACGGTCCGGACCATGGACATTGCGGAGTGGTTTTCTAACACAGAAGGGGAGGGGGTATAATAATGACAAGAGGGCTCCCCAATCCAGGGAGCCCCTTTCTCATACTTCTTTGTCCTTTTTGGTTGCCGCCGCCGCAACAGGGGAAAGCATCTCCATAGCGTCTTCGGCGGAAATACTGTTCTGCTCCAGAAATGCCGCCAGAGCCTTCATATCCTCGTCTTTCTTCTTGGAAAGGAGGGCCTTTTTCTTGCGCTCCAGAGCGTTCATTTCCAACTCGATTTTCTGGAGCTCCTCCAGATAACTGCCCTGCTTCTGCTTTGCCATACGTATCAGCCTCCAATGTAGTGATACCTCCATTTTATCCGGGCCTGTCCGGATTTATGCCATTTCCGAAAGAAATTCCCAAAATCAGTGTCGGACGGCGGGAAACACTCCCTACCTACCCACCATTCTTCTTGTTAAACCAAAGCCTGGAATCTCTTTTTCACAATTCGCATATCATGCCCACAACAATTTATTCAGGGAAATAAACAAGGAGGAATGGCAAACATGCTAACCTACAAAGACCTGTCGCCCGAGCAGCAGCTTTTCGTTCAGAAGGCCTTGGCGGGGGAGAATATCCTGGTGGATGCCTGTATTGGCTCCGGCAAGACAACGGCTATCCAGGTGCTCTGCAACGAGCTGCCGGCCACCAAGCGGATTCTGTACATGACGTACAACAAGCTGTTAAAATTGGATGCCAAGTCCAAAATCAAGCGAAGAAACGTGATGGTGACCAACTATCATGGCTTCTGCTATGCGGAGCTGGCCAAACTGGGTGTTTATCCCAACATCTCCGACATCATCCAGGAATACAACAAGCGAAGCCCGGATTCCGGCCCCTTTGACCTCCTTGTTTTGGACGAGTACCAGGACATTGAAGAAGAGGTCGCCATCATGCTTCGGCACTTGAAAAAATGCAACCCCCAGATGCAGATTATTGCGGTTGGCGACATGGAGCAGAAAATCTATGACAAAACCAGATTGAATGCCGCCGCCTTCGTCAACGAGTTTCTGGGGAGGCACTCCCGTATGGAGTTTACCCAATGCTTCCGGTTAAACAAGAAGCTGGCAGCGACTCTTGGAGATGTCTGGCAGAAGAAAATCGTCGGGGTCAACCCCAATTGTGAAGTTCTGACAATGGACTTTGAGGAGATTTTCGATTTCCTCTGCAAATGCGACCCAAGTCAGGTCCTTTGCCTGGGGTCTAACTCTGGCAAACGGAATGAGATGCTGAACCAGCTGGAGGCAGACTGTAGCGCAAAGTACAACAAGCGGACGGTCTGGGCCAAGATTTCCGAGCAGGATGGCGGGGCAACCCAGCCTACTCCCGACGCGGCAATTTTCACGACCTATGACGGCTGCAAGGGCATGGAGCGGGATATCTGCGTTCTGTTTGATTGGACAGAGAACTACTGGATGTCCCGCATGATGAAACCGGACGCCCGATACGAAATCATTCGCAACATCTTCTGTGTGGCTGCATCCCGGGCCAAGAAAAAGCTCATCATTGCGAGCTCCCGGAATGCCCTGTCGACAGAGACCTTGAAGGAAGACGAGAAGTGGGATATTCCCTATCAGGACATGGATATCTCCGGGATGTTCGACTTTAAGTACATTGAGGATGTCGAGGCTGCCTACAAAAAGCTGTCGGTCAGGGAAATCAGCCCCATGGGTTCCTCTATTGATGTGCCCATCAAGGACGCCATGATTGACCTGTCTCCCTGTGTTGGTATTTTCCAGGAGGCCGACTACTTCACGGGCTATGATATCGACAAGGCCATCGAGTTTTTCTTCCGAATGAACAAAGAACGGGAATACCTTAAAATCCCCGGCTTCAAGAAGTGGCCTGTTGAGAAAAAGGTCTTATACCTGGTTTCTCTGGAAACAGGGCAGAACCGTTATTGGCACCAGGTAATCCTTCCCATCGTGGCTCCCGAAAAACAGGACGAAATCGAGGCACGGCTTGCTACCCGGCTTCCCCGGGATGCCAGCGTCCAGGTTTCGTGCTCTCTCCCGTTCTTCAAGGATGGAAGCGAGGTCTTCAAAGCGGAGGGATTTGCCGACGCTGTCAAGGACAACACGGTTTACGAGCTGAAGTTCGTCTCTGAGCTAGGCCACACCCACTTCCTCCAGTGTGCCATGTACGTAGTCTCTCTGGGGCTGGAGCGGGGTATCCTCTGGAACGTCCGCACCAACCAGGCGTATGAGGTCCGTGTCCCCAACCGGACAGCATTCCTGAACGCGGTCGTAAAGGCAGTCACCAAGGGGCGTATCAAGACCTACGCCGACTCCAAAAAGACGGCCTCCAAGAAGCCCGCCAGGGATACGGAGAGGGCCAGTGTTAAGACCTTCTGTAACCGCTGGTACAGCCAGTGCATCGGGGTCCGCAATACCGCAGAGGTTCTGGAGGCGGACGGTGTGCGAATCACTCCGCGCCGGCTGGCTGCCCTCGCGGAATCCAAGAATCTTAAGCTGCCCGTACCGGAGAAGGTCTTCGCCAAGTATTTCTTCGGTGTTGTGACGGAACTGGAAACGGAGAAAAAAGCAAGACAGAAAAAGCGGACCTCCTTATAAGGGGGTCCGCATTCTTTTGATTTGGCAAGAGAAGAGTTCTGTGGAGCATGCCGTAGCCATCACCTGCCCGACACAGATAGGTTCACATTTCTGGGTTGTGATTGATTTTGATGCTCCCGCATACCATCCCGGCAACAAAACTTAACAGGAGACTGGAGGGCACAATGGCAAAATCACTTAATTTCGAGGAGAAAATCGCAGCTATCCCCTCTGTTCAGAACGAATACACCGGGCAGATTTGGACGCTTGAGGACGTCCGCCACGAAGTTGAGAAGGTCCGCAGGCTTCTAACCCAGGAGGGATACAAGCCCGGGTTGGTCCGGTCCATCGCTTTTAACCCCCGGCTCACCAAATCCTGCGGCAGGACCCACCGATTCAGAGAAACTTTTGAGATGGATTTTTCCGTCAACTACTTCAAGAAAAGCGGGGCGGACTCCATCTGGGATACCATCGCCCACGAGGTCGTCCATACGGTCCCCGGCTGTTTCAACCACGGCGATGGCTTCAAGGCTGCAGCGAGGTGTCTGGAGAAGCATGGGTATCATGTTGGACGGCTATGTCGGGACGAGGAGTATGCCAAGTACATCACACAGAAAAAGGCCTTTGGCACAACATACCATGTCGTCTGCGAGGACTGCGGCTGGGATGGCACCCGGCGGAAGAAACTTTCGAAAATTCTCAAGGGTATCATGCAGGAAGGCCAGCGGCGGTATAGCTGTCCGGTATGCGGCTCTCATAAGTTGTCCGTGTACAGGGTCGACTTCCCAGGCCTGGAGACACAACTCAAATCTATCAAGCTGTGATTCCCAGAAAGAAAAGCAGACTGGTCAATGCCAGTCTGCTTTTGCTTGCTCAGGTGTTCGATTGACCGGTTGACTGCGGGCTCATGCTCTCAGAAAGCCACTTCTCAACAGCCTCTGGACCAGGAACGCCGTCTTCGCAGAGGTCATAGACAATCATGGGAATCAGGTTTTGGGCCATTTCCTGGAAAGTCATGCTCTTGATTTCTTCAAACCTGCTCTTCGGAGCCGGCAGAAGAATCAATTCATTCGAAAACCAGTTGTTACCCTCCATGGCGCCAGAGAGTGTGTAGCTCACTTCCGTATCTTCGGAGAAATCGAACCCTGTAACGGTATATACCTCATCGGGGTGCTGGCACATATAGCGCCAATAATTGAATCCTGATGTGGTAACCTCGATGCCATCCAGGTCTCCCTCCCCGATAGCAAGGATATTCATCAGCACCCGGTCACCAACTTCAAGAAGATGGCCTGTTGTCTCCAGAATCTGCCCATCCTCTGCGAGCTTGTATCTGCTGCTCTTTTCCGGCTGTGGGAACTTATCCATCTTGAAATCTCCTTTCGTATCTTTTGCGCTAATTGTGGGTTGGAATATGGTATGCGAAATTAAGAATCCTTAATCCTATAGATAGGGGCAGGGCGATTCTGCCCTGCCCCGCTGCGTCAAAAAACATCCACGGTTTCCATGGGGATGCACTGACATTTCACATCCGTGCGCTCCCTCATCAGCTCCTGCATCTTCTGGGCCGCCTCGGTCAGCGTCCAATCGTTCTCTACCCCGGCGGCGATATCGCAGAAGATTTCGTTCATCGCGTCGAAGACCTTCTTCTCGAAGCCGGGAGCATTTTCGAAACAGGCCAGGATGAGATACCGCTTATCCCGCAGGGGATTGTTCTGGCCGGCCAAATTGAACGTGGTGACCCCCAGTTGCTGCTTCAGGGCAGCGTCAAAGGGACTGTCGTTCTTGTTTGCCTCTTTCACCAATTGTTGTTGGCCGTAAGCGTTGGGCTCGATGGCGAAAGCGATGCAGCCGGTCTTGAGAGCCGGGTTGTGAGGAAAATCAAACATAAGCCATACCCTCCTTAAAAAGCCTGCTGTTTGTCGTGTATTGATAGCCGCAGAAGCCGGCCCCGGTCACGCCCCGGCAGATAACGCCATGGTCCTTCTCAATGGACGCGCACCAGGCATCCAAAGCCTCCTGGGTGTTTGTCCGTCCATATTCGGAATCAAGGATACAGGCAAGCATGCCCATGGAGTCATCGAGCTCCTGGGCAATCACATCGCGCTGTTTCTGGCTTTTCGCCTCCACGATGATGCCGGCGACGCACTGGAACCCACCGCTGGGGGTGCGGAGCATAATACCCTTGGCGATGGGATAGGATTTGTTAGCCATAAAATACCTCCTTTAATTTGTAGGGGTATACTATGCGGATTCAGAAAATTCTATCACGAAAAAGAGAGGCAGCCGTAGCTGCCCCTCGTGGATTGGTTATGTTTTCTTGGGTTTCGACGCCGCAGCAAAGGTCATGCGATTATATCCCAGACTCTTGCCCAACACGTCGAAATAGTCCGACTTATAGTGCGTCGGCTCGGTGAACCCGGCGGCCATAGCATCTTCACGGCTCGCAAAGACTTCACTCAGCATCACAGACAGGAAGCGGGGTGTGTGGACAAGGGAGCCCTTGATTGGCAGCTTGCCCTGCGCCGCCGCCAGCATATCCTCATAACTCAGGACAGTGGCGTTATAGCCGCCGGAGAGGCAGAACACCTTACCCGCCGTCTCTAAATCGTCCTTCACAAAGACATCCGCGATGTCCTCGGCCTGGCGGCATTTTTCCCAGCCACGCTGACCATTCTTTTCCCAACAGATGAAAAACATTTCGAACTCCCCCCTTTTTACAGACAGAACTCCGGCTCGCCGTCATATTCGGTGCCGTATTCCTTGTTGAATTTCTCCACGGTAACACTCGGGACATAGCTGTCGCCATCAGGAACGCCACGGCCATCCCGCAGGACTTCCCGCAACGTCTCAGCATCGCCTTCCATGATAGGTTCCACTTCCTCGTCCTTCAGGTACAGGGAAACCCCCAAGCGTACCCAGGTCTTCTTGAGCGCGGAGTCATTCTTGGAAATCAGTTGGCCCATCTCAATGACGGCGCAGGCAGGAGAGCCTTGGCCAAATAACTCGCTGTCCGGCCAGATGGCGAGGCAGACAGGACCATAGGGGATGTCCTCCTGCGACATAACCCGAACAACATAGGCGCCTACGCAGGAATCACCGTACTTCTCAAAGGTCGGACCCCTGATGGGGGAGGGCGGGCCCAGGAGAATATAGTCCTGAGAGGTTCCACTTCTGGTATAGCCGAACATGCTTTCCGGGTCATCAATTCTAGGAACAGTGTGAAGCATTTTGTTGTCTCCTTTCAATTTGGCAAGTTGCCGCAGCACAGCATGGCTGTGCTTTCCTTATTCAACACAATTTTCCGCTCCTTTCAGCCATCAAACCAAAAGATGAACCGAAGGTCATTCCAGCCCTGGTGCTGAGCCAGGGAATTCCCGTTTATGAACGTGTGGAAGATACCGCTTTCCAGGTCGTATTCCATCGAGGTGACATTAGACACATGGAACACCTCGTTGATTCGCTCCTGGAGTTTTACGAGCTCGTCGGCACCGAGCCATCCGGTATGATGGAGGCGGTATCCCTTGGAGTCCTGCTCAAAATCGTGCCGCGTCACAAAAGACAGATTTTCAGGCAGCCCACGAGGAGGCACAATAGGTTGCCCGCCATATGCCCCGGCAACCAAATCAAAAAAATCGCGGTTACGGAACATGTGCGGCGCGGCATAGTGGTGCCAGGTGTCGTTGTGCTTGACCTCGATGTGCATGTGGATGCTAGTTCCCATGGTGAATTTCCCCTTTCAGTTTGTTATCCTTGGTGGATTTGCTATGGTGATATGCAAATCCGCCGGAAAGGATTCCTGTATACCAAGAAAGCAGCCGCCCCAAAAGGGCGACTGCTTCGTTGTATATCATGGCCACAGGTCCGATTGCGGGCTTCATGGGGCAATAGAGCCTCCAAGCGCATGCCGGAGTACACCGAGCCGCTTGCCCTCCCAGTCCCGAGGCCACCAATTCTTTGGTCGGCTTCAAGGGGCCACGCCCCAAGCGCAATCCCGAAGTTCATCGTGGTGCTTGCCTTCCCGAATCAATCAATATTGTATGCAGTTTCTCCAAATTTCATTCTCCCGTCAGCATCGTGTTTTTGCCCCCATTAGAGGAATAGTTTTTCAAAATTGCATATCAATATCATCAAGCAAATTTTTAAGGGGGAGTTTTCATGAAGTACATCGAAAAGTATGCAGGCGGCACCGCCAAAATCCTTCAGCAGGACGGTCTGATTCGCGGGGATGAGGAGATGCCCTGTCTCGTGTGTGGCGAGCCCACGCAGTTCGCAGACATCTGCTCCGAAGGCCGCTTTTGCAGCGATGCCTACCGTGACAGCTTTCACAAGTGATTTCTGAGGAGGCTTAGGGAGAAACTGCGTGAAAGACCCTCCCATATGGGAGGGTCTCAGTCTGTCGAAAAAAGGCCTGTCTTGCTTCGTTACCAGACAGGCCACAAAGTTAATGAGGGATAAAATGTACGAAGCGGCAGTGGAGGCGGGAGCAAAGCGTTTTCTGGTTTTCCACCTTGCCAGCTTTTTGAGGTTCATGGCAGCAAATTTAAGCCTCACCC
>CAIGRU010001461.1_pt1 | contig 12911 bp, 11 predicted proteins | sample 7351341 | NCBI WGS metagenome assembly CAIGRU01
CTAGAAGCGCATATTGAGCGGCGGCAAACCAGTGTCGTCTGTTCCAGGAGGGACTTGTAAAGGGGGAGTTTTATGAACGTTGTAGAAATGAGGCACATCTCCAAATCATTTCCAGGAACAAAAGCCGTCGATTCGGTGGATTTCTATTTAAAGCAAGGAGAAGTCCTCTCCGTTTTGGGAGAGAACGGCGCCGGGAAAACCACCTTGATGAAAATTCTCTACGGCATGCACTGCATGGACAGCGGGGAAATCTTTTACAAAGGAGAACTCGTTCAGATCAAAAAGCCGTTGGATGCCATAAACCTTGGTATCTGCATGGTTCACCAGCATTTTATGCTGGTTTCCGCATTCACTGTTGCGGACAACATCATTGCTGGAAGCGAGCCTTGCAAGGGCGTCTTTCTGGACAAGAAGCGGGAATACCAGATCATCGAAGATCTGATTAAGCGATTCCATTTCAACATCGATCCTTACGCAAAAGTGGGGACGCTTTCGGTAGGAGAACAGCAACGTGTAGAAATTCTTAAAACCTTGTATCGGGAGGCGGAGGTCATCATTTTGGATGAGCCCACTGCCGTCCTGACCCCGAATGAGGCAAAGGATCTCTTTGTGGTTCTAAATGATTTGCGTAAAAGTGGAAAAAGCATCGTCATCATCACCCACAAGCTGAAAGAAACAAAGGCCATCGCGGACCGGGTTATGGTTCTGCGAGACGGCAAACTGATCTGTGACGACGTGGATCCGAAAACGGCGACCTTCAACGAGCTATCCGACATGATGGTGGGACGTCATATTGAACTAGGCGTCGTGGAACGGTCCAAGCAGAAAGGGGATGTCCTGTTTTCCTTGCATAACCTCAGCCTAGAGGAAAAGGGCCAGAAGCTGCTCCAAGATATCCATTTGGAAATCCGCAGTGGAGAGATACTAGGAATTGCGGGAATTGAAGGAAATGGGCAAAGCCAACTGCTGGACTGCATCACGGGGCAGAGACAACCTCAAAGCATGACGATTACAGTGGATGGAAAGCTGATTTCTGGAGGTCCCAATGTCTTTTTGCGCAATGGTCTGGCCCATATCCCAGAGGACCGAAATTCCATGGGGTTGGTAGCCTCTATGGACATCAGTGATAACCTGATCTTGGGCTATCAGGATACACCAGAATTTTCTAATCATGGTTTGCTGCGCCGCAAGGTCATTGCAGAACAGGCGGATGCCTTAATTTGTGAATTTCTCATTAAGGCTCCTGACGCACAGACAAAAGTAGGAGCTCTCTCCGGGGGCAATGCGCAGAAGGTGGTGGTAGCCCGCGCGATTTCCAAGGCTCCGAAGGTGTTGATTGTTGCCCAGCCGACCCGGGGCGTGGACGTGGGTGCCAGCGAGTATATTCGAGGTCGGATTCGCCAACTGCGGGACGAAGGCGCTGCGATTCTATTGATTTCCGCCGATCTAGATGAGGTCATGCAGCTCAGCGATCGCATTGCCGTGATCTATGAGGGGAAATTTGTATATGAGACGCCGGCGGATGTTTTGACGGATGTGGAACTAGGCCTGTTGATGACCGGCGGTTCCCTGGAGGAGCTGAAAGGAGCGGTACATGAGGCTTGATCACTGGAATGTGTGTCGTAACACTTGGGACGGCATAAAGAAACCGCTTTTGGCGTTTGTTTTGGCATTGACTGTCGGCGGGCTTATGATTGCGGTCAGCGGTTATAATCCCTTCTGGGTGTATTACCAAGTCTTCGCTTTAGCATTCAGCTCTCCGAAAAACATTGCCTCTGTGTTCGCACAGGCCACGCCGCTGATGTTCAGTGGTATTGCATACGCTATCGCTGCGAAATGCGGCCTGGTCAATCTGGGCCTGGAGGGGCAGATGCTCAGTGGCGCCATGACGTCCGCTTTGCTGGGCGTTTACCTGCGGGGGCTACCCATGGCAATCCATCTACCGGCGTGCATTTTGGGTGGAGCCATCGCTGGGGGTCTTACCGGCGGCTTGACTGCCTATTTGAAAAATCGGTTTGGTGCTCGTGAGATTATCACCACGGTGATGCTCAATGAGATTATTGCCCTGCTGGTAGCCTATATGTGCAACGATCCCTTCCGCGCAGAGGGGAGTATTTGGGGTATGACGGAAGAAATTGCAGCGACTGCAAAAATAAGCAAACTGATGAAAAACACGCAGCTGACTTATGCAATTTTTTTGGCCGTTTTCCTAGGTATTACTTTGGAAATTGTCTTAAAGAAAAGCGTTCTTGGCTATAAGATGCAGGTCATCGGCCAAAATCTCCGGGCAGCCCAAACTGCCGGTATTCATGTAAGTCGGGTATTTCTTATCAGCTTTGCTCTCAGCGGCGCGATGGCTGGATTGTGCGGAGCCGTCATGATTCTTGGTGTGAATTACAAGTTTATTGACGGTTTTTCCGATAGCTATGGCTGGTCCGGCATTTCTGTGGCAGCTCTGGCGGCCTATGATCCGCTGATGTCGGTGATCTCCGCAGTGCTCTTTGGCGTTTTAAAGGCTGGCTCGATGATTCTCAACCGGATGTCCAGCGTACCAAAGGAATTTGTCAGCGTGATCCAGGCTTTTGTGGTGGTCTTTGTGGCGGCGCCCAGGATGGTGGACGCCATTGTGTCGATGGTGTGGTTCAAAAAACGTATACCTACCCCTAAAGCCAGAAAGGAGGGATCTACATGACTGTACTGCTTATTGCGGCAACTCTGAGAATGGCAGTCCCGTATATTCTGGCGACTACTGGCGGAGCGTTTTCCGTTCGGGTTGGCATTACCGATCTAGGATGCGAAGGCATGATGATCGGCGGGGCATTTTTTGGTGTCATCGGCTCCTACTATTTCGGAAGCCCTTGGGTTGGAATGCTTTGCGGGGTTCTGGCCGGAATTTCCTTCGCCCTGCTGAACGGGCTGTTGCACATTACCTTCAAGGTCAATCCCGCCATCAGCGGTGTCTGTGTAAACCTGTTGTCTACAGCTTTAGCGCCCCTGCTTCTGAAGCTGGTATTCGACAACGAGAGCATGTCTCCGATTGTTAATAGCTTTGGCAATTACAATGATTCCTGGCTGGCGGCTCTGCCGTTTGTGGGGGAAGTGTTGAAAACCCAGAACGTGATGTTTTTCATCATGCTGGCGGTCGTACTGGTATCTTGGGTTTTTATCTTTAAAACCAAGTATGGCTTGAGGATGCGTATGGTGGGTGAAAATCCGGCAGCTGCCTCTACGGTTGGCCTGAATATGGTACGATACAAGTACTTTGGCGAGGCGATGTGTGGTGCGCTTGCAGGTTTAGGTGGTGTTTACCTGTCTTTGGGCCAATTGAACATGTTCACAGAGGGCATGACGGCCGGACGCGGTTATATCTGTATGGTCATCAATGTGATCAGTGGATACAACCCTCTGCGCGCAGTACTGGGCGGCGTATTTTTTGCTTTTTTTGAGGCTCTGCGCACCGTGGTCCAGAATGCGGCAATCAATGCAAATTTCCTGATGATGATCCCTTATATTATGACATTGCTGGTGATCATCCTCTCTGCCAGGCGTTCCCTGCCACCTGCTGGAATGGGCAAGCACCACGACGATTAAACCTGGGCGAAACAACCCGGATAACGCGCGGGAGCAAACGAGAAACAAGAGTGACACTCGATGGTAGTGTCCACTCTTTTATATAGCCTGACAGATGTAAAAGCACAAATGCTTTTATTGGTATCCCTTTCGGTTGATTTAAGATAGCCCTTTTACAATTCATCATATATTATATATTGACGAAAGAGCTAATACACTTTTGTGCTTATACCCTCTGTAACGGCTATCGTTGCCTGCAAAGGAACGGAAATCTTTTATAAAAAAGAAAACCACAAGCGTAGGGGCAACTCCCGTAAGGAAGTTGTCCCTAGCTATGTGGTTTCTTTGTTTTGGCAGGAATGATCTGAACTTTTGCGGAGAGGTTCTGCGCTCACTTTCCAAGATATAATTTTATGGCAGCATCCAAAATTGCAGCCTCTTCATCCGTCAGGGTCCAATCGAAGCTGCTGCAGTTCTCCATAATACGCTCCCGGTGCTGAACACCCACGATAGAGGAAGATACAAACGGCTTTTGTATACACCAGTTGATGGCGATCTGGGCCAGCGGGATTCCGCCGTGTGCCTCTGCGATTACATCCATAAGGCTTACCAGCTTCATGATCTTGCTGAACATGGGTTCCTTAAAATGTTTGTAAAAGCGGCTGCGGTTATCAGTGGGCGGAAATTTGGGACGCTTTCGGTAGGTCCCAGTTAAAATACCAGCGCCAAGGGACCCGTAGGCCATGACTCCCATTCCTTGCTCGGCGGCCCACTGCATTTGATTTTCGTTGGAGCGGAATACCATGGAATATTGAGGTTGATAGGCTTCGATCAGGCCATATTTGCACGCTTCAACAATCTGCTCTTTGCTGAAATTGGAAACGCCGATATGGCGGATTTTTCCTTGTCGCTTCAAATCGTTTAGAGTTTCCATAGTTTCTTCGATAGGGACGCTGGCATCAGGCCAATGGATGAGATACAGGTCGATATAATCTGTGCGGAGATTCCGCAGCGAGGTTTCACACTCTCGGAGAATTACGGAGGGCGCGCAGCTTCGCACATATTTTCCATTGATAAATTCCGTGCCGCATTTTGTAACGATATAGACCTTATCCCGGATGCCCATGTCCTGAACAACTTGGCCCACGTAATCCTCCGCGATTCCTCCATTGTAAGCAGGAGCGGTGTCTATAAAATTTATGCCGCTTTCAATGGCTGAACGGATGGCGTCCAGACGAACATCCTCAGAATTCTCATCCCAGCCGGATCCGCTGATGCCCCATGTGCCAAGTGCTATCTCAGAAACTTGACATCCTGTCTGTCCAAAGGGTGTGTAAATCATTTGAATTGTTCTACCAGCTACTGACCATCCCTTAGTTTGGTCGATGGTGCGATCAAGTAGCCAGTCTCCTTTCTAAATAAGATTTGGCAAAACTCCGTTTTTTGATGACCTCCGGAATGTGTGCTTTTTCTATAGTAAATATTTCACTTGTCTATAAGAACATAGATGCAAATTCTCGTCGCCACCTACTATAACTATTTATTAGCAGAGCACCTCTTTCGCTACATCTATATTCTACCAAAATACAGCATTTATAGCAATCATTTTTTAGATATTTATCAGTAGTAAGATAAATTTGAGACGCATTGAGAGGCACATTAAAGAGGCGATTGCCGTCGCATACCAGCGCATCTTCCATTGGACTGGTTTCCAAAGAAACATCGTAGAGATGAGATTATTTGCAAACTGATAACGATGCCGGGTCGCCTTACTATCAGGAATCGGTAAATACATAAACAAAAGGATGCTTCTTTAATGCGTTTTCTATAGAAGCTCCTATCCAGATACTTGCCGTCAGCATGACACCCAAGTTTGCTGTGTCCTGCCTTGGCACATCAACACGGGGGCAAGCCGAGCGGGAAGTGGTGCGGACGAGTACTTTTCCATTCCAGTCCAGCGTCAGACCAAAAAAGAGCGGGAAGTTGAGAAAATATATGACCATCATTCTTTCCCACCTGCTGTCTGCGAATATTTGGAGGACTTTTTGTAAGAGAGCATTCAGTCTGAACGGCAAAAGTATATGATAGAGCTGAATGGGCTGTGTTGGGAGAAAGGCAAGTTGGAATGCTAGTGGAAGAAACGACTAGAGGCGCACTATAATGACGCTGTCCCTCACGATCTCATGAAAAGGAGTAGAGGAAAATCGCCAAACAGCTAGCGGTGCTTAACAGCGAGGTCAAAGCCCAAAAATGAGCTTTTGTATAACTGCTAGATGGCTAGCTGTCAACTCGTTTTGTTTGTAGCTTTTTGCCAAAGCTTTTTACGGGATACCTCCACTGGCCAAGTTGGCGGTTTCCGAATCCAATGGATAACAGCTGAACACTTCCTGCTATCCAGCTGATTACTTAATATTTTAGACACCACCGACTTGTGTTTTCCGCCGGAAACTGCTATACTAATAAAATCCATCGGTATGCTTACTTCTTCATCAAGGAATCAAGGAGCGCGCCATGAACAATAAAAAACTCTCCCGCCTGCTGGAGCCCAATTTACAATTTTATTTCTTCTGTCTCTTGGCCTTCACCCTGGCTGCCGTCACTGTCAGCCCCCCGCTGGCCCTGGCGGAGGGCATCGCCACCGTGGCGCTGTACGCCTATTTCGTCCGCAGCAACAAAAAGCGCCGCCAGAGTGTCTTGCAGTATATCGACAACGTGACGGGAAACGTAGATACCGCCAGCAAATCCACCCTCATCAACTCCCCGCTCCCCATCATGGTTTTCCGCCCCGACACCGGAGAGGTCATCTGGAGCAACGAGAACTTTCTCCAGCTGGCGGGGGTCCGGGAGCATCTTTTTGAGATGAAGGTGGAGGACGCCGCCCCGGAGTTCCCGGTCCAGTGGCTGCTGGAGGGGCGGCAGGAGTGTCCGGAGCGGGTCCACATGAACAACCGCCGTTTCCGGGTCTACGGCAGCCTGGGCCGGGCGAAGGGTCGTGGTGGGGAGCAGAACCTGGTGGCTACCACCTACTGGGTGGACACCACGGAGATGGACCGCCTCCGGGAGGACTTCGATGCCACCCGGCTGGTAGTGGGCATCGTCATGGTAGACAACTACGAGGACATGATGAACGCCTGTGCCGACACCCAGCGCAGCGCCGTGCTGGCCCAGATTGACGAAAAGCTGGGCAGCTGGGCCGCCGTGGGAAACGGCCTTCTCATCAAGACGGAGCGGGACCACTACCTCTTCCTCTTTGAGGAGCGGTACTACAGCCACTTTGTAGAGGAAAAATTCTCCGTCTTGGACGCCATGCGGGAGATTAAGGTGGGAGAGGGCGGCCACCCCACCCTCTCCATCGGCTTAGGCCGGGAGGCGGACGGCATCCCCGCCCTGTACAAAAACGCCGCCCTCTCCCTGGAGATGGCCCTGAGCCGGGGCGGCGACCAGGCGGTGGTCCGGGGAAAAACGGACTTTGCCTTCTATGGAGGAAGGGCCAAGACCACGGAAAAGCGCACCAAGGTCAAGTCCCGGGTCATGGCCAACGCGTTGGGAGAGCTCCTGGCGGACTCCCAGGACATCTACGTCATGGGCCACAGCTTCGCCGACATGGACGCAGTGGGCGCCGCCGTGGGCGTTTGCTGCGCCGCCCGGAAGCTGGGCCGGAGGGCCCAAATCGTCATTGAGCCGGAGAAGAACGCCGCCCAGTCCGTGCTGGCCATGCTCCGGGCACTGCCGGAGTATGAGGACGTGTTCGTAAACCCGTCGGAGGCCTTCGTGAAGATGCGCCCCGGGACGCTGCTGGTGGTGGTGGACACCAACCGGCCGGATTTGGTGGAAAGCCCCCAGATTCTGGAGTCCAGCAGCCGGGTGGCGGTCATCGACCACCACCGCCGGGCCGCCAGCTATATTGAAAACGCCGCCTTCAGCTTCCACGAGCCCTACGCCTCCTCGGCGTCGGAGCTGGTGACGGAGCTGCTGCAATACCTCATCGAGCCGTCCAACCTCCTGCGGGAGGAGGCGGAGGCCCTGCTGGCCGGCATCGTGCTGGATACCAAGCACTTTGTCCTCCGCACCGGGGGGCGGACCTTCGAGGCGGCGGCCTTCCTCCGCCGGGCGGGGGCCGACACGGCGGACGTGCAGCGCCTCTTCCAGGGAGACCTGGAGGGCATGGTGTCCAAGTACGACGTGATTCGCCAGGCGGAGCTGTACCGGCCCGACGTGGCCCTGGCCGTGGTGGGCCAGGACGGCGTAGACCGGGTGGCCGCCGCCCAGGCGGCGGATGAGCTTTTGACCTTGAAGGGGGTCAAGGCCTCCTTTGTGGTGTACCGCAGCGGGACGGCTATTCTAATGAGCGGGCGGTCCCTGGGGGAGATCAACGTCCAGGTGATTCTGGAGGCCCTGGGCGGCGGCGGCAACTCCGCCACCGCCGGAGGGCGGATTGAAAACGGGGATATTCTGGACGTGCGGGAGCGGCTGACCCAGGCCATCGACGCCTATTTTGAGAAATAAGGGGGGCGGCATATTGAAGTTTTTAAAGACCTATGCGGTGTGTCTGGTGGTTTCGGAGGTGTTTTTGTTTTTCGGCGGATACATGCTGTTTGATTTCCAGGACCACCCCTTTCGCGCTTTTGCGGCCATCGCATTTGTGCTGGCGGTCGTCATAACGGTGTGGCTGGCGCAGGAGGAGCGGATCGACGCGCTGGAGAAACGGATTCAAGCAATGGAAAACCCAGAACATTCTAATGATTCAGAGAATAAGGAGAATAACCAATGAAAGTCATTTTACAGCAGGACGTGAAGGGCCAGGGCAAGAAGGGCCAGATGGTGGAGGTCTCCGAGGGCTACGCCCGGAATTTCCTCCTGCCCCGAAAGATGGCCGTGCCCGCCACGGCGGACGCCATCAACACCATGAACCTGAAAGAGAAGGCGAAAAAGGCCGAGGAGGCCCGCCAGAAGGCCCTGGCGGAGGAAACCGCCGAAAAGCTCAAGGAGTGCATGGTGAAGCTCACGGCCCGGGCGGGGGCGGGAGGCAAGCTCTTCGGAGCCGTCACGACGAAGGAAATCTCCGAGGGGCTTCAGAAGCAGTTCGGTATCGACATTCCCAAGCAGAAGCTGGTGCTGGAAGAGCCCATCAAGGCCTTCGGCAATTACGAGGTCAAGGCCCGCCTGGGCTTTGAGGTGGTCGCCACCGTTTACGTATCCGTGTTTGAGGAAAAATAACGCCCGATAGGGAGGAAGGCGGTTCACCATGGCAAACGAGGACCTGCTCCTGCGCCAGATGCCCCACAGCCTGGAGGGGGAGCAGGCGGTGCTGGGGTCCATGCTCATCGACCCGGACTGCGTGAAGAACGTGATGGACCGGCTCCGCCCCGGGGACTTCTACCTCCGGCAGAACCGGGAGATTTTCGAGACCATCTACACCATGTTCTCTTACGCCCGGCCCATCGACGGCATCACCGTCTTTGGGGAGATGGAAAAGGCCGGGCTCACCGACGACAACACCCGCTCGTACCTGGCCCAGCTGATGGAGATTACCCCCACCAGCGCCAACGTGCTGGAATATGCCGCCATTGTCCGGGACAAGGCCCTGCTCCGGTCCGTCGCCCAGGCGGCGGGGGAGATCACCGCCCTGGTCCAGGAAGGCATGGGAGAGGCCGGAGAGATTTTGGAGGCCTCGGAGCAGAAGATTTACGCCATCCGCCGGGGCCAGAGCGCCCAGGAGATGGTACCCCTGCGACAGGTCCTCCCCGATGTGCTGGACCGGCTCAGCGAGATGAGCGAGCACGAAAACCACCTCCCCGGCCTCTCCACGGGCCTCTCCGCCATTGACCAGAAGATCACGGGCCTGAACAAGTCGGACCTGATTCTCCTGGCGGCCCGGCCCGGCATGGGCAAGACCTCCCTGGCGCTGAACGTGGCGCTGAACGTGGCCCGGGAGGGAAAGACCGTGGCGGTTTTCTCCCTGGAGATGTCCCGGGAGCAGCTGGCCACCCGGCTCCTTAGCTCCGAGGCCCTGGTGGAAAACAACCGCCTGCGCACCGGCCTCCTCCGGGAGACGGACTGGGAGAAGATCGCCGGGGCGGCCACGGTGCTGAACCGGCTGGACATCCGCATCGACGACAACCCTCTTTTGTCCGTGGCGGACATGAACGCCAAGTGCCGCCGCCTGGATGGCCTGGCCCTAGTGGTGGTGGACTACCTCCAGCTGATGACCTCCGCCGGGGGCAGCGGCCGGGGCGGCGAGAACCGCCAGCAGGTGGTGTCCGACATGTCCCGGATGCTGAAAATTATGGCCAAGGAGCTGAATGTGCCGGTCATCTGCCTGAGCCAGCTCTCCCGCGCCAACGAGAAGCGGGACGACAAGCGCCCCATGCTTTCAGACCTCCGAGAGTCCGGCGCTATCGAGCAGGACGCGGACATCGTGCTGTTTTTGTACCGGGACGACTATTACAACGAGGATTCGGAAAAGCACAATATTGCGGAGTGTATCGTGGCGAAGAACCGCCACGGAGAAACCGGCAAGGTGGAGCTCCGCTGGATGCCGGAGTACACCCAATTCTCCACCTTGGACAAGCGCTATGACGACGAGGACTGAACTCCTGGAACGGGCCCCCTACGCCATTTTGCCCCGGCGGGGGGAGAAGGTCCTCTGCGCCGTCTCCGGGGGCCTGGACTCCATGTGCCTGCTCCACATGCTGAAAGCGTGGTGCGAAGAGCAGGGCGGACAGGTCGCTGCCGCCCACTTCAACCACCGGCTTCGGGGCGCAGCGGCAGACCGGGACGAGGAGTTTGTCCGGGAAACCTGCGCCCGGTGGGGGATTCCCCTGGCCGTGGGCCAGGGGGACGTAGGGGAATACGCCAAACGGGAGGGGCTTTCCACGGAGGAGGCCGCCCGGAATCTGCGGTATGCCTTTTTGCGCCGGGCGGCGGCGGAACGGGAGTGCGAACGCCTTTACACCGCCCACCATGCCGACGATAACGCGGAAACTGTCCTGCTGAACCTGATTCGCGGGACGGGCCTCGCGGGCCTCACGGGTATGGACTGGGAGCGGGACGGGCTCTGCCGCCCCCTGCTGGGTGTGACCCGGGAGGAGCTGGAAGCCTACGCCGCCCGGTGGGGCGTTCCCCATGTAGAGGACGAGACCAACGCCGACCCGGAGGCCGCCGCCCGGAACCTGCTGCGGCTCCAAGTGATGCCGCTTTTAAAGGAACTGAACCCCCGGGCTGTGGAACACATTTGCGGTACGGCACGGCGGCTCCGGGGAGTAGACCGCTCCCTGGAACAGGACGCCGCCGCCCGCACGGCCCGTGTGGAGGTTCAGGAGGGCCGGGTAACCCTTTCCATAGAGGCGCTGGCAGAGGCTCCGGCAGCGGTCCGGCCCCGGATGCTGCTGCGGCTTTTTGATCTTTTGGGCGTGGGGCGGAAGGACATCGGAGCGGCCCACCTGGAAGCTTTGATGGACCTGACCCGCCGCACGGCCTGGGGAAAGGAAGGACGGTTGAGCCTCCCCCGTGGCGTCACGGCCCGGTATTGCCGCCGGTGGCTGATTTTGGAAACCCGGCCCCAGCTCTTGACAGAGGTCCAGCTGGTCCCGGGGCGGCCCCTTCGCTGGGGGGACGATACCCTGACCCTGCTGGACGAACCGGAGGGAGAGGGAATTTCCTTCTTCTGGAAAGGAAGGCCGGGCCAGAGCCCGGTGGTCACGGTGGCCCCCTGCCCGCCGGGGGAGCGGTTGACCCTGCCGGGGGCCCGGGGGGGCCGGAGTGTGAAGCGGCTTTGCCTGGACGGTCACATTTCCCTGGCGGAGCGGGACCGCCTGCCCGCTATTTACGTGGAAGGCAAACTGGCCGCCGTGTGGCGGCTGGGCGTGGATATTGCTTTCGCGCCGGAAGGCCGGGTGCCCTGCCGGTTTATCAAAATTGAAAAAACAGAAAAACATATCGAGGAGGACGGACATGATGCGCAGTGAAATGGAGCAAGATATCCTGAAGGTACTGGTGACCGAGGAGGAGCTGAAGGCCCGGGTAGCGGAGATGGGCGAGGAGCTCTATGAGAAGTTCCAGGGGAAGAAGCCGCTGTTCCTGGGGGTCTTGAAGGGCAGCTTCGTCTTTATGACGGACCTGGTCCGGGCCTGCCAGCTCAAAAGCGACGTGGAGTTTATCGCCGTCAGCTCCTATGGAAACGCGACGGCCTCCTCCGGTCGGGTGCAGATTGACCACGATCTCCGGCAGGACATCACCGGGCGGCATCTGATCATCGTGGAGGACATCCTGGACTCCGGCAACACGCTGGCCTTTTTAAAGGCGTATTTCCTGACCAAGGGCGCGGCGTCCATCACCATCGTCACGCTGCTGGATAAGCCCGCCCGGCGGGAGAAGGCCATCACCGCCGATCTCTCCGGCTTCACGGTGCCCGACGAGTTCGTGGTGGGCTATGGCCTGGACTACGCCCAGCTGTACCGGAACATCCCCTACATCGGCGTGCTGAAACCGGAGGTCTACGCCGGGAAGTAACACCCCGCTGTCACGGGACAGCCTAAAGGAGGAATGCCGTCGTGTCCAAGCAAAACCGTACCTCCAACCTCAGCTTTTTGATGCTGGGGCTGGTAATTCTGCTGTGCCTGAGCTGGATCTGGCAGATGAACAGCCAGAGTGAACGGATGGAGTTTTCTCGGGTGGAGCAGCTGTTCCGCCAGGAGAAGGTGGAGTCCTTTGTCATCCGGGACAACACCCTGCTGATGACGCTGCGGGGGGAGCCGGAGGGCCGCAACACCCTGCGCTATGAGCTCTACGACTTCGATTTGTTCTACGACAGCCTGGGTGAGTTGGTGGAGGAGCAGACCGCCAAGGGGATCATCACTTCGTATGACTACCAGCAGGACCACTCCACCAACTGGCTGGAGATTCTGCTGCCGGTCCTCCTGTCGGTGGCGCTGATCGGCGGTTTGGGCTACCTCTTCCTCCTCCGGGGGCAGGCAGGCGGCATGGGGGCGGACCGCATGGCCCGCTTTGGCTCCGCCCGAACCCGGGTCCTCTCGGAGAAGGACAAGAAGGTCCGCTTTGAGGACGTGGCCGGGGCGGAGGAGGAGAAGGAGGAGCTCCAGGAGATTGTGGAATTCCTACGGGACCCCCGGCGTTTCATCTCCCTGGGAGCCCGCATCCCCAAGGGTGTGCTGTTAGTGGGCCCTCCGGGCACGGGCAAGACGTTGCTGGCCAAGGCCGTGGCCGGGGAGGCCGGGGTGGGCTTCCTCTCCATCTCCGGCTCCGACTTTGTGGAGCTGTACGTGGGCGTGGGCGCGTCCCGGGTCCGGGATTTGTTTGAGCAGGCCAAGAAAACCTCCCCC
>CAIGRU010001464.1_pt1 | contig 12897 bp, 9 predicted proteins | sample 7351341 | NCBI WGS metagenome assembly CAIGRU01
TCACAGAGATATTTCTTTCGGGAGAGGCGTATCTGGAATTTATGGAAAAGGAGCCGCCGCTTGATCTTCTTTTTCTTGATATTAAGTTGGGCGGGGTAGATGGCGTATCAGTGGGACAGAAGCTGAGACAGGATATTTTAAATGAGGTCACGCAGATTGTATATGTGTCTTCGAAACAGGGTTATGCCATGTCTCTTTTTCAAAACAGACCAATGGACTTCCTGCTAAAGCCGGTGGATCAGGATACCGTAGACCGGATCATGCAGGAATACAGGCGTGTGTATGACAGACAGAATCATTTCTTTGAATTTCAGATTGGCAGGGCGGAGCACAGGATTTCCTTTGGTACGATTCTTTATTTCCAGTGTGAGGGTAAGAAGATTCATATTGTGACATGCGATGGCCAAAGACGGCAATTCTATGGATCTATGAAAAAAGTGGAGGAGCAGCTTGACAGGAATGTTTTCTGTGTCATTCATAAGTCTTATATTGTCAATGCTGCTTATGTTTCTGAGTTTCGGACCTATGAGGTTATCATGGTAACAGGGGAGGCACTGCCGATCAGCCAGCCGATGCATAAGAATGTGCAGAATTGGTTGTTGGAAGTATATATAAAAAAACGAAGGTTGTAGTTATGGAGTTAAAATTTTATGAATTGTTGCTCAGTGGATCGCTCAATGTGCTGAGCGTGTATGTCAGTATGAAGGTATTGAGATTATTCCTGTATCGTAAGAAGGAAAGGACGGGAATTGCCGTACCGCTTTATTTCTTCGTATGGTTGGTGAACTGGCTGGTTTATGTGATCTTGGAAAATTATTATCTCACAGCGCTGTCCATGAGCTGCGGATTGTTGCTTGTGGCTGGGATTCTCTATGAAGGAAACACCGGAAAAAGAATAACTGCTGTTGCAGTGTCGATAGCGTTTATCATAACGGCCGAGGAAATTGTGTGGAGGATTATGGATCTTATAGGATTAAGAACAGATCATAAAGCAACCGGAAACCTGTGTGCAATTCTTTTGCCTTTGAGTATTCTTTTTATTCTTGAGAGAAAAGTGTCTCTTGATAAGAGTATACGGCTGTCAGGAATCCATTACTTTTATGTGATATTGGTCAATATCGGAAGTATTATATTAACAGAATTGTTTTTCAGAGCAGAGATTACGAATAAGTATGTTATTCTGGGTACAGCTGTCATATATCTGCTCAATGTAGCTGTATGCTTTCTATATGAGAGGGTAATTGAATCCTATCAGGAGAAATTAAAAGCAACGGTCATGGAAGAGCAGATTAAAATGTATAGGCAGAAGTTTGACATGGTCAAACAATCCCAGAGAAACCTGCAATCCGTGCGCCATGATATGAAGAATCATTTGCTTCGGATCAGTGATTATCTGCAGAATGAGAAATATGAGGAGGCGGAAAGGTACATAGAGCAGATGGAAGGCAGACTGGAGACTGCCAGAGAATACATACGGACAGGAAATCTGGAGATCGATGCTATCTTGAATCACAAATTGGGCATTGCAGAAGAAGCGGGCTGCAAAACAGAGATAAAAGCGGATATTCCGGAACAAATGTTTATGTCGGATTTTGATCTGACTGTCCTGCTCGGAAATTTGCTGGATAATGCTGTTGAGGCTCTGCAGAAGATGGAAGAAAAGTTTTTGAGTGTTGAGATCCAATACATGAAGGGAGTCTTATATCTTAGTGTTTCTAATTCTTTCCAAGGAGTATTGCATAGGATGGACGAGAAAAGGGACAGATTTCACAGTACGAAGAAGAATCCAAAGAACCATGGAATTGGGCTGCTGAATATTGAAGATATTGTGAACAGATATCATGGAGAAATGAAGATAGACAGTGGCAGCGGAATCTATAGAACGGATCTTATTTTGTATGTGCAGGACAGTGAAGTCTGGAAGTAAACTTCCATTATGTATTCAGGGGTATTGCAGGCATAGACAGCAATATCCATCTGGAGTTTGAGGTTTTAAATCATAGTTCGATTTGTAGAGGCAGTAGGGCGGAAATTCCATACTCTGCTTTTGAGGGAGCAAGGCGAGCGAAAAAGTCAAGTGTTATGAGTGGTGACGTAGGAGTCGAGCACAGTGCTTAAGTGCTTGCACCGGGGGTAGTTGATTGAAAAAGGATGGATGAGAGATACTGCGATTGCGGCATCTCTTAATTTTTTCCCTGTAGAGATTAGATTTTTCCAAGATGAGAAAATGAGGAAATTTATATGTTATACTTACAAAAGTAATAAGATTAAATTAGAAAAGGAAAATAAGTGTGTGGAGAGATTTTAAGGAAGCTGGTAAAGGAAATGCGAGGGATGGATGGTGAAGTTAATACGATTATTCAAAACACCAAATGCGTATTATGCCTTTGATGCTGTCAAAGGCAAACTTATTGAGATACAAAAAGAATCATATGAGTATCTTAAGAAGGAGAATGGTTTAGAAGGAGTCACAAGGGAGTTATTAGAATTTCAGGAACAGGGATTTTTTAGTGGAAAGAGTCCAGTCAAACGTATTTCGCATCCTTATGCGGATGTATTAGATGTATATATGAAACGGAAAGTTGCAAAGATAACACTGCAGGTGACGCAGCAGTGCAATTTCCGTTGTACATATTGTATTTACTCGGAAGATCATAACCTGCAGCAAAGGAACCATTCCAACCGTAGAATGGATTTTAGAGTTGCAAAAAGAGCAGTCGATTTTTTATGGGAGCATTCTATAGACAGTTCGGATGTTAACATAGGATTTTATGGGGGAGAACCGCTGTTAAATTTTGACTTGGTTCGTCAGGTGGTCGAGTATAGTAAGAAGATATTTTATGGAAAAGTCCTTACATATAATATAACCACAAATGGTTCTCTTTTAGAAGACAATATTGTAGATTTTTTGAAAGAGAATCATGTTAGCTTAATGATAAGCTTGGATGGACCAAAATCGATTCATGATCATAACCGGAGGTTTGGGAACGGTGAGGGCACATATGATGTTGTGATGTCAAAAATTCAGAGAATCCGTGAAAGGCATCCGGATTATTGGGAAAGTATTCAATATAGTATGGTAATGGATCCAGTGAATGACTTTGCGGAAATCAGTGGGATATGCCAGAATGAAGTAATTGTCCCTCAGAAACTTTTCGCATCTCTGATTGATATGGATTATGATAATGCAGTAGCTGAGGTCTCTGAGATATATGTAGAAAATTTTCAGTATAGTATGTTCTTGGCATTTTTGGCTTATTGGAATCGTTATCCGGAAGAAAAGGTTTCGGCTATCTCCATTAAGCAGGTAGAAACTATTTTGGGACAGCTGTATCATATAGACATGATGGGAGAACTGCGGGAAGCGGATATACCGGCTGGTCCATGTATTCCTGGCGCAATGCGTATGTTTGTTGATGTGGATGGACAAATTTTTCCATGTGAACGGGTAAGCGAACAGTCAGAGGCTATGAAAATTGGTAATATTGGATCTGGGTTTGATTTGGATAAGGTCAGACAGTTATTGGAGGTTGGAAAGCTGACAGAGGATAATTGTAAAGATTGTTGGTGTTTTCGGATGTGTAATCAGTGTGCAAAAAAGGCGGATGGCGGAAAGGGGGAGTTGATGTCTCAAGCTAGGCTGCGGTATTGTATAAACAGTATGAGGGAAGCTTATATTAAACTGCGGGAATATATACTGATACAGGAAGTTCCAGTATATTATAAAGAGCAGATCAGAAAGACAGATGGTGAGGTAAGGTTATGAAAAAAGCAGTGTTGTTTCCGTTTGAAAAGGTATTGCTTCCGGTTGTCAGACATTTTCAGGAACTGCAGACGGAGTATGAACTGACAGAAATAATTGCTCTGCCTGGAATGGGGTTGAGTAGCAAAGATGCCGGAATTGCCTGTAACCAGCCGTTAATTGGTGTTCAGGTTGTTGATAAGTTAGATACAGAAAGCAGCAATTGGGATACATTGATCTTGGTTCGGGAGTATTTACCGGTAGGATTTGGTGAACAGGATATGGTAAATACTTTGCTGTCTTGTAAGAAAGAACTGGTTGTACTGGAGCACAGCAGGGATCGTCTTCCTCAGTGGCTTTTGCAGTTGAGTAAAGAAGAGGCGTCTCTTAGATTGGTATTACCGAAGGAATTTTGGGAGCAGGAAGTGCAGGCGACAGGTTACGAGGGAATTCATACACCGGTTCTCCTTATTGGGGGAGTGGTGGAGGAAGCGGATGTTCTGGAAGTTACGATTTTGGCCACAAAGATTTTAAAGGATATGGGACTTGAGGTGGCAACAGTAACAAAAGAATCCGCTGCAGGGATTTTTAATTTTTTAGATTTCAAACCACTGTATTCCGAGTGTAGGAATGAAGCGGAAAAAATCATCAGACTAAATCATGTGCTTCAAATAATAGAGAAAGAAATGATTCCGGACATCATTGTAATAGAAGCGCCGGATGCTCTAATCCGATACAATGATCTTGCACCTAATGGATTTGGAATCTGGACCTATATGTTGAGCCAAGCAGTGCAGATAGATTTTATGGTCTGCTGTTTGCCGTATGACTTGGCACAGACAGATTTTCTGAAACTTCTTGATCAGGATTTTCGATTGCGCTATGGGACGGGAATCGGTATGGCTCATGCCAGTAATGCATTGGTAGATTCTGTAGATTTGATCAATAGCAAACGCCTGTCTATTTTTTATGATATATTTGACAGAATGGAGGTTGCTGTCAAGGAGATATGGACAGAAACGGAGATACCTGTCTGCAACGTGATTAGTCATGCAGATAGATTTGGCATCTATTTACATAGTTTACTGGAGAGTGGGGAATAGGTTGATGAAGAGCGAGAAAGAGATATATCTCTTTATTTTACAAATTCTGGAACGGCAATTTGGAATTACAAAGGAATTGTTCGGAGAAAGGTACAAGGAAGTCCGGTTAACATCAAAAGCCATTGGACTGACGGGTCTGGATTTGGTTTATCTGTTGTTTGAAATTGAAAAAGAATATGGGATACGAATTGGTGCTACATCTCTTGATGATCATGGATTTGATTCTGTGGCAGGAATAGCCAAGGCGGTGTTACTTGCAAGTGAAAGGTAATTACCATTGGAAAATGGATAATTATAATTTGATTCAGAAAGTGAGGTGAAAGCGATGAAGATTAAAAAAGCAAAAGGTGTGCAGCATTCTGTGGAGGGTTATGTATGCGCGTGCTTGATGGCAGGCTGTTCCTGTTCGTCTAATTGTCAGTGCATGTCTTCAGATAGATATGCTGGGACATATAGTGGCAACCAAGGCTCTTATCATTCTACAACAGATTCTGTGCAAAATGGACTGGAAAGATAACGAAGGATTTTGCCAAGGGAACGTTCGGGAAGACAGTAAAAACTTCCGGAACGTTCCTTTGGTTTTAAACTGTATATAGAAAAAAGAGAAAGCAGGTCATATATGGTAGCAAAATTATTCTGGAAATCAGTCATACGGAGAAAAGGGAGCCTGTTACTGCTGATGATTCTGATTGTTACGGCATCTTTTGGGTTCATGCTGCGGGCCGTGGAGTATCTTGCGGTGAGCCGGGAGATTGACCGGATCGCTCAAGAGTATCAGCAAATCGGAACGTTGTCTTCGGCGGACGGTATTGTTACAGAGGGAGTCCCACTTGTGGAGGAGAGCCCTTACGTGGAGTTTGTGGATATTAATCGTTCCTGTATTGCTATCCTTTCCGATATCTATAATGCGGACGTGGATGGAGGAATCTATTATGATTGGTATTCGAAATACGGCATAAATATCAATGAATTCATGGTCTGGGCGGAAGTAGAGGCGGAGGTGGATGAGGAAATTGCCGGCAAGCTTAAGACCAGGATGTATTATCTCCGGGTGAAGGAAGGGGTTTATGGATATCCGGAATATACGGAACCGGGATTAACGATCATTCTGCAGGCGGGAGCATCAGTCCCCAGGATGGAGGAAGGGAAGACCTATCTCATCAGGGTATTTCTGGATCCGTTTGCCAGCATGAACCAGTATGGCGATAGGATGACTGTCGGAATAAGGCCTTTGGAAGAAGGGGTGTGGTTTCTGGAAGGAGAGCCGGATGGGGAGATACCCGAAAAGTACATGAGTGAGGATGCAGCGTTACAGGAGAGGAACCGCCATGCCATGGTGGCGATCACTACGGCTGACATGAGTTCCATGCCCTGGGCGCAGGAGAGCACTAAGTTTTTTTATCTGGAAGAAGGGCGGTGGCTGAACAGGCAGGACCAGGAAGAGGGACGGATGGTATGCGTAGTCATGAAACGGTTCGCCGAGATAAGGGGGCTCGGTGTGGGGGAAACGCTGACGCTGACGCTGCAGGATAAAGAAGCTGCTCACGGAGGATATTCGTTAAGCACTGACGACACATGGGAGACGGATGACAAGACGGAAGTGACACTGGAGATCGTGGGAATCTACGGGAATCTTTACGGTGGCCTGGCAAACGATCCGGGCTGGATCTCACTGACTTATTATGATACTGCAGAGACCTATCTTCCGGCCAGCTGCATGCCTGGGCATTATGTGGAAGACGGCGATATCCTGTATAATTGCTTCAGCTTTGTACTGAAAGATCCGGTGGACAAGGAGGCGTTTCTGGCGGAAATGACGCAAAAGCTGGAGCCGCTTGGCATTTCTGTCAATTTTGTGGAAAACAACTGGGATGCTTTCTGGATGTCGGCAAAAGAGATTCGGCAGGGTACCTTTTACAGTTTTATGCTTTTTCTGGCCGTGCTGGCGCTGATTCTTGTGACGGTGGCGTTTTTGTATACATGGCAGCGGAAGAAGGAGACTGCCATAGCCCGTGCTGTCGGCGTCCCGGCACAGAAAACCGCATTCTGCGCCTGTCTGCCCCTGATGGCATTTGGAGCGGCGGGGATTCTGGCAGGAGGTGTCCTGGGCTGGCAATTTGGCTTGGAGCAAGCCGGGAAAACGCTTGCGGCAGTGGAGGGAGGCGGCAGGGCGGAGCTTCCTCTGTTTTGGTTTGGAGTGATCTGCCTGTCGATATGGCTGTTGCTTGCTGTGATCCTGTCAGGATGGAATCTAGCCTATGCCCAGAGGCCGGTGCTGGAGATCCTGCAAGGCGGTGTGGCAGGAAGACAAAAAAGGTGTATGAATGCAGATACTGGCAAAAGGCCGGAAGCAGTCGGAAAGCTTTACGATCCTGAGGAGAAGGAAGAAAATGGGAAACCGGACGTTTTCATGGAGCGGGCAGCTCGCCGGATGGAAGAAGCAGATGCATTACAGGACGATATGAGAGCTGCAGTCTCCAGGATGCCGGCGGTGGCAGCCCTCAGGTTCATGGGGCGGCATCTGGGGCGTTTTTCCCTGCGGTCTGTGTGCGCTCTGCTGGTGGCTGCGGTCTTTGTCACCGCTTCCTGTTGCCTGCGGGAGTCCATCCGGGACGGAGAGGAGGAAGTGGACGGTCTGTACCGCACTACCATTGTGGAAGCGGATGTCGGAAAGAGGAATCCGGAGGTATCTACATTGGGACACGGCGGGGCATATGTTAAAGAAGGAACGGTGCAGGGACTTCTTGCTACCGGACAGATTCTGAACGCTTTCCTGGTGGCAGGGGCAGAAGGGGAACTTGGCAAGCTGGAGGAGGAAGAGAGGGAGACAATGTCCTTTGCAGGGATAGATGATGTGGAACAGTATTCTGCTTCCGGGGTTTGGGACAGTATGGAAATTCATTACAGGGATGGATACGGGGCTGAGCTGTTTGGAAAAGAATATGAGGTAAACAACAGACGTGGCTCGTCCTGGGATAAACCAGTGGTGATTCTGCCGGAGGAATTGTGGGCACGGTGGGAAGCTGACCTGGAAGAAGAGTTCTGTGTTAAGATTGCGGGAACTGTAGTGCCAGTGGAGATCGGAGGCTGGTATAAGACCATGTCACTGTCTGTGGTGGGAACTGATGTCCCCCTGCTGCCGATGTCGGTCTTAAGACAACTGGAAGGGGAGCTCCTTTATTATGGGACAGTACAGTTTACGCTTGACCCGGAGAAGAACCGGGAGCTGGAGGCATTCCGGGAGAAGGCCGGGCAGATTATAGAAGCTCCCGGGGCAGGCATGCAGGAGCTTTCCCTTCTGATCTTGGACGGGGAATTGAAGCAGGCAGTGGAACCATTGGAAAAGAATATATCTTTCATGAAAATCCTGTACCCGCTGGCCAATGCGGTGGCCTTTCTGGCAGCCGTCGGGCTGTCTGGCCTGTTCCTGTTCCAGAGACGGCGGGAGGCGGCAGTGCTGCGCGTGCTTGGCGTAGGCGCCTTTACGACAAGGCTGGTTCTTTCGCTGGAGCTTCTGGCGGTAGATGCGGCGGGCATCCTGCTTGGCGCTGCCGGGACAGCAATTTTGACAGAAAGCGGATTGTCCGCCATGCCATTGGCGGCAGGATGCTATCTGTCTGGATGTCTGGTTGGGACTGTGGTCGGGGCGGTCATAATCACCGGAGGCAGGCCGTTGGAGCTTTTGCAGGATAAGGAGTAGTGGATGTGCAGGAGAAAGAGAGAGGAGTAAGAAACCTTATGGATACATTGACTTTGGAACATATTTCTTATCAATATAAGAAAGCGGACAGGGAGGTCCTGAAGGATGTGAACTGCCGCTTTTCCAGCGGAGAGATGGCGGCGGTCATCGGGCCTTCTGGTTCCGGAAAGACTACGTTCCTGTCCATCCTGGCAGGGTTGGACATGCCAACGTCTGGGACAATCCGGATGGACGGACAGGATATGCTGGGGATGGACAGGGATCTGTGGCGGCGCAGGGAAGTGGCTGTGATCTTCCAGTCTTTCCAGCTGTTTCCGCGGCTGACGGTGTTAGAGAATGCCATGTTTCCTTTGGAACTGAATGGGACGTCCGGAAAAGAGGCAGCCAGAGAGGCGAAAGCTAATCTGAAGCTCGTGGGACTTGCAGAAGAAAAGTTCAAGCGTTATCCGGCAAACCTGTCCGGCGGGGAACAGCAGCGGGTGGCTATTGCCCGCAGCCTGTCCAGTGGGGCAAGGATCCTGCTGGCGGATGAACCTACCGGAAATCTGGACGAGGAGAATACAAAGAATATCATTTCCATTTTCAGGCGTCTTGCCCATGAGCTGGGCTACTGCATCATCGTGGTGACCCATGATAATGAGATCGCAGCCATATCGGATGCAGTGTGGAAAATGACGGATGGAGAGCTTGTGCACTATGAAGCGGTCTAGGGACAGATTTTGGCGGGGGATTGGGGCATACGGGGAAACTATTACGACATGTTTTGCACTGTCGTGGGAAGCGTCGGCGTTTTATACGGTCTTACGGTTGGCGGGCATCCTGCTCCCATCCCTGTTTGCCGTATTGACATCTCTGCTGGGGAAATACCTGTTGGATCTTCTGGCAGGGGTATGGACAGTGCAGAAGCCTTTTCGGGTGGCAACAGGACTTCTGGCTGGGATGTTGGCAGTAGCTTTATGCTGCGCTGCGCTGCGGAAGGCAGGGCAGTATGCTCAGACTATGCATGAGGATATCATGAACGGCATGCTTTCACTTAAGATGATGGGGAAGGCATGCGATGCGGATATCGAGTATTTTGACAATCCGGAATATTATGATAAGATGACGGCCTGTATGCGGGATATATCGACGATCGGCTATCTGCTTTGGAATGTTTTTTCGGCAGTGGGCGCAGGCGTTTCTTTCGGAATCATATTCCTGATTCTGAGCCGGGAAAATGCAGGATACAGCCTTATCATGTTGGCGGCTGCGGTGCCGGCTTCCATTGCCTCGGCAAGATATATTAAGCTGATATATCGTCTGAGCCTGGAGCAGATCAACGGGGAGCGCAGGAAGTCATATCTCCAGTCTTTGACAGCGGATCGGAGATACGTGAAGAGTATCAAGTTATTTGATGTCGGATACTATTTACAGCAAAAATATCAACGGATCTGGAAAGCGTTGTTTTGGGAACGAAAACGGATCAGTCGATCCAGAACTATGATAACGATATGTTTGGAATGCCTGCCGGAGATTGCTGCTACAGGGATTGGCATTTCTCTTGCCTTTCGTGTGTTGGACGGTTTGGCTACAGTGGGGGATTATTCTTTGTATAGCGGTCTGGTAAGTCAGCTTGTGGGTAATAGCTTCCTGTTTTCCGGTGCGGTCATGCAGATACTGGATGATCAGATGAAGATTAGGAATCTGAGATCCTTGGATAGATATGAAAATCATGTAACGGATACAGGAAAGAGAAAACTTTCCAAGGTTGAAACGATTGAGTTTGACCACGTTGGTTTTACCTATCCGGGAACAGAAAAGCAGGTGCTGCATGATGTCTCCTTCAAGATTCATTCCGGAGAAAGAGTGGCGCTGGTGGGCTTGAACGGCTCTGGAAAATCTACCTTGATTAAGCTTCTTTTGCGGTTTTATGATGTAAATACAGGCAGTATACGCATCAATGGAACCGATATACGGGAGTATCGGTTAGCTGGACTGCGAAAAAATTTCAGCGTCTATTTTCAGGATGAGCAAAGTTACTGTTTTTCTTTAGAAGAGAATATAAAGATATCTGATATTTCCAGGGAGGATGATAGGGATGCCGTGATCGATGCCCTTAAGGCAGGATGTTGTGAGGATATTCTGGAAATAGCGCATAAAGGGCTGGACACTGAGCTGACGCGGATGATGGAGGAGGACGGGTTGGAGCTTTCTATCGGACAATACCAGAAAATAGCGTTGGCAAGGGCGTTTTTCCGCAGACATACGGCTCTGATTCTGGACGAGCCATCCTCCAGCCTAGATCCGAAAGCGGAGCATATGCTTTTTGCCCAGCTGGATAAGATGACCAGGGGTAAGACCGTACTCTTTACCTCCCATCGTCTGACCAATATTGCACTGGCGAAGCAGATTGTTGTATTGGAGTATGGAAGGATTATCGAGAGAGGAACGCAGGAGGAATTGCTTGCGGCCAATGGACGGTATGCGGAACTTTTTCGTTACCAGCAGGAGCATTATAGGGTCATGGATCAGAAGAAAAGGGAGGACAGCGGTGCGGATCGCAGTAATTGATGGGGGAATAGAGCCTGTTCTCTGTCCTAATCTGTTATCGGAATTTGATCTTTACGTACAGGAAGATGGTAGAGTGATAAAACGAACGGAAAGTGAAAGAATCCTGACGGATCATGGAACGGTCTCGGCCAGGATTATTTGTCTGTATGCGCCAAAGGCGGAACTATGTTCGTTGAAAGTGTTCGATAGAGAGAAGCTGCAGGTTTCTGTCAGCCGATTATTGGCAGCGCTTGCATGGTGTTATCAGCAGAAGATTCCCCTTATCCACATGAGTCTTGGAAGTACTTTGTGGATGGACTATGCGCCTATACGCAGGATTGCGGCAAGGCTTGTACAGAATGGACAGATATTAGTCGCAGCTCACAGCAACAACAGCATTTACACTATGCCTGCCTGCTTTATGGGGGTGCTGGGGGTCGTAACAGATAAAACATATCAGAAGAACGAGTATCATATTGTTGAGGCGGGATGGAGACAGGTTCAGATTCAGGCATCTTCCAGACATATCTTAGTGACGGAGGACGGTCAGCCATTTGAAACACAGGTGTCCAACAGTTATGCGGCACCGGTGGTCACTGCGAAGGTGCATGAAATCCTCAGTGATCCGGAGATGGACGGAAAGCCAGTGTCGGCCGTATATCAAAAGCTGGCAGGGCAAGAAAGCAATCTGTTCAGGATGCGGCCGGATTTTATAGAGGATGCGGTTCTCTTTCATGGCAAGAGGGAAGGACTGTGGCCGGAACTGTGCTTTTTTTCTATAACGGAGAGGGTGGATGATCCGGACAGCCTTGTTGTGGCCATTGACCGGAATCCGTATATGCCTGTGGTGATCATACCTTCCGGTAGCCGAGAAACAGATGGCAGAGTGTTTCGTATATGTCAGGAGCGGTGCAGATTGGGCTTTTTGTATGCCGGGAAGGCACCGGTAGAGTTTGTAAACAGGGATCTTCTTTTTTGGGATGAGGGGCAGTATTGTGAGACCTTTAGGCATGTTGGACATAAGATGGAGGGAGTTTTTCCGGAAGATACCGCAAGGCTTTTGGTGGAAGGAGAAGGATGTTTTTCGCTCCAGGCAGCCGTTAAGATACAGCAGGAATTTCAGGAACATGGCTATCCCTGTGTGATTGTTTCAGACTACCCATATGCTTACCTTTATGATATGGAGTATTTGCCGGACGATGCAGAGACGGAGAGGTTTGCTATGGATATGGCAGCTTTAAGACAGGCATCAGTCATGATCTATTGTTTGAAGAACAAAGTTCGGAATAAAGAGCCAAAATATGATTTGAAAGTGTCTGTTGAGAAACGTGTGGAAATGGAAACGGCAGGCGCACAGATCTATCTTCCGGAAATGCAGACACATGGGGAGATAAAAAGAGTATACCAATATGTTTTATCGTATGAAGAGAAAGATTATAGTAACGATGAGGGTCTTACACAGTCATTTCAAAGCAATCCGTAGAGAGGGTACTTGCGTTCATTAAAAGAGAAGAAGTATATCCGCAGAGAAGACTCAACCCGCGACAAATGGATTATTTTAGAGGAAAGACACAGAGAATATAATGTACAGGATTGGCATACGCAGGGATGTAGATGGGAATCTGGGCAAGGCTTTTGCCTATTGAGCTAAAAAAGTTTAAACAACGAGTCGGTGAACTATATTGATTTCACCTGAACAGAGTGTTATTATAGATAAATACAATACGATAAAATATAACATCAGAATACAATAATACATTTTTGTTGCTATACGAGGGAGGAACAATATGAAAACAAAAGCATTGTTAAAATGCATCGGTTTA
>CAIGRU010001488.1_pt1 | contig 12713 bp, 12 predicted proteins | sample 7351341 | NCBI WGS metagenome assembly CAIGRU01
GGAAACTGTGAGGAATAAAATCAAACAAGGCATCCGGATGCTGTTTGTTTTGGCAGGGATCACCTATATGGTGTCCGGCTGCGGATTCGCGGAACAGGCGGAATTGTTAAAAAACGAGTTATCCAAAGCAGGCATAGAATCCGGCAAGCCCAAAGAGCCACAGAAAAAAAAGAAAAAACAAAAGAAGTCAGAGAAAAAAACGCCGGCAAAAGAGACGGAAACAAAGGCGCCGTCCGAAGCGGGAACAGAAGAAGATACGGAATCTGCGGGACAATTTCCGAAAAGGGAAGAAGATCTTGCCTATGCAGATAATTATGCATACCAGACGCTCACAGATACGGAGAAAGAAGTATACCATGAAATGCTGACCGCCATTTTGGAGCATGAAGAGGAAATAGACGTTTCGACGTTGGAAGTGGATCTTTTAGAGACGGTATATAAAGCGCTTTGTTCGGATTACGGCGGACTGTATTGGGTTTCCGGTTATGCATACACCCAGTATACGAGAGGGGGAGAGGCGGTCGGTTTAAAATTTGCCCCGAAGTATACGATGGACGCGCAGGAGAGAGAAACACTCCAGCAGCAGATTGACGCGTCGGTGGAGGAGCTTTTGGCTGGGATTTCAATTACGGACTCCGATTATGCGAAGGCAAAATATGTGTTTGAGATTCTGGTCCAAAATGTAGATTATGACGCGTCCGCAGACAATAACCAGAATATTATCAGCGCATTTTTAAACCGCGCGACCGTATGCCAGGGATATGCCTGCGCTACGCAGTATCTGCTGAAGCTTTTGGGAATCCAGAGCGTGATTGTGACGGGGAACGCCAACGGAGAGTCTCATGCCTGGAATCTGGTGCGGTTGGATAACGATTATTATTATATGGATACTACCTGGGGAAATTCCAGGTATCTGGACGCCACAAGCCAGATGGAAAAATATGTCAATTACAATTATCTTGCGATTACATCGGAAGAGATCGGCAGAACGCATGTGCTGGATAACAGTTTTCAGCTGCCGGATTGCACGGCGTCGGACAACAATTATTTTATCCGGGAACACCGGTATTTTGAAGAATGGAATCCGCAGGCCGTCGGCGCTTTACTGGCAAATACCTGGAATGCGGGAGGAGGAGACGTCGCCGTAAAATTTGCTTCTTCCGAATTATACGGACAGGCGCTTCAATACTTTGTTGCCGAACAGCATATCGCAGATTATTGTGAAAATATTTCCTCCATTTATTATCTGGAGGATAAAGAACTGTATGTACTGACATTTCATTTGACGCGGTAGAAAAAAATGCTTTTCATATGAAGATTCTTGTGTTATAATATCCGATAAGTATGAGCCGGAGGGTCCGGCAAAAACACTTTCCTTTGGGATTTTTGCAGTACCGCCGGAAATGCAGAGATATCTTTTGGAAAGAAAAAGAAGAAAAGGAGATTTTAAGATGAAACACGTAAAAACCTTAAATACAAGAAAATTACAGAGTACAATCAAAAAAGGCGGCTGCGGCGAATGCCAGACTTCCTGTCAGTCCGCCTGCAAGACTTCCTGTACGGTAGGCAACCAGACTTGCGAGAACAGCAGATAGACATTTGATGATGCTTACATAATACGGGCCGTGCGCACAGCGCGCGGTCATTTGTACGTTATATGTATGCAAATACGGGAAGAGAAAGAGGAAGCGAGGAAGTATTGCAGTGGTCCATCAGTATAAGAATAATGGATATTCGATCGTTCTGGATGTAAACAGCGGCGCCGTTCATGTTGTCGATGACGCGGCGTATGATGTCATCGCCCTTTGGGAGGCGCATGCCAAAGATGAAATCGTAAAACATCTGAAGGCGGACTATGAGGAAGCGGTTATTTTGGAGGCGATTGAGGAAGTGGCTTCTCTGGAGCGGGAAGGCGCTCTTTTTACCAAAGATGAGTACGAGGGTTATCTTTCGGATTTTAAGCAGCGTAACACGGTGGTAAAAGCGCTTTGTCTGCATATTGCCCACGATTGCAATTTAAGATGCCGCTATTGTTTTGCGGATGAAGGCGAATACCACGGCAGGAGGGCGCTGATGTCCTTTGAAGTGGGAAAAGCGGCGCTGGATTTCCTGATTGCAAATTCCGGGAGCAGAAGGAATCTGGAAGTGGATTTTTTCGGCGGAGAGCCGACGCTGAATTTTCAGGTTGTCAGAGATCTGGTGGCATATGGAAGGCAGCAGGAATCGCTTCATGACAAAAAGTTCCGGTTTACGCTGACGACGAACGGAGTTTTGTTAAATGATGAGATCATGGAGTTTGCCAACCGCGAAATGGCAAACGTCGTTTTAAGCATCGACGGCCGCAGGGAAGTCAATGATAAGATGCGCCCGTTTCCAAACGGAAGCGGCAGTTACGATGTCATCGTGCCGAAGTTTCTGAAATTTGCAGAGAGCAGAAATCAGTCCGATTATTACGTAAGAGGTACGTTTACGCATCATAATCCGGATTTTTCAAAGGATGTGCTGCATCTTGCGGATCTTGGGTTTCAGCAGATTTCCATAGAACCGGTGGTGGCGCAGGAAACAGATGATTATGCAATCCGGGAAGAAGATCTGCCGAAGCTCTTTTGTGAGTACGACCGTCTTGCAGCGGAATTAGTCGAGCGGCATAAACATGGAAAGGATTTTAACTTTTTCCATTTTATGATAGATTTAGAGGGAGGTCCCTGCGTGGCAAAGCGGCTCTCAGGCTGCGGTTCCGGAACGGAGTATCTTGCGGTAACGCCCTGGGGAGACCTTTATCCGTGTCATCAGTTTGTAGGCAGGGAAGCGTTTTGTATGGGAAATGTCACGGAAGGCGTGACAAATACGGCGCTTTTAGAGGAATTTAAAAGCTGCAATGTCTATGCAAAAGAAAAGTGCCGCAGCTGTTTTGCAAAGTTTTACTGCAGCGGCGGATGTGCGGCAAATTCCTACAATTTTCATGGAGATATTCACAACGCCTACGATATCGGGTGTGCATTACAGAAGAAACGGGTGGAATGCGCGATTATGATCAAGGCGGCGGAAGCATTTGAAACAGAGTAAAAGAAAGGAAGAAATGAGATGAAGAACAAATTCAGTAAAGGTCGGGGCGCTGCGATGCTTATGGTGATCGCCCTGATTCTTGGGGGACTTGCTTATTATGCGTCCATCATTCTTTCATCTACCGGAATCGGTAAGGATATGAGCATCAAGCTTGGCCTGGATTTAGCGGGCGGCGTCAGCATTACCTATGAGGTGGAAGAGGACGATTTTACTTCTGAGGAAGTAAGCGACACGATTTATAAGCTGCAGAAACGTATTGAGTCATACAGTACGGAAGCAGTTGTTTACAGAGAGGGCGAAGACCGTATTACGGTTGAGATTCCGGGCGTAACAGATGCCAACGCTATTTTGGAAGAGCTTGGAAAACCGGGTTCTCTGGAATTCCAGACGCCGGAGGGAGAGGCTTTTCTGACCGGCGATATGATCGAAGACGCGCAGCCGGGTTCCTATAAAAATGAGATGGGCAACAATGAGTTTGTTGTAGATCTGACATTTACGGCGGAAGGCGCTCAAAAATTCGGGGAAGTGACTTCTGCAAACGTGGGCAAGACGCTGCCGATCGTATACGACGGCGAAGTGATCAGCAATCCGGAGGTGCAGTCGGCGATTACCGGAGGAACGGCGCAGATTACTAAGATCGGATCTTTTGAAGAAGCGGAAATACTGGCTTCTAATATCCGTATCGGTTCTCTTTCTCTGCATTTAAGCGAGCTTCGTTCCAATGTGGTAGGAGCGCAGCTTGGAAACGACGCGATTTCTTCCAGCTTAAAAGCGGCGGCAATCGGACTGGGGATCGTTATGGTCTTTATGATGATTGTATATTTTATACCGGGCGTTGCGGCGTCGATCGCGCTTGCAATCTATACCTGCCTGGTTATTGCAACGTTATATCTGTTTGAAATTACGCTGACACTGCCGGGTATTGCAGGTATTATTCTTTCGATCGGTATGGCGGTGGATGCAAACGTGATTATCTTTGCGCGTATCCGTGAGGAAATTGCCGGAGGGAAACCGGTTGGTTCTGCGATGGATATCGGGTTTAAAAAGGCGTTGTCTGCAATTATCGACGGTAACGTAACGACGTTGATTGCGGCGGCGGTACTTGGCGTATTTGGTTCCGGAACGGTGAAGGGATTTGCCAGCACGCTTGCGATCGGTATTATTCTTTCTATGTTTACCGCTCTTGTGATTACCAGGCTGATCTTAAATTCTCTGTATGCCGTGGGTCTTAAGGATCAGAAATATTTTGGAAAGGGCAAAGTGTTGAAGACCCTGCATCTGATCGAGCGGAAAGCCGTTTTATTTGGAATTTCTATTGTGATCATTGTGGCAGGCTTTGTTGCGATGGGCGTATACGGTTCCAACGGAAATGCGTTAAACTACAGCCTTGATTTTATCGGCGGTACATCTACGACGATTCCGTTTGAGAAAGATTATACTATTAAGGAGATCGAGTCGGATATGGTGCCTCTTGTAGAAGGCGTGACCGGGGACAGCGATATCCAGACTACGCAGGTACAGGGAACCAATCAGATTATTTTTAAGACGCGTACCCTCTCTTTGGACGAGCGTGAAGCGTTAAATCAGGCGTTTATTGATAAATATAAAGTAGATGAAAAAGAAATTCAGTCCGAGAGCATCAGTTCTGCTGTCAGCTCGGAGATGCGTGCAGACGCGGTGAAAGCAGTTTTGATTGCCGTTGTATGTATGCTGATCTATATCTGGTTCCGTTTCAGCGACGCCAGATTTGCAGTCAGTGCGATTCTTGCTTTGGGACACGATGTACTCGTAGTTCTCACTTGTTATGCAGTCATGCGTATTTCTGTCGGAAGTACGTTTATTGCCTGTATGTTAACGATTATCGGTTATTCGATTAATGATACGATTGTTATATTTGACAGAATCCGTGAAAATATAAGGTTGAAGAAGGTAACAGATTCGGCTTCTCTGCGTGAAATTGCCAATGAAAGTTTAACGCAGACGCTGAGCAGAAGTATCAACACTTCCATTACCACATTTATTATGGTATTTATGCTGTGGTTATTGGGTGTTGCGACGATTCGCGATTTTTCACTGCCGCTTATGGTAGGCCTGATCAGCGGTTCTTATTCTTCGATTTGCGTGGCAACCCAGCTGTGGTATGTATTCAAACGTAAAATCGGAAAACATAAGATTGCGGATGTTTAAATGATAACAAAACACGTATCAAAAGAATGAAAGATAACTGCCGGGGGAGACTTCGGCAGTTTTTTGTCTTAACAGGAAATTTCTTTGGAAATTTTCTCATCTTTGGAGGTGTTTACATGAAAAATATACAGCTTTCGGAGCATTTTTCTTATCGGAAATTGTTTCGTTTTACGTTACCGTCGATTGCAATGATGATCTTTACATCGATCTACGGTGTAGTGGACGGGTTATTTGTTTCTAATTTTGTCGGGAAGACGTCGTTTGCTGCAGTAAATTTTATTATGCCGTTTCTGCAGATTTTAGGAACGGTTGGATTTATGTTTGGTACGGGAGGCAGCGCTTTAATTGCAAAAACGTTGGGAGAAGGAAACGCCGATAAGGCGAAGCGATTATTTTCTCTGTTTATCTATGTGACGGCGGCATGCGGGATTGTGATCGGTGCGATCGGCATGGCGGGAATCCGTCCGATTGCCGCGCTCCTTGGTGCGGAAGGCGAAATGTTAAACGGGTGTGTGGTTTACGGCAGGTTAATCCTGTTTGCGCTTCCCTTTTTTATGCTCCAGTTTGAATTTCAAAGTTTTTTTGTAACGGCAGAAAAACCGCAGCTTGGGCTGTTTATGACGGTTGCATCAGGCGTGATGAATATGGTATTGGATGCGCTTTTTATGAAGGGATTCGGCTGGGGACTTGCGGGAGCCGCGGCTGCGACGGGGATCAGCCAGACGGTAGGAGCCATGCTCGCGCTGATCTATTTTATCCGTCCGAATACGAGCCTGCTGTCTCTGACGAAGACAACATTTGACGGCAGAGCACTGTTTAAGGCATCCGTAAACGGTTCGTCAGAATTGATGACGGGGATTTCGATGTCGCTTGTCAGTATGCTGTATAATATGCAGCTGATGAAATATGCGGGGGAGAGCGGCGTTGCGGCATACGGCGTTCTGATGTATGTGGGGATGATTTTCTTTTCCGCATTTATCGGATATTCCGTCGGAACGGCACCTGTCATCGGCTTTCATTACGGCGCCGGCAATCATGCGGAATTGAAAAGCCTGCTGAGGAAGAGTTTTGTGATGATCGGCGGATTTTCGGTTTGTATGTTTGCCGTATCCGAGATTCTGGCTGCACCGCTGGCATCGATCTTTGTCGGATATGATAGTGAATTGATGCATTTGACCCTGCGGGGATTTCGCATTTTTTCATTTTCGTTTCTTCTGGCGGGAGTTCCGATCTTTGGTTCGTCCTTTTTTACGGCGCTCAGCAACGGGCTTGTTTCCGCGTTTATTTCCTTCTTGCGGACGCTTGTATTTCAGGTGGCGGCGGTTTTAACGTTTCCGTTGATTCTGGGCGTGGATGGTATATGGGTTTCCATTTCTGCGGCAGAATTTATGGCAGTGCTGATTACGGTATTTTTTATTTTCAAATTAAAAAGCAAGTATCATTATTGACATTTGAGAGAGTTGTGTTTACTATCTTAAGTACATGGAGCAAAACAGCAGGAAAGCAGGCGGCGGGGAAATATTACGTCATTTCAGACGCCAAAAGAGGCGCGCTGCCGAAGATTTTTGAAGTCGAAAAACATTACACCGGGCATCGATCGAAGGATGGAGGAGAGGATATGAAAGCAGAAGAGAATAGCAAAGCAATTTCGGAACGGGTAAAAAGCTTCGGGCGCAGGAAAAAAGAAATGAACCGGGCTCTGCCAGGATCGCAGCGCAGGGAATATACGGCAAAGAAACGCAGGATTGCGATCGGTACGACGATCGGCGTCGTCCTTCTTGTCATTTTAGTAGGATACCAAATCCTGCCGAAAAGCAGCGAGATCGGATCCAGCGGTGTTTTTGAGGCACAGACCGTGGAGGAGACGGCAAAACAGGTTGTGCAGATGCTCAGTGACGGAGAATTTGACGGGCTGCAGGATATGGCAATCGATTCGATGAAAAGCACGCTGACACAGGAAGTTATGGAGCAGGCGAGAGAACAGATTGCGGACGGAAAAGAATGGGGAAACTTTTTGTCCATTGGAGACGTTTATATGGCGGAGGTCAAACAAAAGGGACAGTTGTTCGCCGTGACAGAGATGTCGGTTTCGTACGAGAATACGGCGGTTACCTATCGGATTTCGTTTGACAAAGATATGCGGCTGGCTGGTTTGTACCTGCGGTAAGAGAGCGTATGGGATTTTGGGAAATCGTATTCGGAAATCTGATACTGTATACAGAGTCTTTGCTGGTTTGTGCGCTGATTCTGGCATGGGGGCCTGGAAAGAAGCCCCGTCCCGGAAGAGGCGGCATACCTTGTATGGCGCTTGTAACGCTTGGCATCTCTGCGCTTCATTCGCTGTTCGGAGCCGTATGTTATACACAGGGATGGGCGGGAAACTGGATCGCTGTATTTGTCTCATTCTTCAGCACGGCGCTGACTACGGCATTTTGTTTTTGCGTCATATATCGGGAGAGCATGAAGACCTGCTGGATTCTTGCGTCCGCCTTTAGTCTTTTAGGTGATTTTTCCAGTAATCTGGCAGCGTTATGCATGATTTCAAACGGACCGTACAATCTGGCAGTCTGGAAAGAGCGGGTAGTGTATCTGATCATGATGCATGTCATTACGCCGTTGATTGAAGTGATTTTCGTGCTTCTTTTGCAGAAGCTGGGCATCCTGCGGGTGTTTTGGGACTGGCTGACGCAAAAAGAATTTCGGCTTGTCTCTGTGCTTGCATTCAGCCTGTATCCGGTCTGGGAATACGGGATTTTTACATTTTTACATGTCAATCAGTCGCAGTGGGGCGAAGCGTACAGCGTCTGCATTCTGGTCAGCGTCTGCTTTGTGGCGTTGTTTGTGATCGGAAGACAAAAAGAGCTGCAGAGGAAGCAGATTGCGGTGTAGCGCGTCATGATGCAGCAGCAGAATGCGTATATTGAAAGTCTGGAAGGGCTGCAGAGGGAAGTGCGGCGGTTTCGGCATGATTATAAAAATATGATGGCGGGCATGTATGCGCAGGCAAAAGAGGGCGATGCGGATGCGGTACGGCAGCTGATTTGGGAAGTGACGGATGATTTTGAAAGTCAGGTCGGCGGATGGATTCAGGAGATGACGCAGCTTGGAAATGTGCATATGATGGAAGTGAAAGGGCTTTTGCTTGCGAAAGCGGAAGAAATGAAAAAAGAGAGAATCGAGTTTGACCTGAAGGTGTTTCGCCCGTTTGTAAAAACGGCAATGAAGCGGACGGATCTGTGCAGATGTCTGGGGATTCTGCTTGACAATGCAATGGATGAGGTGCGCGGAAAGGAGCGCGCCAAAGTCTCTCTGATGATCAGCAGCCAGGAGGGCGTTACGACGTTTCGGGTGAAAAATGCGCTGTATTCTGACGTGGATTTTCAAAAAATCTGGCAGCACGGGTATTCGACGAGAGGAAGCGGCCGGGGCATCGGACTGGCAAGCTATAAAAAAATTCTGGAACATTACGACAATGCGTTTTCGCTTACGACGGTTTCGGACGGGTATTTTGTTCAGGAACTGAAAATTCAGGAGTAAGATTGGAAGATGGGAGGGTGTGTATGCTTCCGGTGTATATATGTGAAGATCATGATGCGCTGCGGGCGGACCTTAAGGATTTTTTGCAGAAGCTGATTCTGATGGAAGGATATGATATGGAGGTTGCCTTAAGCAGCGGGCATCCGGAGGAAATTCTTCGGGCGGCTGAGCACAGACGGGCGCGGGGAATTTATTTTCTGGATGTAGAGCTTACGGGGGAGTCGATGGACGGGTTTACCCTCGGACAAAAGATTAGAAAGCTGGATTCCAGAGGGTTTCTTGTGTATGTGACGGCGTTCCGCGATCTGGCGTTTGAGACGTTTCGGTATCATTTGGAGGCGCTTGACTATATTGTGAAAGATGAAGCGGCGCCGGATCCTTTTACGCCGTACGGCGGCAGGAACGAAACGATGTACGACGGAATCCGGCGCAGCCTTGCGGTGATCACGGAGCGGATGCAAAAGGAACAGGGAGAAAAGCGGGAGTTTTTTACGGTAAAAGTGATGGATGTGGTAAAGCATATTCCGGTAGATGAGATTATGTTTTTTGAGACAACGGGACGGACGCATCGGATTGCACTGCATGGAAGATGCGGCCGGATGGACTTTATCGGGAGTATGCGAAAGCTGGAGGAAGCGCTTGGAAGCCGTTTTCTGCGCGTTCACCGGGCGTATCTGGTGAATACGGAGCAGATCCTGGAGCTGGATTTAAAGCATCGGGAGATTCGGATGCAAAACGGGGAGACGTGCTTCTTTTCGCGGAATGCGAAGGGGGAGCTGCTGAATCGGGTGTAAATTTTATATGGAAAGGCCAAAATAAATGTTGATAAGGAGGATGTATGATGGAATACGTCGTAAATTTAATCTGGGATAACGAAGCCAGTGTATGGACAGCCACAAGCGACGACATCCCGGGGGTTGTTGCAAAAATAAAATCCCGTCATACGGCGAATGCTATTTTAAAACAAAGCGGCATAGAGTTTCGATTTCGATGATTTAGGAAAAACGATGAAAGAGATACGTAACATTCTGGGATACAATAAAAAAGAAATTGATAAAAAAGCATTTGGAAAAGGTGGGAGCAAAGATATGGCCTATTCATTTTACGGGTGGGAGCAGGCGAACGTTCCTGCGGTTGCAAAGGACTATCCAAAGATTGAGACGCCGTTGGATTTATACGATGCGCTTTCTGAGGTCTGGTGTAAGGATACGTGCGCGCCCAGGATGCAAAAAGACTGGAGCAAGGACAATAAAACGCTTGGACAGTGTTCCATTACGGCATTTCTGGCGCAGGATATTTTTGGCGGGAAGGTGTACGGGATACCCCGCGGGGGAGGAAACTATCACTGTTATAATGTGGTCGGAGACTGCGTATTTGATTTGACGAGCGAGCAGTTTGGAGATGAGGTTCTCTCCTATGCGGATCAGCCGCAGCAGCTGCGCGAAGTGCATTTTGCGAAAGAGGAAAAACGAAAGCGGTACGAATATCTCAGGCAGGAACTAAAGCGATATCTGGAAAACGAAACGCAGACAGGCTATTGCAGCTGGGGACGGGTCAACGAACGGATGCAGATTTACCATGATACGGAGTGGGGCGTGCCCGTGCACGACGATCGGACGATGTTTGAGCATTTGATGCTGGAAGCCATGCAGTGCGGGTTAAGCTGGGATCTGATGCTGAAAAAGCGTGAGATTTTCCGTAAATGCTTCGACGGGTTTGATTTCGACAAAATTGCATCGTATGGGGAGGACGACGTGCAGCGCATTCTGGATACGGAAGGGATGATACGTTCTGTGCGGAAAATCCGTGCGGTGATCGGAAATGCCAGATGCTGCCAGGAAATCATAAAAGCGTACGGGAGCCTGAGCGATTATTTCTGGTCGTTTTCGGATCATAAGACGATTCTTTACAAAGGACATGGGGAGGGCGCGGTTCCGGTCAGCAACGGATTGTCGGATCGGATTGGCAAAGATTTGAAAAAGCGCGGCTTTCGGTATGTCGGTCCCGTGACGGTCTATTCGCATTTGCAGGCATGCGGGATCATCAATGACCATGACAAAACCTGTCCGTGTTACCGGAAGATTATAAAGCATTACCCGACGGTGGAAAAACAGCAGGATCTTGAGGTGATGTAAGCAGTATGCGTTTGATATGCCCAGACGGTTCCGTCCGGGCATTGAGAAGAACCGTTTGGGCAGTTTTCGGCAAATTTTGCAGAAGAGGGCATAGAATGATTCCATAATAAAACAGAAAGAAGGTTTGGTTATGGAACAGAATGCGTTACTTCAATTGTCGCATATTTCCAAGCGTTATAAGACGCAGCTTGCGTTAAAGGATATCAGCATGACGCTGCGGAAAGGGGAAATTCTGGGCTTTTTGGGACCCTCCGGTGCAGGGAAGACGACGACGATTAAAATTATTACCGGACAGCTTCGGCCAACGAGCGGGGAAGCAAAAATTCTGGGAACCGATTCGTCCAATATGGATGCGTCAATCTATGAAAAAATCGGCGTTGTTTCCGATAACAGCGGTATCTATGAAAAGATGACGGTGTGGCAGAATTTGAGCTGTTTTGCGAAAATCTGGCGTGTTTCCAATGCCAGGATTGAGGAAGTTCTGCGTCAGGTGGGCATGTCGGACTATAAAAAGCAGCCGGCAGGAAAGCTTTCTAAGGGGCAGAAGCAGCGGCTTGTGCTGGCAAGAGCCGTTTTGCATAAGCCGAGAATCCTGTTTTTGGACGAACCGACCAGCGGGCTTGACCCTTCTACGGCGATTGCGATTCATAAGATGCTTTTGGATTTGAGGCAGGAGGGCATGGCTGTGTTTTTGACGACGCACAATATGGAGGAAGCCGAAAAACTCTGTGATCACGTTTCGCTTTTGTATCAGGGCACGATTGTGGAAGACGGTTCTCCGCAGGAAATCTGCCTGAAATACAACAAAAGGAAACGCTACCATCTGCTTTTGAACGGCAGCAGCGAGGAAATCGTTCTGGAACAGACGCCGGAAAATGCGGTAAAGATTTCGGAGTGGATGCAAAAGGATATGATTCAGTGCCTGCATTCCTGTGAGCCTACGCTGGAGAGCGTATTTCTTCAGGTCACGGGAGCGCCGCTTGTTTCTTTATAAATGCAGAAAGGAGTGTTTCATATGGAAAGCGTAACAAAATTAGCCGCCGTTGCGAGAATAAAATGGATCTGCATCAGTCGAAATACGATGATTATGCTGGGCCCCATTCTGACGGTTGCACTGGTATACGGATGTAAGCTGTTATATGGCCAGAAAACAGGCGGAGAGCTGTCGCCTCCGTTGATGGCGATGCTTTTGTGCCTTGGAATTTCAACGAATATCTGCGGAGACGGCTTTGTGATGGTCGGAACGGCGATTGCAGAGGAAAAAGAAAAACACACGCTGCGCGTGCTGATGACGTCTTCGGTGACGGGATGGCAGTATTTTATCGGAAGCATTGCGCTGCCGTTTCTGCTGACGAACGCGGTAAATGTCCTTGTGCTTTTTGTCAGCGGCATTCCGCTTGAGCAGGTGAATCTGCCCGCTTTTCTGCTGGTCGGAGCGGCTGCGTCTTTGATCAGCTGTGTAATCGGAATGATCGTGGGCATCTGTGCCAAAAACCAGATGAACGCCAATTTGATCGCCTACCCGTTTATGATGGTCTTTATGATGATTCCGCTGTTTGGAAATCTGTCGAAGACTCTGCAGCAAATTTCCGGGTTTTTGTTTACCGGCGTGATGGTGGAAATGACAAATTGTTTTGCAAATAATACGCCATATACCATAAAGCCTTTGGATGCGGCGGTTCTGGTTGGAGAACTGGCGGTGAGCATACTGGCGTTTCTGGTTCTTTATAAAAGAAACGGTTATGAGAAAGATTAAATGAGCGGCAGCCGCCATGTTCCGGGAACGGG
>CAIGRU010001489.1_pt1 | contig 12713 bp, 11 predicted proteins | sample 7351341 | NCBI WGS metagenome assembly CAIGRU01
CTAACATATATTTTAAAATGTCACTGAAATGTCATTTTCGTCTTTTATACTGGAAACGTGAAGCGATGTGGGCGAGTTGGCAGTTTTTGATTTCTGTATACCGAATGCTTTATGCTTCATAAATTTAGAAACAGGAAAGGAAGGCGGAAAAGGGAAAATGGAAATTTTAAGGACGGAACATTTATTTAAGAAATACGGTAAGGGAAATAATGAGGTAATTGCAGTAAACGACGCAAATATCTCTGTAGCCCAGGGCGAATTTGTGGCAATTGTGGGGAGTTCCGGCAGCGGAAAATCTACCTTGGTGCATATGCTGGGAGGAGTGGACCGGCCGACTTCCGGAAGGGTTTTGATAGAAGACAATGATATTTATCGGATGAATGATGATAAATTAGCGATTTTTCGAAGGAGGCAGGTGGGGCTGATCTACCAGTTTTATAATCTGATACCGGTGCTGAACGTAGAGGAGAATCTGACGCTGCCCTGTGAGTTGGATGGCAACAGGCCGGATCCAGAGTTGGTACAGGATCTGGCTGGAATGCTGGGACTGAAAAAAAGGCTGCGTCATTTGCCCAATGAGCTATCAGGCGGCCAGCAGCAAAGAGTCGCTATTGGGCGGGCACTGATTACGAGGCCGGCCATCCTGCTGGCGGACGAGCCTACGGGCAACCTGGATACCCGGGCGGGAAACGAAATTATGGAACTCCTTAAGATATCAAACCGAAGGTATAAGCAGACGGTGATCATGATTACTCATAATCTGGAGTTGGCGAAACAGGCGGACAGGGTATTGGGAATCGAGGACGGAATTGTATACGGCGGAAACAGGGGGGCAGAGAAATGAGGGAAAGTGCAAATGTATTGAAGAAATGCTGTTTCCGCTCCCAGAAGGAGAATCGGAAGCGTACTGCGGTAACCATCGTGGGAATTGTGCTGGCTACAGCGCTGATTACAGGGGTTGCCTGTATCTTGGCCAGCTTCCGCGCCAGCATGATTGCCTATGAGAAGCAGCAGAACGGGGATTACCATTATCACTTTGTGGAAGTGGGCCAGGAAAACCTGAAGTATTTCCAAAACAATATTAATATAGAAAAATATGGCCTGGCAGAGAACCTGGGATATGCGCCGTTGGAAGAAAGCCAGAACCCGGATAAACCCTATCTCCATGTAAGCGCCATAGAGAAAGGGATGGAAAGCACCTTGGCCCTGAAGCTTACAGAGGGGCGGATGCCGGAAAATGGGTCGGAGCTGGCGGTAGGAAGCCATGTCCGCAGCAACGGCCTGGTGGATATAAAGGTGGGGGATGTGCTGGAACTTCAGATGGGGGAGAGGATGGCGGGCGAATCTGCCCTGGGCCAGGAAAACCCATATATTGAAGGGGAAGAAAGGTTTGTGCCGTCTTCCCGGAAGCGGTATACCGTGGTAGGTATCCTAGAGCGTCCCAACCAGGTATGGGAGCCGCGTATTGCGCCGGGTTATTCGGCGTTTACCCTTTTAGAGGAACCGGAGCGGGCAGGGGTGGTGGAGGTGTACGCTTCCTATACGAAAAAGGGCCTGCGCAATGCCCAGCAGGTGAATGCCGGTATCCTGGGAGTGGATGAAGAGCTGTACCGCCGCTACTATGTGGGGGAGGCATTAGGCATAATTACCCCCGAGGAGGAGGCACAAATCAGGGCGGTGGCGAAGAATGTGCAGGAAAATTACTGGCTTCTGAAATGGGAGCTTCTGATTTTTTCGTCTAATATCATGAAAATGCTGTACGCAATGTCGGCGATTGCAATACTGATTATCATCGTAACCAGTGTATTCTGCATCCATAACAGCTTTATGATTTCCCTTACGGAGAAAATGAAACTGTACGGCAGGCTCGCTTCCGTGGGGACTACCAGGGGACAGCAGAAGAAGATCGTATATTATGAGGCGGCAGTGCTGGGGCTGGTCGGGGTTCCCCTGGGGGTAATAAGCGGGATTGCCGCAACGGCAGTGCTGGTGGGGGCAGTGGGCGGCCTTGTGGAGGATGCGCTGCTATTCCGGCTTGTTTTTGGGATTTCTATATGGGCGATACTGCTGGGGGCGGCGCTGTCCGCGGCAACCGTGTACCTTTCCGCCGCCGGCTCGGCAAGGCGCGCGGCGCGGGTATCGCCGATCAGTGCCATCCGCGCCAATGATATGGTGAAGGAAAAAAAGCGTATGTCCGGAAAAGAACTGAGGTGTCCGGCTTTCATAGACAGGCTATTCGGAATCGGGGGCAAAATAGCGTATAAAAATTTACGGCGTGCCAGAGTGCGGTACCGCACTACGGTGATATCCATCGTGGTCAGCGTGGCTGCATTTATCGGATTGTCTACTTTCGTGGAGCTTCTGATGTATTCCTCATCCTATTATTATGAGGACATTCCCTATCGCCTCAGGGTCAGTATCAATGGGTGGGATTCCTATGATAAAGCGCTTCAGATTGCAGGGATGGACGGAATACTGGAGGCGGAGGTTGTCCGCAGCGCCCGTTTCTTTATGGACCAGGACGAGATTGCATATTCAGGGGAATATCTGGAGCTGGGCATTGGGGAACGGGAGATGAGGCTTTATTCCCTGGGAGAGGAAGCCTATGCCCGATATTGCCGGAAGGTGGGCGTATCTGCGAAGGAAGCCCGGGATAAGGCCATCGTTTTGGCCGATTATTCCTGGGAGTATTGGGGGGACGGGAAGCTGCATACCAAAGAAGGCAATATCGCCACATTCCGCCCAGGGGAGATTCTGGAGGGAACCGGCGTAGCAGAAGGGCTTAGGATAGAGGTACTCACCCAGACAAGCGTGAGGCCTATGCACCAGCTGGGCGGGGGAACCAACCAGATCCAGCTGATTGTGAGCGAGGAATGGATGGATACGCACCTGCAGCAGAACCCGGAATACGATGACATAAAGTATAACTCTATAAATGTCTTTGCCAGCTGCGAGAATACGGATGAGATGGAAGCCGCTATCAGGAGGGAACTGCAGCTGCAGCATTATTCGCTGACCAATTATGACGCGCAGTACCGCTCTGACAGGAGCCTGCACCTGGTGGTGGCTATCTTCCTGTATGGCTTTATCACGGTAGTGGCTTTGATTGGAATTACAAATATCTTTAACACCATTACCACGAATATGGAGCTGAGGGCGCCGGAATTCGCCATGCTGCAGGCAGTGGGGATGACAGGACGGGAGTTTCGGCGGATGATTTGGCTGGAAAATATGTTTTACGGCGGAAAGGCGCTTCTTATCGGGATTCCGCTGGGCATATTCCTGTCTCTGTGCTTTAATGCGGCGCTGGGTAGCGGGATTGTCACATCCATTCACCTTCCATGGGGGGCGACGGCAGCGGCAGCAATGGCGGTTGGAGTCCTGCTGTATGCCATAATGCGTTATTCCATGGGGAAGGTGAGAAAGAAAAACATAGTGGAAACCATTCGCAATGAAAATATCTGACCTGTAAATAATTGTAACAGTTCAGTGCCCTGTCTGAACTGTTACAATTATTTTGACAAGTTTTAAAGATTATGGTTTCATTTTTTGTATAAGTATGATAAAATAGTAACATCGGGCACTACTGTATCGTTTTGCCTTATAAATGGCGGGGAACTGTTCCTACTTGGGATAAGCTCCGGGCAGGAAAGGACAGGTAGAGATGGATAGCAAAATATTACTGGAAAGTGGAACCAACGAATTAGAGATTTTGGAATTTACATTGGGGGACAATTACTACGGTATCAATGTGGCGAAGATTAAGACCATCATGAAATATGAGAAGGTTACTCCGATTCCCAACGCCCATCCCAGTATTGAGGGGGTATTTATGCCGCGGGATGACATGATTACCGCGATTGACCTGAAAAACTGCCTCGGTCGCGGGCAGTCGGAACCCAGCGGACTGTTTATCATAACGAATTTCAATAAACTGGATATTGCATTTCATGTGGACAATGTACTGGGAATCCAGAAGATATCCTGGAGTGAGATTATCAAACCGGAGGTGACGATTTCCAGTGCGGAAGAGGGTGTTGCCATCGGTATCGTCAAGAAGGACAGCAAGCTGATTATCATTCTTGACTTCGAGAAGATTGTGACGGATATCAATCCCGAGACCGGGCTGAAGATTTCGGACATCAATGAACTGGGAGAGCGTGAGCGCAGTTCGGTGCCCATTCTGATTGCGGAGGATTCTCCGCTGCTGAATAAATTGATTGTGGACTGTCTGAAGAGAGCGGGCTACGAGAATCTGACGCATACGGAGAACGGTAAACAGGCATATGATATCATTACCTACTATAAGGCAAAAGGTACTCTCCGTGATCATGTGCGTCTCATTATTTCGGATATAGAGATGCCGGAGATGGATGGACACAGGTTGACCAAGTTGGTCAAAACAGATGAGTCCACGGCAGGTATTCCTGTCGTTCTGTTCTCATCCCTGGTAAATGACGAGATGAAGCGCAAGGGTGAATCACTGGGGGCAGATGCCCAGTTATCCAAGCCTGAGATTGGAAATCTGGTAAAAATAATAGATCAGCTTGTCGAGGAGAGACATTTGAATAATTAGAAAGCCTGAAAAGCTGGGACCGATATCCCGGCTTTTTACCTTAATAAAATGTTTGCCTCCGGACGGTGCTGCCAGGACAAAATGGGCGGGCAGGGCTGGGAAATCAGACAAAAAGCAGGGGTTCAGAATGGACAGGGAATTTTTTAGGGACAAAATAGAACAGTCCGAAATGGTTTTGGTGGGACTGGGTGAGGACTTTGACGGTATGACGACGCTGCGGCGAAGGGCGGACTACGTAAGAGGCTGTGAGAGGCTGAAGGCAGAGGGCGTTTCCTGGTTGATTCCGGCGTGGAATGAATATTGCCTGGAACAGTCGGGAGAGCATGCCGTGGAAGAGGCGTTGGATAAACTGGATAACCTACTGGAAGGGAAGAATCATTATACGGTATCCGTGGCCACCAACAGCAGAATTGCCCGCGGTACAAGGACGGTCATGCCTTGCGGCTCCGTTTTCAGAAAGCAATGTTCGGCCGGCTGCAGTGATATACTGCCGGAGGTGTCGGAAGAAGAAAGGGAGCTGCTGGGAGATGTTTTTCACGGGTTGTCAATGGGAAGTTTTACAGAGGAGAGCGTGTCTCTGGGGGTATGCCCAGACTGCGGCGCGCCGCTGATACTGAACAATGTGTATGCCGAAAATTATAATGAGAACGGGTATCTGGATAGTTGGAAGCTTTATATGAAATGGCTTCAGGGAACCTTAAACCACAGGCTTCTGGTTCTGGAGCTGGGAGTGGGAATGCAGTTTCCTACCGTTATTCGCTGGCCCTTTGAAAAGACTGCGTTTTTTAACCGGAAAGCGTTTTTCTGCAGAGTCAATGAAAAATTGTATCAATTGACGAAAGAACTGGCGGAGAAGGGCTGCGGAATTTCCGAGGACGCAGTTGCCTGGCTTGCCGGACTGTGATAAAATAGAAAAGATAGTATGTGTTCCGGAAGGGGCAGGTATTTCAGAATAAAAAACCGGAGGAAACATCATGCCTTCACAAGAAGATATTTTAAACGAATTATTAAAAGAAATGCCAGAGAAGGAAGACAGCCTGGCCGGGGACGGGACAGCCCCAGATCTTGACGATCTTGCGGGCATGTCGGAAGAGCAGATTGCAATGCTTCTGGCAGAGGGAGAAGCGGGCAGGCATCCGGAGGCGGAAGAAACAGCGGAAGACATGTTGGAGCTGGCTGGCAGAGACAGCGATGTGCAGGAGATCCAGGAATTGCTGGAGAAGTCCGACAGAAATGAGTCGGTTTTTATCCCGGAGGACAGGGGGGACGAGGAGAATCCGGCGGACAGACTGATGGCAGATATAGAGATGGCTGGGGAGACAGACGTGGCTGAGAAAGCATTGGATATCAAAAAAGAGAAGAAAGCGGAAAAAAAGCGGATCAAAGCCGAGAGAAAAGCGGCGAAGGCTGAGAAACGTGAGAAGCGCAGGGCGAAGAAAAGCGGCGGAAAAAAAGTCCCGCAGGCAGAAACCGAACTGTTTGCGCGGGAGGGAACAAGGGATACCGTCGAGGAATATGATATTGTGCAGGACAGGGAACTGCTGGATAATATTGTGGCGGAAGCGGGAAAAGTGGAACATGCGGAGCAGACGGATGATCCGCAGGTGAATCTGATGGAAGTGGCTGGAAGCAGAGAGGAATATAGATATCAGCCAGGAGGTTCCGTATACGGAAGAAAACATATCCTCAGGAACGGATATGGATTCCGATGTACTGGCGGTGGGCCTGGATGAGATAGATGATTATATTCCGGACATAAGTGAGACCGCCAGGGAAGAAACGCCGAAAAAGAAGGGAATGGTCTCTAAATTGGTTGCTTTCCTGATGGAGGAAGACGAAGAGCCGGAAAATGAAAATCTCTCGATTTCCGATGAAAACCAGGAGATTATCCGGGAGATGGACGGCGAGGAAGCGGAGAAGTCAAAGAAGAAGATCCAGAAGAAGGCGAAGAAGAAGGATAAGAAAAAGGAAAAGAAGAAGGATGCAAAACCTAAAAAAGCAAAAGCCCCGAAGCCTAAGAAGGAAAAGAAGCCCAAAGAGGCAGATCCTTATCCGGGCAGGAAACTGAGCTTTAAGAAGGTTCTGCCCATTGTATTGCTGGGGATTTCAGTGGGAGCAGTACTCTTTATCTTCGTTAATCTGACTGCGGATTATACAGGCAAGCAGACAGCAAGGACTGCTTTTGCGGAAGGAGACTATCAGACCTGTTATACGTATCTGCATGGCAAAGAGCGGAACGAGAAGGAAGAGCAGATGTACAGCAAATCCGAATGTATCCTGCATATCCGGATGTGGTATCGGGAGTACGAGATGCTGGCAGGAGAGAGTAATGATCTGAAAGCATTGGACAGCCTGATTCAGAGCGTGTATGAATACCCGGCGCTTTATGAATATGCATTCCGCTGGGATGCCGAGATTGAGGTCAGCGAAGTTTACAACAGTATTCTGGATGCACTCTACGGAAAATACGGTGTCACAGAGGAACAGGCGCAGGAAATCGCGGCGCTTAAGAGCGATATCGAATACACCAGGGCAGTTATGGCACTTGCAGGCAGCAGCGGCTACGGAGACGGAAGCATTCCGTCCGAGGAAGCAGGCCAACCTGAAAGCGCGGGAGATTCAGCGGGGGAAGCAGTGAATCCGGAGGCAGATGGAAACCAGTCTGAGGACGGGAACGGCCAGGAAGAGGAGCTGCCTGACGAACTGCCGGAGGAAGCGGAGATGGAACCGGAGGATTATGTAGATAATCAGTAGCAGGACTGGGCCGAAATGTATTCTTGGATGCTGTGGAGTAGATAATAATATGGTGGACGAAAGGGAAAGCACATTTCGTAGACAGCCCGGATTGGTGGTTTATGGTTGCGGTAATTGATTATGACGCGGGAAATATAAAAAGTGTGGAGAAGGCGCTGCTGTATCTGGGACAGGAGGCCGTGGTTACCAGGGATTCGGAGAAGATTCTGGGCGCAGACAGAGTGATATTGCCCGGGGTGGGCGCCTTTGGAGACGCGATGGAGAAGCTGCATTCTTATGGGCTGGCGGAGGTTATCAGAGAGTGCGTCGCAAGAGGGACCCCTTTTCTGGGCATCTGTCTGGGGCTGCAGTTGCTGTTTGGGAGCAGTGAGGAGAGTCCGGGAGTGGAAGGGCTTCATATCCTTGAAGGAAAAATTCTGCGGATTCCTTCGGGAGAGGGGGTGAAAGTACCCCACATCGGATGGAATGATCTGCATTTTCACGGAAGAGGGCGGCTGTTTGAAGGGATTGCCGGAAGTATAAAGGACGGACAGCCGGATGGAAGTGAGTTCCGGGGAAATCCCTATGTATACTTTGTGCATTCTTACTATTTACAGGCTGCGGACGAAAGCATTGTAACCGCAACGACGGAATACGGTGTAACCATTCATGCTTCGGTGGAGAAAGGTAACGTGTTTGCCTGCCAGTTCCATCCGGAAAAGAGTTCCGGGGTTGGGATGCGGATACTGCGGAATTTTGTGGAGGCTGATGCAGGTCCTTTCTCATGAAATCATGTGAGCTGTTCCGTGTGAATATCAGGCACGGTTTATTTCGGCATGAATGTTGATGCGGCAGGCTGCAGTTTACGTGGGTTTAGGATAAAATGGGCGGAAGAGAAGTCCGGGAACCGCATGGTTTGGAGGATAGATGCATACAAAGAGAGTCATTCCCTGTCTGGACATAAAGGACGGAAGGGTTGTAAAAGGAATCAATTTTGCAAATCTGAGGGATGCCGGAGACCCGGCCGACGCGGCGTCCGCTTATGATGCGGCGGGGGCTGATGAGGTAGTATTCCTTGATATTACGGCTTCTTCGGACAGTCGTGCCACCCGTCTGGAATGGGTGAGGGAGGTGGCAGCCAGACTGTTTATCCCCTTTACGGTAGGCGGGGGAATACGCACGGTGGAGGATTTCCGGGATATTCTGCGGGAAGGTGCGGATAAGGTTTCCGTGAATTCCGCGGCAATCCTGAACCCCGGACTGATATCCGACGCAGCAGACAAATTCGGCAGCCAGTGTGTGGTGGTGGCCATCGATGCAAAAAGGCGGGCTGACGGCAGCGGTTGGACCATCTACAAGAACGGCGGCCGCGTGGATATGGGATTGGACGCAGTGGAATGGGCTGCGGAAGCGGAGCGTCGGGGAGCCGGCGAAATCCTGCTCACCAGTATGGACGGGGACGGGACGAAAGCCGGATATGATCTGGAATTGACTAAAGCGGTGGCAGAGGCGGTAAAGATACCGGTGATTGCTTCCGGCGGCGCCGGAAAACCGGAGCATTTTTACGAGGCGCTTGCATATGCCGGGGCGGAAGCGGTTCTGGCGGCGAGCCTGTTTCATTATAAAGAACTGGAAATCCGGCAGGTGAAGGCATACCTGAGGGAACGGGGCATTAGCGTGAGGCTGTGTCCGGATCTGTCAGAAAATCGAAGATAAAGTGGAAGGAAGGACAAAAGATGGGAATGATCGAGAATGACTGGCTGGAAGAGCTGGGAGAAGAATTTCATAAGCCGTATTATAAGACCTTGTATGAATTTGTAAAGACGGAATACAACACAAAACAGATATTCCCGCCTGCAGATGATATTTTTAATGCATTTCATCTGACTGCACTGAGTGACGTGAAGGTGGTTATTCTGGGGCAGGATCCGTATCATGATGTGGGACAGGCTCATGGACTCTGCTTTTCCGTGAAGCCGGATGTGAAGATACCGCCGTCTTTGGTGAATATATATAAGGAGCTTCATGAAGACCTGGGATGTTATATACCCAACAACGGTTACCTGGTGAAGTGGGCCAGGCAGGGAATCCTGATGCTGAATACCGTGCTGACGGTTCGTGCCCATCAGGCAAATTCCCATCGGGGGAAGGGCTGGGAAGAATTTACGGATGCCGCAATCCGTACCCTGAACAAACAGGACAGACCTATCGTATTTATTCTTTGGGGAAGACCTGCCCAGACAAAGGAGAAAATGCTGAATAACCCCAAACATTTGATTTTAAAGGCGGCGCATCCAAGCCCTCTGTCTGCTCATAACGGCTTTTTCGGAAGCAGGCCCTTCAGCCAGACCAACAAATACCTGCAGGAAAACGGGCTGGATCCCATCGATTGGCAGATTGAGAATGTGTAAGTGACGGCATGCCCTTTCCGGAGATAAGGAACGAAGAAATTCAAATCATTGCAAAATAAAGATTGACTATGATGCAGGGCGGACATATTCCGGAATGTCGTGTGACAGAAGGGAGGTTCGCCTTCTTGGAGGAAACGGAAATACTTTTGGGGAAAATTGTTGAGGATACCGTCGCGCCGATTTAACAGGAGGATATATTATGGAAAAGAAAGCGTTTGTTTCGAAAGAATTGATCGAAAGTATTGTGAAAGATTATCCCACGCCTTTTCATATCTATGACGAAAAGGGAATTCGCGAGAATGCCATGGCCCTGAAAGCGGCATTTGCCTGGAATAAGGGGTATAAAGAGTTTTTTGCGGTGAAGGCGACACCTAATCCCTTTTTAATGCGTATCCTGAAGGAGTGCGGCTGCGGCTGTGACTGTTCTTCCTATACGGAGCTGATGCTCAGCGATGCAGTGGGGGTGCGGGGAGAGGATATCATGTTTTCCTCCAACGACACGCCGGCGGAAGAATTTGCGTTGGCGGAAAAACTTGGCGCGACCATTAATCTGGACGATATTACGCATATTTGTTTTCTGGAACAGGTGCTGGGCTATCTGCCCAAGCGGCTGAGCTGCCGTTTTAATCCGGGAGGGTACTTTGCCATGGGGACGGAAATCATGGACAACCCCGGTGATGCGAAGTACGGTTTTACCAGGGAGCAGATGTTTGAGGGCTTCCGTATCCTCATGGAGAAGGGCGTGGAGGAATTCGGAATCCATGCTTTTCTGGCAAGCAATACCGTGAGCAACGCGTATTATCCGGTCCTGGCGAGGCAGCTGTTTGAACTGGCGGTGGAGCTGCAGAGGGAAACAGGGGCGCACATCGCTTTCGTCAATCTTTCCGGAGGAATCGGCATACCCTATCACCCGGACCAGGAACCCAATGACATCAGGGTAATCGGTGATGGGGTACGGCAGGCTTACGAAGAGATTCTGGTCCCTGCGGGAATGAGCGATGTGGCCGTCTACACAGAACTCGGCCGATACATGATGGGACCTTACGGGCATCTGGTGACAAAGGTAATCCACCAGAAGCATACCCACAAGGAATATGTGGGGGTAGATGCCTGTGCGGTGAATCTGATGCGGCCTGCCATGTACGGAGCTTATCACCACATTACCGTGCTGGGAAAGGAAGAGGAACCCTGCAGCCATAAATATGATGTTGTGGGTTCCCTGTGTGAGAACAATGACAAATTTGCCGTGGACAGGATGCTGCCTGAGGTGGAAATCGGGGATTATATTGCGATTCATGACAGCGGCGCGCACGGCTTTTCCATGGGTTATAACTATAACGGGAAGCTGCGCTCGGCGGAACTTCTGCTGCATGAGGACGGAAGCGTGGAACTGATTCGCAGGGCGGAGACACCAAAGGATTACTTTGCCACATTTGACTGTTTTGACGTGTATGACAGATTATTTCCGCAGGAGCAGGAAGCGGTTTGTAAATAACGGATATGGTTTTCGACGGTTTTATCCATTGGCGGCCGTTTGAATGTTTTAAGGCAGTGGTATCCCGTCGGCATTTGCGGCTGTGTATGCAGCTGCAGACGGCAGGGAATATACGGTGCCTGGAACAGTATAAGCGGGGAGGAGAGACAGGATGAGGTATGGGAAATTTTTGCAAAAGGGCGGTACAATTGGTTTCCTGGCACCATCTTTTGGCTGCGGGGGCGGTGATTACAGGACAGTATCGTTCGAAAATGCGTTGAGAAAATGGCGTGAAATGGGATATTCTCTATTGTTGGGACCGAACTGTTACGCTTGCGAAGGAGTGGGTATCAGCAATACACCGGAGAAATGCGGCCGGGAGGTGATGGACTCTTTTTTAGCAAAGGAATCGGACTGCCTGATTTCCTGCGGCGGTGGAGAGCTGATGTGTGAGGTCCTGCCCTATGTGGATTTTTCAAAACTCGCAGAGGCAGAACCGAAATGGTTTATGGGTTATTCTGACAATACGAACCTGACATATCTGCTTGCCACGCTGGCAGATACGGCTTCTGTCTATGGACCCTGTGCAGGGACTTTCGGCATGGAGCCGTGGCATACATCCCTGTATGATGCCTTTGGAATTCTGACCGGGGACAAAGCATGCAGGGAGATGCCAGGCGGTCAGCCACATAAAGGCATGGAAGCGGTGGAAGGGCATGGAAGGCAGTACGTTGAGAGAGGCGGGTGTAAAGTAGCCGTAGGGGGCTACGACGGTTGGGAGCAGGAATCCCTGAAGGGTCCGGGTAATCCGTTGGCACCCTATCATCTGACCCGGACCCGTATTCTTCACATTTACGCAGGAAGGGAGCGCACGTCTGAAAGACTTGTATTTTCCGGGAGACTGCTTGGGGGCTGTTTGGACTGCCTTGTGAACCTGTTGGGGACCCGCTTTGACAGAACGGCGGAGTTTGTGGAGCGTTATAAGGATGACGGTATCATCTGGTTTCTGGAGGCATGTGATTTGAATGTTTTTTCCATACGCCGTGCCATGTGGCAGATGGAGGAGGCAGGATGGCTGAGGCATGTGAAGGGATTTCTGATCGGAAGGCCTTTAAACGGAGCGGCCATGATGAACCTGGATGCCTATGATGCCGTGCTGGAGGTGGCCGGCCGTAAGAATGTGCCGGTGGTGATGGATGCGGATCTGGGACATCTGCCGCCTATGATGCCGCTTGTGGTGGGCAGCATGGCAGAGGTGGATGTGAAAGGGAATGATATTCGGATCGAGATGTGTTTTGTATAAGAAGAGAAAGCAGGGACTCTTGAACATATGAGCAAGGATAGGGTTCCTTGCTTCCCCTATTTTCCGCCATAATAAAACCTCCAAACCAAGTAATCGTATCTTACATCGGTTTGGAGGCTTACACAATCCCCGGAACAGATCCAATCCCTTTATTTTGCTGATAATTCAGCGATTTTTAATACTGCCGGCAGCGGGACTTGAACCCGCACGTGGTTG
>CAIGRU010001508.1_pt1 | contig 12628 bp, 11 predicted proteins | sample 7351341 | NCBI WGS metagenome assembly CAIGRU01
CGGTGGTGTGAGAGGTCGATAATTGAACTAATCAATTATCTCCTACTCGATTTTGGACTAGGAGTTTTTTCAAGCTTCATGATTTTTCTAACTTAATTTTACAAACGGCAGAAAATAAGCTTTATTTGCTTTATTTAAAAGGGGGGAAAGCCTATAATAAAAGCGCGTAATATTGACGTGTAATCATAGGGAGGCTTTTAAAGTGACAAAATTTTCGCACAGTCATGAAGAAAGAAGTAAAGTAAAACTTTACAAGACAAAACGGGGATGGTTTAGTGCTATAACACATTTTTTTCAATGTTTTTCATTTCAGACAAATCGGGGGAAAGATGAGACAGATGCGTTAATCGCTGATCGAACCACCAATAATGTTGGCGTTTACAAAAATGGGGGAGTGATTGTAGCAACATTGCTGGGAGCTAGTGCGATTGTTACAAGTCCCACAGCAGTTCATGCAGCTACTTCGACGGCTAATCAGCAATCGCAAATTGTTGGTTCGGGGTCACAGTCTACTTCTGCTAGTGACTCAACAAGCGGGATAACTACCAGTGCGGTAAGCAGCACATCCCTTGCCTCTACTACTATTGCTAGCTCGAATAGTACATCGGAATCCACTATTGCTAGTACCAGTTTGAACGCTGCTAGTACCTCTAATAACCAGTCAACTTCTATCAGTTCAGTTGCGAACAGTAATTCAGTAACTAATACAGGTAGTCAAACTAGTGGTTCAGAAACCGTTAGCTTAGTTAGAGATAAGACACGGCTTTTTGCTAATTTCATCCAATTGAATCAACCAAGTGGAGACAATCAGACTAATGCAGGTGCAAATGATTTTGAATATAGTGCCAGCCTAGTAGGTAGCCAACTTATAAGTCTTTCTATGGCAGAAAGTTTCTTTAAGAGTAGGAGTCTAAATACAAGTCTGTCTGGTGGGGATACTACAACAAGAAGTCAGCTCATAAGCGAATCAAATTCATTAAGCATAGTTTCAAGTACAGTAATAAGTAAATCACAATCCTTAATTGCAGCATCGCAAAGCGCTTCGACGTCAGCGATCGAAGCCTCAGTGAGTCAATCAGTTTCGAGCTCACTATCACAATCACAGAGTGCCTCAACCTCAGCAATAGAAGCCTCAGTGAGTCAGTCGGTTTCGAACTCGCTATCACAATCGGAGAGTGCCTCAGCCTCAGCGGTTGAAGCCTCAGTGAGTCAATCAGTTTCGAGCTCACTATCACAATCGGAGAGTGCCTCAACTTCAGCGGTTGCCTCGTTGAGTCAGTCGGTTTCGAACTCACTATCACAATCGGAGAGTGCCTCAACCTCAGCGGTTGAAGCCTCAGTGAGTCAATCAGTTTCGAGCTCACTATCACAATCACAGAGTGCCTCAGCCTCAGCAATAGAAGCCTCAGTGAGTCAATCAGTTTCGAGCTCACTATCACAATCACAGAGTGCTTCGATCTCATATGAACAGTCATTGAGTCAGTCAGCTACAGATGAAGGATTGTCACATAGTTTGCCGCGTTTTCCAATCGAGAGTTTGTCAACTTCTTTAAGCCAAAGTACTTTTGTTTCCCAATCAGACTTAATTAGTCTAAGTACGAGCGAAGCCAGTTCAGTAAGTACAAGCTATTCGAATTCAAATAGTGTTAGTGACAGTACAACGACCGCAACAAGTGGTTTGACATCTAGCAGCACCAGTAATTCTGTTTCGGAAAGAGACAGTGAAACGGGCTCAACCTCTATGAGCATAATTGACAGTACAACGACCGTCACAAGTGGTTCGACATCTAGCAGCACCAGTAATTCTGTTTCGGGAAGTATCAGTGAAACCAGCTCAACCTCGCTGAACACAAGTGATAGCACGCTGGCTTAGACTAGTGAATCAAGCTCGATAACTATTATTTCATCGCAAAGTATGAGTACGAAAATTCCGTCCTTTAATAACAACCAGGCTTCTGACAGTTTCGGCTTGTCTAGAGTAACTTCTACTGGTACTTCGCTTTCAGTCAATGACTTAGGCAATGGTTCACAGAAGCTGGGATCAACTATCAGCACCTCAACATCGCTTAACAATAATGACCAACCTAGTGTTAATAAGAATGTACCGATTAGTCATAATCGGCAACTACCGCAAACTGGTAATACACGAAATTCAATAGGCATTTTAGCTAGTGGCTCATTGCTAGTGGCATTATCCTTGTTATTGCGTAGCTTAAAGCACCAGAAAGGTGAATAAATAGAATAATCCTTATTTGATCGTAAAAGAAAACTAAAAAAGCAGTTCTTAGGTTGGAGAAATCCAGTTTAAGAGCTGCTTTTGCTTTATCGTTGATATTTAAACAAAATTAAGATTACCAGAAAGCTTGCAGTGATGAGGTTAAAGGTGATCTATGATATAATTATCATTAAATAAAATCTGCTAAATTAAAGGAGATTGTATAGGTGGGAGAACAAAAAACGATTGAACAAACTTTTCAAATTGAAAGTCCAGAAATAGAAGTTGGCTTACTAGGAACACAGGATAAGTTTGTAAGCCTGATTGAACAAGGAATGGATGTTGAAATCCGACCATTCGGTGAAAATCTTAAAGTAAGTGGACAAGAAGAAGACGTTAAACTTACGATCGATGTATTTCGTGCCCTTATTTCGTTGCTAAACCAAGGGATCCGCATCCATAGTACAGATATTGTTAGTGCGATGAAGATGGCACATCGTGGAACACTGGAATATTTTGCTGACCTCTACAGTGAAACGATTATTAAGGACCGGCGGGGAAGAGCCATTCGGGTAAAAAATTTTGGTCAGCGGCAGTATGTTAACGCGATGAAGCATAATGATATTACGTTTGGGATTGGCCCTGCCGGAACAGGGAAAACTTACCTAGCAGTCGCAATGGCCGTGGCATCCTTAAAACGTGGCGAAGTGGAACGAATTATCTTGACGCGACCAGCAGTTGAAGCTGGTGAAAGTCTAGGATTCTTACCTGGTGACCTTCGTGAAAAAGTAGATCCTTATTTACGACCAATTTATGATGCCTTAAATGATATTTTTGGAGCTGATCATACGCAACGGTTAATTGATCGGGGAATTATCGAAATTGCCCCCCTTGCTTATATGCGTGGACGAACTCTTGATGGAGCATTTGTAATTTTAGATGAAGCCCAAAATACGACTAATGCCCAAATGAAGATGTTCCTTACCCGTTTAGGCTTTGGTTCAAAAATGGTTATTAATGGGGATGTTTCACAAATCGATCTTCCTCATGGGACTCGCAGTGGTCTTGTAAACGCGCAACGAATTCTGAATAATATTAAGTCAATTAAGTTTGTTAAATTTAGTGCAGAAGATGTTGTTCGTCACCCGGTTGTAGCACGGATTATTACTGCTTATGAGGACCAAACATCAAAACAATTAGCAGAAAAAGATAAAGAGAAAAAAGAGGAAAAATGATGGACTTGGAAATTTTCGATCAAACAACAGCACAGCTTCCAAATGAACAATTGGCGATGGTAAGAGACTTATTACAGTATGCTGCTAAAGAACTTTCCTTATCAGAAAATACTGAAATGTCCTTAACATTTGTAAATAATCCGGAGATAAAAAAATTAAATGCCCAGTATCGTAATGTTGATCGGGCAACTGATGTTTTAAGTTTTGCCGCAGAAGAGGCGGGAGATGAAACACCAATCATTATGGATCCTGAAATGGCTGCTGAAATTCCTGTTAACTTAGGTGACTTATTTATTTCCATCGATAAGGTAGCAGAACAAGCAAAATTTTTAGGCCATTCAGTTGATCGAGAGTTAGGATTTTTAGCTGTTCATGGCTTCCTTCACTTAAATGGATATGATCATGAAAAGCCGACAGATGAAGAAAAAATGTTTAAATTACAACGGGAGATACTAGAGGGTTATGGACTCACGCGATAAACATCAAACTGAGAAAAATCATCACTTAATTCAAGCAATGTGTCACGCAATCGATGGAATTATCCAAGTATTACGTGAAGAGCGTAATATGCGGTACCACCTTTTAGCGGCCTGCTTAGCCATTATCATGTCGATCTTATTGCATATTTCAGCAATGGAATGGTTATGGATTTTATTGGCAATCTTTGTTGTTTTTACATCTGAATTTCTTAATACGGTTACCGAAGCTGTTACAGATTTGATTGTTGACCACCATTATGAATTAAATGTAAAAAAAGCTAAAGACGTGGCCGCTGGTGGGGTACTGATTTCAGCGATATTTTCAGTCTTGGTGGGGCTAATTATTTTTATCCCCCGTATATTAGCAATTATTAGATAGGAAGTTTTAATATGGATAATCCAAATTATAAGTCTGGCTTTGTGGCAATTATTGGGCGCCCAAACGTTGGAAAATCAACTTTATTGAATTATGTTGTCGGGCAAAAGGTAGCAATTATGAGTAATGTTGCACAGACAACGCGTAATAAGATTCAAGGAATTTATACAAGCCCAGAAGCCCAGATTATTTTTATTGATACGCCAGGAATTCATAAACCATCTACTAAATTAGGTGATTTCATGGAAAAATCAGCAATGTCAGCATTAGATGAAGTGGATGCTGTCTTATTTGTTGTTAGTGCGACTGAGAAGCGCGGCCCTGGTGATGACTTTATTATTGAACGCTTAAAGAAAGTTAATCAGCCAATCTTTTTAGTTGTTAATAAGATCGATCAAATCAATCCCAATGATCTGCCTGAAATTGTTGATCAGTATAAAGATACCCTTCTATTTAAGGGAATTGTACCAATTTCGGCTTTGCAGGGAAATAATGTGAATAACTTAATCAATGATATTATTAAGATTCTTCCCAATGGTCCGCAATACTACCCAGCCGATCAAGTAAGTGACCACCCTGAACGTTTTGTGATTGCAGAAATGATCCGTGAAAAGGTCTTTTTGCTGACGAGACAAGAAGTGCCGCATTCAGTAGCTGTTGATGTAACATCGATAAAGCGTGAGGATGAAAACCATATTCATATCTCGGCCAATATTATTGTTGAACGTCCTGGCCAAAAGGGAATTATTATTGGTAAAGGTGGAAAAATGCTGAAAAAGATTGGGACAATGGCCCGACAAGATATTGAAAAATTACTTGGTGACAAAGTATTTCTTCAACTATGGGTAAAAGTTGTTCCTGACTGGCGTGATAAGTCTGCAATGCTAAAAGACTATGGTTATTGGAATAAAGACTATTAAAAGGATGATGGTTACATGGCACGCGTAACCACACAATTTACTGGGATCATTATGTACCGACAGGATTATCGTGAACGCGACCTATTAGTAAAAATGCTCACTGATAAGATTGGGCCGGCAATGTTTTTTGTAAAAAATGCTAAAAAACGTGGCTTTCGGATGACTGCTGATATCCTGCCATTCACCCATGGTACATACATTGGCTCGCTTGATGAAAATGGCTTAAGTTTTATTAATACAGCAAGTGATACTAGCCAATACAAGAATATTGCAAGTGACATTAGCAAAAATGCATATGTTACGTATATTTTGGCATTAGTTGACAGTGCTTTTAATGACGGTCGAAGCATTGGTGGCTGGTTTAATCAAGTTGCTGCAGCCTTAGACTTAATCGAAAAAGGATTAGATGAGCAAATAATTACAAATATTATTGAAACACAGCTGTTAGTTGCTTTTGGTGTAGCACCAATTTGGGATCGGTGTGTTGTTTGTGGTCGCAATGATCTGGCTTTAGACTTCTCTGAACAATATGGAGGGATGCTTTGTCAGAATCACTGGTCACTTGATGAACATCGTCTTCACCTTGACCGTAAAACTGTTTATTATCTCCAACAGTTTGCCACAATTAACTTGCAGAAATTGAATTCTATTCGGATTAATCCAGCTACTAAACGACGTCTCCAACAAGTCTTGGATACTCTTTGTGATAACGAGGTTGGACTAAACTTGAAGGCAAAACGGTTCATTAGACAAATGAATAAGTGGGAACAAAATATCGGAAAGTTATCAATGAACGATTGACATTTGTAAAATATTTTTCTATTATAAGAGCGTGTTTAATTGAATATTGGCAATGACAGAGATTATGGATAAACCAAATCAGCGATCAGGGGATAGTGCAAGCCTTGTAGTTTATTTATCCTTGGCACTCTAACAGCCGCTTAAACTAAGCTGTTTTACAGAGATGTAAAAAAGTAGGGTGGAACCGCGATTAACTTCGTCCCTACAGTATCAATTATTTGATACTGTAGGGACTTTTTCATTGAAAGGAGAAGTAAAGTATGACGAAAAAATTAACCGTGCAAGATATTATCTTTACATTGGAACAATATTGGGCAGATCAAGGCTGTATGTTAATGCAGGCTTATGATAACGAAAAGGGTGCGGGGACAATGAGTCCTTACACTTTCTTGCGGGCAATTGGTCCTGAACCATGGAATGTGGCTTATGTTGAACCTTCACGGCGGCCAGCTGATGGTCGTTATGGTGAAAACCCAAACCGGCTTTACCAACACCACCAATTCCAGGTATTAATGAAGCCTTCTCCTGATAATATTCAAGAATTATACTTAGGAAGTTTGAAAAAGTTAGGGATTGATCCTTTAGAGCATGATATCCGGTTTGTTGAAGATAACTGGGAAAACCCTTCAATGGGCTGTGCCGGTGTTGGTTGGGAAGTTTGGCTTGATGGAATGGAAGTTACTCAATTTACTTACTTCCAAGTCGTTGGAGAGTTGCCAATGAGCCCAGTGGCCGCCGAAGTTACTTATGGACTTGAACGGTTGGCTGAATATATTCAAAATGTTGACTCAGTTTATGACTTAGAGTGGGCGGATGGTGTTCTGTATGGTGATATCTTCCAAGAACCTGAATATGAACATTCTAAGTATGCGTTTGAAGAAAGTAACCAAGATATGCTTCTGCAAGACTTTAATGATTACGAAAAAGAAGCTAAACGTTTAATTAAGCTTGGATTAGTTCACCCAGCTTATGATTATGTTTTAAAGTGTAGTCATACCTTTAACTTGTTAGACGCGCGTGGTGCTGTTTCAGTTACCGAACGTGCTGGTTATCTTCACCGTATTCGAATTATGGCAAAATCAATTGCAAAAGCCTTTGTTGAAGAGCGGCGTAAACGTGGCTTCCCACTGATTCATGACGAAGCAGTTCGCCAAAAAACAGTTGAAGAATATACAAAAAAAGCGGAAAAGGCAAAGGAACGGGCCGCAAAGCAAGCAGCTAAGAAAGCACAAAAGGGGGAAAAGTAAGATGGCAAATACATACTTATTAGAAGTCGGTGTTGAAGAAATGCCTGCTCACGTTGTAACACCAAGTATTAAACAGTTACACGAACGAGTAGAAAAGTACCTTAAAGAACAACGGATTACTTTTGATGATATTCAAGAATTCGCTACTCCACGACGGATGGCATTACTAATCCATGGCTTAAGTGATAAGCAACCTGATATTGATGAATCAGTTAAGGGCCCTGCAAAAAAGATTGCGCAAGATGCTGATGGTAATTGGACCAAAGCTGCAATTGGTTTTACCCGGGGACAAGGTGCCTCTGTTGAAGATATTGAATTCAAAGAAGTAAAAGGCGTTGAATATGTTTTTGTTGAAAAGCATATTGCTGGAAAAACTGTTGCTGAAGTTCTTCAAGGATTACCAACAGTTATTACTTCGATGAATTTCCCAACCTTGATGAAGTGGGGCTACAATAACTTACAATTTATTCGTCCGATTCGGTGGCTAGTTTCATTATTAAATGATGAAGTCGTTCCATTTAATATTTTGGACGTTGAAGCTGGTCGAGAAACACAAGGCCACCGGTTCTTAGGCCATCCAGTTGAAATTGCTAAGGCTGATGATTATGAAGAAACCTTAAATAATGATTTCGTTATTGCTGATCAAACAAAGCGAAAGAATTTAATTAAGGATCAAATTACTAAAATTATCAATGAAAACAACTGGCAAGTTGATTGGGATGAGGACTTGCTAGAGGAAGTTAATAACTTAGTTGAATGGCCAACTGCTTTTGCTGGATCTTTTGATGAGAAGTACTTAGCCTTACCTGATCCGGTCTTAATTACTTCCATGAAGGATAACCAACGTTTCTTCTGTGTACGGGATGAAGATGGTAACCTCTTATCGCACTTTATTTCTGTTCGTAACGGTAACACCGACTACCTTGATAATGTTATTAAAGGAAATGAACGGGTTCTTGTTCCTCGTCTTGAAGATGCTCAATTCTTCTATCAAGAAGATCAAAAGTTGACAATTGATGAATATGTGGAACGACTTAAGAAAGTTAGCTTCCATGATAAAATTAGTTCAATGTATGACAAAATGCAGCGGGTTGCAGTGATTGCCAATGTTCTTGGTAAGCAACTAAATCTTTCAGATAAAGAACTAGCAGACCTTGATCGAGCAGCACATATTTATAAATTTGACCTTACTACGCAAATGGTGGGTGAATTTGCTGAATTACAAGGAATCATGGGCGAAATCTATGCTAAGTTATTCGGTGAAAAAGATGATGTTGCCACAGCTATTCGCGAACACTACATGCCAATCTCTGCAGAAGGAGAATTACCACAAACTAAGATTGGCGCGGTCTTAGCAATTGCCGATAAACTTGACAGCATCATGAGCTTCTTTGCAGTTGATATGATTCCAAGTGGTTCGAATGACCCTTATGCTTTACGTCGGCAAGCCTTTGGAATCGTCCGAATTATCGCCGATCGTGGTTGGCACCTTCCATTATTAAATATTCAATCAGAAATTATCCCTGCCTTCGAAACTGCTGAAATCAATGTTTCTTTTGATTTGAATAAAAATAGTGATGAAGTCCGTTCATTCTTCTTAGACCGGATTAAGCAGTTATTCCATGGTCAAAAGGTTCGTCACGATATTATTGATGCAGCTACCGATACTCGCCAAAATGATATTGCCAATGTTCTTGCAGCTATTCAAACTATTGACGATCATAAGGATGATGATAGCTTTAAGGAAGATATTGAAGCTCTTACCCGGGTATTACGGATTGCAAAGAAGGATAATCGTCCGGTTAGTGAGCTTGCAGTAGATCCTAATCTATTTGAAAATCCATCTGAGGCCAAGATGCACACAGCTGTTTCAGAATTGATTAAAGAAGATCAACAAACAGTAAGTGAAAACTTCGCGGCTTTACGGACTTTAACACCAATAATTAGTGAATACTTTGATGAAAATATGATTATGGATAAGAATGAAGACATTCGTAATAATCGTTTGGCCCAATTAAGTATTTTGGCTCACAAAGCATCATTAATTGGTAACTTGGATAACTTGATTGTAAAATAAGACGTTTTAATTGTATTGCTGCTAACTTGTGGTATTATAGATACTAGTTAAATGTAAAAATAGGTGGAGGTCGCATTCCGTTAGGTTGCGACCTTTCATTTCGTTGCTGTTCGCTTACTAAGTGAGGTGGATCAATGGCAAAGATACCGCGTAATGTAATTGATGAAATACGAAATTCAGTTGATATTGGTGATGTAATTGGGCGCTATGTCCAATTGCATCAAGCTGGAAAAAATCTAATTGGGTTATGTCCCTTTCATGATGAAAAGACACCATCTTTTTCGGTGAATGAGGAAAAACAATTTTTCTATTGTTTTGGATGTCACCGGAGCGGAAACGTATTTCAATTTTTAATGGAATTAAAGCGTATTGATTTTGTTGATGCGGTTAAGGAGATCGCTAACGATAGCAATATCAAGATTCCAGAACAATATGTTAGCGTTCCGGCTAAACCATTAAATAACGAGAATCGACAGCTGTTTGATCTTCATGATAAAGCAGCTAAACTTTATCACCATATATTGGTAAATACACCGGCTGGGCAAGTTGCACTTAATTATTTAAAAAAACGGGGAATGAGTGAAGAACTGATTGAGCAATTTGGCTTAGGCTATGCTCCTGATCAGCGAATCTTGAAGCCGTTCTTCCAGCAGCAAAAAGTTGATTACCAATTGCTAAGAAAAAGTGGGCTTTTTAGTGAAGACCAACAGGGAGAGCTACGAGATCGGTTCATTGAACGGATAATGTATCCGATAAAAAATGGTCAAGGGCAGGTAATTGCTTTTTCTGGTCGATTAATCGATACCAGTAAAACAAATTTACCTAAATATTTAAATAGTCCTGAGACACCGATTTTCAATAAGCGACGGACATTATTTAATTTTGACGTTGCACGAAAAGCAGCCCGTAAAGATGGTCGATTATACTTATTTGAAGGATTTATGGATGTGATCTCGGCCTTTGCCGCAGGAATCGAAAATGGAATTGCTTCAATGGGGACCAGTTTTACCGAAGAGCAAGTAGCGATTATTGGTCGTGCTACAAAGCAATTAGATATTTGCTATGATGGAGATCAACCGGGACAAAATGCAATTGATCGTGCAATCAGTCTCGTTAATGATCATCGACCTAATCAGCTACAGGTGAAGGTTGTCCAATTACCAGCTGGGATTGATCCAGATGAATATGTTCAAAAGTATGGTCCACAGCAATTTAACGCCTATCTTACTAATAAGGAAGAAACAACAACAGAATTTTACCTGCGCTTTTTAAGAAATGGGAAGAATTTAGATAATCAGAATGAGCTGATGCAATATCTTAACCAAGCACTGAAGGTAATTGCTCAAGTTCAAGCTCCCTTAGAAGAAGATATGTACTTGCAACGGTTAGCAAGTGAGTTCAATTTAGATCGTCAAACCTTAAAGACGCAGTTAGATCAATTGCGACAGCAACTAGGGATTCATAATCAGCCATGGATTAAGCAACAGCCTTCACTAGTGCGTCATCAACAGTTTCAACAAACTAGTGAAGAAGAACATCGAAAAGTTAAACTTAGTAGGACTGAATTAGCGGAACAGATCTTACTAAGGTACATGCTATATGATCGTGAAGTGTGGATGCATGTAACGTCAGATCACGATTTTCATTTTGCACATGAAAAATATCAAACCTTGTATTTATTAGCAGCAAGTTATTTTTCTGAAAATGGATCGTATTCAACCGCTGACTTTCTTGATTATTTAGATGAAAGTAGTTTACAAGGTACTCTTGGACAAATTGAAAATTTAAATGTTGACCAAGAAGTTGATATGCGGGCAATTGATGATTGTATCCATATGATCGCAGAACAAACACCGTTAGCTGCGCAAATTGCAGATAAGCAAGCCCAGTTAAAAGAAGCTAATTCACTGCATAATACAGAATTAGCTACGCAATTAACGATTGAACTGGTAAAATTATTAAAGCAGCAGCAACGCTTAAAAACGGAGGAGACTAATTAATATGGCAAAGAGCAAGAAAAAAGACATTGTTATTTCTAACAGCGCCGATTTCGATCAACAAGAATATGACACCGCAGTTGGTAAGTTAATTCGTAATTACAAGAAGCAAAAGCAGATTGAATACGATGAATTAACTACTAAAATTGCTAAACCATTTGAATTGAACGCTGATGGGATTGATAATTTACTTCAAAATATTGAAGATGCCGGAATTAGTGTTGTCGATGAAAATGGGGACCCAGATCCTCGTGCTTTAAAAGCTACTGAAAAATTATCACAATCTGCCATGAAGGATACATCAGCACCAACTGGGGTTAAAATTAACGATCCTGTGCGGATGTATTTGAAAGAGATTGGTCGTGTAAACCTTTTGACGGCTGATGAAGAAGTCCAGCTTGCTTTACGGATTGAAAAAGGTGATGAAGTAGCTAAACAAGAACTAGCTGAGGCTAACTTACGGTTAGTTGTTTCAATTGCAAAGCGTTATGTTGGCCGTGGGATGCAGTTTCTTGATTTAATCCAGGAAGGTAACATGGGACTTATGAAAGCCGTTGAAAAATTCGATTACCGGCGAGGTTTTAAGTTCTCTACTTATGCTACCTGGTGGATTCGTCAGGCTATTACACGGGCGATTGCTGATCAAGCACGGACAATTCGGATTCCGGTTCATATGGTTGAAACTATTAACAAATTAATCCGGATTCAACGGCAATTACTTCAAGATTTAGGTCGTGAACCGTTACCAGAAGAAATTGGTGCAGAAATGGATATGCCAACTGAGAAAGTGCGGAATATTCTTAAAATTGCCCAAGAACCAGTTTCACTTGAAACGCCTATTGGTGAAGAGGATGATTCTCATTTAGGGGACTTTATTGAAGACCAAGATGCAACGAGTCCAGCTGACCATGCTGCTTATGAAATGATGAAAAAGCAGCTTGAAAATGTTCTGGATACATTAACCGATCGTGAAGAGAACGTTCTTCGGCTTCGGTTTGGTTTAGATGATGGTCGAACACGGACCCTTGAAGAAGTCGGAAAAGTCTTCGGGGTAACCCGGGAACGGATTCGTCAGATTGAAGCTAAGGCGCTCCGAAAATTACGTCACCCATCACGTTCTAAGCAATTAAAAGATTTCTTAGAATAAAAATATATATACGTAAAAAGATGAATTTACACAAAAAGCAACTTGAGTTAATTAATTATCTTAAGCTGCTTTTTAATTTTATTTAAAATAAATGAGAGAAATCTTATTTTTATATTGAAAACATTCAATTGTTC
>CAIGRU010001519.1_pt1 | contig 12541 bp, 10 predicted proteins | sample 7351341 | NCBI WGS metagenome assembly CAIGRU01
TGGGGCGGCTGGGGGCCCAGGGGCTTTACAACATCTGCACCCGCACCAGCTCCCCGCGCCCCGGCGACCTTGTTTTCTTCAAGGGAACCTATGACACGCCGGGTGTCTCTCACTGTGGCATCTATGTGGGGGATGGGATGATGATACACTGTGGCGCCCCCATCAGCTAGTTCTGACAATAAACGGCGTGTTGTAGATACGCTGATTCCCAAAATCGAGGCTACCGGCACTGAGCGCGTGATACACTGGAAAATCTAAAAATTTTTACTTCGTATTATACCATTGTCAAGAACACTAAAGCATCCAAAGTAATAATTAGCTGCCTATCCTTTCAAAAGCAATAAAGTAATCTTCCGCCCTTAGTAATTCATGAGGACTTTTTGCATTTTACTCCTTGACTTTGGCAAATAAATTAGTAAAATGGTATAAGGATGGTTGTAGCTCTTCTATGCCAATCCGTAGATATCCGGGATTAGCGCAGTTGGTAGCGCGGGTGGTTTGGGACCATCAGGTCGGGAGTTCGAGTCTCCCATCTCGGACCAAGTTCGTTGACAAACGAGATGCAAGCAAAAATCCCGCACTTCGGTGCGGGATTTTTGCGCAAGGAGAGTGGGTTTTTCTATAAAACAAGAACAATATGGGAGGGCTGGAAGAAAGTGGGCTCGTGAAATAAAAATAACGCACCAGATATCCAAAATGAGATGTTTTGGAGAAACGCACGACTCAAACCCTCCACCAATCCCCCAAAAGAGAAAAATACGAATTTTAGGGTCCTGCCAGTCAATCGGACCGCCTTATTCCCGCTTATGGCCGCAAGACAACAACACCACCGAGGCCAGAATACATCCCGCTCCAACGGCGTCCCGTGGAGAAAACGGTTCTTGGAAAAGCATAACGCCCACCAGAACGCTGGTCAGCGGCTCAAATGTAGACAACAGGGAAGCGCTCTGAGCTCCTATATATTTTGACCCCATCTGGAACGCAACGGTGGCGACACAGGTGTGCAGAACGGAAAATAAAAGAGCCATGGCCCTTCCGGAAGCCGTCAGGCCAAAATTCAATTGGCCGGTTATACCCGAGACGGCCAGCACTTCCACAGCGGTAAACAAAAACAGCCAGAGCGCCAATTGGAGAGACGGTATGCTCTGACATCCCGCTTTTGGAAAGATAGACGACATAAAACGCATATGCAAAACCAGACGACAGCGCAAGGAATATTCCAAGCCCGCCGCTGTCCCCTCCGGGCGTATAGAAGCATAAAATCCCCGCCATGCAAAGCGCGCAGCAAAACCCCTGGCGAACCGTCAGCCGTTCGCGGAAGAACAAGGAACAGCTTACGATCACAATGGCCGGGTAAGTAAAATGGAGCATTGTAGCCATGCCGGAGGAGATATAAGGATAAGAGGAGTACAACAGGACCGGCGCGGCCGCGCATCCAAGCGAACAGATCAAGAGCTTTTTGAGGCTGGTCCTGTCCAGGGGGACAGACTGGCTCCCGGACAGCCGGCGCATCAAAAACAGCGCCGGAACGCCGATGGCTTTCGATAAGAACGTCAGGGTTCAGGCATTTCCTCCGTTGGCATAAACGCTTCTCGCAAAGAACGGATTCAGGCCAAAAACAATAGCCGATAAAATGACCAGGGCCGTACCCTTTTGGTATGGTTTCATTCGGAACACCTCTTGTTTATTGCAGGAAAAGACGGGAAAATCTGACTTTCCCGCCTTTTTCGTTCCTTTACAGGCTTGCTTCAAAGAGACGGAGCTGTTCCCTCAAGCGGTCTTTTTCCTCCTCGGTGCAAAAGGCCGCCTGGATGGCGTTATATTGGAGCCGCACGAGGTCCTCCATGGTCCAATCGTACTGCCCGGCCACTTTGGAAAGCTCCTGACAAAATATCGGTGGTAAACTCCTGCCGGTAGCTGCCACCCACCAGCTTGGACTCAAAGCGAACGTTGGACAGGGATTTCATAGTGATGCTGTCCACAGACTTAATCAAATGGATGCCCGGTTTCAGAGAATTGAAAAATACCAGTTCCCGCGTCTGCATCTCGCCGGCTTTCAATTCGATCTGCTGGGAGGTGCTGTTGACAACGTGCGCGTCATCCGTGGCAACCTCTTCTACAAGGTACATTCCGGGGGCGAGGTCATACAGAAAAATCTTGCCACTGGCGTTGGTGATATACTCACCGAACAGGTCGCCGTCGTGCCAGATCTCAAAGGTCACATCGGGCATGGGCGCGTTGCAGGTCAGATCGTACTTCAAAATGCGGAAGGCGGGCTGCGCCCGATTGGTGACGGTCAGCACAGGGTCATCCTCGGTGACGAGGCCGTAGGGGGCAATGTGGATGGCGTGGGATGTCTTGTCTAGCACATGTCCAGCGGGGACAGCGGTTTCCACGATCTCCATATAGGCTTCTTTCTTAATATCCGTCACGCGGGCCTCGCCGTTGTCGTTGGTGGTGACGTTGGTGAGCAATTTGCCGTCCGCGAACACATCAAAACATCCATATTCCATGACATCCCCCCATTTTGTTGTCGTAATAGTACATCAGAGAGGCATATAGCAGGGAATTTGTCTGGCAGCTCCAAGGAAAAGCCCCATGACCACATTGGTCACAGGGCTTTTCTTTGGAGCTATTCCTGCCCTCATCACGTGCGGGATATGACAACCGGATAGAGAGGAGGTGCGCCTGATAATGTGTTCAGATCGTTCCACAGGGCGGAGTAAGCCAACTGTGGTCCCCTATGATCTCAGCCTTACACGGGGCTCCTTTGGCAATCTCAAGCACTTTTTTGTATAATCGGGCACCCATCTCCGAAACCGGGATCTCGTCCGTAATGACCTGGGAGACATCCAGATCGATCATCTCCGCTCCCATGCGCTGGCCAGTATCAGGATTAGCGGTGACCTTGATGGCCACCATGGCCGCGTTGCCGAGAGGTGTACCCCGCCCAGTGGTGAAAAGGCAGATGTGAGCACTCGCCATCGCCAGAGCAGTACAGGCATAAATGTCGTTTCCTCCCTTGCGGTTATCAATGAGCCAATGCCCAGGACCCGGAATGGGTGCGCCGATCGGCAGAATCCCGTTCAGAGGGGTGCGGCTGCCGCAAAGCTTCAGATTACTGATGGCTTTCTCACACAGCGTCGTAATGCCGTGGGCCTTATTGCCTGGGGTGGGGTTCACATCTGAAATGGATGCTCCGGTGGCAGAGAGAATCTCATTCCGATAGGTATCGCTAATCTCCAAGATCCGTTCTCCTATCTCGCGAGTGGCCGCCAATTCCACCAAGTGCCGCTCATAGCCGGACATGCCACGTATGGGAGAAGAAGCGAATCCCACCCCGCGCTCCGCAAAGAGGTCAGCGCACTCACCCACAACGGCGTTAGCGGCCAAGCTGCTGCTCCAATCCGAGCCGCCGCAGTATACACCAAGGCGTAATTTGGAGACCGGACACGCTGTACGCTCCATAGCGCGGCTTTCTACCAGCATCCGGTGAACGATCTCTACACCCTTGCGAACAGTGTTTTCGACCCCATTTTCGTCTTGAATACAAAGATGTGCAACCTTGGTGCCGGACCTGGCGATCTCTTCTCCGATGTAGGCCGGATCTATCCATTGGCAGCCTAGGCTCACCAACAACACGCCATAGACGTTAGGGTGCTGGCCTGCCAGAATCAGGCCCAGGTTGGTGCGATCCGCGTCCTCACGGAACTCGCCGCAGCCAGTATCTATTGTTAAGGCAGGGACATCACATTGGATCGCGATCTTATTGGCAGTGCTGTTGGAACAGTGAACCAGAGAGAGCACCAACACATAGTTGCGGATGCCAATCATCCCGTTGGTGCGGAGATATGCTTGGATCGTATCCATCAATAGGGTTCCTCCTCTCCTACCCGGTAGGCAGCGGCATAAGAATCACACAATTCCTCTGTGATATCCGTTACGTTATGAGAATGTACCCAAATGCCCTGCGTGATATCGCAGCTGGCTCTCCCGATAGTAAGGCCATACTTAATGATTGGCCCTCCAGCCGGGATATCACACGTGCTCAACTTGTGCCCCGTGGGGATCGCTTCTTTAACTACATATGGGCCGCTGTCGCCGCAAGTCACAACATCCCCTGAAACTGCCGCCTGCGACAAAACAACCACATTATCTTGGGGGTTCATCATAAATCCTTTTATGTACATATTTTTGAATAATAGCCTCCTTTTTAGTCAATTCTCGAAAAAGATGGATTGAGGAGTCAAGATTGGGTAGCTTCATTATAGCATAGTCGGAACAAATACACCCATGCGAAATTCCATCCAGTAATCATCTTTTATTTTTATACTATCCCTTGTTTTAGATGGTAAACTGGAATTTGAAATTTTTGCAGATATATGATAAAATATTATTATAAGCAAAAAGGAGAACCTCGAAAACCACCTATAAAGATCGTTGTGGAAGAGAGTTCGTGTAAAAGGAGCGTAGCTATGACTTTTCAGCAGCTTATATTTGCACTGGAAGTGGCCAACTGTGTGTCTATCAGTAAGGCGGCGGAAAACCTTTATACGCACCAGAGCAATGTGAGCACTGCAATCAAACAGCTAGAGGAAGAACTCGGTATCCGGATATTCAGCCGAACCAAGAAAGGTGTGACGACCACAGTCCAGGGGGAGGAATTTTTGTCCTATGCCAAAGAAATCATCAATCAGAAAAGCTTTTTGGAAAAGCGGTACGCTGTGCGGAACAGCAAGCAACTCCGCCGATTTACGATTTCCGTGATGAGAGCGTATTTTTTGGTAGAATTCATACGGCGGATGTATACGGAACTCTATAGCGGGGAAACGGAAAACAGCTATTTCCGGCTGGTCAAACATCCCTTCAACCGCGTGCTAGAAGACGTGGCGAGCAATCGGGCGGAGATGGGTATCGTGTTCATACAAAGTTCAAAGCAGAACCGCCTGGAAAAGCTGGCCAACCTTAAAAAGCTAGACTATGTTAAATTGGGCGAGAGCCGGATGAACATCGTAGTTCGAGAAGGTCATCCCATTTTGGGGGAAAAAAGCCTTAGAAACATCACAAAGTATCCCTATGTTGTCTCAGAGGAAGAGGAAAACTTCAACCGGCTGTTCGATGAGCCTTCTGATGCGGTGTTCAAATTTTTCAAAGATCCCCCAGCCCACGTGATTTCAACCAACGACAGTATGGCCAGCGAGGAAATTGTAGCAACAACGGATGCGTTCCATATCAGCTCCATGCCCCATCAATATGCGGATCGATATCCATGCGTCTCCATCCCCCTGGCGGGCAAGGAAGCGGAGCTGGCGTTCTACTATGTCATGCGGAAAAGCTATACGCCGTCCACTGTTGCCGAAGGCTTCATCAGGGAACTCGAGCACATTTTTTTAGAGTCGCAATTTACCACACGCTAGAAAAGAAGCTCTCTTATGCCCCAGACCATACCGCAGGGTAAACGAAATAAAAAGCCATGTTTTACAGCTCCTCCTCTGCTGTAGAACATGGCTTTTTTGCGCGAAGCCCTGGGATAAATCTTATATGCGGCCTCTCCGAAAACCTCGCTTCTTAGGATTCATCAAAAAAGCAGATTGTTACCCATCGGAAAGAGACATATCCATATAGGAAGCATGTGTGCTATTATGGATCTGGAAGTCAAGATGGCGGTACATCCAGCACGAGGACGATCGGGATCGTTCTATCGAAAAGTAAGTCCCACATGCATGAAGAAGTGTGAATTTCAGATTGCTACGCTGAAAGCTTCGATGCTTCGTTTCTTTTCAGGCCTTCTAGCGTGGCGGAAAGGTGAGATCATAAAAATGGATAAGGAACAGTTCCAGCAGATGAACAGATTGCTGAAGTCAGAGAGCATGCCTGCGTTTGGTTGCACCGGTCCCATCGCAGTGGCCTATGCGGCAGCGGAGGCCAGGAGCGCCATCGGGGGTGTCCCACGGAAGATAACCGTATTTATGGACAAGGATATGTGCACCAAAAACAGTGACGTGGGCATTCCAGGAACGGCATTCAAGGGCCAGAAAATGGCAGCCAGTTTAGGCGCGTTTGCCGGCGACGCATCTAAAAAATTGGAAGTACTCAACAGCGTCGCCCCAGAGGATGAGGCAAAAGCTCGGGCTTTTGTGGCGCAGGGGAACGTTACCATCGACGTGGATTGGGAGACCGAAATCTTGGGCGTGTACATTGATGTGACAGTGGAAACAGACCTGGGCGTCGGCCGGGCCATTGTGGCAAAAAGACATGATCAACTGGTTTTCCAATCTGCCAATGGACAGGTCCTCATAGATATAGGCTTTGACCGATGCGCCGGCCTAGACGAAAGCCAGGACGACATCACTCAATACAGTCTGATGGACCTGTATACGTTTGTTACCCAGTGCGATGTGGTGAATTTATACTGGCTGCGAGACGCACTGCGTCTGAACCAGGCTTTGGCAGACATAGCGCTAGCCGGGAAAGCTGGGGTGGGCATCGGGAAAACACTGCGGGACCTCAGCGGAGGCGATCTGACACGCCGGGCCAAGGCAGCCGCCGCGGCAGGCATTGAAGGCCGCATGAGCGGAACGGACTTGCCGGCTATGAGTTGCGCCGGTTCCGGCAACGCCGGCATCACGGGGGCTTTGGCCATCCGCTCCCTGGCCCAAGATCTGGAACGGGACGAAGAAGCATACCTGCGCGCTTTGGCTCTGTGCTATTTTACCACCTGTCTCGGAAAGAATCGCATCGGACGCCACTCCGCCATGTGCGCTTGCGCGGTAGTGGCTTCCTGTGGCGTGGCTGCGGGTGCAGCATTGCTGATGGGGGGTGATTATGAACAGGTATCTATGGCTATCAACAACACCGTGCTGAACGTATTTGGCATCGTATGCGATGGCGCCAGAAACGGCTGTGCCATGAAGGTCTCCTCCGCGGCCGGCATCGCAATAGAGGGGGCTCTACTGGCTATGCGGGGTGTTGGTACACCGGCAAATGAGGGAGTTACCTGCTCTGACGGCGAAAAGACCATAAATTTCATGGGCAGCTTTGCCAAAGAGGGTATGCGCTACATGGATATGTATCTGTGCAAAGCCCTCTATGCCAAGCAAGAGTGCTGAAAAGCCATAGAGGTGGAATGCTTATGGAACAGATCATGTGTATTTCAGAAAGAGCAAAAGACTATCCGGCTTCAGGTATTCGGAGGATGTTCGATCTGGCCGCTCAGTATCCCGATGCAATCAAGCTCACGGTTGGGGAGCCCGATTTCGATACACCGGAATTCATAAAAAACGCTGCGAAACGGTCCATTGATGCAGGGCGCACTCACTATGCTCCCAACGCAGGCATCCAGGAACTGCGGGAAGCCGTAGCCGCTAAGTATCAAAGCTGCTGGACAGGCTACACGAAGGAGCACATCGTGATAACCGTAGGCGCCATGGAAGGCCTGCTGCTGTTGATGCTGTTGCTACTGAACGAGGGCGATGATATCCTGATACCGGATCCCGGTTTTCCTAACTACTATGGTCAGGCTGCCATCGCCGGTGCTAAGGCAGTACCGGTACCAACTTATGAGGAGCATGGATACCGCATCCAGCGAGAAGATATTGAGCGCGCTGTCACACCCAGAACCAAGGCGATTCTTCTAAATTCTCCCAGCAACCCTACGGGCTCTGTTTTGAGGAAGACAGATGTCCTGTCTATTGCCAAGTCCGTGAGGGAACATAACCTTTGGGTACTGTCCGATGAGCCCTATGACAGCATCGTGTACGACGGTATTGAGCCCTTCAGCATTGCGAAGGTCCCTGAAATCCGAGAGCGCGTGTTTGTGCTGAACAGTTTCTCTAAGTCTTACGCAATGACCGGATGGCGCGTTGGATATCTGTTGGCTCCTGACCCGACATACGCTAAGAAATTGGCCCAGCTCCAGGAGAGCGTGGCCTCCTGTGTGTGCACGTTCCTTCAAGACGCCGCAGTGGAAGCTCTGACCGACCAGACCTGTGTTGCGGACATGGTGAAGGATTATGCACGCCGAAGGGACATTCTAATCGATGGGATCAATGCCATTCCTGGATTCCACTGCCGAAGATCTGCGGGCAGCTTTTATGCCTTCGCTAATATCAAAGCGTTTGGAAAGAGCTCACAAGAATTTGCGGAGGAGCTTCTGGTAAACGCGGGCGTTGTGAGTGTGCCGGGTTCCGCCTTTGGCAGGATGGGTGAAGGCTATCTTCGTCTGGTATTCGCAAACTCTGACGCAAACTTGAAGGAGGCAGTCAAGCGCATCGGTGACTACGTCAAAAGAGCATATCCGGATATGAAATGAGACGGACCGGAGGTCCGGTAAGAAAAGGTCCCGCTGGTATCCGCGTCTGAAAAATGAACCCGCACTGGGACACATTTGGCTGGCGCTAAACGGGAGCATTCCAGAAAGGACATAGAAACTTATGCAAAAGAAGAAATACGTTGTGATGGACGGCAACACCGCAGCGGCGTATGCATCATATGCCTTCACAGAGGTGGCAGCGATTTTCCCGATCACGCCCTCTTCCACGATGGCTGAAAAGGTAGACACGTGGGCAGCAAAGGGGAAGAAGAACATTTTTGGGAACACGGTAGAAGTTATTGAGATGCAATCAGAAGCCGGCGCGGCGGGCACTTGTCACGGTTCCCTCCAGGCCGGAGCCTTGACCACTACCTACACGGCCTCCCAGGGGCTGTTATTGATGATCCCACCGATGTACAAGATCGGCGGAGAATTCCTTCCAGGTGTATTCCACGTATCTGCCCGCACAGTTAGTGCCCATGCACTGTCTATCTTTGGAGACCACTCTGATATCATGACTTGCCGAATGACCGGCTTTGGTATGCTAATGTCCTCCTCTCCCCAGGAGGCGATGGACCTGGGTGCCGTGGCACACCTGTCTGCTATCGGAGGACGGTATGCCTTTATGCACTGCTTCGACGGGTTCCGCACCTCTCACGAAATGCAGCGGATCGAAGTGTTGGACTATAATGACTTGGAAAAGCTAGTAGACCATGAGCAGCTCCAGGCTTTCCGCAGAAACGCCTTAAACCCGGAGCATCCCGTTACACGTGGGACCACGGTGAATCCCGACATTTTCTTCCAATGCAAGGAGGGCTCAAACGAGAAGATTGCTTCCATCCCAGACATTGTCCAGCACTATATGAATGAGGTGAACAAACTCACGGGCCGGGATTATAAATTGTTTAACTATTACGGAGCAGACGACGCAGAGAAAGTCATCGTCATCATGTGCTCCGGAGCCGAGACCGTGAAAGATACCGTGGATTATCTGAACGCCCGGGGCGATAAGGTGGGGGTGGTTCAAGTCCATCTCTTTCGTCCCTTTTCTATCCGGCACTTCGCAGAGGCAATCCCTGCCTCCTGCAAAAAGATCGCTGTGTTGGACCGCGTAAAAGAGTCCGGTTCTGTAGGTGAGCCCCTGTATCTGGATGTGCAGAGCGCCCTGCTACAATCCGGCCGCAGCGATATTACAGTAGTCGGAGGACGGTATGGCCTGGCCTCTAAAGATACAACCCCAGGTCAGATCGCGGCGGTGTATGCCAATCTGAGCAAGGCGCATCCTAAAAACAGCTTTACCATCGGCATTGAGGATGATGTGACTTTCACCTCATTGCCCTACCAAGAGATCATCTTGGATACTCCCGGCCAAACTTCCTGCAAAATCTGGGGCCTTGGGGGTGATGGGACGGTGGGGGCAAACAAAAACGCCATCACTACCATCGGTTTGGCCGCAGATAAGTATGCACAAGCCTATTTCTCGTATGACTCTATGAAGTCAGGCGGACTGACCCAATCCCACCTGCGCTTCGGAGAACAGCCTATTCACGCCGCATACCTAGTGTCTTCTGCAGACTTCGTGGGAGTACATTCCCCCACTTATGTAAACAAATATGATACCACGGAAGAATTGAAAGATGGTGGTGTGTTCCTACTAAATTGTCCTTGGTCCGTGAAAGAGCTAGACCAGAACCTGCCGGCCAAGATGAAGCGGGACCTTGCCGCCAAGCACGCTAGGTTTTATGTGATAGATGCCACCAAGATTGCCCTTGAACTGGGCCTTGGCAACCGGATCAACACTATCCTCCAGTCTGCTTTTTTCCAATTAACAAAGGTCATTCCCATCGACATCGCCGTAACTGAGATGAAGCGGGGCAACTACGATTCCTATTTCAAAAAGGGCGGTCAGGAAATTGTCGACCTAAACGACCAGGCCGTGGATGCGGGGCTAACCGGCATGGTTTTGGTGGATATCCCTGAGTCCTGGGCCTCTGTGGCAGACACGGAACCAGAGCAGGTGAACGGAACCCCATTCGTCAAAGAGATCGTGCTCCCCATGGACCGCCAGCAAGGCGACAAACTTCCAGTGTCTGTATTTAAAAAGCATCACTGCCTGGATGGTACTTGGGAAAATGGCACCACAGCTTACTCCAAGCGGGGCGTGGCTTTGACAGTTCCCAGTTGGGATCCCATCGCCTGTATCCAGTGCAATCGCTGCGCCATGGCTTGCCCCCATGCTGCGATCCGTCCCGTACTGCTGACCGAAGTCGAGAAGGCTCAGGTTCCCGCCTCTTTTAAAACGATCCCTGCCAGAGGCCTGGGGAAGAAGGCTCCCGCCTACAGCTTCCGGATACAGGTTAGCCCTTATGACTGCTTGGGCTGCGGCGTATGTCTGACGGTTTGTCCAACCAATACTGATGAAAAGAGCGCCAGGGCTTTAGTCATGGTACCTTTTGAGGAGATAAAGTCGGAGCAAGTCCTCTTCGATGAGGTAGCTATGAATGAAAACTATCTGAAGCCTGATGTAATCAGCAGCCAAAGTGTAAAGAGCATTCAATTTGCTAAGCCATACTTTCAGTTTTCCGCCGCCTGTGCGGGTTGCGCGGAAACTACATATATCAAATTGGTAACCCAGCTTTTCGGCGACCGGATGTATGTGGCCAATGCCTCCGGATGCTCGTCCGCCTACGGCGGCGCGATGCCCATGACTCCATATTCCTGCGACAAGCGTGGGTATGGTCCCTGTTGGGAGCAATCCTTGTTTGAGGACAACGCCGAGTTTGCCTATGGGTTCCTCCGGGCTCACAACTCCATTCACGGTGAGCTGATGGCCCGGTTGAAAATCCTTCAGGACCAAAAAATCGCAGTCTCCGCTGTGGATGATTATCTGAGCGGATGGAGCGATGCCTCCAGGACACGCCAGGTCACGGACGAACTAATAATCGCTCTAAAGGAAGAGCCGAAAACCGAGGAGATTGCATTCATCCTGCAGAATAAGGAGTATCTGACCAAAAAGTCTGTCTGGGCCTTTGGCGGTGACGGCTGGGCTTATGACATCGGCTTTGGAGGGATCGACCACGTGTTGGCCCAGAATCAGGACATCAATATGCTGGTCATGGACACCGAGGTCTACTCCAATACTGGAGGGCAATCCTCCAAGTCCACTCCCACTGCCGCCGTGGCCAAGTTCGCAGCCAGTGGTAAAGAAGTGAAAAAGAAGGACTTAGGTACGATCGCAATGAGTTACGGCTATATTTACGTGGCCCAAGTGGCTATGGGTTATGACCAGGCCCAGACGCTAAAAGCGATCCGGGAGGCAGAAGCTTACCCTGGACCCGCCATTATTATTGCCTATTGCCCGTGTCTGGAGCACGGTATCAAAACGGGCATGGGCAGTACTCAGCAGGAGATGAAGAAGGCCGTAGAATGTGGCTATTGGCACTTGTACCGGTACGATCCCCGCAGGGCAGCGGAAGGGAAAAACCCCTTTCAATTGGACTCTCCCGCGCCAGACACCGACAATCTGATGGAGTACCTGGAAGGGGAGGGCCGATACGCTTCTTTGAAGATCAATTTCCCAGGGCGCGCAGATATCCTCTATCAAAAGACCATACAAGAGGCACAGGAACGTTATGCCAAATACAGGAAAATGGCGGACGACGGATAACGGGCAGTGACCTCCTGCGGAGGAGATTTGAAAGGATCAAACTATATGAGATTGAGTCAAGAAGAGCTAAAAAAGATCATCCCCCATCGAGATCCTATGCTGTTGGTATCATCCGTAGAAGACTTGGTCCCCGGTGAATCTATTGTCGCCAGATTTTATGTGGACCCGGAGCGTGATATCTTCAAAGGACATTTCCCGGATGAACCGGTCCTGCCTGGCGTGTATTCTGTAGAGTGCATGGCTCAGGCCGCAGATATCCTACTACTTTCGATGGAACGATACACGGGAAAGGTTCCTTTGTTCCTAGGAATCGACCGTGTTCGCTTCATAAGGAAGATTCTACCCGAAGATACGATTGATATCCACGCGAAGATGACCTCAGAGCGACCAGAAAAAGCCATTGTAACCTGCTCCGCAGAGGTATACGACCACGGAGAACTGGCTGCTTCTGGTGAAGTGACTTTGGCGATGAGATGACTTTATCCAGAAAGCAGATCAACAATTGTTTAGGAGGATGTTTATATGAACGCCTATCTTTCCAGTGTGATCGAGCATGTGAAAAC
>CAIGRU010001546.1_pt1 | contig 12412 bp, 3 predicted proteins | sample 7351341 | NCBI WGS metagenome assembly CAIGRU01
AAAGGAGTACCCTGCCCGGCTGTTTTTGCTTTCAGCCGGAAGGAGGTGAAATTTTGAACACAAACATGGCCTACGGCTTCACGGAAACGGAGCTGGACATCGCCAAGCACACGGATTTGCCGGACCTGCTGTCCTCTCTGGGCTATACGCTGAAGCGGATCGGCAGCTACTACACCACGGCGGAGATGGACAGCATCCGTATCCGAGACCCCACCAGATGGAAGCGCTACTCCACCGGACAGGGCGGGGACGCCATCACCTTCCTCCAGGAGTTCTGCGGCATGCGCTTCCCGGAAGCGGTGGATTACCTGCTGGCCTACCATGGCCGGCGTCGTCGCAAAGTCCGCTCTGCTCCGTTTACGCCTGACGGCGAAAACTCCACCCGCTCCCTTGCTCCTCCGCTTCCCATCGGACCCGCTTCGCTGGGCTCCGACGGGAGCCCTGATTCCCCCGACCGGGATAAGCCCGTTCCCCGCCCCAAGCCGCCTCCGCCCAGGGAGAAGCCGCCCTTCGTCCTGCCGCCCGCCAACCCGGACCAGCGCCGGGTCTTCGCTTACCTTCGCAAGAGAGGCATTGCTCCGAAGGTAATCCGCGCTTTCATGGAGGCCGGGCTTCTCTATGAGGACGCTCAATACCACAACTGCGTGTTTGTCGGCAGGGATGGCAGCGGCCAGCCCAGGTTTGCCAGCAAACGCGGAACCTGCGATCTGGGCGGCTCCAGCTTCAAACGGGATGTTCTCGGCAGCGACAAGAAGATTGGCTTCCGCCTGCCCTGCGGCCCGGAGATCGAGGAGGTGGCGGTTTTCGAGGCCCCTATCGACCTCATGAGCTTCTGCACCCTCTGCCCGCAGGTCCACAGCAACGCCGTCGCCCTCTGCGGGCTGTACAGCGGGCCCCTGGACACTTATCTCAAAGACCATCCGCACCTGAAATCTATCAAGCTCCTGCTGGACAACGACGAACCTGGGATTACGGCGGCAAAGGAGATGCGGGGAAGGTATCGGGAGGCCGGGTATGAGGTGGAAATCCGGGTCCCGAAGTACGGCAAGGACTGGAACGCCCAGCTCAAATACAAGCTCACGGGAGTTTTGGAGGAGGTGAAGCCGCCCAAAAGTAAGGAAAATATTATGAAAAAGGAGGAAACCAATCCTATGGCAAACTTAGGCAAGATCATCAGTGATAAATCCACAGCGGACGCCAAATGGCGGGAGGAGCGGCAGGCGGATAAGGAAACCGCCGCTGCCCTTCGAGACGCCAGCGTCATACAGATCACCAAGGACCCCGGGAAATTTGCACGTTACCTGGAGCTCCAGGGGGACAACCCCTCCTACAGCTCCGGCAACATCGCCCTGGCCATGGCCCAGCTCCCGGAGGCCACGGTTCTCCACACCCGCGGCCACTGGAAGGACTTGGGCCGCTTTGTTCTGGACCCGGAGCTGAAGAACGGAGCCAGCATCTTCACCCGCTCTTCTACTGGCCGGGGCTACAACCTCACCAGCGTCTACGATATCGCCCAGACCCAGGGGCGGGAGCTGCGGACGGTCCAGCTTAAGGAGGACACCGAACCCATGGAAGCGGCCCTGACCGCCCTGCTGAACTTCTCGCCCGTTCAGGTTGTTGCCGGTGAAAACCTGCCCTCCGGGGCCTATTATGACCCCCGGCAGATGACGCTGGCTATTGACACTGCCTGCCCGGACGGCCAGGCGTTTGCGGCCATCGCCGCCGAGATTGCCCAGGCCCGGTTTCATGACCGGGGCCGCAATCCTGTTTACAGCCGGGAGAGCTGTGAGTTGAGCGCCCAGAGCGTGTCGTACATCCTTTGCCGCCGCTTCGGCGTCCAGCGGGAGCTGCCGGACCTGACGAAGATGGCGGAGCGCTGCCAGGGCTGGGAGATCGAGGACCGGCTGGCCTTTCTGAAAGAGATTCAAGGCATGAGCCGTCAGATTGGCGGTTCCATTGAGAAAACCATCGCTCCGCCTCAAAGAGCGGCCCCCTCCCGCCGTGAGGCGGAACGATAATAAAATAGGAGAACATTACTTATGAAAAGATCGATTCCTTTGCTCCTGGCTGCATTCCTGCTTTCCACGCTTCTGTCCGTTCCCGTCCAGGCCGCCGAAGAATCCGGGCCGGGCAGGGACAGCGCCTATTACCCCATTTCCGTAGAGGAATACACCTACGGTGACTTCGACGAGCTTCGCATCCAGAAGGTGTATCAGCTCTCCCTGGACGATGACCCCAGCCTCATTCCCACGGAGGACTTTGAGCGAAACGGGCGGCTGTACTACCTGCTGGACATGACCCGGAAGGACGAGGTGGGCGTGGACACCAAGCCCCATGTCCAGACCGTGACCATGCCCAGCGACACCAATAACATGGAGAAAATCCTCCAGACTCTGGACGCCGAGATCGAAACCGTCACGGAGGACGGCTACACCGGGAAGCTGCACCTGGACCACACCACGGTCAAGGTGACCACGGACGGCTACGCCACCAAGACCGGCACAGTGTCTGCGACTCGTACCTATCCGAATTTGTCGGACGCGGACCTGTCCCTGGTGCCCAAGACCATCTCGGACGGCGGACGGAGCTTGACCCTGGCGGACGTCCAGTGGAGCAATTCCACTCAGGAGTCCGGCGAGGGCGTGGTCACCCGCTACACCGCCACGGCCCGGTATACCGGCAGCACCTCCAGCAAATACGCCACCGGGTATACGGTGACCGCCGACTACTCCGGCGAGGTTTCCAAGACCGGCTGCAATGTGGTCACCTATACCGCCGTGTTCAGCAGCACCGAGGCCCCGAAGGACTCCGGCGTTCAGGGCGGCGAACCCGTTGATGCTTCCGGTATCAAGCGCCCGCTCATGATCGGCGGCGTGGTTCTGGTGCTGGCTCTCGGCGGTGCGTTTGTGTACAAGAAAATCAGAAGGAGATAATGCCATTGAAAAAGCTCAGACTGTTCCTGCTGGCCTGCATGATCTGCGTCCTGTGCGCCGTCCAGGCCAGCGCATTGGAGTACAGCTACGATGGAGCAGACGATTTCCTGTTCGCCCGGCCCACCAGCGACGATACCATCTACGAGGAGGAGAACCCCAACGTGGACCGGAGCAAAAACGTGGCCCTGGTGGCCCCCGGCTTCAGTACCCCTACCAGCTACCTTCCCGGCAGCGGAGAGGCCCTCACGCCGAACCTTGTCCCCGGCGCTTTGAGCGGCGGACTGGTGAATCAGGTGGGCAGCGCAAATTACTCTGTTTCGGAAAATGGTGTGTCCAGCGGCATGGGCGGTTTCCTGCCCAGCACGTCCATTCTGGACAGCGGCTCCTCCGGCAATACCACTCCCCCGGAGCATTTCAGCGTCACCACCCGGCCCAACGACACGGCCTCTGTGGGCTTTACCAGTGTGACCGAGGACAGCTACTACAGCAACGGCTCTCTGGGTACCCTGAAAATCCCCGCCATCGGCCTGAGCGTCAAAATCGTTCAGGGCACGGACAGCGCCTCGCTGGCCAAAGGCGTGGGCCACTTCGAGGAGACCTCCATCTGGAACGGCAACGTCGGACTCGCTGCCCACAACCGGGGGACTAACAGCTATTTTGGCAAAATCCATACCCTGGAGGCTGGCGATGAGATCACCCTCTCCACCAGGGAGGGAACCCGGACCTATGAGGTGACCTCCGTGGCCAAGGTTACGGAAACGGACCGGAGCAGCCTGGAGAACACCTCCGACAACTGCCTGACGCTGTACACCTGCGTCCGGGATGAGCGGGACCTCCGTTGGTGTGTGAGAGCGGTTGAGCTGACGGATTAAGCTGTTCAGCGATTCCATTCGACAATCCCCCAAATCTGTGGTAGTGTTGCAGTTGCGAAAGCCCTGACAAAATCACGGAAATGGAGGAAAAGCTATGAAAAGGAACAGTAAAGTGTTCGGGATGTTGACGACTGGCATACTGTCCGCGGCGCTGCTGGCGGGCCCGGCCCTGGCGGCAGACCCGGAGATCCGGGTGGGCAGCTACAAGGGCAATACCCTGGAGGCAGGCGAAAGAAGCTGCCTCATCATCGGACCTGCCGGTTCGGAGTACCGCACCGTGTCCAGCAACCCCGAAGCTGTTGCTCTCGAACGGGTTCTGACCTATTGGGTAGCGGTGGCCAAGGCGGAGGGCACGGCTGAGATCACCGTCACCAATGCGGACGGAACCGCCGGCAGCCTGACGCTGACGGTAGGAACCGCCGAGGCGGCAGACGACTTCCAAAAAGAAACGTCTGCTCTTGCCCAGGCGGATACCCTGGACCTCTCCGCCAACCTGGACATCCGCCTGGAGATGGTCCGACTCATCAACGAGGTGCGCCGGGAGCATGGATTGGCAGAACTGCCCACGGACGAGTCTCTCATGAACGCCGCTCAGGACGTCTCCAGCCAGTGCGTCACGGAGCACCGGCCCTATGACCACATGGCCCTCATCCGCTACGGCTGGCCTCACGGCGGGCTCTACAACCTCACCATGTTCGGCGCCTATGACTGCCCGGACATCGCCCGGCAGGCCATCGATTATTGGATCGAGTCTCCTGGGCACTATAAAACCATGCTGCTGGAGGAGGCGTCCCATGTCGGCACCGGCGTCACCTTCAAAAACGGAAAAGCCTACTGCTACATGGTCGTAGGTGATACCAGCCATAATCCCTACGAATAAACCACTCTGGTCTGGAATAGCTTCATACCACACGGAGGCCCATTAGCAAATCGCTAATGGGCCTTTTTTCTTTCAAAAATTCAGTTTGGAAAGGAACCCTTTATGAACGAAAAACATCATTCTTTGCGAACGCGCCTGACGGCCCTGCTGCTGACGCTGGTCTGCGTGCTGGGCCTGTTCCCCACCACGGCCTTTGCCGCAAGCGACACCATCACGCTGAAGGAGTTCGGCCACTCCGGCGTGGCGTATCAGTCCGCGGCCCTGGGGCGCTGCACTCTCCATGAAATGACCTTCGCAAACGGAAACCAGATTACCACCGGCTTCTGCGGCACCAAGGGTGGAGACATGGGAACGTCTCTCCAGGGCCAGACCTGGGGGAACAAGCGGTCAATCTCCGACCCCACCGTGGAAACTATGATGGCCTATTACTACGCCCATTCCACCGGCGTCTTCACCGACGAGGCGGAGGCCCTGGGCGTGGCGGACGTCTGGGGCCCCGGGTATCGGTGGTATATGAACGCCTGGGTGCAGGCTTGCATCTGGCGGTATCAGCAGGGCAGCATGAGCGATTCTGTCGTGGCCTGCGCCGAGGAGCTGATGGCCGTGTACAACACCCTGGAGGGCACCCACTACACCAGCATCGACCAGAAGCAGGGCGAGAGCTCCTTCCGGGACCGGACCCAGTTCATCCTGGACCTGGGCAGCCAGGGCGTTTGGGGCAAGTGCGCTGTGTATGAATACACCTTCACCGGCGCCGGCAGCTCCGCCCACCCTGCCGGGTCTGTGCAGAAGATCATCCTGGGCGACCTGACGGTAGAGCACATTGAGCAGGAGGAATACGTCCTCATCGTCAAGAAGGTGGACGCCACCAATCCCTCCAAGGGTCTCCCCGGAGCCGGATTCCACATTGAATCCACCAACGGCTCCTATTCCAAGGACGTGGTCACGGGCCAGAACGGCACTTACCGGATCAGCGGCCTCAGCGCCGGGACCTATGCCGTAACAGAGACCTCCGCCCCGGAGGGCTATGAAATCGACAGCGCCGCCCCGCAGTATGTCACCCTGCCCAGCAATGGGAATAATACTGTGACGGTCACCTTCCGGGACTCCACCACCATTACCGGGGAGGGCAGCATCCGCAAGGTAGACGCGGATAATCCCACTAAGGGCCTAGCCGGAGCAGTTATTAAAATCACCGGCGTGGATAACAGCTTTGTGGGGACCTACACCACCGTCGAGGGCGGCTGGCTCACGGACGTGCCCTGGGATTCCATGCCCATTGGCAGTTATGTCGCGGAGGAAATGACTCCCCCGGAGGGCTACACCAAGAGCCCTGACCAGAACAAGGTGAAGCAGAGCTTCCATTGGGATGGAAAATCCGATGTTTCCCTCGTTTTTGAGAATGACAGCAAGGTAAAAATTCAGCTCATCAAGCTGGACGATTCCAACAATCCCCTCCCCGGCGCTGTATTCAACATCGTCAAGGACGGCCAGATCATCGGCACCGAGGCCACCAAGGAAGACGGCAGTATCACGGTGACGGATGTGACTGAGGGCCTGTACGCCTTTGTGGAGGCGTCCGCCCCGGCCCCCTGGGCCAAGCTGGAGGACCCTGTAATCGTCCATGTAGATCAGGCAGACATCAACGGCGGCGAGACTATTACCGTCTCCGCGGCGGATAAGAGGTTGCCGAACCTGACGATCTTGAAGCGGGATGCTCAGACCGGCGACGTCATCCCGGACACCCATTTTGAGATCAAAGGCATCCACTTCGGGTTCCACGACGACGTGACCACCGGGCCGGACGGCAAGGCGGTCCTCACCGGCATTCCCGTGGACAGCTACGAGGTCACGGAAAAATCTGTCCCGGCCCCCTATGTGGTCAGCGACGAGCCCACCCAGACGATCTGGCTGGGGGCTGGCGACGATCAGCAGCTCATCTTCGACAACCTGAAACAGCCTCTGCTCAAAATCTCGAAGGTGGAGAAGGGCACCGGCGAAAAAATCCCCGGCACCGTTTTTCTGCTGGAGGCCATTGACGGCGACTACCGTCAGAACCTGACCACCGAGGCCAACGGCTCCGTGGAGCTGCGGGTGGCCCCCGGCAGCTACCGCATCACCGAGCAGTCCGTCCCTGAGCCGTATGTGATTGGCGAGGAGCGGACCAAGACGATCTCCCTCAACGGCGGCGACGAGAAGGAAGTCATTTTTGAAAACCTGAAGAAGCCGGAGCTGACCCTTTATAAGATCGACGCGGACAGTCAGGAGCCGATCCCCGATACCGTCTTCCGGGTAGAGGCCATCAACGGCGATTTTCAGGACGATTGGAAGACCGGGCCGGACGGCATGGTAACGAAGCGGGTGGAGCCCGGCACCTACCGGGTCACGGAGATTTCCGTCCCCGCGCCTTACTTCCTCCCGGACAAGGACGCCGACCGGGTGCAAACGGTTTCCCTGAACGCCGGAGATGTGAAGAAGCTGACGTTCAAGAACCGCAAGGCCCCCGAGCTGACCATCTTCAAGGAAGACAGCGTGGCAGGCGCTCCCATTGAGGGGGCCAAATTCCATGTGACCTACACCAGCAATGGCGAAGCTGCCGAAGCCCCCGCCACCATTGATTTCGGCTACATTTTCACGGACGCCCGAGGCGAGATCAAGCTCCATGAGCAGGGGAAAAAGCTCTACCCCGGCGAGTACACCATCACCGAGGTGGCTCCCGCTCCCGGCTTCCAGATGAAGGAACCCACCACGCAGAAGGTCATTATTCACGGAAACGAGAGCAAAACCGTCACTTTCCAGAACGAACCCTTAAACGGGATCGTCGTTGAGAAGTATGACTCTGTTACCGGCGAGGCCCTGCCTGGCTGTACCTTCCAGCTCCGCTTCCTCGGTGGCACCTCCGGCACCGGCGGCACAGTCATCGGCCAGAAGGTGACCGGGAAAAATGGCACCTGCATCTGGACGGGCCTCACTGCGGGCACCTATATCGTGGAAGAGATCGACCCCGCCGATGGTTATTCCATCATCAATTCCTCCGAAACGGTCTACATTTCGGATGACGGAGTTCAGAATGTCGTTACCGTAAGGTTCGACAATGCCCCGGACGGTCTGCTCCTTATCCGCAAGGTCTGCTCTGTCAACCCCAGCATCACCCTCCAGGACGCCGAGTTCAAGGTCACCTACGCGGACGGAACTTTGATCGGTGATTCCAATGGGATTTACCGGACCGACGCCCACGGAGAAATCCGCATTGAGGGCTTGAAGCCCGGCAAGAGCGTGATCGTGACGGAAACCAAGGCCCCGGACGGATTCATCATTGATACGCAGTCGCAAACGGTTCAGATTAAGGAGGGACGGACGGTTTCCCTGACATTCAAGAACCAGCCTCGCGGAAAACTCATCATCCAGAAGCGGGACTCCATCAGCGGCCAGCCCCTCCCCGGCGCTCAGTTCCGGGTGACCACCGCCGCTGGCTGTGAGGTTGGCCTGGACGGCGTGATCGGCACAGCCACCCTTACCCAAAACGGCATTTTTACCACGGATTCCAACGGCGAGATTCGGATTTCCAATCTCGCTCCCGGCGCGTATGTGCTGACCGAGGTCAAAGCCCCCGCAGGATATGTCATGGACGCGCCCAGCACCAATGTGGTGATTGGCCCCAACGGGGACACCCAGACCGTGGTGGTTACAAATACCCCCAAGGGCGGGCTCATTGTCGAAAAGTATGACAAGATCACGAAGGAGCCCTTGGCCGGGGCGCGTTTCAAAATTACCAATGCTAATGGAGAGCTGCTCCCCGATAATGAAGGACTCACCTCCAGCAATGGCCTCTATACCACGGACCAGAATGGACAGATCGTAATCTCCAAAATTCAGCCCGGCACCTATGTCGTGACGGAGGACAAAGCCCCTGATTTTTATGAGAAGGACCCCACGCCGCAGACGGTGGTGGTCAACGCCGGGGACACGCAGACACTCCGATTCTATGACGCCCCTCTCTGTACCCTGACCATCCTGAAGCGGGACGCCGTGACCCATAAGCCGCTCTCCGGCGGACAGTTCCAGGTTCAGTACAGCGACGGGCATGTGGCCGGCCCCAACAATGGGCTCTACACCACCGGCGCCGACGGTACTGTGACGGTCTCCGGCCTGAAGCCCAACGCTACCGTTGTCGTGTCTGAGCAGAAAGCGCCGAAGGGCTACATTCTGGATCAGACGCCGAAGAATATCATCGTCCGCTCCGGTGTGGCCAACGGCCTGATTTTTGACAATCAGCCCGGAACAACACTGATTATTCAAAAGTTCATTGAGGGCACCGAAAACGAGCCTCTGAGCGGCGTTGCGTTCAAGGTCACCGACGGCTCCGGAGCGGCGGTCGGCCCTGATGATGGGACCTATTACACGGACAAGGCCGGCGAGATCGTGCTGAGCGGCATTGAACCCGGCACTACTGTGAAGGCCCGTGAGATCAAGACGGTGGACGGCTTCGTGCTGGATGGAACGCCCCAGGACATTCTCATCAAGGGCGGCGAGGTACAGCGCCTCACGTTCTGGAACAAACGGGCCGGAACTCTCATCATTGAAAAACTGGATTCCGTCACAAAGGCCCCCTTGGCGGGCGCACAGTTCAAGGTGCTCTACGCCGACGGGCGCGTGGTCGACACCGAGGGCGGCAAACTTTCTTCCAACGGCATCTACACCGCCGACAGCAACGGGCAGATCAAGATCACCCAAGTGACCGGAACCCTGGTGGTCACGGAGGAAAAGGCCCCCGACGGCTATGTCATGGACCCCAACAGCAAGAGCCAGACCGTCGTGGTCAATCCCCAGGACACCCAGACCCTCCGCTTCTACAACGAACCCATGTGCAGCCTGACGCTGACCAAGTTGGATTCTGTCACCGGAAAGCCTGTGCCCAACACGGAGTTTACCGTCAAGGACGGCAATGGCAATGTGCTGGGCCGCTACACTACCGGAAAGGACGGGACCGTCGTAGTAACGGGCCTCATCCCCGGCAGCACCGTTGTGGTGTCTGAAAGCAGAGTCCCGGACGGCTATGTTTTGGACACCACGCCCAAGACCATCATCGTGAAAAACGGCTCCGGCAACAGCTGGACCAGCGGCTCTTCCGGCGGGACCAGTTCCGGAGGAAGTTCCAGCGGAGGCAACAACGATCTCACTTTCGAGAATGACCCCAAGATGACGCTGACAATCCACAAGTACATTGAGGGAACCGCCAACGAACCCCTGGCTGGCGTAGCCTTCAAAGTGGTGGACGGCTCCGGCAAGCCCTTGAATCCCGACGGAGGCATCTACTACACAAACAATGCGGGCGAGATTGTGCTGGAGGGCCTGGAACCCGGCACCACCATCACCGCCCAGGAGATCAAAACCGTGGACGGTTACGTCCTGGATGGCCGTCCCCAGAGCATCAAGATCGAGGCTGGAAAGGCTCAAAATCTCACCTTCTGGAATGCACCCGCCGGTTCGCTGATTATCCGTAAGCTGGATAAGCAAACCGGAAAGCCTCTGGCTGGCGTAGAATTTGAGGTTATCTATGCTGAGGGCGGCTACGTTGACACAGACAATGGGCACCTCTCCAGTAAGGGCCTCTACACCACGGATGACCACGGCGAGGTCCATATCTCCGGCATCGTGGGGACAGTTGTAATCAAGGAAACCCGGCCCCTGCCCGGATATACCATCGAACCGGGCAGAGAGAGCCAGACTATTACGGTCAATCCCCAGGAAACACAGACGGCAACCTTTTACAACATCCCCGCCAACACGCTGACGATTCAAAAATTCATCGACGGCAGCGACAACGAGCCGCTGGCTGGTGTGGAATTTCTGGTAACAGACAGTTCCGGGGCTGTCGTGGGACCCAACAACGGTTACTATACCACCGACAAGGATGGGCGCATTTCCATCCCCGGTCTGACCCCTGGCACGACCATCACCGTCAAAGAAACCAAGACCCTGGACGGCTACATCCTCGACGGTCAGCCCCAGAGCATCCTCATCAAGGAGGGCGAGGCCCAGAGCCTGACCTTTTGGAACAAGAAAGCCGGAGGGCTGATCATCAACAAGATCGACGCCGCGACCAAGAAGCCGCTGGCGGGTGTGAAATTCAAAATCACCTACGCCGACGGCTCCAACGTGGACCTGGATGGCGGAAAGATTTCCTCCAACGGTCTCTACACGACGGATTCCCTGGGCCAGATCAAAATCCCCGGTATTGTGGGCACGATAATCGTGGAGGAAATCGAAACGCTCCCCGGCTATGTCATCGATCCGAACACCAAGCGCCAGACTGTCCAGGTGAACGCCAATGACACCCAGACCATCACCTTTGAAAATGTCCCCGCAGGCGGCCTGGAGCTGATCAAGGTCAACGAGGCCGACAAAACCCAGCGCATTCCCAACGTCAAGTTTGAAATCCGCAGAATGGACGGCGCTCTGGTGGAAACCGTCGTTACGGATTCCACGGGCCGGGTCCACGTGGACCTGGACGCCGGGGACTACTATGCGGTGGAAATCGAGGCCGCGAAGGGCTTCAAGGTTGACGAAACCCCGCAATATTTCACCATTAAAGACGGCGAAACCACCACGCTCACCGTGACCAACAAAGCCTTCTCGGGCATCCTGATTCATAAGGTGGATTCCATCACAAAGAAGGGTATCTACGGCGTCAGCTTCCTGCTGTACGACAGCACCAACACCCCTGTGGGCCAGTATACCTCCGACAACCAGGGATTCGTGTACATTGAGGACATCACCGAGGCGGGACGCTACTATCTGCGGGAGCTGGAGAACGAGGGCTACATCACGGACACCCAGATGAAAACCGTCTATGTAAAGCCCGGGGAGACCACCCTAGTGGAGTGGGAGAACACCCCCATTTCCGGTCAGATTCAGATCACAAAGAAATCCGCCGACTACAATTCCACCAACGGCCTCCCCGCCGGAACGCTGCTGGAGGGCGCGGTCTTTGAAATCTACGACAAGGCCAGCAACCTCGTGGATACCATCCGCAGCGATGGCCGGGGCCTCGCCGTTTCCCGTCAGCTCCCCCTGGGCCGCTATACCATCCGGGAGGTCAAAGCGCCCGCCAATTACGGCGTAAACGAAACGCCCCTGACGGCATACCTGGAGCACGAAGGCCAGATCGTCCGCTTCGAAGTGACAAACAAAAGCATGACCACCGGCGTGTCCATCACCAAGACAGGCCCCGCCGAGGTCATGGCGGACCAGCCGGTCAATTACACATTCTCCGGCATCGCCAACAGCTCCAACGTGCGCCTCGACAATTTCTATTGGCGGGACACGTTTCCCGCCGAGGTCCGCCTGGAGAAGATCATCACCGGCACCTACAACTTCCCCGGAACCTATAAGATCACCTACCGGGTGAACGGAGGAGAGCCCCAGACCCTGGCGGACAACCTCTCCACCCAGAAAAACTACACCCTCGCCGCCTCCGCCACAGCCCTGGGTCTCGCCAGCAACGAGCGGGTTGCGGAAATCATGTTCGTCTTTGGGCAGGTCCCCGGCGGCTTCGCCCAGGTGGAGAAGCCCATGCTGCACTGCAAGGCCGTGTCCAGCATTGCCGCCAGTTCCTTCGTGAACAAGGCGGATGTGGGCGGCACCTACCAAGGCGTATGGGTCCAGGCGGTCAGCCGCTGGGTGACCACCGTCTACGGAAAGAAGCCCTCCGTGCCCAAACTGCC
>CAIGRU010001549.1_pt1 | contig 12387 bp, 11 predicted proteins | sample 7351341 | NCBI WGS metagenome assembly CAIGRU01
CCAGCGGTAGACCACGATGAAGCTGGAGATTTCGACACCCGACTCCTTCAGGGCCTTGCGGTACTCCTCCTCGCACTCCTTGGAGAAGAGGGGGTGCTTGTAGAAGGGGTTGATCCGGGGATGGGGGGACTGCTCAATGTACTTGTAGCCCCAGTCGGCCACCTTCCGGACGTAATCCTTAATGGGCATCTGCTTAGCTAAGACATCAACGTCAAAGGCGATTTTCATAATAGGCGCTCCTTTCCAAAAACATGTCGCTAAACAAAAGGCGAGGACACTGGATTAGCCGCTTTTCGCAATTTACTGACTGATTGTCTGCCGCAGTGCGTCGATGGAGGTGTTGACTCCTGCATCAACGGTCATAGTCAGGTCCTCCATCTCCAGGGACACATCTCCGTCATAGCCCAACATATGGACCACGGAGAAGAACTCCTTCCACCACTGGAGGTCCTTGCCGCAGCCCACGGCTACGTAATTCCAGACCCGCTCAGCGGAGTCGGTGACTGGGCGGGGCTCCAGCAGGCCGTCCACATCGGCCAGACCCCGCTCGATCCGGGCGTCTTTGCCGTGGACATGATAGATGCAGTCCTTCAGGGCGCGGGCGGCGGCGATGGGGTCCGCTCCCAGAATCATCATGTGGGAGGGGTCCAGGTTGATGCCGATAATATCGCCCACGGCCTCCCGGAGTTTCAGCAGGGTGGAAGCGCTCCAGACCATGGTGCCGGGGAACTCCTCGATGGCGATCTGCTCCACGCCGCACTTCTGGCAGTGCTTGGCGAACTCTTTCCAGAAGGCGATGGTCACTTCCCACTGGTACTCGTAAGCGGGGGCCATGAAGTCCGGCCAGGAGACGGTGGAGGTGATCCAGTTGGGGGTGGTGTCGCCGGGCGCGCCGGGGGGGAGACCCGCCATGGCCACGATCTTCTTCACGCCTAGCTTGCCCGCCAGCTCCGCGCAGTCATACATGCTCCGGGCGTACTCCTTGCCCGTCTCGCTGGGCCAGGTGGGGTTGCAGGAGGTGTTGAGAGCGGAAATCCGCATGCCCCGCTTCTCCAGCTCTGCCAGGAACGCCTCCCGCTTCTCCCGGCTGCTCAGCAGCTCGGAGGTGTTACAGTGCTTCCGGGCGCCCCAGCCTCCGGCGGTCATTTCCACGGCGTCAATGCCAAGGCTCTTCACTTTATCCAGCATGTCCGGGTAGGACAGCTCGGCGAATACATCGGTACAAATAGCCAGCTTCATCATGAAACTCCTTTTCTATTTTAGGATTTCTCCCGCGCCTGGCAGCAGACGCGGGAGAAGGAAAATTTGTTTACTCAAAATCAACCCACACGGCGCCCTTGTCGGCGGACTCCACGCACTTATTGATCCAGCGGATGCCGTCGATGCCGTGGGCCAGGTCGGGATACACCAGATTCTTGAGGGTCTCCTCGTCGCCCCGGTTCTTGGCGTCCATGGCGACGGCAAAGCGGTTGTACAGGTTGGACCAGGACTCAATGAGTCCGGTGTAGTGCAGGGCGCCCAGACGCTCGTACTCCAGCGCGTCGCCGCAGAGGTAGTCCATGCCGCGGATCAGAGTCTGGACCGGCTGGCCCTGGACCTCGTAGCGCAGCTCGTCGGGGTGCATGTCGTTCCACTCCAGGGACGCCTTGGTGCCCACGATGCGGATGTGCTGGCTGCTCATGTCGCCGGCGTTGACGCAGGAAGCCCACATCCGGCCCACCGCGCCGTTTTCATAGCGCATGAGCACATAGGCGTTGTCCTCCAGGGGAGCGCGGGTCTTAATGAAGCTCTGGCGGTCACAGAGGACCTGCTTCAGCTTCAGCTGGGGGCAGATCATCTCAGACATGTAGAAGGTATGGGTGGACAGGTCGCCCAGCACAAAGGAGCGGCCCACCTTGGCGGGATTCACGCGCCACATCTGGCCCTCGGCCTGGGTGTCGCCGGTGGGGTCGCAGCCGAAGCCATGGGCATAGCGCAGGTCCACCATGGTGACCTCGCCGATGGCGCCGTTGAGAATCATATGCCGCATCTGGCTCAGCAGGTCAAAGCCGGAGAAGCCGTAGTCCACACAGACGATCTTGCCCTTTTCCTCCGCCAGCTTCTGAATCTCCAGGCCCTGCTCCACCTCAAAGAAGAGGGGCTTTTCGCAGATCACATGGAGACCGGCTTCCAGGGCGGCCTTGCATGCCTCGTAGTGCAGGAAGTTGGGAGTGGCGATGTCCACGGCCTCGATGCCGTCGGGCCGCTTGGCCTCCTCGGCGAACATGGTCTGATAGTCGGGGTACAGCCGGGTCTCGTCCATGCAGAGGTTTTTGCCGAACTCCCTGCCCCGCTCAAAGTCGATGTCGAAAGCGGCGGCGGTCAGGACAAAGGAGGTGTTGTCTCGCATGGCGCCCAGGCGATGCTTGTAGCCCACTTGGCTGGTCTTGCCTCCGCCGACGATGCCCCAGCGGAACGGTCTTTCAATTTTCTTCTCGCCGATCAACATAACAGATCACACTCTTTCTTTTAAAATTGTGGGCGTTTGCCCCTCATGCTCGCCAAAGCCTGACAGGTAGAAACTGACAAGAAAAGTGCAACAATTTTGTTGTTTCTGTCAATTTCCATTTCCTGATTTTTATTATAATTTGTATGAATAGAAAAAGAAAGCCGCCGCCTTGCTGTATCATTCATCATTCTTGCTTTGATTCAAAAAAGGAGGGCCGCCCTATGAAAAGCGTCGATCCCGGCATCCTGCCCCAGTCCGTCTGCTTTTCCTTCACACCGCCGGAGCTTGCGAAACGGATGTTGTTTTATCCTACATGGTGCGGGCACTACTTCTGTACCTCCAGCTACTTCATGCGGCGGGACACCTACCCGCCCCTGCTGGCGGCCTATGTCCGAAACGGCGTGTTTCGGGTGGAGTACCGGGGAGAAACCCGCCGGGCAAAGCGGGGGGACGTCATTCTTCTGGACTGCACGGAGCCTCACTATTACCACGCGGAGGACGGCCTGGAATTCGTCTATATGCACTTCGACGGGTCCAATTCCCACGAGCTCTGCCGGCATATCATTGACATGCAGGGCTGGCTGATCCAGAGGGACACTAACATTCTGGTGGGGAAGCTGCTCCGGGATATGGTGGACTTCTACGAGCGGGACGGCCTGGAAACGCCTTTCGACAGCTCCATGCGCATTTACCGGCTCTTTGACATCCTCTTGTCCCCCACGCCCCAGGAAAAGGAGGCGGGCGGGCCGGTTCAGGACGCCATCCAGTACATCCGGGCCAACGTGGGCAGGTCCATGACCCTGGACGAGCTGGCAAAGGTGGCGAAGCTGAGCCCCTACTATTTTTCCCACTGCTTTAAGCGGCAGTCCGGCTTTTCCCCCATGGAATACGTTATCAACACCCGGATTGACAAGGCGAAGATCCTGCTGGCCAACACTTCCCGGTCCGTAGAGGAGATCGCCTATGAGGTGGGCTACGCTTCCAGCGGCAGCTTTATCAACGTATTCGTCAAACGGGAGGGCATGTCTCCCGCCCGCTATCGCCGGGAGAGCCAAGGCAGGGCAGAAGAATAGGAATATACGGTCCGGTTCCCGGAGGAACCGGACCGTATATTCCTTCCCGCGCAAACCGGCAAAGCGTTTGCGAAGGAGATGAGAAGGGGTAAAAGAGTGAAGCGGAATTTTGCCCCGATGCTTACCAAGGCTGAGAATATCCCCAGGTCCCGATACCCAAAGGCGAGAACACTACGTAGACGATCACCACGCAAATAACGATGAACGCGGTCGCTACCCAGCGGTATTTCCAGGGCGTCAGATCCACCGCGCCCACATCCTTCTGGGTCCAGGGGGTAGGGGCCTTTTTCCGGTTGGAGGCGTTCATGACCGCCATGAGCAGCAGTTCAAAGGGCAGCAGCACCAGAACGGCGTATAGATAGTGGAAGGAATCCCCCAGGAACAGCAGAAAACCACCATAGAGAATCACATGGATGACCATGATGAGCTTGGCGGAATAGGCCGGCAGGTGCTTGAAGAAGAAACCGCCGAACACCGCCGTCACCACCGGCAGGGCGATGAGCATCATCAGGGAATCCAGGAAGGTTTTGAGTCCGGCGGGGAAGAAGTAGATCAGGGGGCCGACGATGGTGGTAAGGACGGCAAAGACAATGCCGATATTTTTTCCCACCTTGACCAACTGCTCCTCGGAGGCGTCCGGCTTGATGAACTCCTTGTAGATGTCCATAGCGAACATGGTATCCACGGAGTTCAGCACGGAGTTGAAAGAGGACAGGATCGCCCCCAGCATCACCGCCGCGAAGAAGCCCATCAACACCGGCGGAACCACCTGGGCCACCAGCTGGGGATACGCTTCGTCCATATTGGTGACCTGGTTGCCCTGAAGCTCAAACATGGCGAAGGCGATAACGCCGGGAAGGGCCAGGTACATGAAGCCAATGATTTTCAGGAAAGCGCAGTAGAGGGCGCCTTTCTGGGCCTCTTTCAGGTCCCTTGCCGCCAGCACCCGCTGGATAAAGGACTGGTGGGTACACCAAGACTGGAGTCCCAGGAAAAACAGCCCGGTGAACACCGTGGGCCAGGGTACCGCCGGAGGCAGAGAATCCGCCGGGGCTACGGAGTTCAGCATGTCGGAGTAGTTGTCCATCAGGTAGCGGAAGCCGTCGATCATCCCGGAGCCGCCGGAGGCTTTGCTGAGGGCCGCCAGGGCGAAGAAGGGAATCATGAAACCGCCGATCAGCAGACCCACGCCGTTGACCGTGTCGGAGACCGCCACGGCCTTTAACCCGCCGAAGATGGCGTAGATGGAACCGATGACGCTGATGAGGATACAGAGGATGATAACGGCTTGGAATTTGCTCACTCCTAAGATACCGGAAACATTGAAAATGTTTTCAAATACCAGGGAGCCGGAGTAAAGAATGACGGGAATCTGTACGACAAGGTAGAGTACGATGTAGGCAATGGAGAACCAGAGCTTAGTGTTGCGGTCATAGCGCAGACCAATCAGCTCCGGGATGGTGGTGATGCCGCTTTTCAGGTACTTAGGAGCGGCGAACAGGGCCAGGACGATGCAGCAGGGAGCCGCGACGATCTCAAAGGCCATGGGGCTCATGCCCACGCTCCAGGTCTGCCCGTTGGTGCCCACCAGCTGCTCCGCCGACAGGTTTGTCAGCAGCAGGGAGCCTGCGATGACGAAGCCGGGAAGGCCCCGCCCGGCGAGGAAATAGCCGTCAGCCGAAGTCTGATCGTCCCCTTTTGTTTTCCACCAGGAGATGACCGCCACAAGGATTGTGAATCCAACAAAGGTTACCAAAGTCCAAATCATGGTTTTCCCCTTTCTCGTTTTTATTTCATTCATGGGATTTGCTTTGCAGGGACCGCCGGGAGAGCTGCGGGCAAAATGGAGTCCGCAGCTCCGACGGTTGCGCTTTGTTTCCGAGAAATTTGAAAAAATGTCAGCCTTTGGCGAAAGCTATGCATTTATTTTATAGAGATACGAAGCCTCTGTAAATGGGCGGCCTTGCCCCTTAGTTCATTCATTTTGCTTTTATTTGTGGCGTTTTGATAATATTAAATAAATATTCTGCATCTGTTTTAGCTATTGTGCTGATTATCTTTGCTGTGGACACATATAGAAAAAGCCGTGGGGCAGACTCCTGTCCCACGGCTTTTAACGCACTTTCTTTCAGCGGACCCAGACACCTTGTTCCAGCTCCTTGCGGTGGAGGTCTACAAGGCCCTTGAAAAAGTTTTTAATGCAGCGGCTCATATCAAAGCGCTCCTTTCTATTCACAGGTATAACATTCAGATTGATTGAGAGGTACAGCGTTCTTCGCTGTTCTGATGGGGATTATAGCGCACTCTATTGCAGATTTCTTTCAGAATCTTGCGCTCTTTTGAAGATCAAGGCGGCTTAGGAGGAGACCTGTCTGCCCGAATTTATAATATCTTGCGATTGCTTTGAGCAGCCTCTTGAGGGGAGCCTTTATAAGGAACCAGAGGGAATTCTGTCCAAGACAAGATCAGTGCATTTTGCCCCAAAATGTCCGGAATTAAAAATTTTTTAAGGCCACTTGGGCAACGGAGAAATTTGATGAAAAACACCTTATTGGGTATAAGATTAAACGGTCAAAAAATGACACCATTATTTGGAGAGCGATTCGGCATGCTTCTTTCTAACCATTCTGATAATTCATCCAGCGTTAGGTTTCCCGCCAGACAGTCATCTCGTTTCCGAACAGCCTCATACTGCCGCAGCTTGAATTTTTCTCGTTTGAGGCTCCCTGCTTGAACCCTGGCAAAGTAGCGCTTGTAGTATTTCTGATAGATACTCAGCGGATTCTTTCCATCGTTGTCTTTCAGTTTCTCCAGATATGTTTCCTGCGCCGCAAGCTGCTGGCATGTGCGGTGTTCGCCCTCCGCAATGCGGTCGCAGTAAGCTCCGTGGTAGTTGCCTTTGACAATGAAATACCTTCTACAGCGTTTGCACTTCTGGAACTCCAGTCCAGCCTCCAGGATTTTTGAAAATTCCAGGTACAACATATCCCGCAGGTTGCTGCAGGTGTAACTGGAGGAAATGAAGCAGGGAATTTTATAGTGCATCTGAAGCTCATACTCTGGCAGACTATATTCTTGACAAAAGGCTTTTTGCTCAGGCGTCAAAATAACCTCTTCGCTGGTATCCAGTTTATCAAGATCAGCCCCAAAGGGCATCGTTGTGCCATGCGGATCGTAAGAATCTGGCTGGAAAGTTTCCTGGCGTGTATGCGATGAGGAAAGGCCCTTGATTCTGCACCAGAGGCTGTAACGCTCCGACGGGTACAACTGGCCAAGCACTTCGGGACGGAAATTTTTATCCAGGCAGAATTCAAGAAGCTCCAGTAACTCCGCCTGCAAGAGGGAGAGATGCTGCTGGTAATACTCCAGAGCCTTCTCTGTTGCCCGAGCAAACTGTGGAGGGAAAGCAGCCGTGTATATGGAGGAGTAGAAAACCTCGCTGAGAGCTGGAAATAGTTCCTCGTATTGCTCAAAGATATGGATAACGCCTTCTTCGGCGCTGTGAATCGCTGGCGGAGTATCGGCGACTTGCGTGAGCTGCCGATAAGCTGTCTCGCAGCGCTCAAAGGCGGAGCTGAAATCCGCATAACAAAAATTCAAGATCCCCTCACCCAGCGGCACGACAATCGTCGTGCCGCTGAATGCGTTGATTCGCTGTTCAGATGCGTCGCATGGATAGAGCGGATCAGGGGGATTGACGCAAAAAGTGCGTCCGAACTTTTCTCGGAGCGTTTGAAGCCCGCCGCGCCAGGATTCTACCTCCTGCTCTGTTGGTTCCCTTTGATATTTCTCTGGAATGAGGTATTCCAAATCCTCATACAGATCGAACATTGCCTCCCTGGATGTAGAGCTTTTTCTCTTCCGCGAAATAGGAAACGCTGTTCTCAAAGAAAGAGGGGGAGAGGTCCGTACAGCCATTCCTCTGAGAATAGTAGTTTGCGGATTCGGGATGTTGGTACTCAGACAAATCAAATCTGGGCCTGAACATGGAAAGCACACCGCCTTTTGAAAATCTAGATATGCCCTGAAATCGAAAATTTATATCATGTCAGAAAATATTATACAGAACCCTTGCCCTCCTGTCAAACCTCTGTTATCCTGTCCAGAAGAAGAGGAGGAATACGATGCGATATTACAGTAAGCAACTTTTTCAAATAGACGCCGAGGTTTTCTATCACAGCCTCACGGCCCATCAACTGGCGGTGTACAGTTACCTGGTTTTCTGCTCCGGCAGCCGAAATGCCTGCCAAATGAACGTCCGAACGATTGCGGCAGCGTGCGGCTGTTCGGAGTCCAGCGTCAGAAGAGCTCTGCACGGTTTGCGGGAACGGGGATTCATTGATGTGAAGGGAGCAGTGCAAAAACTGAGGAGCGGCGGTTACCGGCGGCCCTGCAATCGCTATTATCTGCTGGACCGGAGCGAGTGGAAGCCGGCGGATAGAGTATAGTGCTCTTCCAAATAGAGCACGGAAATGTATGAATAAAAAGGCGATGGAGGATGACGATGAAGGATTCTGTATACAAGAGCTATGAGGAACTGCCGCTGTTCCTCAACGCAAAAACAGTGGCAAGGGTACTGGGTATCTCACCATCCAGCAGTTATGAGTTGATGCACCAGCGAGATTTTCCAACACTGAAAATTGGGAACCGTATCGTGGTTCCCAAAGAGAGGTTCGTTCAATGGGTAGAGCAAAACACAAGTGGAGGTAATGATGAATGCTCTGATTCATGAGAACAATGGGGGAGAACAGAGAACGCCCCGCGTGAGCGCCTGTAAGGCGCCGTGTGCGATTTCTTCCGCTGAGGACAGGACAAAGCCCTTGAAGGGTGCCCTGCGCCGAAATACGGCGGTTTGCGAAAGACGAAAGGAAAGCAGGATAAAGGCCAGACGCCGCAAACGGCCCCGGCCAAATGACTTCTGCCCGCAGTGCGGGCAGTTGACGGGAGTTTTCAGGTGGTCAGAAGTGGCGTCTATTTAAGTGACAAAAATGAGGATTGATGTCTTGTCCCATGAACACCACTGTTTGCAAAGGATTGAGCGGCGTCTTGGGGCGAAAATTGGAGGTTTTATGAGCAATGAGAAAGAGCGTCTGAGTTTGCGGGTTTCTCCGGTGACAAGCTATCGGCTGCACACAGCGTACAGGAAATCTGGATGCCGCAGCATGAATGAGCTGGCGGAAAAGGCTATTGGATTTTACCTGGATTATTTGGAAGCGTCCAATGCCGGAGATTTTCTTCCGGTGGCCTTGAAGTCTTACATAGATGGTCGACTAGGGAAGCTGGAAGACCGTCTCTCGTCGCTGTCCTTCAGACAGTCGGTAGAAGTGGATATGATGGCTGGCATCTTGGCGGACGGCTTTCAGTTCAGCGAGGAGGACCTGCGCCGCCGCCGGGCGGAGAGTGTGAACAACGTGAAGCGGACCAATGGCCGCATCTCTTTGGAGAAATACGTGCGGGGCGCCTGGGAGGATGAGGACGAGTGGCAAGGCTGATTATCAAGAGTCCATACTTCAAAGGCGGTGGCTCCAGCGGTAAGAATGCCGCTGGCTACCTTCGGTACATCGCCACCCGCGAACGTGTGGAATTTCTGCCGGATGGCCGTCCGCCGACGCACAAGCAGGAGCAGCTCATAAAAAAGCTGACGAAAGATTTCCCGGACAGTAAAACGTCAGTGCAGTATGCGGAGTACACAGAGGAGCCAACCAAGTATCACGCCTCAGAGTTCATAGCCTCTACGTTGGAAAGCTACTGGCCGGAAGTGAACCAGTCCGAAACCTATATGAAGTACATCGCTACCCGGCCTCGGGTAGAGCGGCTGGGCAGCCATGGATTGTTCGGTGACGAGGATGTCGTTGACCTTGAAAAAGCAATGACAGAGTTGAGCGAGTACCCAGGCAACATCTGGACGCACATCATCTCCCTCAAGCGAGAGGACGCCGAGCGCCTCGGTTACGATAACGCGAAGGCGTGGCGGAATCTGCTCCGCGCCCACCGCAACGAAATTGCCGCCGCCATGAATATCCCGCCCGCTGACTTCCGTTGGTACGCCGCCTTCCATGATGAGGGCCATCACCCTCATGTTCATATGATGGCTTGGTCAGCGAAGTCGGGGCAGGCGTATCTCAACCAGGAGGGCATCCGCAAAATCAAGTCAGAGCTCACTCGGGATATTTTTCAGGGAGAACTGCTGCACCTCTACAAGCAGAAAAGCTCGTCCAGAGACGAGCTAGTACGGCAGGGCCGCAAGGCGCTGCTGGAATTGACGAAGCGAATGCGCTCGGAGTTCTGCGACAGCCCCGTACTTGAAGCGAAGATGCTAGAATTGGTCAAGTCCTTGGAAACTGTCAGGGGAAAGAAGGTCTACGGCTATTTGAAAAAGTCTGTCAAGACTCAGGTGGACGCCATCGTAGATGAGCTGGCGAAACTCCCAGAGGTAGAGGAGTGCTACGAAATGTGGTGGCGGCTCCAGTGTCAGGTGGAGAATTTCTATTCTGAACGGGAGAGGATGCGTCCGCCACTCTCTCAGGTGAAAGAGCTGCGGTCAATCAAGAACGCCGTTGTTCGTGAGGCGGAGCGCATTCGATGCGGCGTGGTCAGCTTTGAGGATAATGGCATCCAACAGTATGATGAGCCAGAGGAATTCGCAAATTCCTCTTACGGTTACTGGACGCTGCGAAATATGATCCGCGACGAAGGACTGCCTCTGGAGAAGCGGGACCAGGCTGTTGCAGAATTGGGGCGGCTGGCGGAGAACGATGATCTGAACGCTCAGTATCTCATGGGCAAGCTCTTGCGGGATGGCCCTTTGCTGATTCCAGACAGCGTAAAAGCCCGGCGTTGGTTTGAGCAGGCGGCGGTGCAAGGACATACCACGGCCCAGTATGTTCTTGGAAAGCTGCTCCTCTCCGACGATGTGGAAGTTTGTGATTTGCGGGAAGGCTTGCGCTGGATGAAGGCGACCGCTGAAAATGGTAGTCACTGCGCCGCCTACCGTCTGGGGAAAGAGTACCTCAGAGGGAAAATCATGGAAAAGAATGTCGACAAGGCTATAGAATATTTTACTCAGTCCGCTGAAGCTGGGAGCTCCTACGCACAATACGCATTGGGCAAGCTATATCTCCAGGGGAAAGAGGTGGCGCAGGATCAGGGAGTGGCGGAGTACTGGCTGGCGCAGTCTGCCGCTCAGGGCAACAGCTATGCGCAGTTCCTCCTGGACCATCGTCAGCGTGATCCGTCTGTTCTCTTCGGTACTTTAAGGCTCCTCCACCACATGAGCAACATTTTCTGGGAGACGCTTCCGCCGCCGAATCCGTCGGGTGGTCATGTGGAGAGCAAGCTCATGCGGCGAATCCGTGAGAAGAAAATTGCCATGGGTCACAAGGCGGATGATCATGAGGAGTATCAAGGGCCTTCGATGTCCATGTGAGGAGTTCAAAATCTGCGCCGCTATAAACAAAGAATACGCACTTGGCACCAAAAGTCCAAAATGCAAATCTAAACTTTCTGATAACTGTAAGAAACCCGCTGGATATTGAGGACAGCAGATGGTAATATGCGTCGTTAAAGGAGGCGATGCAATATGGCAAAGCGCAGAGCCAACGGCGAAGGAAATATTCGTAAACGTTCCGATGGGCGCTGGGAGGGCCGATTCACTGCTGGCTATGATCCCGAGTCCGGCAAGCGAATCATCAAGAATGTCCTGGGCCGAACCCAAGCTGAGGTCAAAGAGAAATTGAAAGTAGCTATTGCTGAGGGCCAGCGCTTAGATATCTCCAAAACTGGAAATTATACGGTAGCATCGTGGGTGCGAACGTGGTACGAGGTCTACGCTGAGCCTCGTATCCGACCCAATACACGAGAATACTACACGAATTACATTGAAAACCACATCGTTCCGGGCATTGGAAAAATTATGCTGGACAAGCTGACGACGATTCAGATCCAGCGATTTTATAACAACCTCCAGAAGAATGGCCGGGTTCAACGTAAGGGATATCCTGAACTGAAGGATAAAAGCCTCAGTCCTCGGGTGGTTCGAGGTGTCCACACGCTGCTGAGCAACTGCTTGGATCAGGCAGTAGCTGAAAGACTAATTCTTGTGAATCCAGCTCAGGGTTGTAAACTACCAAAACTGGAAAAGAAAGAGATGCACATTCTGCCGCAGGAGAAGATTGGCATGTACCTGGCAGAGGCAGACCGCCGGGGACTTCTGGCGGCATTCTACCTGGAACTGACCACAGGTCTTAGAAGGGGGGAACTACTGGCTCTTCTCTGGACAGACTTGGATACCGAAGCCAGGACGATTTCTGTCACGAAGCAGGTCAACCGCATCAAAGGGGAATTGGTGGTCAGTTCGCCGAAAACCCAGAACTCTATCCGAACACTAGCGATTCCGCAACAGGCGGTGGACCTCCTGATTGAAGAGCACAAGAAGCACCCAGGAAATCCATACATGTTTCCATCGCCGAAAACGGGAACGATGTATGATCCAGATGCCTTTCGCCGTACCCATGATAAAATCTTGAAGGCAATCGGAGCGGAACACGTTCGCTTTCACGATATGAGGCATCTTTTCGCAACGCTGTCCCTGAAGAACGGTGTAGATGTAAAGACCCTCTCTGGTGCCTTGGGTCACTACTCAGCGGGCTTCACGCTAAACACCTACACCCACGCAACAGCGCAGATGAAGCAGGATGCCGCTGACACCATCGGAGCGGTGATTAGCGGTCAAATGTGAGAGGGAGGAATCCTAAATTACAGTGCCGGGCAGAAAATCCATGCCCGGCACTGTAATTTAACCTTTGTTTTTCCAAAGAGGAATACAAT
>CAIGRU010001558.1_pt1 | contig 12331 bp, 9 predicted proteins | sample 7351341 | NCBI WGS metagenome assembly CAIGRU01
CAGACCACTTCATACTGGGGATAGGAAGCGAGAACCTCCCCGTCCTGGAGGCTGGAATACCGGCAGGGTACGCCGCCGGAGGGAACGGTGGACTTCTGCACATCGGCGTCCATCAGATAGGCCAGCAGTTTTGTGGCCAGCTCCTTGTTTTGGCTGTTGTTGGGGACGCCAATGGTCCAGATGCCGTAGACATTGGAATTATACGCCTGCGCTCCGGCGGAGGCCGAGCCGCTAAGCGCGATATAGTCTGCGGTAGAGTCCGCGGTAGGGGTGTACCATCCTGGCCAGCCGATGCCCATCGTGCCCGCGCCGGTGTCCACGGAGGCAATGAGATCGTCCTTTACCTGCGCCTCGCCGGTGGCGATGAGCTTCAGGTAGTACTCCATGGCGGCTTTAAATTCGGGGGTGTTTACGGAGGGCTTGTTGGCGTCGTCGAGCACCCAGCCGCCGAAGGACAACAGAATGGGCAGGAAGTCCACCACCAGATTGTTCTGGTTGTCGCCCCGATAGATGAAGCCCTTCTTACCGGCAGCCTGGGCGCTCTCGCAGATCGCCAGCAGGTCGTCCAGGCTCTGAATCTGATCCGCAGAGTATCCGGCGGCCTCCACATTGGCCTTGTTGAACATCAGTACAGTAACGTTGCCATAGTAGGGGGCTAAATACAGCTGGCCGTCCACGTAGCAGATCGTGGTAGTGGCGGGAATGATGTCGCTGTCCAGCTCATAGCCCAGCTCCGTCAGGTTGGCCAGAACGCCGCTGGCGGTGAACTCGGCCATCCAGGAGCCATCTACCATGCACAGGTCATAGGTGCCGGCGGGGTTGATGGCATCCAGGGCGATGCCGGAGTACAGGTCGGACTCGGAGAGCTCCTGCACTTCGCAGGTAACGTTGTTCTCGGCCTCAAAGGCGGGAAGGCACTCCTTGATAACGTCGGCGTAGGTACCGGCCCGCAGAATCAGGGTCAGCTTGGTGGGAGCGGCAGAGTCGGAACTGCCGGAGTTCCCTTCAGAGGGAGCACTGCCGGAAGCATCGCCGGGCTGGTCGGTTTTGCCGCCGCAGGCGGCCAGGGACAGGACCAGGGACAGCGTCAGCAGGAGCGCAAACAGCTTTTTCATTTCTTTTCCTCCTAATCTTGTTGACATGGTTGAATTTGGCTGCGCGGGGATATTTTGTTACTCTTTGACAGCACCGCTTGAAAGCCCAGAAATCAAGTAGTTCTGCGCAAAGATCACAAACAGGGTGATGGGGATGACGGAGATGACGCCCCCCGCTGCCACCAGGCCGAAGTTCGTGAGGTTATCCTCCGTGTTCAGCAGGGCCAGGGCCAGGGGCACGGTGTTGTTGGCAGGACTGCGGGTGAAAATGACCGTGTAGGTGTACTCGTTCCAGGCATACATGAAGGACAGCATGGACACGGCGGCAATGCCCGGGGCCACCAAGGGCAGGACAATCCGCACGAAAAGCTGCCACTCCGTAGCGCCGTCCACCTTGGCGCTCTCCTCCACCTCCTCGGGAAGGTCCTGGAAGAAGCTGATCAGGAACCAGATGATCAGCGGCACATTGATGAGCACGCAGGCCAGGGCCACGGGAAGCTTGGTGTTCAATACACCCAGCTTGTTGAACATGATATAAAGCGGAATGGTGAATGCCACCGGAGGCAGCACCCGCACCAGCAGCACCCAGTAGGTCAGGGGCTTTTTCAGGCCAAAGCGGAAGCGCCGCCGGGCCAGCACATAGGCCGCGCAGACGCCCACCAGCAGCGACAAGACCAGAGAGCTGAACGTAGTCTGAAGGCTGTTGACAATGGCCTGGCCAAAGCCCTCGCCGGTGAAGAGCTGCGCAAAGTGCTCCATAGTCAAGGAGCTGGGCAGCAGAGAGATGTGGCCCCGCATTTCATCGGTGGGCCGGATGGCCATGGCCAACAGCCAATAGATGGGAAACAGCGAGATCAGCAGCAGCAGGGCGCAGGCGGCTCCCTTGGCCCAGGCGGTGGCTTTTTTCTTCGTTTTCATAGCGGTCCTCCTTATGTCCTCCTGGCGGCAGGCCGGGCTATCTAGTATATGCAGTATGCGCGCTTTGTCAGAAAGCTTGGTCAACTGGAGTGGCGAATCTGGAGCTTGGCCGGAATTACGGTAACCGGAGGACACTCCTCTCCTTTCAGCAGGGCATGGAGATGGTCCACCCCCACCTCGCCAATGCGGCGGCAGTCGATGTGCACGGAGGTCAGCTCCGGCTCCACCACGCCGCAGATGGTGGAATCATCGAAGCCCACCACCGCCAGATCCTCCGGAATTTTCAGGCCCAGGCGCTGGGCGGCTTTCAGAACTCCGGCGGCAACCACGTCGTTGGCCCCCAGGATGGCGGTGGGCCGGTCCTTCCGGCTTAGCAGGTCCATAGCTGTTTGGGCGGCGCTTTCGACGGTGGGGTCGCACATGGCTACCTGCGGGGCGCCGGTCTTTGCGCCGCTTTCTTCCATGATCCGGAGAAACGCATTATACCGCTCGCCAATAATATAAGGGGAAAAGCGCCCGGCGATCATCGCAATGCTACGGTGTCCCCGCTGGAGCAGGTGCTCCACCGCCAGCTGAACGCCGCCGTACTCGTCGGACAGTACACAGGGAAGATCAAAGCCGGGCATCCGATTATTTACCAGCACCACGGCGATATGCTTGCTCTGAAATTCAGACACCATGTCCGCCTGGGCGCTACCCCCTAGAATGACCCCCTCAACCTGCTTGTTCTGGGCGGTGCCCGCGGCCTGAGCCCAGTCTGCCGCTGTGGAGATAACCAGCTGACGATCCGACTGGATGGTTCTCCGCATGATGCTTTCACAGATACGGGCGTAAAACTCGTCCAGAATCGTAGCGTCCTTTTTGCAGATCAGGAAGGCGATTTTGTCGGTCCGCTGCCGGACCATGGCCCGGGCGATGGCATTGGGGGAATAGTGGAGAATCTCTGCCGCCTCGAAAACTTTTCGTCTAGTGGTGTCCCGGACCTGACCAGGATTGGAGAAGGTGCGGGACACTGTGGCTGTTGAGACGCCAGCGAGGCGGGAAACGTCATAGATTGTGGCATCCATAAGATCAAAAACCCTCTTTTTCAAGCAAGTAAGCGCTTACATTTTTGAAACAAAATCTCTCTAAGACATATAGATTTTAAAATGTTTCGTATTTACCTTTTTTCAAAAGGTTATCACATTGCCAAAAAAAGCGCAAGTATAAGAGAATATTTTTGTAGAACAAAATAGTTTGCTATTTTATTTCTGTGCAAACTGCTATAAATCTCCCAAAAATGTAATCGCTTACAAACTGAAAAGCATTTTCTGCTGATCGGAGAAGGAGAAGGATATCCAGGTAGAACGGAAGCGAAGTGGTGAAATTTGCGGGCAGGGTATCGTAATCTGTTTTTCAAGGCTGGAGGTAAATACTACTAGGGCAAGAGCGAAAGCGGTGTTATGGAAGCCCTTGATTGCCAGCCGGGTCCTTACCTAAGAGAAGCCGTCGGCGCACCCTGCATCTTCCTTTTCAAGAAGAGCTGGTTCTGAACAGTGGTTTCCAGCATATCGTGGACGATGTTGCTAGTGGCCAGTATATCGTTGATAGTGGCCGCCGAACCACTGAAACCTGGCAGAGTGTCCAAAATGATAGGAGCTTCTCGCCTTCGGCGTTGAAAGTGTGGTTTAGGCATAGCTCCCCTATGGTGATAGAGGAGAGAGTTTGGTTAACCGCCTCTGCTTAATGGATGGGTAGGTCAATATTAGAAAAATTGGAATTGACATAGAAACGCGTTGCCTTTTAAGCCGCAGGGACGTGCACAAATGCTGTGTGGAATGGAAGGCTCTCACCAGCAAAACGCCCCAAGAGTCCTATACGCCTGCCGAGCGATAGGTTCCGGCGTCACAGGCTGGCCTAAGCCGCATAAAATGAAACGGTAGGCTTTCCTACCACACAACTCCGTTTCATCCTCAAGCCGGATGGCATTGTGGAGCATCTCAGATATGTCCAGCCGGGTTGTATCCCCAACTTAGGTACCAGGGAGGAGGGTCAGGCGTGGAAGTGACCATCACCGCAGATACGCTAATTGTGTTGGCGGAGCTTTTGTCCGCATTGGGCATAATTGGCGGCGTGATTCTCTGGTGCTTCAAGTTTGTTCAGCGGAGCAGAAGGCAGAACGAGGAACTGAAAGCGATTCGCAAGGAGCAGATCTTGATCTGCTACGGGCTGCTGGCCTGTTTAAAGGGATTAAAGGAGCAGGGCTGCAACGGCCCGGTTACGGAAGCCATGAACAGGATGGAGGAGCACCTCAATCAGGCCGCACATGATGAGGAGACATGAGGATGATGTTCGGGCTGGACGAGGATACCATCAGCTCCGTAGCGGGAGCGAAGGGGTCCGGGGCCTCTGTGGTGTCCTATAATAAGAGGTGGATGTGGAGAGCGTCAAAAAACCGTGGAGTGGAAGGAGACTGATCCGGAAGAGACCAAGGAGCTTCGTGCACACCTTGAATGCGGCGGGAAGTAAACATGCGGCGCTTATAATAAAACAGGCCTCTCCCCGCCGGAGTATTACGACCTTCTATTTCGTGCAGCCTTCTAATGGCCCTATTACCTCTCTGACGTCCAGGGACGAAAATATTCCTCACAGCTTACCTGAGCACGCCGGAGGGCTTCTTTCGCCGAGCAGACGCCCAGAACCGCTCGTTGTATCTGAACCGCAAGAATATCCTCCAGTCGCAGCTCGCTGAAGTTTTGATAAAATCCGCTGTTTCCCCGGCGCTGGGCAGAGGAAAAACTCTTGCGGGCGGCGGACAGCCACGGGTACATTTCGTTAATATCCCGGTTGCTATAGGCGGATTTGCAGGGAGATAGGCCTCCCAGCATCGTGAATACTGGGGCCACCAGATCAGAATATAGCCAGGAGAGAAACGCACAAGCTGTCTCCGGGACAGAGCAATTCCGTGTAATGCCGATTACTCCGCCGCCCAGCAGTGGTCTCCCGCCGGGGACGGGGGCAAACCCTAACTTCCCTGCAATGCTTGACATTTTCAAATTTAGGATATGAGAAGCATAGTTGATAAATACTACCGTCATGGCGGCGGAGCCATCGGCAAATCCCTCCAGAACGTTTTTCCAAAAGTCGTAGACCGTTTTATCAGAATACTGATAGGTCTCCTGATAGTTTTTCAAAGCTCGCAGGGCTTCCGGTGTGTCTAGTGTGATCTGACCCAGGCCGTTCAATAATCTCCCGCCCTCCTCAAAGAGCCGGGGCATAAACTCGCTAGGACTCATGCCCACATTGCCGATAGCCGCCGTAGAACCGTACTGGATGGGGGAGGCCGGGTTCAGAGTGCGTGTGAAGAAACCGGCAATGCGATTGTAATCCGCAAAGGTCTCCGGAGGGACCAGTTCTTCTCGGAAGGTCTCGAAATACATTCGCTTGTAAGTCGGGTCCTCAAATAAATCCCTCCTGTAAAACAGAAGCTGCGTGCTGGGGTCATACGGTACGCAACACCGGACCCCGTGGACAGTGGAGTAATTATCCCGCAGCTCTGGAACAGTTTGCGACAACAGCTCATCCCAGGAAAAGGGGATTTCTTCCAACGGGCGGTACACCTTCTCCGCCAGCTCGTCCTGCCAAGCCACATCCATGCGGATCAAGTCGTACTGTCCGTAAAGATCAGACTGAATCACATCGTATACGTCTCTCAAAGCAGGGAGAACCGTCAGTTCCAGGCGGATGCCGGTGCTTTTCTCCAGGTGCGGCATCAGACGGGCTAGGGCGGCCGTCGATGGCGAGGCCATCGTCAGCATTCGCAGTTTTCGGGCGGCCGGAAGAGGTGCGGCTGCAAAATCTCCTCGAAAGCCGTTGTTGGATATGCTCAATATCTCCGGTAGCGGGGCGTCTTCCTCCAGATGACCCAATAAATGACGCACCACTTTATGGGCAAGACATTTATAATCCAGCTCGTACACTGGGATGTCCGGCTCTGTTGCCGCAGCCCGAGGCACAATGGTGATAAACTGCGGCATCGGACACCGGCCGGCATAAGCGCAGGCCGCCCGCACCGCTCCTTCCCGCCTCCGGTCGGAGCAGACGATATAGTCGAACGCTGTATCCGCATTGAAAAACTCAAAGGCTTGGAGGTTGGCCTGATAATTGGAACAATCCAAAAATTGGGTGGATACGTCATCCTGCGGAAAAACCGCTTGGAAGCCCCGAAGAAACAGAGTCGTGTCCGGCTGGGATGCCGCGTCGGTAAATACGCCGATCTTTGTTGCCCCGCGACGCTGAAGATATTGGGCAATCTCTCTACCAGCCTGCTCCAAGTCAAAACCGGCGTGCATCACATTGCTGAGGCGAGAGCCCTCCCGCTGTAAAAACACGATGGGCAGGTCTGCAGTCTTCTCCCGATAATAAGCCGCGGCGTCCGGCAGGCAGGAGCTCGTGATCAGCGCGCAGACTCCGGAGCTCAACGCCTTAGCTAGCAGTTCTTCCTCTATGGCCTCTAGCGAGCGAGTGGAATATAGCTGTACAGAGTATCCATATTGTATAAATTCGCTCTGAATCACCTCATACATTGCCGCACAGTGTTCAAATTCGATTCCGGGGAGAATCACCGCAATAGACCGGCTTTTCCCCTGCCGCAGACTTTGAGCCCTGGCGTTGACCTGATAGCCTAGCTTCTCGGCGGCCTTCCAGACCATCCGGATTTTCTCCACGCTGACGTTGCCCCGTCCGTTGATGACATTGGAGACGGTGCCGTGGGAAACACCTGCCTCCCGTGCGATATCTTTAATCGTTGGCACACGCACCCCTCCTTTTTTGTTTTTCTATTGTACTATAGATGGACAGCTTTGACAAGAAAAAAACGTGCGCTCACTCTTTGTAGAAAACAGACAAAAATAGGCTACAGAAAATAGGCGTTTCTTCCGAATCGTTCGATTGGAGGCGCTTATTTTCGAAAATGTAATTGACACGTTCCAATTTTAATGTTACGGTATAGTCAGAAACCGCAAAAACAAACCCATCAAAATTAGACTGACAAAAAGGAGAGGTACTATGAAGAAGTTTTTGAGTCTTGCTCTCGCGCTGCTGATAATTCTATCACTGGCCGCCTGTGGCAGCGATTCCACGCCTAAAGATAGCGGCAGCCTCCGGCGGGGATTCCTCTTCCGCTTCCGGGGGAAAGCTGGTAGTCTACTCCGCTCTGAATGAGGACAACACCATCGCCATTGCCAACCAATTCAAAGCCGACACCGGAATTGAAATCGAATACATCTCCCTGGGAGGCGGCGACGCCGTGGCCCGGGTGCAGGCGGAGATGGACAACCCTAAAGCCGATTTCCTGGTGGGGGGCTCCGTGGACCTGTATGGCCCTCTCTCCGAGGCCGGAGCTTTCCTGGAGTATGACTCTCCCAACAACGACGGTTTGGACGAGCGGTTCAATGATCCCAACCATTTCTGGCAGGGCTGGTACATGGGCGTACTGAGCATCATCGTCAACCAGGACCGTTTCGACAAAGAGTTGGCCCCCAAGGGCCTGGCCATGCCGGAAACCTGGGACGACCTGCTGGCCCCCGCCTATAAGGACGTATTTGTCTGGGCCAACCCCACTACCGCCGGCGGCGCTTACATTGCCACGGCCTGCCAGATTTTCCGTCTGGGCGAGGAGGGCGCATGGACCTATTTAAAGGAGCTGGACAAGAATGTCCATCACTACTACAAAGGCGCGGCCGATGTCATTAGTCCGGTTGCCACTGGGGAGTTCATCGCCTCCATTGCCTGGGGTCACGACAGCTTCAAGACCCAGCAGGAGGGCTATCCCCTGACCCTGGTTATTCCCAAGCAGACCGCCTATGAGATCGGCGGAGCCGCCATCATCAGGGGTGGCCCCAACTCCGAAAGCGCCAAGGTCTTTATGGACTGGCTACTGACCAAGGAGGCCCAGGAGCTGAGCGTCGCTACCTCGTATCGTTACCCTGTCCGGGATGACGTGGCCGCCCCCGCAGGTCTGCCGCCTCTAAATGAGGTGGATCTGGTGGACTATGACCGGAACCAGGCTGCTTCCATGAAGGAGGCCGTTCTGGAGAAGTTTGAGGCGGAGATTACCTCCAACCGCGCTTGACTTATATTTCCGGGAGCGCCTACCCCTGGCGGGCGCTCCCTCTTTATCTCACTGGAAGGAGTGAATTGAAATGGCCTCCGGGACCTCCATTCGGGAATCAGCCAAGGAGATGCGGCGTTTAAAAAATGAGCCACTTCTCCTTCTGGCCATCATCGCAATCATCCTGTTCGTGGGCTTTTTCGTGGTGTACCCGGTAGTCCGGGTCATCACCTTCCCCAGCTTGCAGGACTATGCCCAGCTCTTTGGAAAGGCACGCTGGTTCAAGGCGGTGAAGAACAGCCTCTATATGACGCTGATCTCCACGCTTTCCTGCACAGCGGTGGCCTTCCTCTTTGCCTACGTCATTGCCCGGCTAGACGTTCCCTGCAAGGGGCTCTTCCGGTTTGTGACCCTGCTACCCATTGTGTCACCGCCCTTCATCGTGGCTTTGAGCTATATTCTGCTCTTCGGCGTGCAGGGCATCGTCACCAAGGGCCTTTTGGGCCTCCAGGTGGACATTTACGGACGGATGGGCCTCTGGATCGTGCAGACCGTCACCTTTTTCCCCTACGCCTACTCTGTCATTTACGGCGTAATCCGCTCCATCTCCACCAATCTGGAGTACGCCGCCTACAACATGGGGGCTACTCGGTGGCAGGTATTCCGGGATGTGTTCTTCCCTCTCTGCCGCCCTGGCATCGCCGGAGGTGCCCTCATCGCTGCCATCAACGTCCTGACGGACTTCGGCAATCCCATGATGATCGGCGGGGATCTGGCTCTCCTTCCCACGGAGGCGTACATGCAGATTTCCGGCTGGTACGACATGAAGACCGCCTCGGTGTTGGCGGTAGCCCTGCTGGTGCCCGCCATGGCCATCTTCCTGGTGAACCGCTTCTGGGTGGGAAAACGATCTTACGTCACCATCACTGGAAAGGAAATCTCCCTGAATCCCTTCCCAGTGCCCCAGTGGGTGAAATGGGGCCTGTTCAGCCTGACTATGCTCATCTCCCTCTTCATCCTCCTGGTGTACGGCACCCTCTGCTACGGTGCGTTTACCAAGGCCTGGGGCTACGACTGGTCCTTCACCCTGGAGAACATCCAGTACGTCTTTTTGAAAGGCCGCCAGATTTGGAACTCCATTCGCTATGGCCTCCTCTCCTCTCTGGGGGCGGCGTTCCTGGCAATGATGCTGGCCTACATTGTTCAGAAAAAGCAGGTAGGCCTAAACAAGGCCCTGGACTTCCTGGCAATTCTCCCCGGAGCCATTCCCGGCATGTTCTTGGGCATCGGCTTCGTGATGGCCTTCAACGGAAAACCCCTGGAGCTTACGGGTACCTCCACCATTATGGTGCTTGCCCTGCTGTTCTGGAACATCCCCACCTGCTATAGTGCCGCCACGGCCGGGCTCCAGCAGATCGGAAATTCGGTGGAGGATGCGGCGCTGAATCTGGGGGCCAACAGCTTCCGCTCCTTCAAGGACGTCATCATCCCTCTGCTGAAGGCCCCCTTCCTGTCGGGCTTCGTCCTGTCCTTCCTGCGGTCGGTGACGTGCTTGAGTGTGGTGATCTTCCTTTACTCCCCCTCCACCACCGTGGGTACCATTTCCGTCATGGTGCTGGTCCAAAGTGGGCAGTGGGGTGAGGCGGCAGCCTTTACCATGATTCTGATTGCCATTGCGTTTTCCGTCCTGCGGCTGGCGCAGTATGTCTTGGGCAAGCAGGGCATCAAACTGGAACTGTGATAAGGAGGAGCGACTATGGACTGCTTTATTGAGTTTAAAAACGTCGTCAAGCGCTTTGACAATTTCGTGGCACTGGACCACGTTTCTCTGCAAATTCCCAAGGGCAGCTTTGTCACTCTGCTAGGGCCCTCCGGCTGCGGCAAGACCACGCTGATGCGCCAGCTGGCGGGCTTCTCCGAGCCGGAGGAGGGCGATGTGCTGGTGAACGGCAAGCGAATGAACGGTCTGCCGCCCTTCAAGCGCAACACACCGCTGGTCTTCCAGGAATATGCCCTGTTTCCTCATATGACGGTTTACGAAAACATCTCCTACGGATTGAAGCTGAATAAGACTTCCAAGGAGGAGATGGACAAGCGAGTGGCGGATGCTGGAGATGTTCAATCTGGTGGGGCTGGAGAAGCGGTTTCCCAAGCAGATGTCCGGCGGCCAGCAGCAGCGGGTGGCCTTTGCCCGGGCTCTGGTCATGGGACAGGACATTCTGCTTCTGGACGAACCCCTCAGCAACCTGGATGCGAAGCTCCGGGTAGAGGTACGGACGGAGCTTCGCCAGCTCCAGCAGAAGCTGGGCATTACCACCATCTATGTCACCCACGACCAGGACGAGGCTCTGTCCATGTCGGACATCATCGCCGTGATGAAAGGCGGCCGCATTGAGCAGATCGGCTCCCCATGGGAAATTTATTTCCGCCCGGTCAACCGATTTGTGGCGGACTTCGTGGGCACGGTGAACTTCCTGGCAGGCAAGGTCCTTCGGGCGGAGGGAAGAACTCTGGTGATTGATTACTCCGGTATGGAGCTGCGGGTCCCTGGGGAAGTAGCGGTCTCCCCAAGGGAGGCCGTCACCCTGGTGGTACGTCCGGAGTGCATCCATCTGGCAGGCTCCGGCGAGGAGACCTCCGGCGGTGCGGTTCTGGACGGCGTCATTGAGAATTATAGCTTCCTAGGGCGGATCATTCGCTATTGGGTGCAGGTAGGCCCGGAACTGTTCGTCATTGACGACGCCAATGTGGATCTGGCCGGAGCCCGGACCGGAGCGGTAAAGCTATGTCTGGACGCCCGCAAGCTTCACATTTTGAAAGACGGTGGCGGACATGCTGCTTCTTGATTTTATCAACGTCGGCTACGGAGATGCGATTTTAATAAGAGATGTAGATGCGCCATTCACCATGCTGGTGGACTGCGGAGATGTGAGCGTCGGAGACGGTGGTCCCGGCTCTAGGCGAATTTCGGCGGCGGACTATCTCCGCCAGGAAGGAATCCGAGAACTAGACCTGTTAGTGCTGACCCATCTGCATCGTGATCACTGTGGCGGACTGGAGAATGTGATTTCCGCAGTGGAGATCAAAGAGTTTTGGACCAATTACATTCCGCCGGAAGCCGAATGGGGAAGGTGCCTCCCAGTACCAAAGGAGTTCCCTGCCGGGTCCTGCTGTCTGCTTCAATCGCTGAATATTTTCCTTAAGGCGTTGGAGACATTGCAAGCCCGGGGGACCCGCCTTTGTCTGCGGAATGAACGGCAGGCGTGCTTTCCACTTACCGCCAGGCTTTCTGCGGAGCTGTACACGGAATCCGGGGAGTTGCAAAGCCGGCAGGAGGAAATCTGGATGGCGGCGCTGGCGGGGACAGTAGATAGCCAGGAACTCCAAGAGCTGGACGAATTCATTAACAATACCAGCCTTCGTCTCAGTCTGTGCTATGAAGACCGCCGGATCGAGCTCCCTGGGGATGTGTACGCCTCTTGTTGGGAGTCCCATGATCTTCCGCCCTGCGATATTTTGAAGCTGCCTCATCACGGGCACAAAGATGCCCTGTCTCCGCATCTTCTGGAAATGCTTCGCCCCACCCACACGGTTATTTCCGTTTCCAATACCCGGAGGGACCGCTGTCCCCATCCGGAGGCGGTCAGGTTGCTCCGGCAGATGGGAAGCCGGGTGTATTTTACAGATGCGGTTCGGGAAAACGGCTATGCTGCATCCTCGCGCAAAGCACTGCGTGTTCAAATCTCGGGGGAATATGGTCTGACGTTCTTATAATGAAATAGCAGAGAAGTGGATATGTGTAAGAGCTGCCATGAGACGGCCTCTCCGGCTTATAGCCGAAGGGGCCGCTTTATTTTCTCCAGTTTACCGGAGTTGGGTGGCGCAGGCTGACACTAATAATATCAGAAATCTTGATAAATGATAGGAGTATTTTGTGGGGCGGTATTCAGTTTTATAGGATGCAGTTCTCCGGAATCGTTTACTGCGGTATAATTATACTTCTTCCAATCGCAAGCATATTCAAACCAGCCCGTTTACTGGCCCGCTGGCGGCGGTGGCCCGCGATGCTTTCATAGCCCTCCCCCTCAAGGAGCCGCATCAGGGCGGGCTGGTTCACACCACCGGAGCGAGCATATTCCACCAGCCCCTGTATCTTCGCATTGTCTCGTGCACACTAGAGCAATTCTCAAAATAAACAATAACCAGCGTGGCGAAACCAGGCAAGACA
>CAIGRU010001563.1_pt1 | contig 12295 bp, 9 predicted proteins | sample 7351341 | NCBI WGS metagenome assembly CAIGRU01
GGTTTGCCCTGGGGAAATTCCTGCAGGACAGCGGGATGAGGCCTGTGCATGTGAAGCCCCATCATGTGAAGAAATCAAAAGAACTGGATGACAACAATCCCAACAAGAATGACCGAAAAGATCCCAAGACGATCGCTGCGCTTGTCAATGAGGGGAGGTTCTCTTACCCTTACATACCGACCGGTATTTATGCAGAGATCAGGAGTTTATCGAACCTACGCTTCCAGACGCAGGAGGAGCTTACGAGGATCAAAAACCGGATTGCCAGATGGTTCGCCATCTACTTCCCTGAATACAAAGACGTTTATGGGGATTATAAGGCGGTGAGCGGGAGGATGGTGCTGAAGGAGGCACCGCTGCCAGAGGATATTCAGAAGCTTGGAGTGGAAGGTGTGAACAAGATATGGAGGGACGCAAAGCTGAGAGGTGCCGGAATGAAGAGGGCAAAGACCCTGGTATCGGCAGCGGAGCACAGCGTAGGAAGTAAGGAAGCGCCGGGAGCGGCAAGGATGGAACTGAAGAACCTGCTAAACGACATGGATGTATATACATCAAGAATGGAGGAACTTCTCCTGAAAATAGAGGAAAAGCTGAAAGAGATCCCATATGTTGATAAACTGATGGGGATTAAGGGGATCGGCCTGGTAACAGTCAGCGGATTCATTGCGGAGGTGGGAGACATTGGACGTTTTGATAACCCAAAGCAGTTACAGAAGCTGGCGGGATATGCGATTGTGGCGAATGATTCGGGGAAGCATAACGGCGAGAGCCGGATCAGTTACAGGGGAAGGAAACGCCTGAGGTATGTGCTGTATGAAGCAGCGATATCCTTGATTGGGAAGAATGCAGAGTTCAGGGCAATACATGAGTATTACCGGACACGTAAAGAAAACCCGTTAAAGAAGATGCAGTCTGTAGTGGCGGTAGCGTGCAAGGTTCTGAGGATATTTTACACGATACTGACAAAAGGTGTAGACTATGATGCCGGAAAACTGATGGGTGACATCAGGAGACCGCGGATCCAGGCGGCGTAAGAAACGAACATAAACCACAAGCGGGCAATGCCCTGTCATGGTTGGGTTGAACTTTCAAAAATTTTGATTGAGAGTTGAATCCAGCTGTGACGGGAAAGCTGGAAAGTATGGGGAACGATCCGGGAAAACGTCCACCGAAAGGTGCCGGTGAGGGAAGCATAAGAGACAGGTCAGTAAGACTTATAACAAAGAATGAGCCGGTAGTCAGCAGGAATATTATCCATAGGGCATGACCCTGTAAAGGAGCTAAGCTGACACCCTGGTTATGGACAGGCGGGACGAAGGAAGTTAGGACCCCGAAGAGATGAGGGTGATCCTGGTAGACACGGGAGGTTCGCTGCCGTAGAAGGAGGGGCATACACAAGGCCATGTAGAGCGGAAACGGAAGACGTTCTACTTCGTATACCCCAACACCTCTATTTTCGTACCAGATACAAAGAAATGTCCATTATTCTGGCTCATTCATCTGAGATATATAACTAAAAAATCCTTGAAAAATAAGGAAAAAAGACTTGACTAAATAGGGAGGGTTTGTCTATGACAACAGGAAGAAGTAAGGGATTAAAAAAATCAATAGCTTTAACGGCGGCAGCCATGATAATGACATTATCAACCAGCACCACTGCTTTTGCCAGTCCGCTTTTTTATGATTCAGAAGAAGGAATTGGCATAGAGGTGGAGAATCCGGTAGGAGGTGCGGCAGTACGGTCTTCGCTGATTGAAGGTGAGAAGGTTTCTGTATCAGGCGGAACACTTTGGGCTACATGGAAAGACGGTGTATCATTTAGAGCCAATTATGATCACGACTCTAAAACACATAGATGTTCTGCTACAAACGATCACGTAGGAGAGCCGGCAAGGAGTGATTGGATGGATAAGGGAGTAAGAGCTGAATCGCCTTGGCTGGATCAAACCATTAGCAATAATAGAGTTTGGGCAGCAACTAGAGATTAAATATTTTAAAACATTGGCAGAGATTTTGTTGTCAGTAAAAAGTTCCGTATAATGACACGAACTAAAACAAAATCTCTGCCTGTTTTGATTATACGGCAAAGAAAGGGCGTACACATGGCAAAGAAATCGGTTACAATCGTTATTATCTTGACTGCATTATTTAATCTCTTTTTTTTCCTGCGGATCAATAACAGCTCGGCAGAAAAATTATTAATGGATAAAACTGTCATATATTTTCATTTTCATCTGTATACAAATGAGCAGGTTGAATCAAAGACTGAATTTTTAGAAAATATCAAAGATTTTTCAACAGCAAATAGTGTTGAAATAGCACAATACAGTTTATGGAGTTCCGATAAGATAGACGTTTATTCTACAATGGAAGATAACTATAAAGAAATGTTATCTTTACCGGACTTTATTTTTAACAGGGATATAAAAGTACATGATTTTGAAGTGCTTTTAGACGTCGGATTTAAAAACGTATTATATGTGGATACGGATGATACGGATCTCATCGAAGACCTGGCTGAACAGCTCAAAGACTATTGTGAAGTTGATTATGTGAAAACAGGATTCCAAAACCCTATCATTTCATTGGATGCTTCTTTTTTTTCGATCATTTGTTTTTTTATTTTGGCGCTTGTTTTGATTATGTTTTTCTATTATTCGGTCTGCCAAAGAACCTGTTCTGTCTATCACCTATGGGGCTATACGGATGTTCAGATCTATCATACCTTGAACAATCCTTTGTATAAGGCAATGCTTTTGACTATGGTTTTGAGTAATCTGGTTATGGGTGGGATTGTATATAGATCTTTCTTTTCCGGTCTGTTGTTTGAAGTTTTTAGTGCAATGTTAAAATTAAATACAGCTGTTGTTTTCGTAATATTTATACTGTCGATTCCTCTGTTTCGGTTGTTTTGTATGGTGACAGATCATAACAGCAGAAAAAGAGGATTGACGAAAATAATGGTCGTATCTTATTTTTCAAGAATTTTACTTTTTTTATTGCTCATTTTTACATGTGAACGATTTTTTTACCAGAATGCGAAATTAAAGGAAAAGTTAGATGGCCTGTCGTTATGGGAAAATACCAGGAATCTTTTTAACGTATATGAATCGTATTATCTGGATAACCTTGTGGCGGAGGATATACTTGATGATAAAGTTTTCAGGATATATCAGGAATTGAGCGATCTGGATAAAGTATTTATTATGAAAACACTTAATCTCGAACGGCCGGGTACAGAAAATTTTGCTGCAAAAGACCCGGAAGATATTGAGTATAGTTATAAAATAAATGTAGAAAAAACAGAAGATTTATATACCCCTTATGGGAAAAATATAACAGTGGATAAAAATTATTTAAAGAGGCATACGATCAGGTCGATAGACGGAAAAAATGTGATCGATCTGATAGATCAAAAGGATAATGTCCTGAATCTATTAGTGCCCTTAAAATTTAAGGAATATGAAAACACGATAGAAGAGTCCTTTAAAGAGTGGTTTCATTTTTACAAAATGGAAGTTACCAATATATATAAAGAAGCCAGAGGGCAGGATGAAATCGAAATAGATATAGATGATCTGGAAATTAATATGATCTATATAGAAAACAGTCAGAATCTTTTTACCTATAACTGCTACAGCGGAGATCAGTTTAACAGAATAGAAGATTCGATCATTACCGTATATACAGGAAATGTCGATCATTCCTTTCTGGCTGTATGTTTTGGGAGGTATATCTTTTTAGAAGCTGATGATGAATACAGCGCGCTGAAAGAGATCAGGGCTGTATCGCAAAAGTATAATGTCACTGAATTAAATAAGGTCGCATCAGTCTATGACCAAAAGGGGGAAGAGATCAGAATTGCAGAAGCCGATAGAAACAAGCTGATCTTAAATATGATATTGATGGTTTTGCTTTTGGTGATGTTTATGACCGCGATAGTATATGCCTGTTATAAAGCTTTTTTTCCGACGATTATGATAAAATATTTACACGGACACAGTTTCTGGCAGATATATGGGCGTTTGATCTTATTCAATTTGTTTGTGAATGTATTTGCGTTATTTCTGGTGGGAATCGTTTCTAAAAAAATATCATTTTATATGATCATACTTTGTGTTGCGATGTCGGTTATGGATTATTGCCTTTCCAGGATCATATGCAGGTGTTTGCGCGTAAAAGGTGAGATGCAGTTCATAAAAGGCCAGGAATTTTGTTAATGATGGCCAGAATTTTAAGTTGCTTAGAGCGAAAGGAAAGCGTATAGAAATGGTACAATTATTAAATATCACGAAACAGTTTGATCAAAAAACTGTCTTATCAGATCTGTCTTTGTCTGTAAACAGGAATGAATTTGTCTGTATTACAGGAGAAAGCGGCGTTGGGAAAACAACGCTGTTAAACTTGATTGGGTTACTTGAAAAACCGGACCGTGGAGAACTGATCTTAAATGGTAAAAAGCAGTTTACGAAAAGAGATCTGCTGAAACTCAGAAGGAATTTTTTTGGGTATGTATTTCAGGATTATCTACTGCTTCCTGAGAAAACTGTTGAAGAAAACATCTGTATATCGAGATGGGAACGCAGAAAAACAGACAGGAAAGAGCTTGAGGAGGTTATGGCAAAAGTAGGGCTGGACCTCAGCTGTTTAAACAAAAAAGTTTGCCATTTAAGCGGCGGGGAGCAACAAAAAGCGGCAATCGCAAGGATGATGTTGAAGCAATATGAACTGGTACTGGCCGATGAGCCGACCGGAAATCTGGATCAAAAAAATAAAATGGATGTGATAGAGATACTGAGAGAGATTAAAAAGGCCGGAAAAACGATTATTTGTGTCACGCATGACCAGGAAGTGGCAGCTGCAGCAGACAGAGTCATAAACTTAGTCAGGCCGCTTTACACTTGATATTACCTGATAGATTGCATATAATGAACTTAGCCAGTACAGCTAACGCTGCTGGCTGAGTTTATTATATTGAAGAAGGAGAAGTACATGGCAATCATAGGATTTTCACTGATGGCAATGGTGATTTTCTTTCTTGACCTGCTGATCAAGGATCATATCGAGCGGTCGAGAAAGGAAGGAGAGGAGAAGGCGGTCTGCGGCGGCCGGCTTCTGATCCGCAGATATCATAATAAAGGCGCGATGCTGGATGCAGGAGAGCGAAGAAGCGATCTGGTGGCAGCGCTTTCGGTGGCTTTGACGCTGGGGCTGACGGTGCTTTTCGTGCTGACCTTTTCCTGTAAGGGGAGTAAGACTCTTAAGGCTGGACTGGCCCTTCTGCTGGGCGGGGCCTACAGCAATACCTATGACCGTCTGGTACGGAAATACGTGGTAGATTATGTGAGTTTTCCGGTAAAAAATGAGAAGATCAGGAATGTTGTGTTCAACATTTCCGATTTCTGTATTATGATCGGGGCACTTTTGATGGTGCTGGGAAGCGGAGAGAAGTAGATGTTCTGAGAAAAACAAAGGGGTACGCAGAATGAAAAAATGCAACATGCTCACAGATAAACCGGGCAGGTCACTGTTCTTCTTTGCCCTGCCCATGATACTGGGCAATCTGTTCCAGCAGTTCTATACTACGGTGGATTCCATCATCGTGGGACAGTTTGTGGGGGAGGATGCGCTGGCGGCCGTGGGGGCGTCCTATTCGCTGACCACGGTGTTTATCATGATCGCCATCGGCGGCGGGATCGGCGCCAGCGTGATCACTTCCCAGTATCTGGGCGCGGGGCTGTACCGGAAGATGAAAACATCGGTTTCCACGGCGCTGATCACGTTTCTTGTACTCAGCCTGGTGTTAAGTGTGATTGGGCTTTTGGGAAACAGGGCGATTCTTATCGGGCTGAACACGCCCGGCAATATCCTCTCCGATGCCGTACTCTATCTGGAGATTTATTTTCTGGGGCTTCCTTTTTTATTTATGTACAATATTCTGTCCTCCATATTCAACGCTCTTGGCAATTCCAGGACGCCTCTTTACCTGCTTATTTTTTCTTCGCTGCTTAATATCGGGATGGATCTTGTGATGGTGCAGATTTTCCATCTGGGCGTGGCGGGTGTTGCCATCGCGACGGTAATCGCGCAGGGACTATCCGCGGTGATCTCCTTCTGTCTGCTGCTGCGGCTTCTTGGAACTTACAGGGATGAGACGAATACGAAAACTGTGAATGCGGGGGAAGGGAAAGCGGAAGCAGACGGTACAGAAGCGAATGGTACAGAAGCGAACGGTACAGAAGCGCGGAAGGCGGAAGAGACGGATGCAGGGAAAAGAAAGCTCTACGATTTCGCCATGCTGGGCAATATGATCAAGGTTGCGATTCCCTCCATGGTACAGCAGTCCATTGTCTCCATCGGTATGCTTCTTGTCCAGTCCGTGGTAAACGGCTTTGGTTCTTCGGTGCTGGCGGGTTACACGGCGGGGATGCGGATCGAATCGATCTGTATCGTGCCGATGATCGCTACGGGGAATGCGGTGTCCACTTTTACGGCCCAGAATCTGGGTGCGGGACAACCGGAGAGAGTGCGCAAAGGATATGTGGCGGGCGTGCGGATGGTGGCATCCTTTGCGGTGCTGATATGTCTGATCCTCACAGCCTTCCATGGGCCGATCATCAATGCCTTTCTGGAGGAAGGAAGCGATGCGGCGGCCTTTGCTACGGGAAATGATTACCTGACTTTTATCGCCTTTTTCTTCGTCTGTATCGGCATGAAGGCCATTACGGACGGGGTGCTTCGGGGCGCAGGAGATGTGGTGGTCTTCACCCTTGCCAATCTGATCAATCTCGGCATCCGGGTATCTTTTGCCTTCGGCTTTGCCGGTGTGATCGGCGTGGAGGCCGTCTGGTTTGCGGTCCCCATGGGCTGGACCACCAATTTTGTGATCTCCTTTATCCGCTATCTGTCAGGGAAGTGGAGCCAGAAGAAGCTGATCAAAGTATAGCGCGGTCTCAGGGTGTAATGACCGTTCCGTTTTTTCCTTTCAGGGCTTCGGTCACCGTGCCAAGTGAAGTGATCAGGACGCGGCCGGCAGGATTTTTCTCCAGATAGGCGATGGCAGCCTCGATCTTCGGCAGCATGGTGCCGGCTTCGAACTGGTTCTGTGCCATAAGTTCTCTGGCCTGCGCTGTGGTCATGGAGGAGAGGGCTTCCTGGTCCGGTGTGCCGAAATGCCGATAGACGCAGGGTACGCCGGTGAGGATGATCAACTCGTCGGCCTGCAGTTCGCCCGCCAGTTTGCCGGCAATGGCGTCCTTCTCGATCACTGCGGAAGCGCCCTGCAGGGCATGGCTCTGTTTGATGACCGGAATACCGCCGCCGCCGCAGGCGATCACTATCTGACCGGCATCCGACAGCGTGCGGATGGCGTCAATCTCCACAATATCAATGGGCTTCGGCGCTGCCACCACACGGCGGAATCCTTTGCCGGGCTTCTCTACTACATAATTCCCCTTCTTGACTTCAATCTCGGCGTCTTCCGCGGACATATAGCGGCCGATCACTTTAGTCGGCTCGTAGAAGGCCTCGTCGTAAGGATCCACAGTCACCTGCGTCAGGATCGTGCTGACGGGCCTGGAGATACCGCGGCCAAGCAGTTCCGCGCGCAGGGCGTTCTGGATGTCATATCCCACATATCCCTGACTCATGGCGGAGCAGACGCACATCGGCGCGGGGGTATAGTCGATATAGACCCGGCGCAGCTCGGTCATGGCTTTGTGGATCATGCTGACCTGGGGGCCGTTGCTGTGGGTGATGGTAAGCTGATAACCTGCCTCCACCAGATCGGCCAGTGCTCCGGCGGTGATCTTTACGGCGTCACGCTGTTCTAAAGTTGTGTATCCGAGTGCTTCGTGTCCCAGTGAGACGACGGCTTTCTTTTTGCTCATAATATCCTCCGTATATGTGTTTCAAATGTCTTTGCAGCAGTTTCAAATGTTTCGGCATCGGTTCACAGATTCTCCCGGATGCGGATATCGATATTGACATAATCATTCTCCACGGCCGGAAGTTCCCCCGTAGTCAGATAGGTAAAAAGGATAGACAGGGGTTTATGCCCCTGCACAAAGGGCTGCTGGCAGATGGTAGCCGCTATCAGGCCGTTTTCCAGAAATTCGCGGGTGGTGTCCACCATGTCGTTGGTGATGACGGTGATCTGTGCGGCGCGCCCCGAATCCATCACGGCGCGGCAGCCGCCGTAAACGCCGCCGGCGGGAAAGTACAGTGCATTGATCTCCGGATGTCTGCGCAGCATATCTGCGGTCAGATCATAACTGCGGGACTCGTCGTCACTGTTGTTGACAGTCTCCACAATCTGAATGCCACCGTAGGTTTCGGTCACATGACGGAAGCCTGCTATACGCTCGGTATGACACAGCACATTCATGGAGCCTGATATGATGCCCACATGCACACTGCCATCGGCCGCGCCGCCTGTCATCAGATGCATCAGGCCGCCGGCCGTCTCGCCGGAACGGTAGAAGTGGCAGCCCACGTAGGCGAGCCGTCTGGCATTCTCGATATCGGTATTTAAGGTTACGACCGGAATCCCCCGGTCGTGCAGGGCGTCGATCTTCTCACGGACGGCATTGTCATTGTAAGGAGAAATAGCCAGTCCGCTGATTTCCTCGGCCACCAGCTCGTCGATGGCCTCCAGCTGTCGGTTCAGGTCGTACTCTGTCTGTCTGATCAGGACGGAACAGTTGTAGCCTTCCAGTTCCTCCGCCTTGTCGCGGACACCGGCCAGGATATCATCATAGAAAACGGTATCCCGTCCCAACAAAACAACGCCCAGCTTCAGATTTTTCTTCTGGGCGGCGAGAACGATGCCGGCTTTGTTGGGCTTATAGTCCAGCGCCTGAACGATTTCCAGTATTTTTCTTTCTGTCTGCGGGTTGACGGAGCCGCGGTGGTTCAGCACCCGGTCCACCGTGCCGCGGGATACGCCGGCCAGGTCGGCGATTTCTTTGAGCGTTGCCATAACGGGAATCCTTTCCGAATTCGATTACGCATACAGCGTAGCATAACGGGGTAAGCAAGTCAATCCCTGCACTGATGGGGATTCTCTTGATGGCCTGGACTGGGCGGATTTCGTAACAGGAAAACAGGAGACGGAACTGTTATGATAGGACTAATAGACAAATTTAGCATACTTATTTTGTGTATATTTCCGAAATTTACAGAAATCATTTTATGGACTTGATTTTCTTACTGACAAATATTATTATGAAGATATTAAATGCGTGCACGTGCACGGTCGGCGCTGCGGACATAGGACGGCCGCCGGATCGGGCAGGATACTGTGAGGAATCTGACGCTGTGGAACAGCTGCAGCATCAGCCGGCAGAAGGCGCGAAGGAACAGTAAATGAATCATGAGGAAACAGGAGGGTTACCATGCTGTATATTGGGGTGGATTTAGGAACCAGTGCCGTGAAGCTTCTTTTGATGGAGGGCAGCGGTAAGATTGTGAACATCGTGTCGAAGGAGTATCCGTTATTCTTTCCGCATCCGGGCTGGTCGGAGCAGAAGCCTGAGGACTGGTATGAGCAGAGTATGGCAGGCATCAAGGAGCTGATCGCCGATGTGGATAAGAGTCAGATCGCGGGTATCAGCTTCGGCGGGCAGATGCACGGACTGGTAATTTTGGACGAGAATGATCAGGTGATCAGGCCGGCTATTCTGTGGAACGACGGCAGGACCGCAGAGGAATGCGATTATCTGAATAACGTGATCGGTAAGGACAAACTTTCGGCTTACACGGCGAACATTTCCTTTACCGGCTTTACCGCGCCGAAGGTGCTCTGGGTGAAAAATAAAGAGCCGGAGAATTTTGCAAAGATCAGGAAGATCATGCTGCCGAAGGACTACATCGCTTATAAGCTGACCGGCGTTCATTGCACGGACGTGTCGGATGCGTCCGGTATGCTGCTGTTTGATGTGAAAAACCGCTGCTGGTCGAAGGAAATGTGCGAGATCTGCGGCGTAAAGGAAGAGCAGCTGGCGAAGATCTTCGAGAGTTATGAGACGGTGGGAACAGTGCTTCCGGAGATCGCAGAAGAACTTGGCATTCCCGCGACGGTGAAGGTGGCGGCCGGCGGCGGCGATAATGCTGCGGCAGCAGTGGGCACAGGCACCGTGGGCGACGGTATGTGTAATATTTCGCTGGGTACCAGCGGCACCATCTTTATCTCTTCGGATAAGTTTGGCGTAGACAAATTCAATGCGCTGCACGCGTTTGCCCATGCGGATGGTCATTATCATCTGATGGGGTGTATGTTGAGTGCGGCTTCCTGTAATAAATGGTGGATGGATGACATCATCGGCACCACGGACTATGGCACGGAACAGAAAGAAATCACAGATGATAAGCTGGGTGAGAACCATGTGTACTTCCTGCCTTATCTGATGGGAGAGCGTTCCCCGCATAACAATCCCAATGCCAGAGGCACTTTTATCGGCATGACCATGGATACCACCAGAGCGGATATGACACAGGCGGTTCTGGAGGGCGTTGCTTTTGCACTGCGTGACTCTCTGGAAGTTGCGAAGTCTCTGGGCGTTAAGATCGAGCGGACGAAGATCTGCGGCGGCGGCGCGAAGAGTCCTCTTTGGAAGAAAATGATCGCCAACATCATGAACCTGAAAGTGGACGTGATCGAGAGCGAGGAAGGCCCGGCAATGGGCGGTGCGATGCTGGCGGCGGTAGCCTGCGGCGAGTATGCGAATGTGGAAGAAGCGGCGGCCAGGATCGTGAAGGTAGTGGATACGGTAGAGCCGGACGCAGAGCTTGTGGAGAGATACGAGGCAAGATATCAGCAGTTTAAGCAGATTTATCCGGCCTGCAAGGAGCTGTTTGATATCATTCAGTAACGGTTTTTGCAGATTTGTGTCTGTACTGTTCGGGCATAAAAAGTGCATCGCAGCAGAAAAGAGGCAGGGCAGTACAGGACAGTAGATGATAGACAGTAAAGAAAGGAGAGGGTTACAGATGGAGATCAAAAAGATCACAGACGAGGCGTTCCGTAAATACGGAAGAGTCGTACAGGGATATGACTTTGGGCCGCTTATGGAGGCGCTGAAAAAGACACCGGATTTCGAAGGCGTGGCATATGAGCCGTCCATTCCGGAACTGGAGGCTACCACGACAGCGGCAGAGCTGCAGAAGAAGACGTTCGGAGAACTGCCCATTCAGGTAGGCTACTGCAACGGCGTAAACTATAAGCTGAATGCAGCCGAATACCACAGAAGCTCGGAGATCAACGTGGCGGCTACGGACGCCGTATTGATCCTCGGTATGCAGCAGGATATCACGGATGACTTCACCTATGATACGGCGAAGATGGAGGCATTCCTTGTACCGGCGGGGACGGCGGTGGAGATCTATGCGACCACACTGCACTATGCACCCTGCAGCGTAGGCGACAATCAGTTCAAGGTAGGAATCGTACTGCCGGCAGGCACCAACTGTCCGCTTACAGAGGCACACGACGGATGGGAAGATAAGCTGATCACCGCGAAGAACAAATGGCTGATCGGGCACGCAGAAGGCGGTCTGGACGCCGGAGCGCATATCGGTCTTGTGGGTAAGAACCTGGATATCCGCGAATAGCACCGGCGGCGTTTTGCATTCGTGCAGCATGGCATACCGTCAGAAGGCGGCGGGAAGTTTTGTCAGGAAGTATAACAAGGTAACCAAACCGGTCAACCCGGTAAAAGGAGGATAAAGAACATGAACAATTTACCGAAAGTCAAAATTGGTATTGTAGCTGTAAGCCGTGACTGTTTCCCGGCATCTCTTGCAGTGAACAGAAGAGAAGCCCTGGTAAAAGCATATCAGGCGAAATATGATGCGGCCGACATCTATGAGTGTCCTGTCTGCATCATCGAGAGCGAGATTGATATGGTGAACGCTCTGAAGGACATTAAAGACAACGGATGTAACGCACTCTGCGTATATCTGGGCAACTTTGGTCCGGAGATTTCCGAGACGCTGTTGGCGAAGCATTTCGACGGCCCGAAGATGTTCGTAGCAGCTGCCGAGGAGTCTCAGGACAATCTGATCCAGGGCCGCGGCGATGCTTACTGCGGTATGCTGAATGCAAGCTACAACTTGAAGCTGCGCAACGTGAAGGCTTATATCCCGGAATATCCGGTAGGAGATGCAGAGGACTGTGCGGATATGATCCACGAGTTCGTGCCGATCGCACGGGCGATCGTTGGTCTGTCCAGCTTAAAGATTATTTCCTTCGGTCCCAGACCGCTTAACTTCCTGGCTTGTAACGCACCGATCAAGC
>CAIGRU010001567.1_pt1 | contig 12287 bp, 9 predicted proteins | sample 7351341 | NCBI WGS metagenome assembly CAIGRU01
GCCTGTTTGGATGACGGCGGGCCATCTTCTGCAGCAGCGCCGCCCCTTCCTGTGCCCGCTGCCGCCTGGAAGTACGGACCTCCCAGGAAAAAGAATACTCCGCATAGCTGTTATAATCAAGAAGTTTCCAGACTTTTCCCCCATACCCCATTCTCTTCAGCTGGTCTGTCATGGCCGCATGAGCCCTGGCCACAGTGCAGACCAGGGTCTTCTCGGGCTCCCGGGCCAGAACCTCCTGCGGAGGCAGGATTTTTATGCCCCGGTAGGTTTTTCCGTGCTTTGCCCCATTGTTGTCAAGAAACCCAGCAGGCGTCTGCCCCCTGTCCAGGAGCATGTCCGCCAGCTCCTCCGCCGCGCTGCAGTGTCCAAAAAGGAAAATCTGCCTGCCCGTCAAACCCTGTTCCCGATCCAACTTCTCCAGGTTCCTCGTCATTTCTTCATACAGCTGTCTGTCCATCTTCCATCCTTTCCGGCACTCTGGCGGAGTATCCCGACCACAAAATTATTTTCCGGCTTGACTCCAGTATGACCCACAACAATTACTTGGCGGGGGTATACTAACGCAGCAGCGCCTCCCAGGCTTCCTCCTCTTCCAACAGGCCGGTTTCCACCAGACGAAACAGGCCTCCGCGGTTTTCCGCCCTGGAAGCCAGACGGAATCGGTCTGAAAACTCATACATATGATAAAGCGTCCCCAGGAGCCATCCTTCCCCCTCCGTGATCTGCCGGTATTCCACCCTGTCCTCAGTCTGAAATTGTTTTTCCTCACTGCAAAGCACCAGCACCCGCAGCCCAGTCTTCCCCACAGCCCCGGCGGCAAAGAAACCTTCCAGAAGTTTTTCCTTTTCCGGCTCATCCTCCGGGATAAAAATGACTCTGTCAAACTGATCCAGAGCCGCCTCCAACCTCCCTGCAAGATCCGTCTCCAGGCCTGCCCGAATCTCTACGCCTGCCTGCACCGCCATCCTCTGATAGTAACTTCTGTTATAGTAGACAGGCTCTCTGCCGAAGGGAAAATCATCATGCGTAAACACCAGCTCACTGAACTCCGAGGCATCTGCCGCCAGGGCCTCTGGAATGCACTCCAGAAGATATCCATAGCACCACTCCAGTTCCTGGTTTGCCGCCCGTATCCACTCCACATTGCCATATTCTAAAAATTCATCATAGCAGCCACCATGTTTTTCACACAGAAAGTTCTTCACTACTATGACAGAAACCCCAGCCTTCTGCACCTTCTCTGCAAAAAGCCGGGCATATTTTTCAAAAAGAGCCCGTCTTGCAGGGGAGAGGAAAGGAATTCTCTCACAGCCCTCAAGCCCCTCCACCCCGGCCTCTCTCAGTAATTCTGACTCCGAGATACAGCAGCCTTCCCGAATGTTGACCAGGTCAGTCACCTCACCCAGTAAATCCACCGCTACATAGTCAACATCTCCCGGCACCGCCTGCCTCAGAAAATCCTTCCTGAACTCCTGCTCCACACAGTTTCTTCTGTAGGCATTGCCGCATTTACCCCCATCCCAGGATATGCCCCAGCTCTCCTCCACAGGATCCGACATCAGGCTCACAAGACTGCCGGAGACGTAATGCCCCCGCAGAAAATCTTCATCCAAAAGAAAGGCCTGGAACTCCTTCCGAAGGCTATAGCTTCCTATCAAAAAGTATCCCTTTTCCTGGGCCTCTATGGCCAGGTGATGGGAAAACCACTGGGCCAGACAGGTTTTGTATGAGCGGAAAAGAGCAGGATACCCGGCCCTGACCTCCGGAGGCACATCATACTCCTGCCGCATCTTGATCCGGTACAGAATGTCTTTGAACATAAAAAAGGATATCTGGTACAGCTGTACCCAGTACTCTTCCGAATACCCTTCTTCCTGATAAATTCTGTTCAACTCCCCAATGCTCTCCTGCACTTCCCAGTATCTTTCATAGTTCGTTGACAGATTTCCCTTCCGTATATACCGATAATTATAGAGAGGACGATCCAGGAAACAAATTCCCCTCGCCTTTCTGTAAAGCCTGGCGTTGTACACCAGATCCTCGCAGATACGGCTGCTCATGGCAAAACCTGCATTTTTCAGCAAATCTGCAGCGTACAGCTTGTCCCACAGTATGGGCATCTGCCGCCCCAGAAGCTCCCTGTTTTCCTGCAGACTGCAGGTTTTCCTGAGTTTGAACTCCAGGGACTCCTTATAGATCCTGTCCCCCACCCCATTGTGGGCGAAAACACAAATGTCCGCCCGGGCCCTGCTGATACAATCATATGCCAGGCTGACCAGATCCGGTTCTATATAATCGTCAGAATCCACAAAGAGAATATACTCCCCCCGGGCTATACGGATCCCCAGGTTTCTTGCGGCGCCCTGGCCCTGATTTTCCTGCTCTATGTACCGTACCCGGGGATCTTGGGCCTCCCACTTCCTGCAGATTTCCCCCGACCTGTCCCCGGATCCGTCGTTGATGAGAAGAATCTCCAGATCCGGACAGTCCTGCACCGCCACAGAGCGGATACATTCGTCCAGGTATTCTTCCGTATTAAAGACGGGGATGACTACAGATACTTTCATTTCCGGCTTCCCTCCTGCAGCCCCACCGCATACGCATGAATTTTTCCGATTTCTTCCGGAACGCTGATCTTCTGAGGGCACCTGGCGCTGCACTTCCCGCAGCGGATACAGGAATCCCCCCGCTTTCCCTCGGGAACAAAAGCAAAATAGTCAATGTCAAACCGGGCCATACCCTCAAACATACGGTAGTCATTATAGCGCTTGAAAATCTGTGGAATATCCACTCCCCGGGGACATTCCTCCACACAGTACCGGCAACCGCTGCAGGGCACCGGATTGAATGATTCCAGAAGGCGGACCACTTTCTCCACCGCCGCCCCCTCCTCTTTTGACCAGGACTCCATCTCCTGAAACTGGTTTACATTGTCATCCAGCTGGATTGTGTCGCTCATCCCTGACAGTGTCACCGCGGCATTGGGCAGGGACGCCGCAAATCTTATGGCCCAGGAGGCGGCCGACCGCTCCGGATGGACTTTTTTGAGAATCCTCTCCGCTTCCTCCGGCAGACGGCTGAGCCTTCCTCCTCCCACCGGTTCCATAATCATGCAGGGGATCCCCCGCTCCTCCAGGATCTCATAGCAGGCCTTAGTGTTAATTACCGTCCAGTCATAATAGTTGATCTGAAGCTGGGCAAACTCCCAGGGGTATGCCTCCACAATCTGCCCCAGCACTTCCGGCGTATCATGGAATGAAAATCCAATCCGGCGGATCCTGCCTTCCTTCTTTTTCTCTTCCAGGAAATCCAGAACGCCTTTGGAACGGATGTCCTCCCAACGATTTTTGTGAAGACCGTGGAGAAGATAGAAGTCAATGTACTCCGTCCCCAGCCGTTCCAACTGAACCTGAAAAATCCGCTCCATGTCATCCCTGTTCCGGCACAGCCACACCGGAAGCTTGTCCGCAATGTAAAAGCTGTCCCGGGGATACCGGCGAACCAGTGCTTCCCGGACCAGCACTTCGGACTTTCCCCCCAGATAAGGGTAGGCAGTGTCAAAATAGTTGATACCCTTCTCCACAGCCCTGTCCAACAGCCTGTAAACTTCTTCCGGAAACTCCCCGCCCTTCATGGGCAGCCGCATGACCCCGAACCCCAGGGGCGACAGCTTTGCCCCAAGTTTTTCTATATATCTTTTCTTCATTCTGCCTCCTGTGACTGTTTTGCCCTATGCCGAAAACTCCTGAAAAACATCCCCTCTTTACGGTTCACACATACTCTTCCATCTTCCTGCTGCTGGCCTTCCACCGGGAATGGGGCCCCCAGTGTTTCAGGTCGCAGTACCTGCAGAAAGGCGTATAGCTGCAGGCAAACTCCGCTATCTCTTCCCAGCTTCCAATCTCATAGATGTCCAGAAAATCTCTCTTCTCAAGTTCCAGCTCCTGCCCAAAAGCCCGGTTGAAAATATCGCTGTGGGCAGCCACAGGACACATATAGAGACGTCCGTCCTTGAGCACATTGAACTTGTTAAAATAGAGACAGTTCACACAGTAAAACCTCTCCACTCTGCCCTCCAGATCCATCACATGTTTGTCCGAGACCTTGTCACACCGGGTACACTGATCCGCATGAATATTGGAGGACATAAACACGGGCACACCGTATTCTTTTCCTTTTGCCTCTATGGCCTGATAGTCAAGTTTTATCGGGTACACCGTCACACTCACATGTACGTCATACTCCCTGCAGGCCTCCCAGAAATTTCCTTTTTCCGAGTGCTCCAGGGCCAGAAGCAAAACACCGTTGGTCAGTATGATCACTTCCCCTTCCGGAAACTCCCTGCGGGTAATGCGTATGCACTCTATAATATCTCTGTGGAGCGTAGGTTCCCCTCCCAGAAGGGTAATTGCCCCTACCTTATGATTGTAAAGTTCCCCCATCCGCACCATGTCCCTCTCAAACTGCTCCATCCCCACAAACCACTCTTCTGAGAGCTGGGAATAATGGTCGCACATCTGACAGGACAGGTTACAGTGATCCGCCAGACTCACCTCAAAGGTCATCTCCTCTTGTGTTCTTGGGCGCATCTGCTGGGCAATACCACGCTTACTGTGCTCCGACATCACAAAATAATCCTTAAAACCGGCTTCCCGGAACATGGGAATGATTTTCCCGTAGTGACGATCCGGCAGAGCAAGGATAATACCCGCCCCTTCCATTCCCAGAACCTCCTCCGATCGTCGGAGGGGCATGGGACGGTAGAGAAACGGCGGTTCCTGCTCCCGCAGAAATGACACCACATACCCCCCCACAGCCACGCCGCACATGTCAAGGTATTTTAACAGGTACTCCTGTTCTTCGCCCCGCCCATAGATATAGATTTGTTTGTGTTCCCCACAGAAGGCCATCAGGTCCTCCAATTCATAGATGTGCGGCAGGTCATTGATTAAATGTATATTTTTTCTTTTGCTATCCATAATTGTACACCTCCCTGGTATAACCCCCACCAATTAACCACACGTTTCACTTGTCTAAATTTCCATCTGCGCAGCCCGCTGCGACTCCTTCCTCCGCCTTCCAGACTGAAAATTTATCCTTCACGAAATATAGTGGTAATTGTTGTGGGTTCTACTAATTTTCAGCCGGGATACCACTTGGTCCTGCAGTTTCTCATCCGCCATCTCAAACTGTATCTCTATGGCATCCTCACAAAGCTCCATTGTCTTTAAATTAAAGTACTCATAGGCGCTGGTGTTAAAAAAACGATTCCGGGCATCATACAAGATAATTTTCTTTGCCTTTGTCCCGCTGATAATGTCGCAGAAACCGCTTCGGACCCCCACAAAATATCCGGCTTTCTCCACAAACTGCGGGGCAATCTCCAGAGAACAAAACACGGCTTCCGTTCCCTCCACCGCCGGTTCTCCCTTCCCTCCACTGTTGGTGCAGACTGTAAAGCCTTCCTTCAGAAGCCCTTTTGCCAGCCCCACCCAGAACTCATTGGACAAGTCTGCCAGGGTATTGGAAAACGGAGATAATACCACAGTATTTCCAGGCTGCAAATGTTTCTCCTGAAAAATGGCGTCCAGCTTTGAATCTACATTGGGGAGCAGAGGATGTTCAGGCTTTACCTCATCGGGCAGTCCAAATACAAATTTCCGGAACAATTCCGTAAACTCCAAACCCTTGTATCCGCGAAACCATTCCAACGGATTCGTGTGAATCTGATACCAGGAATCATTTAACAATGTAATGTTCACCTTTTCCGGACAAAGCATGTGATACTGAATCAGGCAGGCACATTCCATCTTTTTATTGAACACAACCACATTTTTAATTCCAAACAGCCTGGCCACTTTTTCACAGGCCTTGGTAATCACCAGAAAAACATAATCCTCGATATGATTTCTCTCCAGATATTGCCGCCAGAAAGTACCAATTAAATAAATATCTCCTGTTCCCGTATAGGGACATACAAACATTGGCGCCTGCCCATACCTGCGCAGCAGTTCCTCATAGATACGCTTTCCTGACACTGCATGCCTGAAATGTTCTAACAGCGATTCCACGTGGTAAAGCATGAGAATGTTTTCCCTGCGAATCCCTCTGTCCCGAAGCTGTACTGCCATTTCTCTCCAGTAAAGCGAGCAGATAATGTATAAATTCCGCGCATTTTTCGGGTCTTCCACCCCATCTATGGGCACTACCTTCACGCGGCTGCAATAACTTCCCTGTTTCGCCCGGTCATTATCCATGACATTCGTCGGTTCAATCTGATATGACCGTAAAATTTGTATAATCTGCCTGGAATTTTCGCTCACACCAAATAAAAATATCTTTCTGTCCCGAAACACTCCCTGCCGGAACAGCCTGGCAATTTTCTTTTCAACCCTTACAAGCTGATAGTCGAACATGTCTAAATCCTCTTGTCCTTCTTTCTAAGCGGCAAAACCGCCCTCAAGTGGTACAGTCCCAGGCATACGGCATCCTCTTCATTTACCTGCGTCTCTTTCAGCACTTTTCCCAGCAAATTATCCTGAGGCCGGAAAGCATAGGTAAAAACTATATTGTCAAAAAACTTGTGGAAAGAATAATAGTCGTACACAGTCTCCAGTGTTTTCCTGCCACAGGGACACAGACGCACTTTTTTCCCGCCGCTTCCATACTCTGCCAGCACTTTTTTCCCGCCGCTTCCATACTCTGCCAGCACTTCTTCCGCCAAATGATATGTATCCATTCCCTCATACAGGACAACCGCCTCTCGGGCACATTTTCTATCCATAAAGTCTTCCAAATGCGCCAGAGCATAGTAATCCAGCTCCCTGATCTCGTTTACCGGAACTAACACTACTTTCCTATAGTCTATAGCATATTTCAGCCGAAGCATCCTCCACAAAAAAGCGCCGTGTAAAATATGCAGTGTCTCCTTAAACATGTTCCAACACTTCCCCGATATGTCCGCCTGGATGATTTCTTTTAAACTGATGAAGATCCAAATCCATTTTCTGTGCCGTCATCATAGCCAGTCCCTGCAGAACGATCAGATTCATTGTGGTGGAATTATTTGGCATAATGTTCCACAAATCTCCCTCATGCTCCAGATTCAGTATGATATGATTGGGAATTTCCTTTGTCAGTGTGCTCTCTTCCACAAAGGTTAGAAGCCACATCCTGATCTTCCTCTCCTTCAAAAGTCTAGCCAGGTAAATAGATTCCGATGTCTCCCCGCTTTTGGTAAGGATAATTACCAGATCTCCATCCTTCACAATTCCCATATCTCCATGCACCGCCGAATTGGTGTGAAGAAAACAGGCGTCCAACCCCATGGAAATCATAGAACCCACAAATTTCTCACAGATGGGTACATTTTTCCCCAGGCCGGACACAATGATCTTATGCCCCTTCTCCAGGGCTTCCACGGTCTCCCGAAGCAGCTTTTCAAAAGCCTCCGTATCCAGGGAGTGAATAGAGTGATTGATTTCCGCAAGCTGCTTTTCAAAATAGCTGATCATAAAACATCCTCCAGATAGTATAGTCCATTGTAGAACGCACCGCAGACCGAATCATAATCCTGCCAGGCATAGGTGGTCAGAGACAGCCAGATTACCGCGTGCAGCAGTCTGATCTCATAACTGTCCGCTCCGGTCAATGCAAAGAAATCCTTTTCCATATCCTCCCAGTGACTGGATGAGATTTCCAAAGATACCTCTCCCTCTCCAATCTCCAGCCGGAAATCTTTCAAATTGAACCTGTCATAATTCCCCACAATAGAATAATACAACTTCGCCCAGTCATAGCGGACATCCCCGTAAAGCTCCGTAAATCCAAAATATCCTCTTGGGTCAATCAGCACAGGTGTGCCGTCCTCCCGCAGCATCAGATTGGAAAAGGTACAGTCGCCGTGAATGAATTGAAACTGCTCACAGGTAAGCTGTTCCAATGCTTTCTCCAGCTCCCTTTTGTGGAAATAGATATTTCTGCATTCTTTCCCGTTGACCCGAATGACTTTTTCCCGGGCAAAGGGCACCAGGTCTTCTATTTTGCTCAATCGCTCCATGGTTTTATGAAAATAGGCTTCCTTCATGCTGAAAGAATCCGCTTCCACCCCATCCATGCGGTGCAGCCTGTCCAGAGCCCCAATGACTTTTTCCAGTACAGCCTTCTTTTCTTCATAGGAGAGATTGCACTCGTAGATATTTTTCCCTTTTATGTACTCCATCTTTAAAGGATTGGTTTCATAAATATGGGGCAGAATCCGAACATCCAGCTTTCTGGCCTTTTCATACCAGGCACTCTCCCTCAGCGCCAGCTTCCTTCCCTGTTCATCCACAGCCTCTTTGGTGAGTATGCCATCCTTTATGGTAATCCGATTAAAAGGTCTGCATTTCTCCCGCTCCAGCTTTTCGTATTCTGCCAGCAGGCCAAACTCTCTGGTCCCGGCCAGACTGATTTCCCGATATTTCATTCCCTGATCCCGCATCCAGCGGACCAGTTCCCCACTCTCCGGTATGGCAGAAAGCTTGTCTTTGTCCGTAAAAAGGAAAAAGCCCGCCACCCCATGTTCACAGGAACTTTCCTCGGCAAATTGTCCCTGGTGATAACTCCACCGACAGGGAAATGTTTTTGATATGCCAATGTAATCTTCCGTAACTTTTTCCGGCAGCTCCAGCCCTTCGGGAAGAATTAAATCAGACCATACCAGCATAAAGGGCTTTCCTGCCGGTATTCGCGCCAGGGCCTGGTGAATCCCGGAGCAGGTTCCTGTGCCTTCCGCATTTACCACCTGATATTTCACATCCACAAAACTTGAGAGATACTCCCTTAGCACATCCTTGTGATAGTCCCCTATAATTACAAATTTCTTGTCAGGATATTTCCGAAAAAGGTGAAATATCATAGGTAAGTTTTCTACAGGAACCAATGCCTTTGGTTTATTCCTGGTTAAGTATCCCAGCCTGGTTCCCTTTCCGCCTGCCTGAACTACAATGTACTCCATATGTCCTCCACTCCTGTTTTTTATTCCAGGGCCTGTCTGATCTGCCGCAGATATCCATATCCGTTTCTGGTGTCAGGTTCCAGATAATTTCCTTCCCCCCATTCGTTCCAGGCATTGAGAAACAGATATTCATTTCCTTCCCGGCGGCTGAGTCCAATAGATTCTCTCAGGTATTTCCCAAACTTCTCCGGACTGGATCCTCTTGTGATCACCGCCCTCGTCCCCCTCCGGGGTGAATCGTCAAAGTCTGCAAAAACCGTCCGAAAATGATTCTTTTCGTGGGGAACCTGCAGCATTTTCCTGTTGATTTCCTCATAGCTCATGGAGCGGATGGCAAAGCGGTTCCTGAGTATGCTCCACTCTTCCGTGGGATTCCACCTGGAAGATACCCGCATTCGCTCGGCTCTTGTTGGGTTCAAAATCCACTCTTCCATTCACCCAGCAGCTCTTTGCCGCCTGTTCTCTCCACATATCCATGGAAATCAGAAAAATCCCCTCAAAGCCATCTTCTCTTGCCCTCTGATTCCAGCAGCGAATCATATCGTTGAACCATGGAATGTTCCGCAGCCGGTATATCATCACCACCGGCCGGTTCTGCTCCTTGATATACCGTTCATCCTGAAAAAAACGCCGGAAATATTCATAATGAGCCTGCCATTCTTCCTCCCTGCCATAGGACTGGGGAATCAAAATCTCTCTGTTTCCCCCGGCCCCATGCCAGGTTTTCGTCCAGGGTTCATTGGCCCAGGAAAAACAGTAGTGGAAATCAATATCTTTCTTCTGCAGCAGCATCTCCGCAGGCTTTTCCAACACCATCCTGCCCTGAAACCAGTAATGATAAAAGCAAAAGCCATAAATCCCGGCTTTTTTCGCCAGGGACATCTGCCACTCCATAACCCCATCCTCTAAAAGGTTGTAATACCGCCCATGCAGGGGGACTCTTGGCTGGTTATGCCCCAGATACAAGGGATGGGCTTTCTTTACATTGGTCCATTCCGTAAATCCCTCTCCCCATGCATTGTTATTTTCCGGGATTTCATGAAATTGGGGGAGATAAAATGCTATCAGCTTCATATGGGTGCCTTTCTATAACCAGTTCCTTACACACTCCACACCACCTCTTCCAGAGAGATAATGGGACAGTTCACTTTTTTCTCCAAATTCCTTTTAATCTCCTCAAAAACGGCATATGGAGTGACAACAATGGCATCCGTGTCCGGCAATTCATCTTCGGGCGTGTACACTTCCTCTATCCTGGCAATGGAACAGCTGATATCCCGGTCAATGCCGTAATCCACACCCACAGACCCACCTTCCAGATCCTCGGCAAGCCGTATTCCCAGATCTCCCATGCCATAAATGGCAATATGGCCATAGCCCATCTCCTTAAAATAATCGGCCGTACTCTTCCCTTCCCCTTTTATCTCCAACCAGTGATTTAAAAGCTGAAAATGATCGGAGAGGACATTGATCCGATTCTGCAGCCCGTCCATTTTCTCTTTCCCACGCTTTCCAGACTGCCAGATTCCCAAAGCCGCGCCCCCTAAAGCAGCAGCCGCTGCCAAGGGTACATATAAAAATTTCATATGGATACCTCAATCAAATTTTCAGATTTCACCCGTCAGATAAAAATTTTTCCGCCCCGTTTTTCCAGCTCCCACATATAATAATTCTCCACCATGTCCACTTCATCTATCTTATGGGCAAACTGAATGGTTCCCATGTCAACAATACTGCTTCTCATAACCGGATGCTCCAGCACTTCCTTTAATTCCAGTTTGGGAGTAATACCATCCTGCTCCATCATACTGATTTGCGCAAATTCTTCCGGCGTGTAGGTGCCCCAATTCAGAATCTTTGTGAAGAAAATTTCATCCACCCCCAAAGCCTGTCCCCATTCCACAAACGGGATCATCTCCCTGAAATTCTCCCTCTGCACGACGAAATTCATGCGAAAATAGCAGAGATCTCCATTTTTCCGCAGCTGAGAAGCAAATTCCATGTTTTTCTTAAGCATATCAAAATTTCCGCCCTGACGTATCAGCCCATAAGTCTCTTTGGTGGCCGCGTCTACCGAAGCAGTCAGCATAATTTTTGCGTTCTTTCCCTTCACAAACCGTTCCCAGTTAGCCGGCGTAAAAAGCGTGCCATTGGACAACAGACGAATATATTTGGGATTACATTCCGCCGATTCATATACTTTCCGATACGCAGGGCTGGCAAATACTTCCCCGCTCCCTGCCATAATCAGAAATTTACAATGAGGAAGATACTCCTTAATCGCTTTTTCTGTAATCCTGTTTACGCTTTCCAATTCCTCGCCTTTTGCATAGTGCAGCCCTTTTCTGCAGGTGATACAAGAGAGATTACAGGAAGAATCGTATCCCAGGGATAATGTCTCAGGAAACGGTGTTATTTCCCCATAAGGCTCCCCATCCCCAGAATCAGAAACTTCCTTCCGCTCTTTTGCCACAAACAGGGGACACATGCTTTTATCACAGAAAGAAAATGTCCTGTTCTCCGTAGACAGGCAGAGTATTTTATGTAATTTTGAATGCCATAGTTCCTGCACATTCCTGTCAAATATATTCTCCAGCCCCTGGGCAACAAAAGTGGTACAACAGCTTCTGGTTGCTCCGTCTGCCAGAATTTCCAAATGGTTGCACATTGTTGTACAATTCAGGTCATAATAGGCTCTGTCAAACAATGTCTGACGCAGAAGCATGGAGGGCAGTGCCAGAAATTCCCTATATCCCAAATAGTCAGCCTTTTCCTGCAGTCCCAGCCCCCTTAACCTGCTTCTGATTTCACAGTCATCCATAACGGCAATGATAAGATAATACTGTGTCCAATCCTCTATCTCATCAGGAAAGAGTACCGGCCGCCCCCTGAATATATCCTGCTTTTTATATGAATCAATAAAAATCTCCGCCTTCTGGGGCATCTTCTCCAACAGAAAACTGCACATGTTCCCCGTTCCCCAAACAGCTATTTTCCTGTTTTCCGGCAGTGCCATTTCGTCCAGCCGGGCAAAAAAATCTTCCTCATACACATAGTCCTTTTGATAAACCAAACCTCTTTCCTGTAACCGCTTCTCCTTCTCCGTCTTCTCAAAGTCACAGATAATAATTTGGTCATAAGACGTATCCGCCAGGGCTGCTTCCATACACTGCACAGGATACTTGCCCCAGAGAACTTTACCCGGCTCCACATTATCGTCTATCAGATATAAAATCTCCAGATCGTCGAAAATGTATGTGAAATCTTTTGCCGTTCGATTTATTCCGTA